>Ga0315280_10005521_pt1 | contig 17947 bp, 10 predicted proteins | sample YL17G06_40_MG_FD_203697 | JGI IMG/M metagenome (GOLD analysis project Ga0315280, IMG submission 203697) | Sediment microbial communities from Yellowstone Lake, YNP, Wyoming, USA - YL17G06_40 | ecosystem: Environmental > Aquatic > Freshwater > Lake > Sediment | place: USA: Wyoming | collected... | reverse complement strand
TGCTACGCCGGGGAGATCATCCGGGAGCGGTCGATCTTCCCGTGGTGGAACCATTGGCCCGTCTCCCAGCAGATCCGCTCGAGCGGCCGCTGGGCCCTGGCCCCGGACCGGGTCTCGCACAGCTCCCTGGCCCACATCCAGTCCTGGCGGCCCTACGATGAGACGGCGGACGGCGTGACGATGCTCATGCTGAACGGCCTGACCGACCGGCCGGCCGAGGCCCTCCTCCCCCTGGCCAGGTCCTGGCTGTCGCCGCCGCAAACGGATGTTGAGGGCGACGGATACTGCGGCGAGGGGTTCGACCCGACCGAACGGGCCTTCGTCGTCGCCCGGCGTGGCCAGGACGCTCCGGCCCGGGTTGCGGTCACTCTCCGGGCCTCGACGGGTTCGCCGGCCGTCAATCCGGTCCTCCGGCTTCGGCACTGGGACGCGGCGCTCCCCCACGTCGAGATCGGCGGACGAACGGCGCCGCTCGGCAAGGACGTCCGGGCTGGCCTGATACCGGGGCTCGAGGGCGACGACCTAGTCCTCTGGATCCGCGGCGAATGGACGTCGCCCGTCCGGATCTCGATATCCGCGTCCGAAGCGGCGGCGAAGGGAGGAGCCCGATGAGGCGGAGCCGGCGGAATTTCGTTCGGGCCGCCGCCCTGGCGCTCTTGGCCGGACGGCTTGCGGCGGCCGGGCCGTTCGACGTAAAGGAATACGCTGCGCGCCGCGCCCGCCTCATGGACAAGATCGGCGATCCCAAGACGTTCACGGGCATCGAGCGCGTCCTCCCGGCTGACCGGTTCGCCGGACCAGACGAGGTCCTGGCGCCGGGGATGGTCTTCGCCTGCGACATCCAGCTGTTGCGCCTCGAGGAGGAGATCGGGATCCGAATCGAGGACACGGCCGCCGTCACCGAGAGCGGCTGCAAATGCCTGTCTGGCGGCGTTCCCCGGACGGTCGCCGAGATCGAGGCCCTGATGCGAACAGACGGGATCCTTCAGGTCCTCCGGGCAAAGGCGCTCATCTAAGGAAAGAAAGGACATGAGAAGAACGAGCATCGGCATCGCCATCGTCATCCTCGCCCTCGCTCCGGCCCTGCCGGGACAGGCCTTCGACTATTCGAAGAAGCCCCTCCAGTCCGAGCGCAGCCGGAGCTACGACGCGCTGCACTACCTGGTCAACATCAGGCTCGACCTCGACCGCAAATCATTCGACGGGGCGGCGACGATCACCCTGTCGTCGCTCCGGGACGGCCTCGAGGCCTGCGTCCTCGACGCCGAGGAATTCGCCGTGACCGCGGTCGTCGACAACTACGGGACGCCCCTGCGATTCGAGCAGTCGGACAAGGAGATCAAGGTCGTCCTGCCCCGCCCGGCGAAGTCCGGCGAGATTGTGACCTTCACTTGCGTGTACAACGGCCGGGACCCCGGGAAAGGCCTCAAGTTCGTGGACGAGACGCCCGAAAATCCCAGGCTCGTCTGGTCCGATTCCTGGCCCGACAACGTCCACCACTGGTTGCCTTGTTTCGACTATCCGAACGACAAGGCCACCAGCGAGATCGTGGCGACCGTCCCGTCCGGGCTCAAGGTCGCGGCCAACGGCCGGCTCATGGGCGTCGCCGAGGACAAGGCCGCCCGAATGGCGACCTACCACTGGTCCCAGAATCTGCCTCATTCGACCTATCTGATCTTCATGGCCGCTGCTCCTTACGTCGTCGTCCGGGACTCCTATCGGAACCTCCCGGTGGACTACTGGGTCTATCCCCAAGACGAACGGAAGGTCCGCCCGACCTATGGGAAGACGCCGGAGATGATCGCGTTCTTCAGCCAGCTCTTCGGATATGACTACCCCTGGCAGAAATACGATCAGATCTCCGTCCCGCTCGGCGGCGGCGCCGAAAGCACCTCGGCCACGGCGATGACACAACGGATCATGGTCGCGGAAGAGGACGAACAGGATTTCCCGGCGATTGGCATCGTCTCCCATGAGCTGGCCCATCAGTGGTGGGGCGACCTCATCACCCTCCGGAGCTGGGGCCACGCCTGGCTCAAGGAGAGCTTCGGGACGTATTCGGACTACCTTTACTTCCGCCACGATCGGGGCGACGACGAGGGCGCGGTTTACCTCCAGAACTACCTGGCCGCCTACCTCCTTGAGGCCAAGACCCGCTACATCCGCCCGATCGTGTCCGACCGCTACGACAGGCCGGAGGACATGTTCGACTCGCACAGCTATCCCAAGGGGGCGCTCGTCCTGCACATGCTCAGGTCGATCCTCGGCGACGAGATCTTCTTCAAGACCCTCAGCCAGTTCCTGCACCGCTATGCCTTCGACGCGGTCGACACGGCCGACTTCATCCGCTCGGTCAAGACGGTCACCGGCCAGAACCTCGACTGGTTCTTCGACCAGTGGCTGTTCAAGCCTGGCCATCCGGTGTACGACCTCCGGAGCGAATGGGACGCGGCCCGGAAGGTCGTCCGACTCAAGGTCGCCCAAGTCCAGGACTTCACCAAGGGCGTACCGGTTTTCCGGGTCCCTGTCTCCGTCAAGGTCGTCACGGCCGGAGGAACCGAAATGAAGAGGATCTGGATCCGGGAGCGGCAGGAGACGTTCGAATTCCCGGCCGAGACCAAGCCCCTGCTGGCCAGGTTCGACGCGACTAACGAGCTGATCAAAGAGACGACGTTCCCCAAGGAGACGGCCGAGCTCCTCTATCAGCTGAGGAACGACGACGTGATCGGCCGGATGGCCGCCGCCGGGGAGCTCGCGGCCGTCCAGGACCAGCTTGGCGTCTTCGCGGGGCTTTCCTGGAGCGCCCGGAGCGATCCCTTCTGGGCGGTCCGCCGGCAGGCCGTCGAGACGCTGGCACGAAGGCCCTCCGCCGATGTCTCCGCCGTCCTGAAGCAGGCCTGCCAGGACTCGCATTCCTCCGTCCGGGCCGCAGCCGTCCAGGCTCTGGGCGCCTCCAAGGACAAGCGCCTCGCGACTTTCTATAAGGACCTCTTCCGGAAGGACGGGAGCGTCCGCGTTCGGGCCGAGGCCCTCCGCGCCCTGGGCCTGACCGCCGACGGCTCGCTCGTCCCGTTCCTCCGCGAGTCCGCCGCCGTCCCATCCCACCAGAACATGATCCGGCGCGCGGCCGAGGAGGCCTTGAAGCAGCTCGCAAAGTGAGCTGCGGCCGAGAGGGCGAACATGAGAGGCCGATCGTTCCTGGGATTGCTGGCCTTGTCCGCCGCGCTTGACGACGGCGGAGGCTACCAATTTTGTTCTATAAGCATTTCTAGACGAGATCTGATGTTTTCGAGGACTCCTGAATGGGCGAGGAACTGAAAAGAACTCCTTGACAAAATAGCCTGTTCTTTATAACTTTCTAACAATGCGTAACAAATCTTCTGGGACGAACCCGCCGGAAGAGGGAAACGGCTATGGCATTTTTGACGCGAAGGCGAAACGATCAAAAAAACTTCCGACGCATCGCTACGTCCGCCCGGACGGATCGGCCGGAGCGCTGAGCGGGCGAGAAAATCCGGGAAGAAAGGAAGGGCAGTACAATGAACGTCCGAAGGAGTGCCGTCGGTATCGGGATTCTTATGATCCTCATGATCCCCCTACAAAGGGTTTACGGGCAGCCCAAGCCCGAGATCCTGAAGTTCGAGCCGTTCGTCTGGAGATCGGAGCCGCCGGCGGATTGTCCCTTCGAACCGTCCAGGGATCTGACGGGGATCCGCTTCCTGGGCCTCAAGAGCGGCTTCCGCTACGGGGACACCTGGTACCCCTCCTGGGCCGCGGACGACAGGCTCTATTCGCCTTGGACGGATGGTTCCTGCTGGCGCCTGGACGGGTCCATGGAAGATTGCAGCTCGGGGGAAAGCAGCGGCAATTCCGCCCGGACCGGCCAGGGCGTCATCGAGGGCAGCGACCCTCTGGATCTCAAGGTCTACAGCCTGGGCCTCCACGTCTCCTCGGCCCTCCCCTATCGCGGTCGCTATCCCTGCGGCAGCCTCGTTTACAAGGGGGTCTGGTACTACGGGACGTACTGCCTAGACCCAGCCGGCCGCGCCCTCTACGGGCCGATCACCGTGAACTGGCCCTGGTTGGGACCATTCGTCGGGTTCCGCATCTCTAGGGACCTCGGGCGGTCCTGGAAGGAAACCCCGCACACCCCCGAGAAGCCGCTCTTCGGCGAGACGGGGATCAACGGCTACCCGGTCCAGATCGGCTCGCCCCACTTCGTCGATTTCGGGAAGGACATGCAGCACTCCCCGGACGGGAAGGCCTACCTCGTCGCCCACGGCGCCGACACGTCGGACCCGAAGTGGCGCTTCTGGAACGCGAGCTGGATCACCGGCGACCAGGTCTACCTGCTCCGCGTGACGCCGTCGCCCGAAACCATGAATGACGCGTCGAAGTACGAGTTCTATGCCGGCCGCAACGCCGGGGGGAAGCCCGTGTGGACGGCCGATTTCTCGAAGATCAAGCCGCTCCTCGAGTGGAACAACGCCATGGGCTGCGTCACGGTGACCTACGACGCGCCACTCAAGAAATTCCTGATGTTCGTGACCGACGGCGGGAACACCTGCGCCCGGATGAACACGTACGTCCTCGAGGCGGGCGCCCTCACCGGCCCCTGGCGCCTGGTGACCTACATGAAAGACTTCGGGGAGCAGGCCTATTTCGTCAACGTTCCCTCCAAGTTCATCAGCGCGGACGGCCGGACGATGTGGCTGCTCTACTCGACCAACTTCGCCGCCGATTGGAACGGTGAGAAGCTCGCCGTCAACCCTCCGGGCGGACATTACGGGCTGGTTCTCCAGAAGATCGAACTCCTCGACCTGCGCCGTTGACGACCATGGCGAAGAACCGCCCCGCGGCGGGCCGGGCCGGTTTTCGGTTGAGGCGCTCCGCGGTCACGTTCATCAAGGATCATCGCGTCCGTGAACGTGTCCTGTTGCCATCCTTCCAAGGACAGGACGATGGCCGCCTCAGAACGGCGCGCGCCTCACGATCTTGAAGACGTAGGCGTACGCGCACGGCTTCGTCGGCGGCGTCTCGATCGTCATCCCGTCCTTGGTCATCTCCCATTTCAGGGGCCGGCCGTCGCCGAGCATGCTGACGGATGCGATCTCGGACGGGTACAGTCCGTTCCAGAAGTTCCGCCCCGGATCGGGGCCGCCGGCCAGGCTCTTGATGAGGATCTTCTCGCCGGGCCAGCCGAGCGCCGTAGCGTAGAGGACGTTGCCCTTGGTCGTGAAGCGGATGTCCTGGGCCTTGTAGCGGAGGTTGTCCCGCTCGTTGAACGGACCCTCGGCGTCGAGCTCGGTCGGGCCCTCGCCGGCGACGATCCAGGGCATCGTGCCGTAAACGGCCTCGCCGTTCACCTCGAGCCACCGGCCCAGCCCGAGTAGTATCTCCCGGGCCTCGTCGGGGATCGTGCCGTCCGGCTTCGGGCCGACGTTGAGCAGCAGGTAACCGTTCTTGCTGATCCGGTCCACGAGGTTGTGGACGAGGTTCTCCGTGGTCTTGAAGCCCGCCCCCCGGACATAACCCCATGCGCCCTGGTTGTCCACCGAGGAATCCGTGATCCACTCGTGGTAGGTCATTTCCCGCTCCTGCCCGAGCTCGAGGTCGTTGATCCCGACGCCGGGCGGCAGGTCATGGCCCTTGTAGCTGACCACGACATCCCGGCCTTGGGCGGCTGCAGTGTTGAAGAAATGGGCGAGAAGATCCTTCTTGTAGGTCTCCGGAACGAAGCCCAGCCCGAAGTCGAACCAGAGGAAATCGGGCTGGTACTTATCGATGACTTCCCGGACCTTGGCCGCCCACCGGTCCAGAAAGGCTTTGTCGGGCTGCGCGCCTTTCTCATGGTTCGGACCGTAGAGGCCGGAATAGCGCGGGTCGCCGCAGTCGTAGCGCTTGTCCCAGACCGGGAAGAAATACCAGTTCTCGGCGTGGTGGAAGGCGGTGACGAACTTCAGGCCGGCCTTTTTGATCGCGACCGACAGTTCGCCGACAATGTCCCGCTTGGGGCCCATCTTGACCGCGTTCCACTCCGAATAGGCCGTGTCCCACATCGAAAAGCCGTCGTGGTGCTCGGCCACGGGGCCGGCGAAGCGGGCGCCCGCCCTGCGGAAAAGGTCCGCCCATTCGTCGGCGTTGAACTTGGCCCCGGTGAACATCGGGATGAAGTCCTTGTAGCCGAATTTCTCGAGCGGCCCGTAGGTCGCTTCGTGGTAGGCCCGCTCCGGCGAGTTCGGGTTCATGTAGACATTATGGGAATACCAGGTGCCGTTGGGCCCGACCGCCGGCACGGAGTATACGCCCCAGTGGGTGTAGATGCCGAACTTCCCCTCGCGCAGCCACTGCGGCGTGGGGATCTTGCAGAGGGATTCCCACGTCGCGGCGAACGGCTGGCGGGCCGCGCCCGCCTGGCCGTCCGGGGCCGCGGGCTGGCCAATCAGGACGGCGCCGGCGGCGCAGATCAGGACCAAGGCGAAGGCCATGATCAATCGCGGATTATTCATGTCGATTCTCCTTTCGTTCGTCCGCGGCCGGGACGACGGCCGCGCCGAAGATGTCGGTTCCGTATTTTTTCAAAAGCCCCGTTGCGAGGGCCAGGGGATCGCCCCTCGGAGCCGCCGGATAGATCTCGCGGCCCCGGGACCAAGCCTGCTCCCAGGCGCACATCTGCCGGACATAGCCCGCACGCTCGAAGGGACGGCCGCTCCTGAGACAAGCTTCGAGAGTCTCGAGAAAGGCCTTCCAGCGGGGGAGGTCATAGCCCGAGAAGAGGCCGGACCATTGCTTCTGGGCGTAGCCGTTGAGGTCGTCGAACATTCCTTCCGTGCACTTGGTCCCCCAGAGCGTGATCAGGTTGCGGGCGTTCCACTCGAGGAGCCCGCTTTCGGCGTCGTCGGCCGCCCAGCGCCTCGCGTCTGCGATCCACCGGCCCAGTAGGAACTCCTCGCGCGTGGCGAGGAGGGCGTCCAGGTCCTCGATCATCTCCAGCAGCCTCCGGCCCGCGGCCCGCAGCCTGGCGAGATCGCCGCTCCGGTAGGCTGTGTCGACGTCCTTGACGAAGGCGTTAGATAGGTTGCTAAGGACCTGGCGAGTCAGGTTCACCGCGTCCAGGCGGTAGGTGTCGAGGCTCCCGAGCCGGCCGGAGAGCGACAGGAACTTGCGGCAGGCTCCGGCGAGGTCTCGTGGGTCGTAGGGAACTTTCGGTACGCTCCGGTAGGCGCGTTCCGGATTGTAGAGGCCGGGACGGTCGCGGACAAGGGAGCCGCTCTGGACGGGCGTCTTGTAGACCGTGTCGAGGAGCGTGTCCCAGACCTCGGCGATCGCCGGATCCTCGCTGCCGTAGCGGCGACGGGCGAAATCGCGGATCCAGGGACCGAGCGGGGGGACGTCCGGCCGCCAGACCATGTCCATGACAAATTCCTGGACGACGGGATTGTCGCCGAAGCCTTCCATCATCATGCCGATGCCGGCGAACCGGCCCCGGGCGGGACTCCTGATCGCGGCGGCGAGGTTGGCGGCCATCGTGGGGAGGTCGCCGTTGAGGCTGGTCTTGCCTCCGAAATTGTGAACGACGTTCCAGATCCACGGCTTTCCGTAGAACGCCTGGAACTTGTCCCAGATCGGGTGCTGGTCGCCGAAAAGGTCCAGGACGATCATCCGGTCGTCCGGGACTGCGCCCAGGAACGCCCGGCTTCTGGCCTCGGTCCAGAACTTGGCTGGCGAGTAGTAAAGGAACCAGCCCTGGAGCACCCAGACGGCCCGGGGATCGGCCTCGGCCATCGCGCCGAAGATCGCGACGCTGACGCTTCGGAGGAAGTCCGGGCTGCCCGACGGCGGATCCATCTCGTTGAAGGTGTCGGCGGCGTAAAGGTGATCTGTGCCGAAGAGGGCCGTCTGCTTCTCGATGAAGAGCCGGCCGATCCGGCGGAAGAGGGGATCCGTGGGATCGAGGAAGTACGTCCCGGAGAATCCCGCCGACCAGTCGCCGGTCTGCCTGATGCGGGCGGCCGGGTAGCGGTTCTTCAGCGCCAGAGGGACGTGTCCCGTGAATCCCTGCAGTACGGGGGTCATGCCCAGCTCCCGTTCCCGGGCCAGGATCTTCCGCGCCAGCTCCGCGTGGCTCCGGATCCAAGTCCCGGGCAGCGGCCCGCCCAATCCGTCGATGTTCCCCATCCAGCCCCATGGCAGATAGGCCGGGCCGACGAGGAAGTCGCCGATCTCCCTGGTGTTGAAACCGAGCTCTCTCAGGACCTCGACCCAGACGGCCTCCTGGCCCGTCAAGGCCAACGGCATGTTGACGCCGTTGAGAGCGAGCCAGTCGATCATGCGTTCCCAGCGGGGCCAATCCCACCAGGCCATCGTATAGGAGAACGTGCAGTAGTTGAAGAAGTAGCGGTCCTTATAGGGCGTCCGCACGCGGACCTTATCGCGGACCGGAGGCAGGAGCGTCGGAACGGCGAGCTGGTTGCCCCTAACGGAAACGAGGCACCGGCACACGGTCTTGAGGTACCAGTTCAGGCCCGAGGCCATAGCCACGGCGTTGGAGCCCCGGACGACGATCCGATCGCCCCGGCTTTCAACTTCGAAGACGTCCCGCCCCTCCTCGGGAGCGATCTGCTCAAAGACGAAGCCCTCCGCGCGGTCCGGCAGCAGGCGCCCGGCCAGGGCCCGGGCGGCCGCCTCGGCCGGGGAGGAGAATCTCTTCGCGGCGGGGCCTCGCGAACAGCCCGAGAGCACCAGGGCGATCCCGGCCATGAGAGGGAGGATCTTTTTCATGATATCCCGGTCTCCTCTTGAGAACTCCGGCCCGGTCGCGATGGTCCTCTCCATTCCGGATCCGTCATGGTAACGGAAAACGCGCTTGGGCCACCAGGGCGCCGACCTGCTCGGGCTTCGCCGCGCGCGGCTGAAAAGAGAACCAGGCGTGCTGGTGATCGGGTGCCGCGGCTTCGGACCGCAGAGACACAAGACTTCGCGGTCCTGGACGAGGCCCATGTTGACGCGGGGCCGGTCGCCATAGACGCCGACCGCGACGATGGTGCCGCCCTTCTGGATGGCGTCGATGGCCTCGTTGATGGCCGCCTCGGCCCCGGCGCACTCGAAGGCCTTCTGGAAGCCCTTGGCGCCGAAGACGCGTGTTGACGCATCCTTCAGGCTCTCCCGCCCGGCGAGCGAGACGGCCCGGAGGCCGCACATCTTCGCGATCTCGAGGCGGTATTCGCTGACGTCCGTCATGAGGACCTTGGCGCCGGAGGCCCGAGCCACCTGCCCGACGAGATTGCCGATGGGGCCGGCCCCGGTCACCACGACGTTCAGCCCGGCCATCGCCCCGGCCCGGGAGACGGTGTGGACGCCCACGGCGGCGGGTTCGACCATGGCCCCTTGTTCGAAGCTGAACGAGGCGGGCAGGGGCACGATCTGGTCGGCCCGGGCCAGAAAGAATTCCTGGGCGCAGCCCGGGGCCTGGAAGCCCTGGACCCGGTGGACGTCGCAGATGTGGTGATCGCCCCGCCGGCAAGGCGCGCAGCGGCCACAGACGATCTGGGGCGTGGCCGTGACCTTCAAGCCCGGCCGGAGGCCCTTGACCCGCCGGCCCACGGACTCGATGGTGCCCGAGAACTCGTGTCCCTGAACGACCGGATAGGAGGTGAAGGGATGGCGTCCGTGGCGGACGTGGATATCGGAGCCGCAAACCCCGATCCTCCGGACCCGGATCAGGACCTCTTCGGGCCCGGGTCTCGGAACGGGGACGTCCCGGAATTCGATCACCCCCGGGCTGGTCATGACGGCTTGCTTCATGCCTCAACTCCCGGGCCGCGCGGCGCGGCCTCAGTGGAAGATTATATACAGGACGGCCAGGAGCGCCAGAAGGCCTCCAGCCAGGATCCTCGGGTCGCTCAGGCCCTGGATCCGGCCGTGGTTCAGGACGGCGGCCGGGCTGCTCCAGGTCAAGGCGGCGACCTTCTCAGGGTCCGGCCTCGGCGTCAGCAGGCTGACGACGACGAACATCAGGCTGCATAGGCAGAACATCCACCAGGCCTGCATCATGAAGGGGATGCCGAGCCCGTGAGTGATGATCTTTTCGGTGCCGATGACGGGCAGATCGATCAGGAAGGAGGCGACGCCGATGAGGAAGCCCCCGACGAGGGTCGTGAGGGCCGCCTGGCTCGTGCCGCGCTTCCAGAAGACCCCCCACAGGAAAACGGCCGTGATCGGCGGGGCCAGGTAGCTGGCGATGGTGTTGATGGCCTCGAAGATGCTCGTGTACCGCCCGCCCTGGGTCGACCAGGCCATGGCCAGGAGCATGACGGCGACGGCGCAGACCTGTCCGATCCGGATCTGGGCCCGGTCCGAGGTCTCCGGCTTGATCCGCTTGACGATATCGACGGCCACCAGCGTCGCCGAGCTGTTGAGCGCGGCCGCGATGGTGCTCATCAGCGCCGCCAACAGCCCGGCCGCGATGAGGCCCTTGAGACCGGTCGGGATGAGCCGGACGAGCAGGACCGGCAACGTCTGATTGGCGTCCGCCCCGATGACGTCGCGGAACAGGACCCAGCCGACGACGCCGGGGAAGACGAGGATGAAGACGGGCAGGATCTTGAGCAGCCCGGCGAAGAGCGCCCCGTACTGGGCATCCTTCTCCGTCCGCGAGCCGAGAACCCGCTGGACGATGGTCTGGTCGGTGCACCAGTACCAAATCCCGAGGATTGGATAGCCGAGGAAGATCGCGTACCAGTTGAGCCCCGCCGTGCTGCGGGTCTGCAGCATGCTGAGCTGATCGGGCTTGACGGCCGCCTTGAACTCCGCCAGGGTGTGGATACCTTGGGACGGTAGGGCCAGGACCGCGAAGGCCGTGACGACGATCGCCCCGAGGATCAGGATCACGGACTGGATGGACTCCGTGACGACCACGGCCTTGAGACCTCCCAGGATAGTGTAGATCCCGGTGACGATCGAGATGATGATGATCGAGGTCACGACGTCGATGCCGAAGAACTGACGGAAGACCGCCGCCCCGGCGTAGAGGCTCATCCCGATGTGGATGAACAGCGCGGCCAGGATGGCCATGAAGGCCAGCATTACCCGGGACCCCGGCCCGTAGCGTTTTTCCAGGAATTCGGGCAGGGTGGAGATCCGGCTCCGGAAATAGAACGGGGCGAAGACCAGGCTGAGGAGGGCGAGGGTGAAGGTCGCCATCCACTCGAAATTCCCCCAGACGAGTCCGTCCGAATACCCGGCGGCCGCCAGCCCGACGAGGTGGATGGTCGAGATGTTGGCGGCGAACATGGCCGAACCGACCATGCCCCAGCGCAGGGACCGGTCGGCCAGGAAGTAGCCGCTGGCCGTGCGCCCCAAGCCACGGGTCGAGAGGACGCCGATCGCCAGGATGCCGAGCATGTAGACGACGATGATGACGAGGTCGAGCACCGGGATGGACATCTTCATTGAAAGCATCGGTTTCTCCCAATCGCTCTACTAGCCTCTCGATATTGCCGTTAAGCCGGGTTTCGATCGTCGGGGGAGGTCTCCGAGCATGTGATGGTATCGCGTCAACCTATCGTCTGCGATCTCGTTCCGGCCATCAAGTTTGCTAGCGTACCGCGGTCTTCAGGGAGAGGACGTCTTTCAAGATTAGGGAAACGGCGCCCATGACGGCGGCCTTGGCACCGAACGTGGCGGGCTTGATGAGGAGACCCTCCGAGATCTTATTCATTGACCTGGCAAGGACGGTCCTCCGGACCCTGTCGAAAAGGATCTCTCCGGCCTGGCTGACGCCTCCACCGATGATCACAACCTCCGGAGTGAACAGGTTGACCAGGGACGCGATTCCCACGCCGAGATACTCCATAGCCCGGTCGAAGATCTCCCAGGCCACAAGATCTCCCTGCTTGGCGGCCGCCGCGACCATCTCGGCCGTGATCAGCCCGACTTGTCCATTGCAGAGGTCCCTCAGGAGGCTCTTGCCGCCTGAGTTCAGTTCCACTTGGGCCGCTTTGGCGATCGCATGCCCAGAAGCCAGGGCCTCCAGGCAGCCGTAATTGCCGCATTCGCACTGGATGGTGCTGTCCTTGGCCAGGGTGATGTGCCCGAACTCGCCCGCCATTCCGAATGGGCCGTACATGGGCTGCCCGTCCACGACGATCCCGGCGCCAATCCCATAGCCGACATTGACGCAGATGAAATCGCTGCACGTTTTTCCGATCCCGTACCACTTCTCTCCGATGGCCATGACGCGGGTCACGTTGTCGAAGATGACGGGAATATCGTGCTTCCCGGCCAAGGCGCCGACGACATCGACGTTGTGCCAATGGAAGTCAGGGGAGAATTCAACGATGTTCCGTCGGCGATTGATCAAGCCGGCAACGGCCATTCCGATCCCGTGGATCATGCGGGTGCTGTTCTCCGGAGAGCTCATCAAAGCTTCGATGACCTCCGAGGTCCGCTCCATGACTTTCGGGAAGCCCTCCTCGACCCGTGTCGGCCGCCTGATCTCAGCGATGATATTGGCATCGAAGTCCGTGAGGACTCCGTAGATGTTCGTCGTCCCCAGGTCGATCCCGATGATCCCGTTGTCGGCCGCCGAGAACTTGAGCAGCTTGGGACGCCGTCCGCCATGGGAGTTTCCCTTCCCGATCTCTTGGACGATCCCTTTGTCAATCAGGCCATCCACAATGCGCGACACCGTCGGGGCGCTAAGTCCGCTTTCCCGAGCGATATCCGCCCTCGAGATGGACTCCGTGTTGCGGATCAAAGTGACGATCTTAATCTTGTTCATTTGATTGATGTAATGGGGGTTGCCGATCGGTTCCGTCATACTATCCGCCTGTCTTTCGCTCGAAACGGGCCCTGAGCTGTGTGCCGCTTCCGACAGCCCACCAGGAAAATCCCAAGAAAAACGGATGGTTCTTCAAGAGGTCACCGCCCCGAGGTCTGCGATTTTGAGTTCAAAGGGTCAGGGTGATCTGAAATTCCCAAGGAAAAAAATGCCATAGCCGTTTCCCTCTCCCGGCGGGTGTTCGTCCCAGAAGATTTGTTACGCATCGTTAGAAAGCTATAAAGAACAGGCTATTTTGTCAAGGAGTTCTTTTCAGTTCCTCGCCCATTCAGGAGTCCTCGAAAACATCAGATCTCGTCTAGAAATGCTTATAGAACAAAATTGGCAGCCTCCGCCGTCCGCGCTCTCGTAGAGATCGCCCCGAAGCTAAACCGGGAAGATATCGGTGCAGGGCTCGACTATACGATCACCCCGGCGGCGCAAACGTCCATCGGTCCGGCAATGAACCTGGGGAAAGGGGCGGATGGCATCTTCAATCGTTGAAATAGATCCTTTCCATCTCCGTCCATCCCCTGGCTCCCGGCAGTGGGAGCTGCAAGGGATCGCAGAGTTTCATCCATTCAATATTCCTTGGCTCGGCGGCCAGCCTGGCCATGTCCCCTTCGAAGTCAGCGCCGTCGTATTCGTAGTATCCGAACTCATACCATTTGCGGTCGAGCTGCTGGAGGAAGATTGAAAAATTCCGCATATGATATTTCCTGAGGAGGTCCCGGACGCCCCTGTTCGAATCGGCGTGCAGCTTCTTATATTCCTCGATCTTGTCCGAGCGGATACCGATGATCATGCCAACCCGCTTGATGTTTCCGCGCATTTCATTCTCGGAGTCATTCTTGGTTCCCTGCCCCGGGCCAAGCATGCCCGCCAAGAGAAGCGCTCCCAGCGCCGTCGACACGATCACATTCAGGATTCTTTTCATCGTTTTCTCCTTTTATCTCACGGGGGCCCGCAGTTCGTTCCCTTTCATTTCCCATCTCTGATCTTATTGCGGATCTTTTTCATCACCTGCAGGGCCTTTTTGCCGACGGTGCCATCCTGATAGATCCCCAGATTGATCGTCACCGCGCCTCCTTCGGCCATGCAGTCACGGATATATTGGGTCAATTCTTCGGCACTCCACTTCGGATCAGATACTTCGGGTTTTGTTTGTACCCAGTAAGGTTCCATGATCAGCAAGGCATGACACCGGAGGCCGGGAGCCGGGCCGTCTCCCGGAGAACTGGTCCGTACTCACAACAAACCGGTTCTTAAGTTTCCCGCCAACTATTGCTACAAAGACAATATCGCCTATGCGATGAAACAACTGGATGCCCTAAAAATATGACATTTTCACGCCGGATTCAGGCTGATATAAAAGGACGACATGGAGTACATCCCCCCTGTGGGTTGAACATGCGTGGACTATGAGGTAAAAAAGTCTAAAAGCTCAGAATTCGAGTTTTAATCCTATCTGTAATCGCCTTGGGAACATCGGGTTCATAGGATCGTGGTAGAGAGGCGACCACATATTACTTGTGGCATGATCCGTATAAGTACCTGAATTAAAAACATTAAACACATCAAAAATAACATGAAATCTCACATTGCCACGTATAGCAAAGGTTTTCTCCAGCCTGAAGTCCAACTTAGTCCATGTTGGAAATCTTTCATCACCGCTCGGTGCGGCTAAAATCCTCGTCCAACCCTGGTTAAGGCGGAAACCAGTGAAAGATAGAGCGGGCCTTGCTGTATGGGAAACAAAGTTAGCACTAGCCAATATATCCCATGGAAATGTATAGCCCGCTTGAATCTTTAATATAAACGGCAGGTCACCTGGCATGCGTCCGTAGGCATTGATCAAATCATTAGGAGACGACCCAAAAGTTGATAACACGGTCATCTGGCTGGCGCCTGCAAAGCTTCCCTTGTTCATTCCTTCACTTTTGGAATAGGTTAGGGAAGCATTCAGCAGCCAGTTATGGGAATACCGCTTGGATAGGGTCAACATGATGCCCTGATAGATTAGGTCAAACCTGGGGGGATTGGTCAACCATACTTCCTTAGTCCCCACATTTGTCTGATTGAAAAGAGTGTAAGTTTGACCGTTATCCGGGGACACCATACTGACTTCTTCATAAATTCCCCCCCTATCTTCCATACCCATGAGGTCTTTATGTTTTTTATAGATATAGCTTACGCCGATTGCAAAATCTGGGAGAAACTCTCTCTCGAGGCCTATTGAAAATTGATCAGTGTAGGGATTTTTTAAATCGGGATCCAAGGTATAAGCAGCCTTTTGTGGTATCGCATACCAGAATACATAGTTTCCGATGTCCCAATCATATTTATAAACATTCCAATCTGTAGCATTGGGGCCTGGATACTCCCAAGGGCCCGTCACGAGTTTGTCATAATAACGACCGTAATTAGCTTTAAGCACGGTTTTCAGGTCTGAAGTTAACGAGAAGACCAGACCGATTCGTGGTGAAAACGTTTTCCAGACAACCAGATCTTTAACTGCCGGTGTTTTTTCATCAGTGGGTGTAAAATAATCCAGGACAGGATATTCAGGAACAAAACCATTGCTGTAGTCTAGCCTGAATCCAAGATTCAAGGTCAGTCTGTTTCCGATCTTCCAGGAGTCATCCAAGAATGCCCCAATACTGTCTATAGCGCCGCCGATATAAAAAGCATCCTGCTGATACATATACCAAGGAGCGCCGTAATAATCATAGTACAGGCGCTCTCCTAAATATGCATATGAATAATATGTATCTCCGCGGCCATACTGGACTCCCATCTTGAATTCGTGATCTCCCCCAAGGAAATCCTCGGCAAAATAAGAGAGGTTGGCATGAACCTGATGCTTCACCATCGTCCACATCCAGGCAGGCGACACCAGCCCTCCAGAAATATATCCTGAGTAATCCCAATGAGTAGGAGTTTCCAGGTCTCCACTGTACGGTAGATAATCATCATCGACTCTCCAACCGGCATATTTCAATTCAATAAAAGCACTGTTACTTAATTGCCAAGTATACATGAAATTCCAAGCTTTGGTGGAGCCAGCTTGGGCGCCCATACATGATGGTGCTATCCAATAATAAGGAATATTGGGGAAGCTAAAGCTCTCCGTATAAAACGAACCCCACAATTTATGCCGAGGGCCTAGCAGGGCTGTAAGTTTAAAAAATACTTTCTCACCAGGGGAATTCACAGAATAACCAGGATAAACATTCCAATTAGTTTGAATGACATCCTTTTTCTCATATGTGCCGAAGAACCACAACCTGTCTTTAACAATACGTCCTCCCAAGTTAAAAGATGCATAATAATTTCTTTTTATGTGGAAGGAGTAGGCACTATCAGGATAAAGATAAGCCTCTTCAGGAGGAACGCTCGGATCAAGAACATTTTTAATATTGTTATCTGCCGTGAGGCCTTGAAACTGACCATAGTAGGAGAGTGCGCCATGAAAGCTGTTGCCCCCGGATTTTGTCACGATATTCACGACTGCCCCAGTGTATTGCCCGAACTCAGCAGGAGCACCTACTCCCAAAATTTCAATTTCTTCAAAGACATCAGAGGCAATATCCACCCAGCCAATCCCCATCTCAGGATCGCTTATTTCAGCTCCATCTATCCGAAAGGAATTGGATTCTGAATTAGAACCAAAAGCAACATAATAATAAGAAGTTTCCCCGGTTTGCGTTAGGCCGGGAGCCATATTGATGACATCATAATATGAATTTCGACCCCGGGGCGTTTTTTCGAGCTCATCTTTGCTGATAATGTAGGAAATACCTGATTGAGTCGCATCAACAACAGGAGCCGGTGCGGTAACTATGACAGATTCCTTAATAGTTGCCTGCTGCAACACTATGTTTTCAGTAACAGTTTTTCCCACTGATATCTTTACGTTTTCTCTATCTAAAGTCTGGAATCCCTCCAGTTTGAATACGAGCTTGTAAGTTCCAGGTGGTAGGTTAATAAATCTGTAATCGCCATTTGGAGACGTGATTTGGGCTTGAACTCCCGCCATCATAGATGGACTTGAAATTTCTACTGTTACTCCAGGAAGTGGGTTGCCATCTGTATCTGAAACCGTTCCTGTGATCTTTCCGGTTAGTCTCTGAGCAAAAACAGAGCCGGCTGCTAAACAGACACAGACCATACCTAAAACAAAAATCTTCAGGAATTTCATGTTCCCTCCTTCATGAAAAATGACCATTTTAAAGCATTATCGTCTATTCCCCGAAATTAATATTAACGCAATAAATAATGTTACATTTTGGGCCAGATATGCTGTATTGTTTTTATGAGAAGCCAAGAGATTACTCATCCCGAGGTCTCCAAAGATCGTCTTGTGGCTTTGGCCAGGGATATTCCTGGAGGCAGGACAGGGTTGAAGATAGCGGCCCTTCTTTTAGCTTTAGAGGGTCAAAGGCCGGGATGGATAGCGGACGTTTTGGGTTTGACTCGGATGAGCCTGAACCGATGGGTCCGGGCGGTAAATGCGAAGGGTTTGGAAGGTTTAAAAGAGAAAACTCGGCCCGGAAGGCCGGCCCGAATAACTCCTCAAATTGCCCAGGAGGTCGAAGCCCATTTGGAGCAATCTCCCCTGATGTTTGGGTTGAATCGGGCCCGGTGGGATGGGCCGACGCTGGTGTGTCAATGGTCGTTTAAAAGTGAGCCATTTATGGTCGTGAAAAGTGAGCCACTTTTCCTTTAAAATGGACTCATCTTCACACCCTCCTTTCCATTTTCTGAACAGAGAAGAAGCCCTTTCGGGTCTGTCATGAATAATTTTCGTATTTTTCATTATCGGGTCAAAATCCGAAGCTCTCAGAGCTTCTATAATCAACGATCTCAGGTCTGTCCATGTCAAACCTTTTGCCCTGAAGGAACCTTATTTTCATAGTCCATGACCAACCGGCTTTTTCTAAGATAAGCCCTTTATGGTCGTGAAAAGTGAGCCACTTCATGATCGACTCTTTTTCTCATCCTCTCCGACTTTTCCGCGAAGCCTATAGCTGCTGCCCCGGATATTGATAATCACGCTGTGATGCAACAGACGGTCCAGGAACGCTGTGACTATGACCGGGTCATGGAAGAGTTCAGTCCAGTCAG
>Ga0315280_10005520_pt1 | contig 17950 bp, 22 predicted proteins | sample YL17G06_40_MG_FD_203697 | JGI IMG/M metagenome (GOLD analysis project Ga0315280, IMG submission 203697) | Sediment microbial communities from Yellowstone Lake, YNP, Wyoming, USA - YL17G06_40 | ecosystem: Environmental > Aquatic > Freshwater > Lake > Sediment | place: USA: Wyoming | collected... | reverse complement strand
ACGAGCCCAGGGGTAAGAAAGGAGTCGGGCTAATGTACGCCACCGCCAACAGAGGAGGAGTGCACACCGACGCGACTCACGACCCGTCCTTCGAGAGAGAGAACGTTCTGCCGGAGGTGGGGCTAGTCAAGAAGCTGGACAGGCTATCAATCGAGGGGAAGGCTGAGATGATCGAGAAGTGCCAGGATGTCGTTGCTGTCCAGAACTCTCTGATCATCTGCTCGTTCGCAGGCAACCCAACGTTCAGACCCGTCACCATCTCCGACTGGACGAAGCTCGTAAGCTACGTGACTGGATGGAACTACACGGTCGAGGAACTCATCCGGGTCGGAGAGAGGATTAACAACCTCGGCAGAGCCTTCAACGCGAGAGAGGGCGTCACCAGGGCGAACGACACACTGCCCAAGAGGCTGATGGAGCCAATCAAGGGCGGCTCAGTCATGGGCCAGGCAATCCCACAGAAGGACCTGGACAAGATGCTTGACGAGTACTACGAGCTCCGTGGATGGAACAAGAAGACTGGGATACCTACGGCGCAGAAGCTGAGCAGCCTCGGCCTCGACTTCGCGGCGAAACAACTCAAGAGCCTAGGGAAGATCTAGGCTTCCAGTTTTTCCTCCTCCTTTTATCCACAACCCTACAGTTCACTGCTTTATATCCATACCACTTCTACACTTCACGAAGGGAATCAGATCCAAGGAATACCTGATGACAACCCCACGGTTCCCGCAGCCGAAGCAGTCGATGACAAGCTTCGACATTGCGGCGGAGCTAACTGAACTTGCACCCAAGATCGAAGGTGCTAGAGTAGAGAACGTCTATCAGATCGACCCCAGAATCATGCTCCTCCGGACCAGACCGCTCGATCTCGTGGTCGAAGCTGGAAGACGCCTCCACTCGACGCGGTACCGGATGAAGCCCCCCTCCCAGCCGACCCAGTTCTGCCAGGCGCTCAGGAAGTACCTGAACAACGGCGTCGTCAGGTCGATCAACCAGCCCGAGTTCGAGAGGATTGTTATTTTGATGATAGAGAGCCGCGGTGAGAACTACAGGCTCACGGTCGAACTTTTCGGGCGGGGAAACGTGATCCTCACAGACGCCGACGACAAGATCCTCCAAGCGTTGGAGCAGAGAAGGATGAGAGACCGCAGCGTCGTCCGCGGAGCAAGGCTGACACCACCCCCGCCGAGCGGGCTGAACCCCCTCAGAATCAGTCGTCAAGACCTCGAGCCGCTCAGAAGTTCGAGGGACGCGGCGGTTAGGGCCCTGGCGAGACAGCTGGGTCTGGGCGGGCTGTATGCTGAGGAGGTGCTGTCACAGGCGGGGATACCCAAGGATTCACGGTGTGATGAGCTGACGGACCAGCAGATCGGCGCTATCCTGAGCGCAGTCAACGACCTAACCTCTAGGCTCGCCGAAAACAGGCTTGACCCACTGGTAGTTGTGGGCCCCGAGGGGGGGTGGCTCGACGCTCTCCCATTCCGGCTCTCAGTCTACGCAGACATGACCGCGAAGCCATTCTCATCGTTTGATGAGGCGCTCGACGAGTATTTCACAAAGCAGACCCTCGCGAGGCAGGTTGAGGGTGTTCGAGGCGAGTCCGAGGACCGTGTTCGAGAGCAGGAGAGGATTCTCGCTCAGCAGGAGGAGCAACTCTCGAAAACGTCAAGAGAAGCCGTGGAACTGAGGGACACGGCGAACAGCATACTCGAACGCGTCAGCAATCTTGAGAGCCTACTACAGCACATCCGGAATCAGCGAGATGCAGGCAGAGACTGGGCGAGCATAGAAGAATCTCTGAAGACGGGTGACGCAGAGAAACAACCATGGGGCTCATCGATTCTGGGGGTTGATCCAAGCCAGCGCAGTGTATCCGTGAAGCTCGAAGAGAGAGCCGTCCCACTCGACACGCGGCGAACCGCCTACGAGAATGCGGGAGCCTACTTCCAGAGGGCAAAGGAGGCGGAGGAACGCGCGAGAGGGATCAGAAGCGCCATCGAGCAGACTCTAAACAGGATAAGAACCCTCAAGACGGCGCACGCCGAGAAAGCGGAGCCACTGGTAGAGCTTGCAAAGAGACCCAGACGGGAATGGTATCAGAACTTCCGCTGGTGCTTCTCCTCCGAAGACTTCCTGATCATCGGGGGCAGAGACGCCAACACCAACGAGTTGATAGTCAAGAAGCACATGAGCCCAGCAGACCTTGTCTTCCACTCCGACGCCCAGGGCGCCCCGTTCGTGCTCGTCAGGACTGAGGGCAGAAAGCCGAGTGAACAGACGATTCAGGAGGCAGCGGAGCTCGCCGCCTCTTACAGCAGAGCCTGGCGTGAGAACGCGGCTGCCGCCGATGTCTACTGGGTGAACCCCGAGCAGGTCAGCCCCGAAGCCCCGAGCGGAGAGTACATGACGAAGGGCATGTTCATGATATACGGACCCAGGAACTACCTGAGAGGAGTACAGCTCAGAGTGGCGATCGGCGTGATCTCAGACGAGGGATCGCCCAGAGTCATAGGCGGACCCCCATCAGCTGTGAAGAGCAGGACAAGCGTCTTTGTTGAGCTGGTTCCCGGACGAGAGCAGAGCGGGAAGCTCGCGAAGAGGATCAAGACTGAGCTCATCCGCAGATCGCCCGAGCGAGACAGACAGACACTCGGCAGACTCGCCTTGGAGGAGATACAAGCCTTCATCCCCGCGGGGAGGGGCGAGATCATCCTCAGGTAAACTCTTTAGAAGAGGTGCTCCCAACATCCTTACCGGAGAGATCCCGTTGGCGGAGTTCAGAGAAGTCAGGACCGAAGTGAAAGTGAAGGACGTGATGTCGAGTCAAGTTGTGACCGTCCAGCAGAAGGACAGCGCTGAGCACGTCGGAAAGCTGATGGAGAAGCACAAGATAGGAAGCGTGGTAGTGGTCGACCAAAAGGGGAACCCGGTCGGAATAATAACCGAGAGAGATCTCGTGAGAAGGATCGTCTCTAAGAACCTGCTACCCAGGGAAGTTCAAGCCAAGACGATAATGTCGTCTCCGATTATAACCACAGACTCATACATGGACATCAGCGACGCGGCCAGAAGGATGAGCAAGCTGGGCATCCGGAGGCTCGTGGTGCTCGAGCGTGGTAAGCTCACAGGGATCGTGTCGGACAACGACATCGTGTCGATCACGCCTGAGCTGATCAACATCATCGCGGAGAAGGCTAGAATCACGCGGACACCCCTCCTGAGGGAGGGAGCCCCCCTGGTTGGCGACTGCGACAATTGCGGACAGTGGTCGGACAGCCTAAGGCAGGTTGACGGAAGGTTTCTCTGCGAGGATTGCCGTCTTGAACTCTAAGAGAAGTAGGGATCTCCCGGTACCCATGTGATGCAGTTCTGAGCCGACAGAAGATCCTGATCGGCTCGATTCCCCCCAGCAGCCACGAAAAAACTAGGACGAGCCAGAGGCAAGACAATGGCTGTTAGACGATTGGAAGCCGAGATAAGATCGCTCAAGGAGAAGAGGACGCCACCACCAAAACCCTCACACAAGCCCACCGAGGAGGGCGAGATAATGCGCTTCGCCCGCTCCCCGGTGGTCACCGTGGCACCAACCACGCCCATACGAGAGGCGATGAAGGTGATGTCCAAAGAGGGTTTCCGGAGGCTGCCCATCGCAGAACCAGGGACGCTGAAGCTGCACGGAATAGCCACCGCCATGGACGTCATCGAGTATCTGGGCGGAGGACAGAAGTTCGAGATAGTTCAGAAGAAGTTCTTCGGCGACTTCTTCAAAGCCATACACGCCCCCATAGACAGCATAATGACCGTGAATGTCATAACAGTGCCAACCTCAGCCAAGATAAGCCAAGCCATAGAAGTGATGACCAAGAGCAATCTCGGCGGTCTCCCTGTTGTGGATCAGGAGAACCGCGTTCGAGCCATAGTGACCGAGCGGGATCTCGCGTTCCTCCTCTCAGACAAGCTCAGCGGAGTGACGGTCGCCCAGATAATGTCCAAGAAGCCCGTCACAACCTCACCCGAAACCTCGATCAGGATCGCCGAGAAGATCATGGTGAAGAACGGCTTCAGAAGACTACCCCTCGTGGCCCGGGGTAAGCTCGTCGGCATAGTCACGGCAATGGACATCGTCCGGTTCTTCGGAACGAGTCAGGTCTTTACATATCTCTGGTCTGGGCTTGTAGATCAGGTTCTCGAGACCAAGATAGGGGAGATCGCGACGCGCGAAGTACACTCGATCGAGCCTCAAGCTGATCTAGGTTCAGCCGCGTCGGCGATGGAGTCCCACACCATCGGCGCGTTGCCCGTCCTCAAGGATGACAGGCTCGTGGGAATAGTCACCGAGCGAGACTTCTTCAAGCTCCTGACCTGACCCAAGTTGTGGAGAACACCCCTTGACGATCGACCTGAAACTGATCGACGCGAGGATGCTGACCGACCGAGGGATACTCGAGGGGGGTATAGCAATCGATGAGGGAAGGATCGTTAGGATAGCCAAGACCCCCAACCTTCCAGACTCAGACTCGGTCATCAAGCTGGATGGAAAGCTCGCTCTTCCAGGACTGATAGACGCGCACGTCCACCTCAGAGACCTAGAGCTGTCGTACAAAGAGGATTTCACCACGGGCACCACCGCAGCCGCGGCGGGAGGCTTCACCACCGTACTCGACATGCCCAACTCGAAGCCTCCGACCGACAGCCCCAACAGACTCCGCGAGAAGATGGACGTAGCGGCAAATCGGATCCTCGTGAACACCGGCTTCTACGGCATCATCCCCTCGCATGGCTATGAGAAGATGGCCCAAGAAGGAGCCGCGGCGTTCAAGATCTTCCTGAACCGCTCAACGCCCGCTCTCGACGTGAAGGACGACCTCTCTCTCTCGGCGGCGCTGAGAGAGTGCGCCAAGGCAAACCGCCCGATCGCCGTCCACGCCGAGGAGCACTCCCTCATTGAAAGAGCGAAACAGCGCCTGAAACTCGGACCACACACTCCAGAGGACTTCCTGAAGGTGTACGGAGGAGAGGCTGAGACAGCCTCCGTCGCCAGGATGCTGTCTATCGCCAGAGACTTGTCAGCCCGCATACACTTCTGCCATGTCAGCGAGCCCGGCTCCCTCACCTCCATCCAAAAAGCGGTCAGCGCTGGAAGAAAGATCACTTCCGAGGTAACTCCACACCACCTCTTCCTCACCAAGGACGTGATCCGGAAGCTCGGAGGAAAGGCGGTCATGGACCCGCCGCCAAGCACGGAGACAGGGGCGAGCGCGCTGTGGAGGAGCCTGAGGGACGGTCGGATCGACATAGTCGTGAGCGACCACGCACCCCACACCCTGGAAGAGAAGGAGAAGACAGACATCTTCGAGGTGGCGATGGGCATACCCGGGCTCGAGACAACACTCCCCCTGATGCTTACCAGGTTGAACCTAGGAGAGATATCTCTCGAACGAATCGTCAGCTGCCTGAGCCGCAGACCCGCCGAGATCTTCCGCTTGACTAGGAAGGGCCGCTTAGAGGCGGGCTTCGACGCGGACATCACGATCATCGATCTCAAGAAGAGGCACAGGATAGACTCGTCCGCGTTCCGCTCCAAGGCGAAGTACTCACCCTTCGATGGAGTTGCCGTGACCGGCGCCGCCGCGAAGACCATCGTCAACGGTGAGGTGGTCATGGACGAGGGCGAGATACAGGCGAAGCCGGGCATGGGGAGAGTTGTCAGAGTTGAGCAGCTCTAAGCGGTTCGTAGCGGACGGGATGCTCGGAAAATCTACGAGGTGGCTGCGCCTGCTGGGGTACGATGTAGAGTACAAGAACAACGTGGACGACAACGAGCTTCTCGAGCAGGCGAGGAGCAAGGACAGAACCCTGCTGACAAGGGACGTAGACCTCTACCGACGAGCCGTCTCCCAGGGAATAGAGGCTTTCATCGTCGAGGGGGAGAGGGAATCCGAGAAGCTCGCGAACGTGGCGAAGAGGTTCGGTCTGAGTCTCGAGTTCGACTCGCGGCTGTCCCGCTGTCCCACCTGTAACTCATCCCTACGAGCCGCGCCGAGAGAGGAGGTGGCGTCGATGATCCCCAAGTCCACACTGGAAGGATACAAGGAATTCTGGCTCTGCACCGGCTGCGGAAAGGTCTACTGGCAGGGCGGGCACTGGAGGAAGATAGACGCGATCCTGAGCGAGTCCAGAACCCTGCTCAAGGCTAAAGATTCATAACAGACGCTTAGCCAAGTCTTCAAGAGTTGGAAGAGTGAGCGAGTTTGACGTTTGAGCTCAGCTTGGAGGAAGGGACCTTCCTGGTGAAACTGGCTCGTGAGGCGGTCACCGAGTACCTAAAGTCCAGGAAGGTCATCTCGGTCCCGCCGGATACGAACAAGAAGCTTCTGACCAAGACAGGCGTCTTCGTGACACTGAACACGGTGAGGTCGGGCAGACACACACTTAGGGGCTGCATCGGGTTTCCTATGCCAACCCACCCCCTCGCGCAGGCCGTGATCGAGTCCAGCATCGAATCCGCCACACAGGACCCAAGGTTCCCCAAGGTCACGTCCAAAGAGCTGAAGGACATCGTCATGGAACTGAGCATCCTGACTCCGCCCGAGCTCGTCGAGGTGCAGAACCCATCGGACTACCCGAAGCACATCAAGGTGGGAAGGGACGGGCTCATCATCGAGCGGGGATTCATGAGGGGACTCCTCCTCCCACAGGTACCGGTTGAGTGGGGATGGGACGAGGAGGAATTCCTCTGTCAGTGCTGTGTCAAGGCGGGGCTGACGCCCGAGATGTGGTGCGTGAAGGGGACAAAGGTACACAAGTTCCAAGCCATAATATTCGAGGAGACCTCACCGAGCGGCGCTGTCGTGAGAAAAGAGCTCTAGGCAGGATCAGAACCGATGAGGGTCTACTTCGCGCCCTGCGGCGTCGGACTCGGTCACGCTGGCAGGAGCATACCCCTCGCCAAGAGGCTTGTCGACGAAGGGAACGAGGTTCTATTCTCGACCTACGACGACGCGGTGAGCTTCGTCAGACACGAGGGGTTCCCCGTGGTGCGAGCCCCGCGCATAGGATTCGTCGTGAAGCCAGACGGGAGCGTCGACTTCAGGGCGACCACAGCGAACCCCGGACCTTTCGCCACCTTCACGATCCTGAGACAGATATCCGCAGAGATCACCTACATGAAAGCCTTCAGGCCCGACGTCGTACTCTCGGACACCCGAGCCTCCTCGGTGCTGGCAGCCAGGCTGCTCGGCATCCCCAGGCTGGTCATGCTGAACCAGTACTTCGTGATCATACCGAGACGCAGACGGTTCCTCAGACTAGCCAGATTCGCGGACGCGGGGATTCTCACGATCATCGGAAGGATCTGGACGATGGGAAGCGAGATCCTCATCCCCGACCTCCCAGAGCCCTATACGATCTCGGCAGGAAACCTGAGGATACCTCAGAGAAGGCACCGGAAGGTCAGGCTCATCGGACCGATCCTCCCAGTCCATCCGGAATCTCTCCCCGACAAGGAGAGACTCAGAGCCAAGCTGGGCTGCGAGGGAGAAGCCCCACTCATCTTCGCCCCGATAAGCGGGTCAGTCAGGGAGAAGGCGTACTTCTCAGGGATACTCCAGCGACTGATGAAAACCCTGCCCGGAAGGTACAGAGCGGTGATGACCCTCGGGTACCCCGGCACAGCCAAGTCCGCGAAGCACGGAAACCTGACTGTGCTCAACTGGGTCCCCAACAGGTACGAGTTCCTGAAGGCGTGCGACCTCGTCGTCAGCCGGTCCGGACACGGCACCCTCCTCCAGTCGCTGTGCTACGGAAAGCCGCTCCTGCTCGTCCCCACACCACGCCACACCGAACAGCTCAACAACGCCGCCAGAGCCGTCAAGCTCGGCGTCGCGCAGATGATAGAGCAGGAGAACCTGACCCACGAGACCCTGACACAGAGCCTAGACGAGATGACCACAAACGACGAGTACACCCGAAGAGCGGAGACCATTCAGCGCCACGTCTCACGCTCCGACGCTATTGAGACCGCGGTCCAAGCCCTCGAGAAGACAGCGAGAACCGGATGATCAAAGCGGAACTCTTTGGATAGAGGAGACCGCACTCTCGACAAGCCGCTCCACTCCCAGCCCACCCTCTGCCTCCACCACCTCCTCCATCCTGGCGCGAGTGGTGGGACTCGGCGGAACGACCGCGCAGCCGCTCACCCTCACGGTTGAGAGCTCGTACGTCCCGATCTCCCTCGCTAGGCTCACGCTCTCCCCCTTCTCCATCCCGATGAGCGGCCGATAGACCGGCAGGGTAGCGACATCGTCAATAAGCCTCAGGTTGGGCAGAGTCTGGGACGCGACCTGACCCAGGCTCTCACCCGTGACCAGACCCAGAGCCTTCTCCTTCTCAGCCACTCGGCACCCTATCCGAACCATCATCCTCTTACAGACGACGCACCTCAGCCTAACCGGACACCTCTCGCGGATCAAGCTCATGATCTCTCCCATCCTGATCACGGCAAGGTGGAACTCGCGGCGCGGAACGTACTCCCTCAGCCTCCCCGCCACAGACTCAGCCCTCGACACATAGTCATCCCCAACGTGCGGCCTCTGATCCAGGAAGAGAGGGATGACCATGGCACCCCGCCTCATCATCAGCCACACAGCCGCGGGACTGTCGATTCCCCCAGAGAGAAGCGCGACCAGCCTACCCTGCGAGCCATAAGGAAAGCCCCCAAACCCCCTGAGCACGCGGTAGTAGACGTACGCTCGCCTCTCCCTAGCCTCCACATAGATCGTCTTTCCAGGACTCTCCAGGTCCACCCTCAGCCTCCTATCAGACAGCCGCCTGAGGATCTCGCTTCCCACACGCCTCTCCACATCCTGGCTCGTATAGGGATGCGACCCAACCCTACTCGCCTCGACAGCGAAGCTATCCCCCGGCTCAAGAACACGCTCAGCCGCCTGGACCGACTTCTCCACTATCGAATCAAGGTCAGCCGCCACCTCAATGGCGGGCATCGACTTCACCACCCCGAAGACCCTGGAGCACGCGACCGCCGCGACCTCGGAGTTCACCCCCCTCACAATAATCCTCCCCCTAGACCGGGCTACAGACGGGCGCTGGGAGGCGGCTTTCTCGACCATGAACCGGATGTCGTCCGCCAGCATCCGCTCTAGCCGTCTACGAACAGGCTCACTCTTCAACGCTATCTCCGAGTACGCCGCCAACGCCACAGAGTCGCCCTGCTCCCCCTCCACTCACCCTCACCTGTCAAGCAGAGGGATCCAGACCACAAATAATCCTTCCGTACCAAACAGGACCTGCAAGCCCTCGCACTGGCTTTGAGAGAGGAGTTAAGAAGAGGCTGCTACGAGACCCTGCTAACCTCCGACTATGTCTTAGACGAGGTCATAACGCTCTTGAGAATATGGGAGGGCGCAGAATCGTCCTGGGCGACATGGAAAAACACCACCTAGACTTCGCTGGCAGGCTATTGGAAGATTCTTTTGATGAGGCGGGTCATCGAGACGTCTTCCCAGCCCTCTGCCCGTAGATTTTCTCCTCCAACTTCTCGGGGGCAGCGGCTTCTCAGACTTGACCAACCCGCTCAGCCTCTCCGTGAGGTTATCGACTGCCCACGTATGCCTGATAATGATCCGCCCCCGCTCCATCCGAAGCTCAACCTCATCCCCCTCCCGGATACCCAAGGCTTCTCGATACTCCTTCGGAATTGCCACCCGATGCTTCTTCTGAACCACCTGCCGAGCCGCCTCCATAAGCGATCACCTCGTGTACCAATTCATGGTACTCAATCACTGGGTACCAACATATGAACCCAGAGCATAGCCTGAACCACCAAACGCCTAAAGGGTCACCGGGTTTCTCGCCATGTCAAAGAGGCTAGTGGTAGCAAATCTTCATGACCATCTACGCGCGCGCAACCATCCTTAAATGTGCGCTTGATTTCGCCTTGGGGCTTAACGTTCCCCGTCGAGATTATCGCATAAGATTTATACGGTTGTATGCGGATCACGGGTTTGTGGCTCCGTATGGTGACCGAGGTCCGGGTTGTTAGGAGGGCTACGCTGCCCGTTTCGCTTCCAATGAGCGTCGTGGAGAAGGTTGAGGAGTTGAGGGCTAGGCTGGGGTACAGGTCGAGAAATGAGGTGGTTAGGGAGGCCCTCAGGAGGTTTATTGAGGATATTGAGGAGACGAAGGTCGTCTCCGCGAGGGAGATGACGCTGGAGCAGGCTAAGGAGAGAATCGTTGAGTATCTGAGGCGTCACGACTCCGCCTATGTGAGTGAGATGGCCGAGGACTTAGGCATTGAGATCGAGCTGGCTTTCGAGGCTGTGAAGGAGCTTGAGAAGGGTGGGGTTGTTGGGGAATGATCCTTAGGGGCTTAGGCGACGTCGTTGAGGGTGAAAAGCTCGTGGCTGTGGGGAGAAAGGTTTCGAAGTCCATAATCATACCTGGGACAGCCCGACATAGAGCCCAGCAGGTCTACGTATACGGGAACCCGGCTAAGTGCTATGTAGATAGACCCGTGAGAATTCTAGCAAAGTAGCAAGAGCGTTCTGGATCGACCTTACGCGGGCGTCGAAGAGATAGCCCCAGCTTCTTTCACGCGCTTGAGCACATGGTTGGTTGAGAAGTTCCAGAGGAGGACGAGCCACATCAGGATTATGATCGTGCCCCCGTAGTCGTGGATGATGATCACCGGCAGATACCCCCAGAAGAAGGTGACCAAGACTATCAGGACGATCCAGCCGGGCGCACGCATTAAACGGCATCTCTATTTGCCTCGGCGTGAATTCCACTCAATCAAGACGTACAGTTTCCTACACTTGTGTCTCATGAAGCCCCGGGGGAGACCTAGGCAACAATACAGTTACTCACGGAGTCCAGGATCCCTCTGGCTCAGTTTTCACCCGTCTTGACAAGACTCGGCCGCAAACCTATGACGATTCAATTATGCTGACCTAGAAGATTTCCTTCAGGAAACGCCTGAGTTCTTCGATCTTCTCGTCAGGGATTGGGTTAACAGCTTTTATCCAGTCTATCTTGCCGAAGTGCTCCGCATCAAGCGTGTAGATGATCCTAATCCGATTCGTCTCCATCAAGTGTAGGATGTACCCTAGGCGTCCAGATCGTGTTTCTCAGTATTCTCAAAGGACTTCTCAACGCTGTTCTTGCCGATCTGCCCACACCAAACAATCCTTTGAGACAAGAGCAGATTTCGAAGAAGGTCGTTTGTCTCCTTGATTTTGACACGGTAAAACCTCGTCAAGACATAGTGAGCACCGAAAACCACCGTGTATGGAATTAGCGCTCGTATCCTACCTCTGACCGCATCTTCTATAACTTGTAGGCAATACTGTGTGGCGGGGTTCCTAGATAACCCAACAGCTAGAATTCCGACATCGATCACGGCATCAGCCCTAACTTCCTTCTCACCCATTCGTCCATCATCCGCTTCTTCAGGTCGACGGGAATCCCTCTTGATGAAGGGCTTCCGATGTCAACTAAGTGATTCTTGAGGTACCCCACAATCTCGTCAGGACTTTTTTCTTCTCGCACCGGCCTAACCAAGATGACATCACCTTCCAAAGACCATCCCATCTCCTCCCCCTCGCGAATCCCCAGCTTCTCCCATCTCCACCGGAATCACGATTCTCCCTTGAGAGGAAACCCTGGTCTTGCTGGTCATGCCCTTCCTTGGAATGGAAGGTGGAATACCACCTAATAAACACCACTCGCCACCTCCAATGTTTGAAAACGCACTTCACCAATCAAATTAGCCTCGCCGAGCCAAAAAAACAACGACCCAGTGGTCTTGTCTATTCAAGGGAGACATCGAATGAAGGAGTGTATCTGAAACTCGAACTAACCAGCAGCCACCCAAGCCTGACACAACCCCATATTCCGAGCCAAAAGCCAAGGGTCTTCTGTCGAGGGAGAGCTGGGACAGATACACGTTCTACAACGTTCTCAAGTACGAGGTGCTCGCTGCACCCAAAAGCGCGTTGAACAGCCTAGCCTTCAGCCTCAGCCTCTCTTGCGTACGCTTGAGCACGCGGTTGGTTGAGAAGTGCCAGAAGAGGACGAGCCACGCCAGAACAATCATGGTGCCCCAATAGTCATGGATGACGCCGCGGTGACCTCCTCCCACAGCCTGGAGGCTGGGGCTTCCACTTTTTCTTCGTTTTTGCTCCTTCATCGCCTCTGCCTTGGGGAGCGTTTCAGTTAAAGCTGCTGAAGGAGAGACCGGATAAGGAGTGGAGCTTCACCGACTGCACCAGCCTCATAATCATGAGTCAACTCAGGGTGAGCGAAGCCTTCGCCTTCGGTCAGAACTTTGAGCAGCCGGTTTTACAAGGCTGCGATCAACTAACTGTAGCAGAAGAGGAAGCCGAAGCCAGCGTGGAACCGAGGCCGATTCCAGCTACAATCCCTACGCCTTCAGGCAGGAGAAGTTGAAGCGCCAGTGCCCATCATAGAGCAATGGATGGGAGTGAAGTTTCATCATTTCGCTCTAGATTTCTCTGAATCCAAGACTTGTTGGATCGTGGATGATGGTGGTGCGTTGCCTTGGGCCTTCCAAAAGAAGGCTCAGGTTCTCTAGGAGAGTTAGGCCTATGAGGTTTTCGATGTTTCCACGGAAGGTGTCCACGTATCCTTCGAGTTCTATTCTCGCCTTTGGCACCTGAACTATGGCTAAGGCTCTTCGAAGTCTGAAGACCTCGCCAGTCACAGTTTCCGCCTCAGGCCAGTATCTGCGGGGTAGCTCAGCCAAACTTAGCCCTAGTCGCCCGTAGTCCTCTTCGCTCAATAAGAGGAAGCCCTCGTAGCCTGTGTCGATGCGAACCAGAGCTTCAGGCGGGTGGGTCTGGGATGGTCCTACTACGACTACCCCTAGGACGGGGATTCCCCTGTGGTCTTGTATTAGGTAGGGCCAGCAGGCTTGACTTTGGTTCTCCAACCCAGCCTCACCTTGGACGGTGGTTTCTCTCCGACTTTGAAGATTAGGCGGTGGGAGCGTCCGCCTTCATTCAGAAGCACTTCCCTTAGAGAACTGCGTACGGCGACCAGTTTACCCCCCGCGATCACGACGTACATGCCTGGATGCTTGGACTCCAGCTCGCCCATCATGGATTCGAAGGCCATATTGTTGGCTTCCTCTTCATCGCTTGTGCCGAAATCGTATCTAAGCCAGAGCTTGACCGCTGCCTCCAACGCCTTTGAGACGGCTCCCTTGGAGTAACCATACTTTTCCATAGCTCGCCTCCTGAAAGCCTTCTCGAGTTCTTTGGACAACGAACCCTTGATCAACAGGGACCCACGAAAGGATAGGGACCTATGTACTTAAATACATTTGTCCCATCAGAGGGTTCCTCTAGGAAAAAATGGGGAGCGCCAAACTGAGGAGTTGGTATCATTTCAATTCTCCTCTCCGAAATGGATGAGGGCAAATCCAGGTGGTTGGAGGACGGTTGAACCGCTTCCAATGACGCGTTCTTTATCTCTATGTGATTTTTTATCTAAGACTTGTCTGAGGTGCATGAGAGAGGGAGGAGAGAGTCAAAAGGCGCGTCGAGGAGCCTAGCATTCAGCCTCAGCCGCTTCTTGCACACGCTTGAGCACGATTCTTGGCAGGTTGTATCGTGGAGCTTCAAAGCTGTTTGAGGTGTCCTTCGCGAAATCGGTGCAAAGGACGTCGAGGAACTCTACGCCAAGATGATCACGTCAAGAGAAGATCTTGCTCTTTGACATAGGTTTTGATTAGAGATGGTTGTAGCGGATGACGAAATTGGCCTTGGAAATGTCAAGTCCGTGTATGACAAATAACGGGATATTCCGAAACTTTTAATTATCTGATTTCGGGAATTATCTGATGAATGTCATTGTCGGAGACAACTCTTAAGGTGGGCAAGAGGGGTGAAATCTATACTACTCGCCGAATAAGAGAGAGGACAGGTCTCGCTCCCGGCGGGATGGTTGTAGCCAGGGTGGAGGAGAAAGCGTTGATCCTTCGTCCTAAACCCACGGCAATCAGCCTTCTCAAGGAGCCCAGAGCGAACACCAAGCCCATAAGCCCCGAGGAACTATCAGGTCTGAGACGGGAGCTAGCAAAGAGGCTTGAAACGAGATAGAATTACGGCAGCCTTCCTAGACACCACATTCCTGCTCCCGTTCTTCCAGCTGGACATAAGCGTTGAGGCGTTCGACCTGAACGCATTCAGGGAGTTCGTGGAGAAGCTCTCCGAGGCTCACGCGAGCGAGCTGTCAATATTCGAAGCGAAGACCAAGCTGCTCAGACTCTCTAGGAAAGACACCGCCTACAATCAGGTCCTAGAGAACTTTGGAAGCAACCTGGCTGTACTCAGAGAGGATGAGAGGTTCATCTTCCACCCGTACACGAAACGCGACGACGCTCACCTCAACCTGATATCGACTAGGAAACTCGAGCTCGACAGCTTTGATGCCATCATAGTGGCGCAGTCCCTGGACCTTGGGCTGCTGGTCACAGAAGACAGGGAGATAGTCAGCCTAAAGGAAAATCCGGCTTTCACGGCGGACCCCACTCTGGGGAAACTGGAGATCAGACGATGGAAGGAACTGAGGTACTAGGTCCTCGTCGCATTCGATCTTCAAGGCGCTCGTCAGCAAGGATCAGCAGACACGGCCCTTCAAGCTTGTCCAGACGATCCACTGACGCCTAGGCGCCAACCCGTAGAGAAGAGCGGGAACTCCTCAACTCCGTAGCGGCTAAGTCTCTGGGGAGAGAGCCTGAAGATTGAAGAAAGGTCTTTGCGAGAGCCCACCATCGAACATAGGGTGCGCCCTCTCGGACGTAGAGGTTGGGCATCCTGCTGAAATCTGAGGAACGGTTCAACAGAACTCTAGCAGAATGTGTGAGCGGAATGTTTGAGAAAGTTCTCAGCGAGAGCCCTGCCAAAGCCCTCCTCTACCACGTCGTGAGGCCCAAGCGGGAAGAGCCTAGCCTTCAGCCTCAGCCACTTCCGGCACACGCCTAAGATGAGCGTAAATGGCTTGGTCAAGGGCCAACGATCACGTCAAGAAAATCCGTTGAAACCGCGCGATGACATGGTTGAGTATGATTGTGCGGCATAGGGTGTCCTAACTTGAGTTTGTTGTTTTGAGGGGGTGTCGAGTCCGAGGAGCAGGTCGGCTTTACAGCAGCATCATAGGCCTATTTCAAAAGTATCGTTGGTACTTTTTCGGCTGTTGCAGCGTTTTCCTGAGTTTTATCTGCGGTTAGCAGTTTCAACCCTTTCTTCTTAGCCATTGCAACGTATAATGAATCATAGATGGATATGTTTTGATTGAAGGTTATCTTTGCTGCTTCATCGATGTAGGTGAGCTCGCCCTCAACCTTAACAGCCCTCTCCACAATCTCCTTCAAAGCCTTGAGCATGGTTCTTGCCTCTTCGGGGGAGGCAGCGCCTTGCCTAGACCTCTTCCATACAGCGTTAGCCGCCTCCTTAACGACATGATCTATCGACAAAGTTCCAGCCCTGAGGTATCCAGCAACTTCCTCCCATCCATCCTCCCTCAGAACAAATTTCGTCAGAGCCGAGGCGTCAATGACTATCACGGTCTTCCCTCACTAGGGTTTGAGCCGTCCCCCGAGGCGCTGGAGTGACGGTCTCAAGAAGCTTAACTGCCTCCTCAACTGCTCTGATTCTCTCGGTCTCCTCGATCTTGAGGACGATCAACCTTCTAATCTCCTCGGGCCAGTCTACTACCTCGCCGTACGCTTTCATCTTCTCCCTAACCCACCTGGGAACCTTAACACTCACGACAGCCATCGGACCACAAAGGTAAACTCTACGGTATACTTCCCAATAAACCTAGTGATAAACGGATGCGCTCCGCCTCTCCGCAGCGGTTGTAAACCCCCTAATCGAGGACAGATCCCATTAGAGCAGGAAGTCAAGGAGCTGAATTCGTGGAACTTAATTCCCCCATTTCGGAGTTTTTCCGAAGGTCCCGAAGCGTCAAGACAATCCCGCCCTCAAAACAAACGTCGCAAAATCATTCGGTCTAGAAAAACCGACAAGCTCGCCCAATAGCAACCATCACTGACAACCACATACGATCAAGATTCTCCATTATCCTAGAGATGTCATTTGCCGTTTCTTACCAAAGCCTGTGCAAAACAATTCTTGGGGCTCATTCGCATACCGCGTGGAAAGGCCTAGCCCTCAGCCTATTCTTGCACACGCCTAAGCATGTGATTAGCTGAAAAGCTACCGAAGTAGCTGAAGTATCTATCCAAGATACGGTGAAACCGCAAGGAAGATTCTAAGCCGCATAGAAGAGGGGGAGGGCGCTCTTACCACGACCTTGGTCCTATGCGAGGTCTCATGGGTTCTTGAGGCTATGGGAAAACAGGGCCAAATCAAACAGACCTTGGAGAAGACCCTTTCCTACAGGTCACTGAGGATCGTGGAGTTCGATATCGATGGCCTGATTGTGGGCGCAAACAACATGAGCCTCTTCAGAGTCGACTTAAATGATGGCATTAACGTTTCCGTTATGACGAGGCTGGGAATCGATGAAGCCCACTCAGATGACCAGAAGCACCTCGGAAGAGTCGACTTTTTGAGACTGATCTTCGATTGACGGTTCGCAGTTGTGAATTGGGCAAGCGAGGAGTTCGTACGTCGATTCCCCCAGAGGTGATGTTTTGAAGGGTCTCAACGGAGAATTCTATGGGGTTCCGGACGGGCTTCCGAAGATGATCGCTTAAGTTTGCATCATATGTGTGAACAGCTCATCCACGGCGTTAGGGGTTAGAATATACTGTAGCTCACTAGCTAGCCGGGTTGGGCCACGCCGTCCGCGTAATCCCCGAGGCTAGAGCCTCTCTCCTCTGAGTTGAGACTCAGCATCTTCACAATCCTTCGGACTAGGCGGGTACGGCACCTTTCCCTTTTCGGCTAACTCCACAGTGGAGGGTTTTCTTCTATTCGGCATGCTCTCGGACATCGTCTCCTAGGTTGGCAGCGTAGGAATTCCCGTAGATATGGTTAAAAGTACACATAGTCATATTATGTGCAGCAAAAATGTGTAGAGATGTCTGCGCATGGTTAACGTCACCATAAGCGTGCCGGAGAAGTTGAAGCAACGAATGGAGCGCTTCAGGCACATCAACTGGAGCGAGGTTGCGAGGAGAGCTTTCGAGGAGGCGACTCGTCGAGAAGAGATGCAGAGGGCTGCTGAGGAAATCGAGAGGTTGCGAAACGAGAGTCAAGTCGATTGGAACGGTGCCGAGGAGATACGTAGATGGCGAGACGCGGCGAAATAGTGGTGTTGGACTCCTCTGTCGTAGTGAAGTGGTTCAGCAAAGAGGCAAAATCGGACGAAGCTATCAAGCTCATGAACTCTCACGTAGACGAGTCCATTGGAGTGTCTGTCTCGGAGTTGTCTCTCTGCGAGGTTGCAAACGCCTTAAGACATAAACCAGACTATGGTGCTGAGAAGCTGAGAAACGCGGTTAGTCAACTGTTTAAGCTTCACTTGTATTTGGCCCCGTTAGACGAGGATCTTCTGAGCAGAGCCGGCGAAATAGCGTACGACGGGGATGTTACCTTGTATGACGCTATACCTGTCGCTCTGGCTGAGCGTCAGAAAACAGTGTGCATAACAGCGGATGAAGAGACGCAGTATGGAAAGCTGTGGCGGAAAGGTTACCCTATCAGGCTCCTCTAGACATTACCATCACTGTTTGATATCCTATTGAACGCCCCGAAGGCGTTCTCCAATCTGAAGGCTCAGCCTAGTTTCACGGAGAATTCTGGATACTTATCGAGTTTATGAACGGGGTAGAGCCAGTGCCCAGCACTTGAGAAGGAGATAGATCAACAAGGTTGCCTAGTGAAGCTGAATCAGATATGGAAAACTCCTAGCTCATATCTCAAAGATTTTCTTTGACCAC
>Ga0315280_10005519_pt1 | contig 17951 bp, 23 predicted proteins | sample YL17G06_40_MG_FD_203697 | JGI IMG/M metagenome (GOLD analysis project Ga0315280, IMG submission 203697) | Sediment microbial communities from Yellowstone Lake, YNP, Wyoming, USA - YL17G06_40 | ecosystem: Environmental > Aquatic > Freshwater > Lake > Sediment | place: USA: Wyoming | collected... | reverse complement strand
TGGCGCCTTCTTCGCGGCCATACGGTCATTCTACAAAGCCAATTACAGCCCCTTTGAAGCCAAGAGGCCCACCGTCTGGACGACCAGGCTCTTCAAGGTCCCCAACCAGAAGGAACTCGAGCTGATATGGGAGCAGGCGGACCCAAGGATGAAGCTCTGGATCCTCTTCCAGAAGGATTCGGGCATATCGTGTGGCGACCTCATCGATCTGACCCTCGACACCCAGTCCACGGCATACGGCAGTATCCGTGACCAGCTCAAAAGCGGCCAGATTCCGATCCACGCGAACATAATGAGGTCCAAGGTGGAGGCGGTAGGCCACTACGACGCCTATTTCGGGGAGGAGGCCTTCAACTCCCTACAGGAAGCACAACCCAGGGACAGGCTGTTCGACATCTCCTTAAGATACGTGAAGGACCTCCTACCAAAGGCGGCGAAGAAGGCTGGCATAAAGGGGCCTCCGGTAACGACCCATTGCCTTCGCAAGTACTTCAACACCTACACCAAGATCGGCATAAGGAACTACGGCGCCACCGAGCTCCTCGTTGAATTTTGGATGGGACATAGTATAGGTAGGACCAACGGCGCTTATCTGGCCCGCCAGTCGAGAAGCAGGCCAAGATCTACCTAACGGCCTATCCCATGCTCAGGTGCTTGGGCTAACTCCCCTTGGAGGACCGAGAGAGGCGCTTCCTCACCGGCTACATGGTCATAGTGCTGTTCGGCAGAATTGCAGGTATATAGTCAAGTTCTTCGTGCCGTACTAGACTAACCAAGTAACTATATCGGGCTTTCTGAACTTCGCTATGGCGAGGAATCTCTCCCTGGGATTCATATCAACAGGGTCTTGTAGTTTGATATCACTTTATTAAAGGCTTCAATGTATTGGTCGAGGAACCCTACCTTCGTCTCGATGTAAGCGGGTATGGTGAGGGCTTTGTCCGCAAAGCCCTCCGCTATGGGGAAGTCGCCCCTCTTGTATGCCTTAAAATCGCTCCCCAGGGGCCCGCGGTCATGTCCCCAGAGGTCGAATCCCCGCGTGAAGATGCTCCTGAGGTGCTCCAATGTGAGGTGGGTTGCGCTTATGGGAGCGCCTTCGGCGTTCAGGGCCTCCACGAACTTACCAATGGGGAGGTCACCCAGATGCTCCGGATGGTACTTGATCTTAAGGCCACCATAGAAGCCCGCAGGCTTGGCCTTCTCATAATCGCGTATGGGCTCAAGTCCGGGGAGGTTCTTCAGCGCTTTGAAAATCCTCTCCCTATTCTCCATCTTGCATTTGTTGCGATACTCCAGCGTCGATAGCGAAACTCTGGCCAATGCAAGGGCAAGGGGATGGGCCCTCCATTTGAGCCCCAGCAATTCAGGATCGAGCATCCTGTACTGGTAGTTCGTGAGCTCCTTCGTGACCCCAGCGCGGTGCAGGTGGCAGTAGATGAGCTGCCGTTCGTAGAGCTCCCTGCTATTGGTCGTGACCATCCCACCTTCGCCGCCCGAGACGGGCTTCCCATGCGGGTCTATCCCCTGCAGGCTGAAGCATGTGATGTCTCCGGCATTGCCGATCTTCTTGCCGCCCCATTCCGCACCCGTGCAGTGTGCAGCATCTTCGACGATGGTAATCCCATAGTGACGGCCGATATCCATGAGTGAGTCCATGTCGCAGACCTGTCCCCAGAGGTGGATCGCGTCGATCGCCCTCGTTTTCCTCGTGATCTTCCTCTCCGCATCCTTGGGGTCTATCAGTAGCGTATCTGGGTCCACATCGCAGAAGACGGGCCGGGCACCCATGTGCAGCGCCCCGCAGTAGGAGCCGATGTAGCCGATCGTGGGAGTGATGACCTCATCTCCCGGACCAACGCCTACTGCATAGAAGGCGCTGGCCAGGGCTGAGGAGCCGTGATCGACTGTCAGGCAGTAGTCCGCACCTATGTATTTTTGAAATTCCGCCTCAAACTCCAGAGGCAATCCCTCGCCAGCACCGGATAAGGAGCCTGTCTCCAGCAAGTCGTTGATCAATCTCTTTTCCTCCTCAATCGGGCGCTTCCACTGTTCTTTATTATCGATGGTTACAGCGCGTGCTTTCCCGTGAATTGCTAATTTCTCGTCCATTTGAAGTCTTATGAGGCAATGTTGAATACCTCTCTTAATGCTCTTTGGAGAGAAAGTTACATATACCGAATGCATCACTAGCTGCGCATGCCAACGCGCAGAGATGTGAAGAAGATCTCAGAGCGAGAGCAGCTGCGCAAGCGTGGGTTCGATCTGCTGAGAGAAGGAGTATCCAAGGCTGAGATGGTGAGGCGACTGGGTATAACATACAAGACCGCCTACAACTGGGAGCAGCGTCTCAGGAGCGATGGCCAGGATGCCTGGATGGACAAGGAGCACCCAGGGGCAAAGCCGAAGCTTACACGAGCCCAGAGGAGGAGGCTCGTCAAGATCCTTCTCAAGGGCGCTCGCAGCTACGGATTCGATACCGAGCTATGGACGCTCAAGAGGGTTGCGAAGGTGATCAGGAAGGAGTTCAACGTGACGTACAACGTCACCCACGTCTGGAGGGTGCTGCGCGGCCTGGGCCTCAGCGCTCAAGTTCCATTGAAGCAGGCATTAGAGAGGGACGAGGACTACATCAAAGAATGGGTGGAGGAGAGATGGCCGAAGCTCTACAAGAAGGCTAAGGAGAGCGGATCTGGGCTCGTATTCCTGGACGAGAGCGGATCTGGGCTCGTATTCCTGGACGAGAGCGGGCTATCCAACGAGCCGAACGTGGTTAGGACGTGGGCTCCCAGAGGATCGAGGCCGAAGCTGAGGCACAGCGCGAAGAAGGAGAAGCTATCCTTCATCTCCGCAGTAACGCTCGATGCAGAGCTCTTCTTCAGCGTCTACCCCTACGACATAACCGGAACAGAGGTCGTCCTCTTCCTCGACATGCTCCTGAAGGCTTTGCCTGGAAAGATCATGCTGCTCCTGGACAACGCTTCCATTCACCGATGCATCGAGGTGAAGGAGTTCCTCTACATGAGCGCGAATAGGATGGAGGCCCACAGGTTTCCAGCCTACGCTCCAGAGCTGAATCCGGACGAGTACGTACTATCCCACCTCAAGAACAGGGAACTTGCGAACTTCTGCCCGAGGGATGAGGGCGAGATGAAGCTTGGGCTTAGGAGGGCGATAGCTCGGATGATGAAGAAACGGCAGCTCATACAGCGCCTCATACTCGGCTCACCTCTGTTCGTGAGAAAATTATAATGCGAAACGGAATATTTGTTTTCCGATGTCCTACTAAAGCCGATCACACCAAAATCTTTAAATAAGATAAGATGTTTTAATCAGTTAGGAGGCGGAGTTGGGAATTGTCTTCTGAGACCATTACAAGAGAAAAAGTTCTACCTAATTCCTTATGGATACTAGTGATATGCTTTACGTTATTCTTTGGTTTCATCGGCCCTGTATGGACTGGTCTCCTTCCTGGGGGACCTTCTGCGTTCTTTGCAAATTATGAGCTTGGTTTGGTCATCTGTGAAACTGGGCTTGTTGGGCTACCATATATCCTCGCATTGTTAGTTTATCCGATGATGCGGATTCATTTTATCCGCAATAAAATCGAATCTATCGGTGTATCGGCATTCGTGGCCTATCTCTACGCAATGGCGATAGCCGTTGCATACCCTCTGAGTGCGTACTGGATAACCAACATGGGCAACTGGATAGCACAGAGATACGCCTTTCCAGAATTCGACTGGGTGCTGCCGAATTGGATGGTGCCTCCTGCGAACATAGTTCAAGTGACGGTAACCGGTGGACCAATACAGTGGGCTAACTGGTTGCCCTCGATTTTGTTCTTCTGGATATTTCAGATAGTCTTCTCTATGTTCGGCCTATCTCTAGCCACGATCTTCCGAAAACAGTGGATCGACGTGGAGAAGGTCCCATTCCCTCAGGCGCAGATAGCACATGGAATCATGGAACGAACCACTGGTTTGTCTAGGATGAAAAAGCCATTTGCCATCGGCGTCCTTGTAGGCTTGGTCGCCCAACTTCCCATAACCTTAGCCTTGATATTGCCATGGTTTCCTGATATCTTTGGATGGCGCGCCTCTACTATGTGCGCCATGGGCATAGAGTATATAACCCCCAATTCCCCTTTGGCTTTCATAGTCGGCCTACAGACATGGAATAAGCAACCCCTGATATTTATTATGGCGTACTTCGTCCCATTAGCGACACAGTTTAGCTTTGTATTCTTCTACATCGTTCAACTAGTGTTATCACAGGTTACGTACATGATGGGCTATTACACGGGGCTCGCTGAAAAAGCAGGTTGCGGAAGATCGCGATGTCCTCCAACACCGTTCTGGGGTGCGCCGCTGGGATACAAGATGTGGTCCCATATCGGCGGATCGATAGGCCTAACCCTCATGCTGGTCTTTCACAGCAGGAATTACATCGCGAACACGTTCAGGACAGCGTTTGGGAAGAAAAAGGAAATCTCAGAGGAAGAAGAACCTCTGAGCTATAGAGGGGCGTATCTCATGGTGATTACATCAGTGGTGACAATTATAGCATTCTGCATGCTATCTTTTGACATGAGTCTACCCGTAGCTATTCTGATGCCTATCACCGTCTTCGTGTTCTGGCTTTCTGAGACCCGCGTCTGGGGGATGTCATCGATGTCCCCGTCATGTGGTTCGCATGCCAATGTCTTTTACAGATGGTTTGTCTGGCCAACTTATCCTGAGACATGGACTAGGGAATGCATATTCGCCAATGGAGTCTCCGCCTGGGTAGAGTGTCAAGGTCCCGAAATGTACGGTTCAATGGGATCCATCTACGCATCATTTGCGGCGTATAAGGTGGCCGCGATGACCAATATCCATCCTAGGAACATATTCAAGATGTTACTTATAGGCCTATTACTGGGGCCACTTGCAACGATTATAGGCTACATTTGGGTCATACACACCTTTGGGCTTACACACCTTGCCCTAGGGGGATGGGTGGGTGGCGGTGGTCCTGGTACCTGGACCTATGAAAGCGTATTGCCGACATGGCCATCAACAGGATCTGTTATGGAATGGACGCCGTCAGTCTTCTTCGGGATATTTTCGGTCGTAATATTATCACTTTTACGCGCTAGGTTCGTCTGGTTCCCATTGGATCCAGTTGGCTTCTGGATAGCTTTCTCCTACATAGGAATGGTTGATGGTATGTGGTTGCCTTTTGCAGTAAGCTGGGTACTAAAACTTTTAACTCTGAGGATAGGGGGAAGCAAAGCGTATGAAGAGATGGGCGTTCCATTTGCGACGGGCGCGGCAGCCGGTTGCTTCATCAGCATAATATTAGGGGCCATCTTGGGCATAACGAGGTTCTTCGTCCCATTCTAGGAACCCGAGGAAGTCCGCATAATTTCTATTGCCCTTCTCATATCGAGGTCGCCGACTGGTTTCTCCTCGATGGCCGGAGGGAGCCCTGACCAGAGGGACCGCCACAATCAGGAACTCAGACACCAGAGCACCTTCCATCCAACGGCTTCACCGAGGAAGTCTTGGAAAACACGCAGATATAGTTATGAAATAGAGCCCTATAGAAATACTTAAGAGGCTTAGTGGTTGTGCCGTAAATCTATGCAATTTCCTCTGGAGGTAAAAACAAAATGATCGTCGATGCTCACATGCACATCGAGCACGAAAACCCAAACTTAATTTATGCCGAGGAGAGGGAGGCTGGCGTAGACAGGGCAATAATTTTCTCCATATGGAACCCTTCACGGGAGTCCAATGACTTAACTTTGAACGCCTACAAGATGTATCCAAAATTTTTCATACCTTGGGGACATGTTAGGCCTTCGGATTCATATTGGAGAGATGAGTTAGACAGGATAGTGAAGTTAGGATGGAAGGGGCTGAAGCTTCACTTCGGTGAGTTCGGGCTACCTAGTGCGGATCGGACCATCTCTGATCTGCTAGCGTCACATATAGGAGACTACTTGGTGGAGTCACTGAATGCGATAATGGAGGTTGCACAAGAACACAACCTCGTCACTCTGATTGACTGCATGGGTCGCCTTGATGTTATGACGAAACTGGTGATGATATTTACGAAAGCACCCATCATCATAGCACACCTTGGCTCTAATTATGACTTGACAAAGAACTTCTGCGAACTGGCGAAGATGGGGCACGTGTACTTAGATTGCTCAAACCGTCACCTTTATCGTATAATAAAGGAAGCTGTTAAAATGGCAGGGGCCGACAAGATCATATGGGGCAGCGACGGATGGTGGCAACATCCGGCAGCCGAGATAATGATGGTTAAGGTACTCAAGTTACCAAAAGAGGAAGAGGAGAAAGTACTCGGCGGAAATATAATGAGACTACTCGAATGAACAGGGAAACCACTTTACGAGGTATTTTGTGAGTAATCTGGTAGATAGCCAGCTATACCTCCACCTACTAAAGAAGAAGCGACATCATTGTGCCGTACAATCTCAGCACCTACGAGTGCGTCAAGCTGCCCATAAGCGTAGACACTTTGGAGACGGCATGATGTATCAAGGCCCGCCAGAAAAGAGGATCGAGGTCATGCACGACACCCCCCTCGAGAATGGTCGGGTTTTGACGTCAAATACTGGAACTGCCGCTTCGACCTCTCGGGCTACGAGTACGTCAGGTCAAGCTCGAGGCAGGGGCCTTCATCAGGAGGAGGCCCCACAACAGGGGCCTCCCTACGAAGCCGGGAGGCACGGCTTCAGCTGGCTGAGACGGCGATAGAGGAGGGGCAAGGCAATATGGGAACAGTTTCCATAGAGAAGGACGGCCAGGAGAAAGAGAAAGCGCCTTGACACGGACTCCGGTTTTGATGGCAGGTCTGAAAGTGGCATAGCATGCGCACGCTTAAATCCCGCATGTCACTTTATTTCCTTACATGTGTCGATGAAAGCTGCGACCCTATCAGGGCCATTACCTTCACAAAGAAACTTATCCACCTCTAACCATATGTGATTTACCCCACTTCCAGCTACTTCTATAACCCATCCTCTTACTTCCTCTTTGGTCATAGATGTAGCCTTAAAGGGTGAAAGCAACCAACTGAAAGGAATGCTTATCAATTCCTTTATTGTTTGGGGATTAAGTCGAGGAGAGACCGACGGCTCATAGTGAGATATGCCTGCCTGAGCTAGATACTTGAGGTGAGGGGGGCTCAAATTTTCGCAATGAAGATTGCGCTTGCCAGTGGTTATACAGTTATAGTATTGGTCCCAATAAGGTAATACGAATTTGGGCCACATTGAAGGAGGAATGAAGCTTGCATGGTCATCGCATAGACCACCGCTATTCGGATTTACCTTTTCTCCCCCGTCCGCCTCCCTAAGAAAATGTACAAAGGTAACAACACTTGTTGTCACGAGTTTAAGGAATTCTCTAGCCTTCTCTGGTTCCCTATGAATGTCCGTGAAAAAGCTCTGACCGCGGAGGAGCCCCGCTGTCGTAACTGGACCCTCATAGCCAAAACCACTAAACGCGATCTCCTCATCTTTAAAGACGTTTCTAAGGTGATTGTACATTTTTAAATGATGGGCGAAGAGCGGATTTGACGCGAAGTCTACTTTTCTCTCTAAAGCGCTTATGCCCTCGTCCAGATTGGCGAAAGTAGGTTTAGCGTAAGGCTCCGAATTCTCAGGAAATACAATCTTACACCCGAGAGATGAAACGTGCCCATAAGAGTTATGGGGACAATGAACGCCCGGATCAGAAACACTTTCATGAAAAATCTCTGCTAACTTCGATCTACCGCGGTGAAAAGCAAGGACGCAAGATTCGGGATTTAAATAGAATTCATTAATCTTTATGCCAGCTAAGTAGGGCAGCGTCTCCTCCTCTATTACACTTACAGACCAACTAACTTCCTTCAATCTCCTACAATCCTTCTACTCGTACAAAGAAAAATCCCATATTCATCGTCATCGAGATATTGAATTTTGTTACATTTCCATCTATTATCTCTATCTCGCGGATGAGTTGCCAATTATTTTCATGTATCCAAAAATCGTATTCCTTATACGTCGCGTAAACATACCAAGAGATGAACAATGCAACGGATATGATGGCTGCTCCTAGCGTCTTCTTGGAGTATCTCTTCATCAGAGCTTCATGGAACTTGTCTACCCTGTCGTCTATGATCTCACTCATTCTCTTTAGCCTCGCCTTTTCTCCCTTTCAGTAAACGGCGAGCTTCTATGGCAGTGGCTAACGGCAAGCTGAAGAAAATCGTAAACCTAGCGATGTACATCAAAGCGATATAGAAAGGTGGCATCGGCTTAAGTTCATAGCCCGATAAATTAATGATAGGTTGAAAGGTCTCAACGAAGTGTTCGTAAGATACAACCAAGTCAAGTAAGGCTAATGAGAAAACCCCCGCAAAGGTCAAGACCAAGCCCCAGTAGATGGGTCTCATCTCTCCATCTATCCCCGTTATCACGTAACCGCTTATTATCTAATGATCCTTAGCATATAAGCGTGGCTAATGGGGAAGTATCTGAGGGCATACCCTGATTCACCCGAAAAAGGTCTAGCGGTACTTCCTCAGCCAGCCTATGATCCTGTTGACTTCCTCAGTCGTCTTCGCCAGCTTAGAGATCCTGATTGCCTCCCTTGGATCCCTTGAGCCCAGCTCCCTCAGCGCCTTCAGGGCTATCAGGTTGGCGACGTCGTGGTCCAGGCCCCTCCTCAGGAGCACGTTCACAACGACATCGACGAACTCCTCGTTGGTATAAGGCCTGAACCTCAGGACCTCGAAGCGCGAGACGACCTCGGGCGGTATCCCCTTCAGGGAATTAGTGCATCCGAAGACGACCGTGTCCAGCACCGCCTCCCTCGCCCTGCCGTAGAGCATCTCCGTCACCCTGCCCGTCTCGCACAGCGAGAGGAGGACGCCGTAGTCGGCTCCGTCCATCTTGTCCACCTCGTCCAGCATGACGACCTTGGGCTTGTGCGTTATGAGGTAGTCCGTCAGTCCCGCCTTGCTCATCCTCGATTCCAGTATGTAGCGAGTCCTAGGCAGCCTCTCCAGGCAGAGGAGGAAGAGCGTCTTATCGCCAAGGTCTCCTCGAGAACTGCTACCATGAACTGGATCTCTTCCCCGTTCAGCTCACGCTCTCCCAAGATCATACAGGGCGGCACCTGCCTAGATTGCTACTTTCTCGGGTCCAGAGCGTTATTTTCAAGGCCGGAGGAGGACTTTTACCATGACTCCTAAGATCGTGAGATCCGCCCCCTGGTATCGTTGCCCCCTCTCCATGAATGGCTCTGTCCCTCGCATATTGTAAGTTCAAGGCTTAAGAGCCATGGCGTGAGAAAATTCTAAGCGCGGAAGAAAAGGCCTGGGCCGAGCCCTATCTGTGAAGGAAGGGAGAGAAAGGCTTCGCTTAAATAAGATTAAGCGCGTGCTAAGGAGGTGAAAGAATGACTTTAAGCGTTGGGGACAAGCTGGCCAAGGTCTGGTGGGACAACACTTCGGTACTGATCACTGGAGAGGCGCATCGCGTCTTCGAGGTCGAGAGAGTGGAGTGGATCAACGAGGGCTATGACAAGGAAGGCACACTACAGACAAGGCTCTTGGTCAAGCTCAAGGTGGTCGAATGAGGGGAGGGGCTTGAGGGGCTTCATAATATATCATAATATTCTCACAATAAAATATAATATATATAAGCCATTTTTTAAAATTTATTGTGATAATATCTAGGGCATGTATAAAATCCAATATGCGCTTAATACCAATTAAGCGAAATAACTATGATAAGCCATTGATAATATATTAATTATTGTGCGAATATTATATAAATTTATTGTGCGATTATTATATTATGGCAATTTGAACATTGCCATCGGTAGTAACTCAACCATAAAGGGTTAAGGCATAGAGCTTTGGCAAAATAAGCGAAAGCTTAAGACGTATGCAAACGCTTCAAATTGCGTTAAGCTAAAGCGTCTTAAGAAGCGTCTTAACGGCCCTATGGGAGCTTTGGCAAAAAGCTTTAATCTCCACAAATGCAAACGGTCTTTTCCGTTTGCGGTTTGCCTATAAGACTATAAGACGGAGAAAACTAAGCTCTTAACCGATTCTGAGGAGCTTGAGATATAGCGACAATGAGGATAAGGAAAGAGCAAGCTATGTATTCTCCGCTTATGGAGTCCGAGTAGCCACCAGCTTCGATCCTTGAGCCTCTGGGCTAGGCAAGCTGGCGCACGTCCCAAAGTGCATTAGGGAATAGAAACCCAGATTCTCTAATCCCGAATCAGAAGTAGGCGGCAAGAGAGGGAGGGGCGAAAGCCCCAGAGGATACGCCGACCTTGCCCTATGGCTAGAATAATAGACTCTAAACCGAACCCCCACTACTCGCCCCGAAAGTCGGGGCAGAGAGCTACCCTAGAGCGAGAGTCGCATCTAGGTTAAGGAAGTATAAGCGGGGCGGACTATGAAGTAGGCGGAGTCATTGATTCGGGTGCAACTATGACTCAAGTTAGAGTGGTAGCTGAGATACCCAAAGAAGCCAACGGCACCATAAGGATAGAGAGGAGAAAGGACGGGGAGTACAAGAGAAAGCCCTTCCCCGTCTTCTACAACGTGTTCGTAGACGGTCAGCTAGAGGCACGGATAGCGAGGCACTACGGCCTCATTGATGGGAAGCTACTCATCAAGGGGGCAATAGAGAGCGCAGAGAAAGACCTCCTAGCTAGGTACGCATCTCAGGAAGTCATGAAGAGGGCAATCGCCGAGCTGGACGCCTCGCAGTTCAAGAGAGAGGAAGTTCTGGAAATCTAGGTATCTCACAATCCTTTTTTTATTTCGGGTGCAACATGAGGGTGTCTGCGCACAAAGGGAATCCTCTCGTAGTCGAGCAAAGGTCTCGATTACCTTACTCGGCAAGGTGTCCCCAGTAGTAGGCCATCGTTGCCGAGGGCTGGGATAAGACATCGTGTAGAGCAGACACTTTCGGGTGTAACGCATGAAAGCATACATAAGCGTCGCCCCTCAAATACTCGCCCTCACCAAGGCGGGGCTCCCTAGGAAGAAGCCCTTCCGAGTGAACGGCGAGCTGAGCATAGCGGAGCTACAAGCGGAGCTCAAGAAGAAGAGCGACAAAAAGACCACGGCAGAGGTAAAGGTTACCGTGCCAAAGATGTTCGATAACTTCGAAGCTCTAGCTAAACAGCTCAAGGAGCTCTCCAATGCTCCGAAGGAACTTGAGGGCGTGGCGATGGAAAAAGAGATAACGGTCTAGGCATACCTCAGCACCTTTTTTTCGGGTGAAAGAGTGAAGCTGAGTCTTAGACTATGGCTCTGCAACATCCCAGCGAGGAACAGGGTTTGGATGGCAAGAGGCTTCAGCTGGCCCTCGGTCTGCTTGGGACACCTGACTCTACTCACGGGGATAGTGGCGCACAAGCTGAGGTTCAAGCCTTGGCTGAGATGGTTAAACGCATAGCCTTTTTTCGGGTGCAACGATGAAAGCCAAGAGAGTCGCCCTTACGCTGGAGAGCGGCATGGAAGTCCGCCTCTTCGACGTCGAGGTCTACAGGGCCCGCCCAACGGCGAGGGAGATCTTCGCCGTGAACCACTCCGCCGCGCTCAAGGCCGAGTGGGAGGGAGGGTTCCCCATAGCGTACCTCTTCCTGAAGCAGTCCAAGGGGATCCCCCTGGGCCTAGTGGAACCTAAGGGCATGAAGTTCCTGGAGTACCTAGCCAACCACTAGGTACTCCCCCACACCTTTTTTTATTCGGGTGCCTAAATGAGCTCCAAGAAGAAGGAGAAGAAGAAAAGAAAGGGATTCAAAGAGTGGTTTGAATCTTGGGAACGACAAATAAAAGGTTCTCGTTTATCGGGTGAAAACATGAGTGACCTAGAAAAGGTCAGGAAAAGGAAATCATACAAGCTGTTCGTAAAGGAGGCCGAGTTCTTCGATACTTGCGGACCGGGGTCGATCACTAAAATCCTCAGGCACATCTTCAAGCTCCTGGATGAAAAGAAGGCATGGCACTCGACGATGCATGCCGCCTGGGCAGAGGAGAGCATGATACAGGCCATCAAGGATTATCAAAATGATTCCAGGGAGAGAACGGACTAAGTTCTTCGGGTGAAAACATGGTACATACATACTGCGAGCACAGGGACAGCCCGTCCACGAGCAGGGTACTTGCCCGTTGCCCAGACAACGGCACGGATGTCTCCGTCTGGGTATGGTGCCAAGAGTGCGAGAAGTGGAAGGAGTGCTTCGGCGAAGTTGGCATCGAGGCGGTGTTGCAGGAAGCCTACTGGAGAGACGGCGAGACCTTCTTCTAGGCTCTTCGGGTTTGAGACATGGGAACGGATGTTTGGATAGTCCATTGGAAATGGCTGTACGGTCATTTGAACTCAGACGAGATAGACTTCATAGTACAAAACTTCAATGAGTCTGACGACAGCACATACGGCGTGAGCAAGGAAGAGCTGGAGGAAGTGAAGGCAGGGCTCACGGCAGAAGAGAGGTCGAAGTTCGTGAACCTTCTCGACGCGATAGAGCAGGGGCTAAAGGAAGAGGGCGATTGCATGAGCATATCTGTGGGTTGAACCTTTTCGGGTAGTCCTTGGCCCTTGTGGCTCAGGCTTTTGTCCTGTGCGGGGGCTAACGAGGCGTTTCTACTCCTCCCAAGGACTATCTCTTTCGGGTGAAAACATTGGGAGACATTCACTGCAAGAAATGTGGCGAGCCGTGGGAAGCAACTCTTCGGGTTGATATGTCCGAGAAATGGAATGATTTTAAGGGAGACGTAAAGGCGGCAGTGGAGTGGCTCTCCGCCATGTCGGAGAACCTCAAGAAGCTGGAGTCGTGGGCTTACTACCAGGACAGCCCTCGATGGCGCAACCAGATGAATAAGCTCTACGTACTTCAACAGAAGTGCCTGAGACACTACAAGAATATGCTAGACAGTCTATGTCCATGCAGAGAGGCCACTAACGCGCCACCTGATACCTATCCGTGCGAAAGCTGCCCCCTGAAGGACTACTTACATGCTTGACGGACAATCTTCGGGTGAAAGTTTGATACGAGCAAGGATAGACGCGACAGTCTTCTACACCGTCTTGAAGATGGTGTCAAAGGTACTGGACGAGGTGACGGTGCGGTTCTACGATGATGGGATGAGGATCAGGCAGCTCGACATGGGCGAGGTCTCGATGGTCGACGCCTTCATCCCCCGGAACTGGTTCAGCGAGTACGAGGTAGTCACTATGACCGACAACCTAGGCAAAACGGTAGGCAACACGATAGCATTCAGGATAAGCGATGTCAAGCTCCTCAAAAAACGTCCGAAGAAGGACGCCAAGGTCGAACTGGGGCACGGGATAGAATCAGGCCAGGGGACGGTCAAGTTCGGCCTCTCAGGCCTGACGATGGTCGTGCCGTGCTTCCCTGACGATGGGAAGGAGCTGCCCCTGCCAAAGATCGACCTGAAGCAGAAGGCTAAGACGAATCCCAAGCTGCTGCTGGACTTCGCAAAGGAGGCGATACACGTGACCGATGCGGTGCGCCTCATGGCAAACGACACGGAGTTGCTCCTGACGGCGAAGGGCGAGATATCGGAGATGACGAGGGCACTGAGCGACGAGGAGGACGACATAATAGAATACTCGCTCACGAAGGGCGTTTGCGCCTCCTACGATCTGAATAGATTCCTCAAGTTCGTCGAATCTGCCTTCGACGGCTGGGTGCAGGTGGAGTTCGACAAGGACCTGCCCCTGAAGCTGACATACACCCTCTCAAGCGGGGACATAACGTCGTGGGACCAGAAGGCCCAGGTGGTATTCTTCTTGGCCCCGAAGGTCGAGCGCGACGGCGGCTACACGCCGCCGAAGACAGAGCAGCCAGAGAATGAGTGCGATGGTTGCCATATCAAGTTCTTTACCGTAAATGTGGAAGATGTCGATGGAAAGGTAATGAACCTTTGCGACAAGTGCCTAGATGCGGTAAAGCATGGCATTAAGCCTTGGGAGAAGCAAGAGGAGCCAAAGGTCGAGCCCGTCGTTGAGCAGCCTCAAGATCCTCAGATACAGGTCGTGGATGTTCGTGTTGAGCAGCCGAAGCCGGAGGAGCCCTATGTCTGCGAGGTCTGCGGCGCTGAGATCCCTGATGGGGAGGAGACAAGGCTGGAGGATGGCGACACGATCGTCTGCTCCCAGCATAAGCCCGAGGAGCCCGCCGCCACTTTGCCGTCTGAAGTTGAGCAGGCCAAGGATATTGTGAAGGAGGTGTTCGGCTCCGTCGGATCAAGGATAGTCGAAGATGCTAAGAAAGAAGAGCTTAAGCCCGTCGCCGTCGTGGATCCGCTGGAAGCGTTCAGGAACAGATGGAGCAAGAAGTAGCTCCCTTTTCGGGTGAAAGAATCGACACATATAGTAGCTGAGATGGATGCCAAGATACTCTATATAGCTTTGAAGGCCGTGAGCCAGGAGATGAAAGGATGAGCATGGAGAAGAAACCCCCACAAATAACGTCCATCGCAATAGTTCTCCTTATTGTTGGCATAGTCATTGGCGGTATTGGCAGCTATGCAGCAACTTCTGGAAAAATCAGCTCCCTTCAGACTCGAATACAGGGCCTCGAGACACAGGTCACGGGCCTGCAGGCTGATAAGACGCAGTTGCAGGTCCAGGTTTCGTCTCTACAGCAGAGCATCAATAATATATCCGCCCAGATCAGACAGTATAAGACCGATATCTTCCTGAGTGAAAACGATCTTAACTCCAGTTTGCAAGAACGAATGGATTACTTACAGAGTTTAATAAACAAATTCAATGACTCACTTGCCAAGATCGAACTGTTACCAGGTCCACCAGGCCCACAGGGTACAATGGGTCCAGTCGGTCCAGCCGGACCGCAAGGCCCACAGGGCCCAGCTGGAAGAGAAGGGCCACAGGGCCCACCTGGCGCAACATGGAAGGTAATAGCCGTGTTCTATAACGGTGCATTCAACGATATAGCACTGATAACTGGAACGAAGCTGAGGTTCACATGGAACTACCACACAGTTGAAATCACGGAGTATCTCATAATTAGGATAGATGGCGAGGATGTGATCGTAACTAGACAAGAAGTAGGATCCCAAGAGTTTACGGTATCTGCTGGTTCGCATACCATAACCGTATATGTACACGGGGGTGTCGTCGTGGTCGAGACTAACGCAGATGTATGATGTCCATGGAGATATCAAGTCTCCTGGTATACAACAGGGCTAGGAGGGGACATCCTGAAACTTTTCGGGTGAAAGAAATGCCTGATATAATTACGTTGGAAGCGGTCTACGACAACTCAGACATCAGGACGGACTACTTCGATAGCGACCACGGGATAGAGGAGTGGTATGTCTGCGACATTCAGGGACCAGTAACGGAGGCCAAGTTGAGAAGGGCCGTGAGGCTACTCTCGGAATGGCTCCAGGGCTTCAACTGGGCCTTCAGAAAGGGCGAGAAATATAGCATGTCCGACCATTCATACGGTCAGCTCCGCGTGGATTCCGAAACGAACTTGTGCTTCCCCACAGGAGAGGGCTCCACGAGCAAGGTGAGGTTCATCTTGACGGCGACCTTCCGAGACATCTTCGAGATGAACGACAGGGTGGACAATCCAATCCCCCAGACCCTTGAGGCCATGAAGGCCTTCATAGAGTCGAAGATCAAGGAGAGGGAGGAAAGGATGCAGAAGTGCAAGGAAGCACAGGAGCGGGCGAAGCAGGAGATGCAAGGGGCCAAGGAAGTAATCCCTGGCGTCCTATACCTCATCTGACCCATCTTCGGGTTTGACATGACTGTAGTAAAGCTGAGCCAAGTCCAAAGGACGATGCTGGAGCAGTTGAAGACCATGGATCCCCTCTTCATGGGGTCTCTGGGCGTGAGGACAATACTGGTGGACGGGGAGAACAAGCTGAGGTTCCACACCAAGCACGAGGGGGGAATCTTCGTCAACGTGGACTGGGAATATCTGCCTGGGCCCGACCTCTACAAGCTGTCCTTCCACAGGGGCCATGCGCTCCATCCCGATGAGCTGAGGACGATAACGGTGGAGGAAATCTTCGTGGATGAAGTGTACGACACAATCAGGGAGAAGATCCATGAGGTACTCTACGGCTGAGCTCTTCGGGTTGAATATGGCCAAGATAATAACGGCTAAGAAATGGAAGGAGCTGCTGGAGAAAGAGGGCTTCGATAAGCTGCTCAAGAGCCTGGAGGTCGGCATAAGGGTCTTCAAGTCAGACTTCCTGAACGACAGCCCCTTCGCGGAGCTGGACGACATGGACAAGCTGGACATCCAGGAGTTCGTGCTGGTGCTGGCCAAGGACCTGATCAAGATAGCAGAGGAGATAACCAAGTGCATGACGGAGCAGCATGCGGAATCGAAGGCGCACCTTTAGCCTCTTCGGGTGAAATCATGAAGAAATATGGGTCGATGGTTGACGGTGAGATTCCTCGAAGCATAGTCAAGAAAATGAAGGAAAGGTTCGGAATGACTGACTTCACAGATGGGGACTTTATCGAATGGTGGCGGAGGAATCATGGGACCGGTTATCCCATAGAAATTATTGATGGATAGCAGCTCTTCGGGTGTTTCTGCAAAGATGAGAAGTAGAAAACTCAGAATCACAGCCAACTTAGGCGGAATGAACATGGCGGTCGGAGATGTCAAGGTGGTCAAGTTCGCCGACATAAGGCAGGCCGAGACGGACCTCGTCTGCCCCTCGTGCGCGGCCAAGCCCCGATGGACGGGAGGGTATGCCTGCGAGTGCGGGCAGACCTACAACCACTGGTCCAGGCTGAAGAGGATCCTCAGGGCGACGGGCCAGGAGATCCTCAAGGTGAAGTTCACCGAGGAGAAGCAGGTCATAGAGGCACAGGCCTATGTCCTCGAGAGGAAGGAGTTCTCGGAGAAGTACAGCGATGCCACCCTCGAGGAGAAGGGCATAGTCGCCGAGAACGCCTCCACGGCCAAGAACATACGCAACCTGCTCATAGCCTCCCAGGTCCTGGGCAAGGTTATCGTGGTGGCCTTCAAGGATACCTATGAGGAGAGGACGTGCCTCCTCTGCCTGAGCGAGTCCAACAGGGTGCTGCTGAGGGAGATAATCCCGATCAACCTCCTAGAGCTCGAGGAGACGATGAGGGCGGACGTCAGCCAGGTAACGGAGAGGGACATAGAGAATGCCAAGAAGTTCGTAGATATGCTGCCACCTCCGACGGAGGACGTCTTCATAGCCCACGACTACCGTGCGATAGGCATAGAGGAGCAGGCCAAGCCGAGCGAGAAGGTCGTCGAGCTCGAGCAGATACTCAGGCAGGCGGAGCAGCAGAAGCTGGCATGAGCCAGCCTTTTCGGGTGAAATTGGACGATTAATGACTTAATCGAGATAAAACGACAAGTGGAAATAGCTAGGGAAGACTTAGCTCCCTCAGATTTCATTGAAGACATGGAAGCCATGAAGGAGAATCTACTTGAAGACTTAGACAAGATCGAGAAACTCGCAAACAAAATCATTAAAGGCCCATAGCCTCTTCGGGTGAAACGTTGGAGAAGCATTGTCCGGATTGCGGCAGGCGCGTGAATTACGATGGGGTATCTAGCACGGTCACTTGTGGGAATTGCGATCAGCAGGTCAAGCTGGAATACGTCGGAAGGGCTAGGCCTGTGTTGGAAAGGTGGGCTGAAGAAGAGGCGGCATAGTACCTTTTCGGGTGAAAGTTAATGCAAATCTTAGGCATGGAAACTGATGTTGTTGGAAAGAAGCCCTCGGCACTCACGGTATCTTGCTTGAAGGAGATCAATGGCGTCTTTCGCAAAACGGTTGAATATCTGGAGAAGGAAAAGCCTAGCGTCGAATTTGCGGCCAACTTCTGGATGTCTTCAGACGATGGCCGCAACTACGAT
>Ga0315280_10005516_pt1 | contig 17958 bp, 15 predicted proteins | sample YL17G06_40_MG_FD_203697 | JGI IMG/M metagenome (GOLD analysis project Ga0315280, IMG submission 203697) | Sediment microbial communities from Yellowstone Lake, YNP, Wyoming, USA - YL17G06_40 | ecosystem: Environmental > Aquatic > Freshwater > Lake > Sediment | place: USA: Wyoming | collected... | reverse complement strand
AGCTTGGCAACGTCCTGGACGCTATCACCGGCCACGGCGATCATGATGGAGCTGCCGTGCTTGACCTTCCCCCACTTGAACAGGGTGTTGATGTCGTGGATCCTCTCCCCTTCGTAGAAGATGTATACTTCCAGACCGGGATGCTTGGCGCTGTAGCTCTGGATGACCCGCTTCCAGGCTTCCACGTTCCCGTTATGGAACAGCTCGTTGGTGACGGGAATGGAATACATGGGAGTCATGCGCCTGGCCTGCGCGGGAGCCGCCGCTGCCGGCAGGGCGGCGGGAGCGGCGGTCCTGGCGGCTGGAGCGCCTGCTTTCCGGGGCGCCCTGAAGGGTTTTCGTCCACGCGGCTTCCGGACCGCGGGAGCGGCGGCCTTGATCGCCTTCTGCTTGAACCTGCCCTTGGTCAGGGCCGGCGGGACCTTCGCTCTCTTGCCCTCCAGAAGGCTGATGAGAGCCTGGAGGGCTTCCTGGCAGAGGCGCTCGGGAACGCTGCCGCCGAACCCGCCGGCGTAGAGAGTGATCAGCTCGTTCTTCTTCAGCGATTGAACCGCCGCCCAGTGACCCCGATTCTTGGGGTTGATGAGCGTGAGGCCCAGATCGGGGTGGAAATAGGCGAGCACCAGGTCCACCGCCGACCATTTGGCCGCCTCATCGGCTACGAGGCCAAAATCCTCCACCGGGGCGGTCAGGTTGTGCGAGCGGGAAATATAGTTGAATCTGGGATGCCCGACCAGAAGGGCATGGACGATGGCGTTCACCTGTCGGGGTTCCAGCCTCTTATCGCCCAGGAAGTCGTTGAGGGTGTCAGCCAGATTGCGCTGAGCCTCGAAACTGCCGATTATCTCGGCAACCGCCTTGAAATGCCTCAAGGAGCGGTTGAATCCTTCGCGCGTGCTCAGCGCTTCAAATTCGTAATTTGCTTCAGCCATTATCTCACCTTTGATTCACAGGGAAAATAAAATGGTGATCCCCCGGGAGGAGGATCACCCTGATGCCGAGGGGATTAAATCTCCCTTAGACCTTCGTCTCTCCGCCGCCTGCCCCTCCTGCCCCGCGCCTTCCTGGTCACATCCACGACTCCCCTTCTCCGCCTGGGAGCGGGTTTTGCCTTGCGGGCCACGGCCTGGGCCGCGGCCGGAGCGGCCGCGGGCTCTCTCAGCATGTCCAGGTACTCCGAGGTCGGCTGCTTCTCCTCCTGTGCGGCGGCAAAGGATTGGGCAATGTCCGCGCGCACGGTGGAACGCCTTCTGGAGAAGGAAGCGAAGGCCGCGTCCTGGAAGCCCTTTGAGACGCCGTGGAGGAACTCGTTCAACACATTGGCCATGCCGTCCAGGGTGGCTTTCTTGCGCTTGATCGAGGTGATATCCACGTCCAGGAGCAGGCCCGGCTGGATGTGGTAGGGGTTGATGATGTACTCGAACTTGTTGAACTCGCTCTCCAGATAAAGGAGCCTTTCCTCTATGACCCGCCGCTGTATCGGGTAGCGGAACTCGTACATCTTGTGCAGCTTCTCCCGCATGAGAATGATCTTCTTCTTGGTCTTATCTTTCTCGGGCAGGTAGGTCCTGTTCATCCGTTCGACTTCGGTTTCCCCCGGCCTGATGAAAGTTACCTCGTCCCAGCTCTTCTCGATATCCTCGTACATGGGATCGCCGGTGAGGGCCTTGATCCTGCGGCGGATGCGGCTGCGCTTCTTCTTGGCCAGGTCCTTGAAATCCACGATCCCCTTCATGAACTTGGAATCCTCATAGACCATCTGCAGGACGTCCCAGAGGTGCGTGACCTCAACCTCAAAGCTCTTGACCTGCACGTCGTAGGCCCTGCGCTCCTCAAGCAGCTGGGCCTGGTCGTAGTACTTCAGGCGGATGGCGTACCGCTCGTCGGGCAGCTGGCTGGCATCGGTTTCCTCGTACTCCCTCAGGATCAGCTCCCGGCCGTTCTTGAGGTTCTCCACGTACTGGTAGCCCATCTTGGAAGTATCCAGGATGGAGGTGATGGAGTTGATGGCGGTATTGTAGCCCCGGTTGCGGATGTTCTCGATGTCGATGATCTTTTTCAGATTCTCGCGGATGTTGACCGGGTCGTACTCTTCGGGATCGATTTCCGCCCGCAGCCCCTCGATGCGGTCCATCAGGTGCTTGGCGAAGAAAGAGTAGCGCCTGGATTTGGGGTCGTCCTTTTCGTCGGAGGTGTAACCGTCCACCCTCTTCATCTTCTCGAAGAGAATTTCGCCGTCGGTCAGCTCCTCCCGGCCCTCGTCGATAATCTGGTCCTTCAACTTGTCGATCTCCTTGTCGATCAGGTCCATGATGTTCTTGGAGATCAGGTCCTTGACCAGGTATTCCACCGTGACCTGGTAGTGGAAGATCGGGCTGATCAGCTCCGAATCGAGTATATTCACCGAAAGCTTAACATCCGTTACCGTTTTCGGTCTGCGGATGTTGTCCTTGAAGGAGCATTTCACGATGGAGTAGGCGTTCTCACCGCGGATGAAGGCGCCGACGTCCGTTTTTTGCCGCAGCAGGGAGTTGGTGAGGTTTTCCAGGTCGTTCACTCCCCTCTGGATGTGGCCGTGCAGGTGGCCGTACATGTTCACAATGGACTTTTCAATTTCGCCCGTATTGAACTTGTCCATGCCGCCGATCTGGTCCAGAAGAGCCGCTATCTCCTTCGGTGTGTACCGCGCCAGGGCCTTCATCTCCTCTTTATCGATGAAGTTCCTCACCTTCTTCACCATCTCGTCCTCGGTGGTGACGGTGTAGCGGTTGAACATGTTCTGGTAGTTCTGGTTGTAGTAGTTGTAGATCTTCTCCTTCAGGCCGCCCATGACATCCAATCTCTGGAGGACCTCGCCCGGAAGCCTGGAGCTGATATGGTTCATTACCTTGTCTACTTCTTCGCTCAAAAGCAGGTCGACCTCAGACTGCTGATCGCGGAACTCCTGGGCCAGCGAGTTGCGCGATCCTACCGCACTTGGTTTTTCAGGATGGAAAACGTTAGGGCTTTTAGGCAAATCTATGCTTCCCATAGTTTACTCTCCTTAAATTGAGTTCTTTATAATCAATTATTCACACCCCGGGCAAAATGTAAAGTAGGTTTTTTTTTTTTTCACTTCCATTTTAGTCCTTTTTATAGCATTCTATGCCTAGAAGCTTTCAAAAAAGGGGAGGTATCACCATGAAGAAAGCTCTGTGGCTGTCCCTGGTCATCCTTTTCACCCTTGGATTCTACCTCCAGGCTGATCAGAGGGAGGAGCCGATCGATGTTATCATTGCCCTGGATAAATCCCTTTCCATGGAAAAGAAAATCCATGAAGTCAGCGAGTATGTCAACAAGAGCATCATCGACGAAATCCTCAGGCCGGGCGATTTTTTTCTGGTGGTCGCCTTCTACGGCAAAACGGAAGTTCCGGTTTCCATGACCATCGGCGGTGAAGCGGATAAAGCGAAGGCCAAGAAGATGGTCTCCGCCATCATGGCCGACGGGAGATTCACCGATATCGGCAACGCCCTGGACGTCTTGAAAGAGAAAGTGGAAAAATATTCCCAGCCGGAACGCAAAAAATACCTGCTCCTCATCACGGACGGCATCCAAGAGGCCCCCCCGGGCAGCAAGTACCACGCTGCGGGCGGGAAGTTCAACCACGAGTTCCTCGCCAATGCTAAAACCATCGAAAAAATGGGCTGGAAAGTCCAAATTCTTGGCATCGGCACCTTCCAGGCGGCCAAAGAGCTGGCCCAGGAGCTTTCCGGTTCCTACGCGGAGCTCTCCGCGGCCCCCACCAGCCAGGAGATCGGCGAGAAAATCCAGGATTTTCTCGCCGTCATTGAGCTCCTCCCGCCGGCCATCATGTCCGCGGTGGGCTACGGCGGCCAGGGAACACTGACGGTGACGCTCCAGAGCAAAGGCACCAGCGAGGAGAAGCGTATCGAGGTCAGCGGCATCCAGCTCTCCCTTGCGGGAAAAGCGGAACAGGACATCTTGGCGCAGCCTGTTGCCATCGCCATCAAGGCCGGAGAGAAACGGGAGGTCAAGGTCCCCCTGCAGATCAGGCAAAAGCTTCCCCAGGGCAACCTGACAGGGACGATCAGATTCCTGTTCGCCAGTGCGGATCGCTTCATTCCCGTTGTCACGGAGGTGCGCTTTCAGGTAAAATCCTTCCTAGAAAACTTCTGGTACTGGATCCTGGCCGGCATCATCGCGGCGGGAATCGTGATCCGGCTCCTGGCGCACCTGGCCGCCAGTATCCAGCCGGGCAGCAAGGTGCGCTTCCGCCTGGTGGTGGAGGGCGCGGCCCCGGCGCAAGCCATCTACACCTTGCGGGAGGGACAGAACCTGTTCCTGGACGAAGCGGAAGGCCAGGTGCGGGTCTCCAGAGACAGAAGTCCAAACAGCCTGGCGCGTTTGAACTGTTTTCAGAAGAAACTGGGCATGACCTTGCTGAAGGGGCAGCGGTTCCCCAAGCTCCACGAGGTCCCCGCGAATGCCCTGGATTTCAGCTTCCGGCTGAGGACAGAGAGCCGAAAAGAGGTCATGGTGACATTCGAAAGCTTGACAAAGCATGAGTGAAGTATCCGTATGGCTCGTGGAGGCGGGATTTCCAGACGGTTTCCCCGGTGTACAGCAGGATTACCCCGCCGCCACTTTTCCTTTTTGGGGCAACTATTTCCTGCTCGATTTCGCGCTCGCCAACTTCGCCGCCCTGCCTTCATCCGGTCTCTCCGTGGTGGCCGATTTCAGGCAGCGCAGCCTGGAAGCCCTCGCCTCCTCCCGCTGGGAGAGCGGACTATTCCAGCTCCAATTCCTCGACGAGGGCCTCAAACAGTTCATCCAGCTGCTCAAGGCAAGCCCCGCGGATAGGGTGCTGCTCGCTTCCCTCTCTTTCCTGGGAGACATCGACAGCGAGGCCCTGCTGGCGCTCTGCCTGAACCTCACGGAAAACCTGGTCAAAATCGCCGTCGGCCGGGTCCCGGTGGATATCTACCTGGCCAAGCGCAAATACCTGATCCGCATCCTGGAATCCTTTCTCCACCGCGGCGGCGTCCAGAAGCAGTTCACGCGGGCGCTCTTCGCGGAGGTCCTGCACCACTCCTTCGAGCTCATCCAGGAAACCCCCGGCCTCATCCTGTTCCAGAACAGCCTCAGGCAATTTTACCAGGAGCATCTGAAACTGGCCGGCGGAGGGAACGGGTCCGAGCGCGCCCGGCTCATTTCCCGCCTGAAAGGAATCAGGCTGCCGGAGAAGGAGACCTTCATCGAGGGCTCCGCCTTCATCAAGAACTCCTTCATCGCCTCCGGGGCCAGGGTGGCCGGTTATGTCGAGGGCTCGGTGATCTTTTCGGATGTAACCGTTGCCCCGGGCGCCCGGGTCGTCGATTCGGTAGTGATGAACGGCAACCGCATCGGCGCGCGCGCCTTGATCTACAACAGCCTCATCTTCCCCTATACCGCCGACCACTCTCGCCTCGCCAATAACATAGGCGAGGCGGCCGCCATAGGCTCCAAGCGCTCCAGCGCCGTGAACGATCTATACCCCGAACAGATCCGCGACGGCTTGACGGTCCTGGGGGCGAACGCCGAGATCCCCGGCGGCGCGACCGTGGAGGCCGGCTGCCTGGTAGGGCCGGACGTTCCCTACCAGCACCTGCGCGCGTTGAAACAGATCAAGAAAGGTTCAAGCGTTTTATGGAATACGGGCCGGTAATTGAGTTCATCCGCGGCCATGAAAAGTTCATCCTGACGGTGCACGAGACTCCCGACGGAGACGCGATCGGCAGCCAGTACGCCATGTTCAGGGCCTTGAAGAAGCTGGGCAAGACCGTTAAGTGCTTCAACGCCGACCCCGCCCCCTGGAAGTTCAACTTCGTGGACGAGGAAGGCGAGATACGCGTGCTGGAAGGCCAGGAGCTGCTGCCCGCGCATCTCGACGAATACGTGCTGATCATTCTCGACGTCAACGACACCCACAACATCGGCCAGATCGCCACCCTGGTGCTGCCCAAGGTCAGAGAGTACTTCATTATCGATCACCACGACAGCGAGCAAGACACCACCACGGGCAACCTCATAGAGCAGAGCGCTTCCTCGACCTGTGAAATCCTCTTCCAGCTTTTCACGGAAATGAAGATCCCGATCGACTTTCCCATGGCCCGGGCCCTCTTCATGGGCATCCTCTTCGACACCGGATCCTTCATATACCCGAAGACAACGGCTCTCACCTTCGAGATCGCCCATAGGCTCGTCAGCATGGGAGTAAGCCCGAACCAGATCTACGCCAGCGTCTTCGAGAGCAACTCCATTCCCTCCCTGGTCATGATGTCCAAGGTCATGGGCACCCTGGAGCTGCATTTCGGCAACCACGTGGCCATCCAGACCCTGACGCCCAAGACGATCCTCGCTTCCCAAGGCAAGTACGAGGAGGCGGACCAGTTCATCAATTTGCCCTTGAGGAGCGCAGATATCCGCGTTTCCATCTTTTTCAAGGAAAATCTCGAAGGCATCCGGCGCTGCTCCATGCGCTCCAAGGGAAACATCGACGTGGCCTCCATAGCCCAGGGCTACGGCGGAGGCGGGCACAAGACGGCGGCGGGCTTCAAATGCGCCCAACCCTTCGCCGCCGTGCAGAGAGAGCTGTTGGAAAAACTGAGCATCTATTTCCCCGGGGACAAGCCATGAAAAAGCTTCAGTTGCTGGCCGTTCTTTCCCTGCCTTTGCTGCTGAGCGGCTGCTTGCGCGAGCGCGCAGACCTGTCCGCCGCTGGCGGCTACCGCAAGATCGTTCCCCAGCTCGAGAAGGAAGCTTCGATCTCGGAAGCGAGCGTCTCGGCGGAAAACGGGGAGGAGCTTTCCATCCAGGCCAAGGTTCCCCTGGACCCGGATGAGGCTCTCATTCAAATGGAGAACGTCAACCTGGACCTGGATCCAGCGGACGAGCAGATACTGGTGGCGAAGAAAAAACAGGATAGCGAGGCCCCCATCAAGATCACGGCGGTGGATTTCGACCCCGTGCGCAACGGCTACGTTCGGACCTGGGAGGGCCTGACCCATGCCAACAACGTGCGCCTTTTCAGCCTTTCCTTTAATGACCTGGTCGGCGACCACAACTTGGAGATCGTCTGCCGGGGCCTGACCAACCGGGGAGAGCTGACCCTGGACGTGTTCCGCAAGGCCTCTTCCCCCAACGGCCTGGGGCTTTATTTCAGCCCCATCTGCGGGATCGTGGCCGACGGCAGCATAGAAATCATGGAGTCGGAGCGCTCCGAGGGCTACCAGATGGGCCAGAAAAACGGGATCAGCTTCCCCATCGTGGCCTACACCCAGGATCGGGAATCCGCCAATCCCCTGGACCGGCTGAAGCATTCCTACTACTGGCAGTACCAGCAGAACAAATACGTGCTCTCCGCGGTGGAAAAGCTCCCCGGAGCGGTGGTCGAGGAAAAGCAGCTGGCGGAGCTCTTCGCCAGCAGTTCCCCCGCGACCTTCAAGCAGTTCCTCGCCGGGCCGTGGGCGCTCTCCGGCTCCCCAGACAAGGAAAACTCCGACAAGCGGGAGATCATCCTCTTCCAGCCGGAAGAGGGCCGGCTGAATATCTTCTCCAAGGACGTCCAGGAAAGCTATGAATGGAAAGCTTCCTTCCGCACTTTCTCCAACCGGCTGCTGATCCTGGCGGAGAACGAATCGATCCCCTCCATTAGCAAGAGGTTTCAGATCGAGGTCAAGTCCATCAACACTATCGAGGTCGCCGTGGTGGGCGCGGAGCAGTGGGATCGCAGCTTCGGCACCTACGTCAAGCTCAACGACGAGCTGCAGAAGAGCCTGGTCTCCGAACGGCAGGAGGGCGTCCAGCTTTCGGACCTGGAGCTGCGGGGGGTTTTCCGCAGCGGCGAGGGAATCGAGGTCATCTTCGAGCCCCCCTATTTCACCTGGATCGAGAAGGACAAGCAGTACTCCGGCGGCTTCACCCTGTTCAACCTGAACCAAACCGTGCTCATGCTGAAGAACCGGGAGGAGAACGGCTTCTCCAGGACGACGAAAACCTACATCGTGGAGTACACGGAAAAAAAAGAGAAGAACCGCCTTTCTAAAACCCTGGTGCTGGCGCCGGGCAGGATCGGAATCAAGGGCGTGGAACCCCTCCCCGCCCCTAAGATCATCCTGGAACAGGTGAGCGTGGTGGAGTAAAAGGGCTGAAGCCCTTCCCCGCGCTAATCCTCCTGAAAGAGGAGCATCCCCTCGAAGCCGGCGTCTTTCAGGCGCAGCAGGGTTTCCTGGGCCCGGGCCGGCTCCAGGGCGGGACCGACCACCACCCGGTAGAAGAGGGCGGCTCCCACCGCGGCTTCCTGGATGGAAGCCTCGAAACCTCTGGCCCTCAGGTCCCTGACCATGTAGGCGGCGTTCTCGCGCACCTGGAAGGAGCCCGTTTGCACCAGGACCTTTTGCGGTGCGGGGGCAAGCTGCGGGGCTGCCGGCGGGATAGGAACCTGCCCCCCGGCCGGGGAGGCGGCCTCCCTGGCGCCTTCCTCTGGTCCGCCCGAGGAGCCTTCCAGGGCTGCGAGCAGGCGTGAGGGAGAGGGAAGGTACGAGATAGGCAGAGTTGCTCTACCGTCCCAGGCCTGCCTGGCCAGCTGGGCCTCCGCGGAGGAAGGATACTCACGCTGCAGCGTTTCCAGGAGCTTCTCGGCCTCCGCCCTCCTGCCGGCTTGCAGGAGAAACTCAAAAGCAGCCAGAAGCAGGACCGGCCGCTCGTCGGACCCGGTGGGCAAGCCGAGCAGCTCGCCGAACAGCTTTTCCGCCTCCTCACTGTGCCCTTGTGCGGCGGCGATCCTGGCCAGCAGGAGACGTCCCTTCAGCGCCGTTTCTCCCTGCGGGTGCCGCGCCAGGAGCCCGGCAGCTCGGCTGCGCGCTTCCTGCAGGAAGCCCTGCTCGAAAAGCAGGAGCGCCGCGTTCAGCGCCGGCTCCTCAGCCTCCGGAAGGCTGCCGTAAACAGCCTCCGCCTCTTCCAGCCGGCCGAGCATCTCCAGCAGAGCGCCCCGCCGGTAGGCCAGGTGTTCCCTGCCGGCCCGGTCTTCGATCTTGGGCCCATAGCGCTCGAGCAGGCTCAAGGCCTCCGCTGCTGTCTGCTGGAGGTCGAGCACGTGCTGCAGCACGGGTAGGACGGGCTGTGCCCCTGAGGGCTGTTCCAGCCACTCGCGGTAGAGAGACAAGGCGGTGGAAATCTGGCCCTCCCCTTCCAGCTTCCTCGCCTTTTCCAGCAGCTCTTCGGCTCCCGCCACCGGCGTGAAGAGGGTCCAGAGCAGGGTGAGGGCCAGTAGGGCTGGATCAGCTCTGCGCATCCTTGGCGCCGTCCGTCGGCCTGGCTTGAGCCTTCCTGCTCCGCCTTTTTCTGCGGGAGGAGCCGATGGCAAAGGGCAGCATGACAATCATACCTGCCAGGAAAGCGATGAACAGGCTCAGGAAGATGGGCACATCCTTGAATACCGTGAATCCAAGGCCGATATCCGTACGGTTGCCCAGGTTGAGACTGGCGAACAGGGCGACCAGCACCAGCATGACGAGGAGTCCGATCATCTTCCAAGGCATGGCTCTTCGCACTCCTTTCCCACAAAGGTGTTCCCCCTCAGGGAGGCGAGCTCCACCCGCAGGAACTGCCCGATCCTGCCCGCCGGGGCGGGAAACACCACCATCTCATCCATCTCCGTTCTGCCCAGCAGCTCCCGGGGATCTTTCCTGGAGACCCCTTCCGCCAGCACCTTGACCCTGGCGCCGAGCCTGCCCGCCTTGAGCCTGCGGGTAATCCGGCGCTGCAGCTCGATGACTTGCCTGAGGCGGGCCTGCTTCACCTCCCCGGGCACGGTATCTGCGAGGCCGAAGGCCGCGGTCCCCTCCCTGGGGTTGTAGCGATAGGTGAAGGCCTCGGCGAACTCGGCCTCTTCCACCAGCTCCAGGGTAAGCCTGAAATCCTTCTCCGTTTCCCCCGGAAAGCCAATTAAAATATCGGTCGTAAGGGCTACGGGGCCGATACTCTCCCTGATTTTTCTCACCAGCTCCAGGTACCGCCCGCGGGTGTAGCCCCGGTTCATCAGCCGGAGGATGCGGTCCGAGCCGTGCTGGACGGGCAAGTGGATGTGGCGGCAAAGGCGATCGCTTTCGGCGAGGGCGCGGATCAGGCGGGCGGAGAAATCCCTGGGGTGGGAGGTGAGAAAGCGCACCCATTCGATCCCCTCAAGCCCGGAGGCAATGCGCTCGAGCAGCCCGGGAAAGTCGAGAGGCGGGGCGCCCGGCGCCGCGAAACGGTAGGAGTTGACGTTCTGACCCAGCAGGGTGATCTCACGCCTGCCGCCGGCCTCCAGAAGGGCGATCTCCGCCAGGATGCTCTGCGGAGCCCTGGAAACCTCCGGGCCGCGGACATACGGAACCACGCAGTAGGAGCAGAAATTGTTGCATCCGTGCATGATGGGTACGAAGGCGCGGAACCCGCCGGTGGAATGCAGCCCGTCGAAGCTGTACTCTCCGGCTTCCAGGCCCTCGCTCGCTTTCCCCGCCCAACTCCCCGCACCGGGGCTCCCAGCTGCGGGCTCCTCCAGCAGCTCCGCCAACCGCTGCTTTTGGAAGTTGCCCACCAGCAGGTCTACCTGCGGCGCCTGTATCAGTATCTGCTCTTTGAGCCGCTCGGCCATGCAGCCCATCAGCACCAGTCTGAAGGGCCTGCTCCACCTGGACTTCTTGAAGAAACCCAGCCGGCCCCAGACGCGCTCCTCGGCAGTGCGGCGCACGGAGCAGGTATGTAGGATCACGGCTTGCGCCTGGGAGGGCTCGGAGGCGGGAGTCCAGCCCCGTTCCCGCAGCTGGAGCTCGAGGGATTCCGCCTCGGCCTTGTTCATCTGGCAGCCGTAGGTTTCAAGCCAGTACCGTTTCAATTGCGGCTCGGCCAGCGGCTGCGCACTCATGTGCGCCGGCGCATATTGGTCCAAAACTTGTAAAGGGAGAAGGCGCCTCCCCCGATAAGCAGGATTCCGGCCAGGCTCATGAGCCAGCCCGCGATTCCACCCACCAGGGGCAGAGAGGCCGCCGCAGTAGCCGCTCCGGCGGCCACGGTAATCAGGCCCGCGTTGCGGTCCTCCCTGGAGGAGGAGATGACCATCCCGACCAGGACTACGGCGCCCCCGGCGATCAGGCCGGGAATGGAGATACCTGCGCCCCTGGAGGCGATGCCCTTGAGGACCAGGAGGGTGATGCCCCCGCCCACTCCGCCCAATCCCTTAATACCCTGCTTGACCAGATCTTTTCTTTCCATCAGGTCACCCATGAAGAACTCCTTACAGCCAAAATGGTTCTACCTATTTCAATGTGGCATAAGGGGCCCTTTCTGTCTACAGCGCCCGCTGGCTGGCGGGCGTTTTCGCTCCGACATTGGCATAACTGTTCATTATCCGGTAAAATAGAAAGAAGCGTGCTATGTTCCATGATAGGGGGGAACCATGAAATTGCTGCCGCGATTATCGCTTGTTTCTATAACGCTTGCGCTCATGATCGGCCTTTTTATCGCCTGCCAGAAGCCGCAACCGGAGGTCAAGCAGACGGCTCTCAGCCCGGTAGAGGCTCCCCAGGCAGACCAGGCCCTGGTCACCTTCCTGTCCGGCGACGTCACCCATGCCGCAAGCTCCCAGTGGGAGGCCGTGGAAATTGGACACCTTCTGAAGCAGGAGGAGTCCCTCAAGGTGGGCCCGGAATCCTACTGCGAGCTCCAGTTCGGCAAGATGGGCTCACTGCGCATCCAGGCCGATACGTTGGTCCTGCTGAAGGATGTGTGCCTGCTGCCGCAAGGGGGGAGCGTGGGCGTCAAGATGGCGGTCGGCTCCGTGCTGGCCAAGGTGAGCAAGCTGCAGGGCGGGGAAAAGTTCAACATTGAAACCGGCGCCGCCGTCTGCGGAGTGCGGGGTACGGAGTTCGGCGTCTGGTCGGATCAGGACGGCACCACCCACCTGGCGGTGCGGGAGGGCAAAGTGGTCGTCCTTCCGAGCCAAGTGGACCCGGCGGCGCTCAGGGAAAAAGCCTCCAGCCAGGAGCAGCTGAACCAGGCTGTGGAAAAGATCGAAAACGCCAGCCCCGTGGTGGCCTCCAACCAGGAGCTGACCATCACCGCGGACAGCCTCAAGGAGAGCGCGGCGGCCTTGAAGCAGGTCGAGCAGGCGGTGGCCAAGATCGCGGAGACCTCTGCGGGGAAGCCGGTTTCCCAGGAGTCCCTGGCCGGCCTGGATACGCTCGTGGAGGCCACGGCGCAGAAGCTGCAGCATGCGGTGGCTCCCCCCCAGGAACTCTCCGCCCGGAGCATAGAGGAGCTGAAGGGGATCGATAAGATCAAGCTGGTGGAGATAACGGTCCTCCCGGCCGCAGCGGCCCCGGCCCAGGCCCCCGAGGTGCCGCTGGAGAAGTACTCCTTCCAGGTCAGCCCTGAAGAGGCGGAGATCCTTATTGACGGGGATGTGGCCGGCAAGGGGCGGTTCTCGGGCCTGTTCGCCCACGGCCAAACCCTGAAGGTGCGCTTTTCCCGGCCCGGGTACGAGGAGCAGCAGCTCTCGGTCAATGTAGCCAAGAACAGCGGCCGGCTCTATGAGGTTGTTTTGAAAAAATCCCCGGGGCCCAAGGAGAGGATCTCCATCCGCACCAGCCCGGCCGATGCGCAGATTTCAATGAAGGGGAAGGTGCTGGCCAGCGGGGAATACAGCGGAGAGTTCGAGGTAGGCGAGAGCCTGGAGTTCACCGTGAGCCGCCAGGACTTCGAGCCCCAAACCCTGAAGATCGAGGTGGCGGCGGGCGCGGGCAAGCTCTACGAGGTGGGATTGAAAGAACAGGAGCGCTCCGTCAGCCTGCGCGCGGTGCCGGCGGATGCCGACATCCTGCTGGAGGGGAAGCTCGTCGGCAGGGGGAGCTTCGACGGCTCCTTCGCCGCCAGCCGGCGCCTGGAGTTCCTGATCCGGCGGGAGGGGTACGCGGAAAAAACCTTGAGCCTCGCGGTTGCGCAGGCGGCTTCCGCGCCCTACGAGATCCGCCTGGAAGAGCTGCGGCGGGAGATCCGCCTCCAGGCACTTCCCGCCGACGCGCAGATCAGCCTGAACGGAAGGGTGGTGGGCAAGGGCTCTTTCGCCCAATCCTACCCCTTCTTCAGCAAGCTGGAGTTCAGCATTACCGGGGAGGGGTACCAGCCCCAGGAGCTCAAGGTGGAGGTGCGAGAGGGCAACCCCTCGACCTACCTGGTCAGCCTCCAGGGCCTGGTGTTCAGCGCCCGCTCCAGGGTTTCGGAAGCTTCGATTACCGGCAACATCCTGATCGCGGGAGAGAGGATCTACATGGCGGACCGCGCGGGGGTGGTTTTCGCCCTGAACAGGCAGGGCAAGACCCTGTGGACGGTGCCCACCAGGAACGCCCCCAACGAGAACTGCTCTCCCGTCCTGATCGGCCCCAACCTCTATCTTTCAGGTTCGGACGAGTTCGTCATCGTCAACGCCCAGAATGGAAGCGTCATTACCCGTATGGGCCTCGAGAAGGAGTACAGCCACATCTTCGGCCGCAGGATCGTGGCCTATAAGCAGACCGCGCTTTTCCCCACCAATCGGAGCCTACGGCTGATCGATCTCTACACGGGGGAGAGCATGAAGGAGATCGCCGTGCCCCAGGGCTCGAGGATGACGCCGGCGCTCTATAACGGCAAGGCCCTGATCGTGAACCAGGAGGGAATCCTCTGCATCATCGATCCCGCTTCGGGCGCGTTGGAGACCCAGATCGTCACGGACGCCGTTCAGCCGGTGGCGGTCAAGATAACCGTGTTTGGCGACCGGGCCTATTTCGGAGACCGCAAGGGAAGGCTGGTGTGCGTGGACCTGCTCGAGAAACGCGTGCTCTGGGAAAGGGTGCTGAAGAAAGACCGGGAGCGCGGAATCTACCAGGACCTGGAGATTGGGAAGGATGGGGTGTTCGCCTTCGCCGAGGGCACCCTGTACGGCTTCTCGCTCGGCGAGGGGACGGAGCTGTTCAGGCCGCTGGCGGGTGTGGCCTGCCCTCCCCTCTACCGCGAGGAGGAAGGCCGGTTGTACTTCGGCAGCGAGGCCGGCTCCCTGGTCGTGGCGGATACGGGAGGCAGGACCCTCAAGCAGCTGGCGCTCGGCGCCCGGGTCACGGCTCGCCCCGTCTACGAGGGCGGGAACCTCATCCTGGGGACCGATGCGGGGGAGGTCATTGTGATCCGGCCGGAGCTGATCCCCTAATCCTTCAGCTCGAGCCCCGCGGCAATGCAGCGATACCAGGCAGGATGATCCGCCTGCAAACGCTCGAACTCCTCTTCAGTGTAGGGGAACAGGTCGACTCCGACCGGGAATCCCGAGGGCAGGTAATCGGGAAGGCGATCCCGGAAGCTCTTGCACGAATGGGTGAGGATGAGGCACAGGTCGACGTCGCTGTGCGGCGTGGGGATACCGGTGATCCAGGAGCCGAACCAGATTCCCCTTTTTATTTCCGCATGTTCCCGCCGCAGTCGAGAGAAGTGGGAATAGAGGGCCTTTCGAATCAGGTCAGGATCGCTGTATTTGAGAACGACAATAGGTGATGATTTTTCGCGCGCATTCAATCGCCTGCTCTCCCTCCTGCCTTGTATAGAAGTCCGTCGGAGCTCCGGAATCGAAACCATTGGGGTATCGTGTCGGAAGGTAGTGCTTGTCCAGAACCTTGGCGCAATCCAGGAGATCATTTTCTGGCCTGAGAGGAACGGGAAGACTGCCCAACAGCGCGGATAGAGTGTGCCCCCAGGCGTCGATGCTCTTCAGCAGAAAGAGCGCCTTCACCGCTTTCTCCGCCGCCTGCTGGCTGGCAAAACAGCACCACTCAAAGTCCCCTCCTGACAGCGATTTTTCCGCATGGCGGAAATCCGCTTCGGCCTGTTTCATCCAGTCAAGAAAACGATTGGCCATGCCTCTACCCCTCCCCTACCATAAGGAATTTTCGCCCAAAAAACAACTTCTCGATAATCGGCCGCCCTTGATTTTCGCCGCCGGCTGTATTACGGTTATTTACCTATGATCATCGCAGAAACAGCGTATGCCCGTTCCGGGCTGGTAGGCAACCCCTCGGACATTTTCAACGGCAAAACTATATCCCTGCTGTTCGACCGCTTCAAGGCGGCGGTCAAGCTCTACGAGACTCCCACCCTGACCATCAAGCCCAACTCCCGGGACCTTACCCGCTTCGAAAGTCTCGAAGAGCTGATCCGTTACCGCGGACAGTTCGGTTACTACGGCGGCGTCCGGCTCATCGAAGCCACGATCGTCCGTTTCAAGAAGCACTGCGATCAGCAGGGCATCGGCCTGGAGAACCGCAACTTCACTTTGGAGTACAACTCCACCATTCCCTTCGGCATCGGCCTGGGCGGCTCCAGCGCCATCGCCAAGGCGGTGTTCGCCGCCTTGATGAAGTTTTACGGCTTAAGTGAAAAGGAGATTCCCAAGCCCATCCAGCCCCGCATCATCCTGGAGGCGGAGACGGAGGAGCTGGACATCAGCGCCGGTCCCCAGGACCGGGTGGTGCTGGTTTACGGCGGCCTGGTCTACATGGACTTTACCCTGGAGGCCTACCAGCGCCACGGCAACCTCCACGGCCACTACGAGAACCTGGACCCCTCCCTCCTGCCCCCCCTGTTCCTCGCCTTCAAGGAGGACCTGGCCAAGAGCTCGGGAGCGGTGCACAACATCATGCGCTACAGGGCTTCCGTGGAGCGCGATCCCAAGGTCCTGGAGGTCATGCGCCAGAAGGCCGCCCTGGTGGACGAGGCCAGGGCCGCGCTGCTCCAGGGGCGCCGGGAAGCCCTGGGGCCCATCCTGAGCCGGGACTTCGACCTGCGCCGTTCCGTGTACACGATCTCCCCCGGAAATCTCAAGCTGATCGAGATCGCCCGGGAGCTGGGCGCCCACGCCAACAACTCCGGCTCCGGGGGCGCGGTGATCGGCACCTACAGGAACGAGGAGCACTACTTCCGGCTCGAGGAGGCCTACAGGCGTAACGGCTTCACCACCATCAAGGTCAACGTAGTCGAGAACCGATGAAGGCCTTGATCCTCGCCGCCGGTTACGCCACCCGGCTCTACCCCCTGACCCTGGAGCGGCCCAAGGCCCTGCTTCCGGTGGCGGGGAAACCCATTCTTGAATACACCCTGGACAAGATCGCGGAGTGCCCCGGCATCGAGGCCATCTACCTCGTGACCAACCGCAAGTTCTATGGATTGTTCCAGGACTGGCTGACCGGCTACCTCGCTTCGCCGTCCGCGAAGGCTTCGGCGTCCATCGAGATCCTCGACGACGGGACCGGCTCCAACGAGGACCGGCTGGGCAGCATCGGCGACCTGCGTTTCGCCATCAGGGCGCGCGGTCTGCGGGACGACCTGCTGGTCATCTGCTCGGACAAGATCTTCGAGTTCAGCTTGAAAAGTTTGGTGGATTTTTTCGCCGAAAGGCGGGAAGCGGTGAATACCTGCTTCGAGGCGGGAGAGGTGGAGAGGATACGCGGCCGGCACGGCTGCGCCGTGACGGATCCGCGGGGGCGGATCGTCGAGTTCCAGGAAAAGCCGGCTCAACCGCGCTCCACGCTGGAAAGCGCGGCTTTCTATATCTTCCCGGAAGCGGCGATCCCGCTTTTCGATCTTTATTTACAGGAAGGCAACAACCCGGACGCTCCGGGCTTTTTCGCCCAGTGGTATGTGCAGCGGCGCCCCATGTACGCCTATCTGTTCAAAGAGGCCTGCTACGACGTGGGTACGCCGGAGGCCTACGCGGAGGTCGACAGGCTGTATGCGCAGAAAACGCGCTGAAAGCGCTCGGCCCTTGGACCAGCCGATTGCTTTCAGAGCTCTGGAGAAAACACGGACAGCTCTTTTCTTTTCTTCGCTCCCTCCAACTGGGGCACTTGGGAGAAGCCCTCGAACCTGAGGGAGGCCCGTACGCGTTTCAAAAGCTCCGCGCGAGGGACGGCTCCTTCCGCGGAGCGAATGTGCTTGCAGAAGAAATAAGTAAAGGCGCCGCTGAACCTGCCGGCAAGGTAGGCGTCCGCCGAATACTGGTTGGACCTGCAGGCGGCCCAGAGGATGTGCTCCATCGTCTTACGTTCAGAGCTTTTTTCCAGCCGGCCGACTCTCCTCAGGGGAAGCTCTTCGCCAAAGATCTCATCCGCCCTCAAGGCCACATCCGCCGGTGGAGCCAGGAACCTCTGCCGGATGCCCGCCTCTTTCCCCCAGAGGTCCACAGCGGCGGCGGTGCCGGCCAGCCCGCGGTCCACGATCATCTCCCGAGTACCCGTGCCGGAGTGGCAGGAATCCAGGATCACTTCCAGCAGGACCCCTTGCTTGAGAGGCGAGAAGAGCTCCGCCAGATCGTCATCACGGATAAAGCGGCTGTCCCAATCGCAGTCGTAGGGGCAGAGGATCTCGTCCTTGTGGTCCTTCAGCTCATCCCCATCCAAGTCCCGCACCTGGGAGCCGTGTCCCGAGTACTGGAACACCAGCACATCCCCGCTCTGGCTCTTCTCGACCAGCCCGGCCAGAGCGTCCAGGACGGTTTGCGTTTTCGCCCTGGCATTCGTGAGCATCCGGATGTCCCCGGGCTGGAAGCCGAAGTACTTGACCAGGACGTCGTAGAGGTTGGTGACGTCGTTCAAGCAGCCCATAAGGTCGTTCTGGGTCCCCGGGTAATCGTTGATCCCAACCAGAAGAGCCCTCTTGGTCATAAGTTCCTCCTTGGACTTTTTTTGGCGCTCCCGATTCCTCGGGCGCCCCTTCTTTCAACGTATCGTAAACATGGCCTCCAGGATCGCTTCCAGCCTGCTCTCCACCTTCTCCAACTGCTCTTGATAGGCGATCAATGCCTGGGAGGCTATGCGGCGGCGGGCTTCTTCATCCACCAGGTACTGCCCGCAGACGGAA
>Ga0315280_10005515_pt1 | contig 17959 bp, 12 predicted proteins | sample YL17G06_40_MG_FD_203697 | JGI IMG/M metagenome (GOLD analysis project Ga0315280, IMG submission 203697) | Sediment microbial communities from Yellowstone Lake, YNP, Wyoming, USA - YL17G06_40 | ecosystem: Environmental > Aquatic > Freshwater > Lake > Sediment | place: USA: Wyoming | collected... | reverse complement strand
CATGAACTATTTCTGATTCTATATCCCATCTGCCTTCACTATCTGTAACATTCAAGGTAACAGTATAATCTCCTATGGCACTATAAGAGTGAGTTGTTATTGGATCATTTTCCACAACAATTGGTGTTCCATCACCAAAATCCCAAGCATAACTAACGATTGTTCCTCCATCAGGAGTTGACGCTGAAGCATCAAATGTGATGCTTTCATCTCTCTGGGGGTAGTATGGTGACCACCAGAAATCAGCAATTGGAGCCTTTTCAACTGTGATTATTTCTGAGCGGGTATCCCATTTTCCTTCACTATCTGTAACGTTTAAGATAACAGTGTAAGTCCCATATGTTGCATATGCATGAATTATTATAGGATCTGATTCGGTTGTTACGTTGCTATCACCAAAATCCCACTTATAACTTATGATTGTTCCTCCGTCTGGTGTGGATGCAGAAGCATCAAAAGTTACAATTTCATGTATCAGAGGGTCTGGCGGTGAAAAAGTGAATGAGGCAATTGGGTGTTGACTGACGTGCAAAATGGATGTCTTTTCACCAGTTAAACCACTGTTATCGGTGACTGCGAGCTTCACAGTAAAGTCTCCATAATTCGTGTAGGCATGAGTTGTTATTGGATCATTTTCTACAACAATTGGTGTTCCATCACCAAAATCCCAAGCATAAGTTGTTATGTAACCGTCTGGATCGTAGCTTTCTGAAGCATTGAACGTGGTCACCTGATTGGTTTCTGGGTAGTAGGGATTAAAGAAGAAGTTGGCAATAGGTGGCTGAGGAGGAGGAAGCCCAGATTGTAATAAAACTGTGGAGTCTTCAGAAATGCCGTTATGGGTTATGTACCCATCATTTGGTGGAGGTATAGTGGATGATCTTGACCCGTATGCATCAAAATGCATCGCAACCCCGGAGGCATCTGAAAAAGTTACAGAAACCGTCAAGTCTTTATATCCATTTTTGGAAATTAACCCTACATTTATGTAAGTGTCATCAAAATATGTTGGATAGACATCGCCTGAAGGCCAATTCCACAAATTGTATGGTTTAGGAGTGCCAATTTTAAAGGCTGATTTGGGCACGCTTATTCCATTGATAACAAGAGTCTGAAGCTTATTGTAACCTGTATCATTAAGCGCAATAACAAGATGCGTATCATACGACCTCAATGACGGACTAGTATTCTTAATTCTCACAGTAAAAGTTTGAGAAGCCCCAGTAAGATTAAGCAACCAACACTCACTCAACCAAGGGTTATCATTATACCCAACATAAGTTCCTGCAGGCAAGGAAACTTTCAAAATTGCACAGGGCGTTGCTCCCACAGGGAGTATCAAGCAAGAAGATAACATTAGAAAAACTACTAGCAACGGTAAAGTCAGCTCTTTAGAGCCTAGTTTCATGGTTCCCCTTCTCCCTCGGCACTAATCATTGCGATTCAGAACTTTTAAGCATTTTGGAACTAAGTTCTATATGTAAATCTATTTTGTTTATTCAATAAAAAGATGTAAAATTTGATAGCAAGTTTTGAACATTGAAGATAATTGGGGTTTTAAAGCTTAAAGATGAATACAAAAAAAGAGGGGTTGTACTGTTCAGTTTATTATGTTTATGGTGGCGTAGCAGCCCAGCCGAATTTGCTGACTACCCAGCCTATGTCTTTCATGTCGACGAGTCTGTTGCCCATGTTCTTCGCGACGTCAGCGTAGAAGTTCCAGTTCGAACCTCCTGGAACGCTTCCGAAGGCTTTGATGGATATTCCTATGTCTTTCATGTCGACCTTGTTGTCGAAGTTGAGGTCACAGACTGTGTTCACCACATCCTCCGGCTTTCCACCAAGTCCTGTGTCCTGCTTCCACATGTCGTAGTAGTAGTTGCCTGGTCTCAAAGCGTTATAGTACCAGCCTTTGACCCAGGTTCTGCACCAGAAGCGTCCAAATGGTTGGTCCAGGGTAAAGCTTGGCACGTCTTCCATGTAAATTCTTTGAAGCTGTTTGTAGCACCATTCTCTCGCTGGGTTTGGTGCTCCGCTAGGTAGATAGGTTGCGTTGTGTATACCCCAGTCTAACAGCTGGTCTACGTATGGGTTGTTGTAGTTTTGGAAGTAGGTGAAGTCGCCTTCACTGTGCATGTAGGGTCTTGCAAAGTTGTCTGGGTCTGAGAAGTCTTGCAGCCATCCAATCGTGAAGAATGGCATTTTGTATTCTTCGAAGTATCCTAGGTAGGTGCCCCATTCAACGGATGAAATGTCGACCGAGAAGTGACCAGCCGCACCATACATTGTGCTTAATTCAGTTAAGGCGTCTCTTATGATGTAGCACATTGTTTCTCTTGGTTTGTTGCCGGTGTTGTATAGGATTGTGAATTTGAAGCCCCATTCCCATGCAGACTTAGTCACACCACCTTTCGTGAACGATACTGCCTGGAGATCGGCTTTAGCCTTCAGCAAGTCTTTACTCCATTTCGTTAGTGTTGGATCGGCGTAGTTGGGGTTAAGTCCTTTAATTGACCATGTAGTTGGTTGCTCTGCCTCGTCATAGTATGCGTCATGGAGGAATTTGGTGTAGTCGAACATGTAAGCGAATGCTCTTCTCATGCGATAGTCATGGAAGAAGTCTGGTGGAATGCCCTCACCAGCGCCTATCACGCCAGTGCCGTCATAGGTTGTCGCTGGATCAAAGTTGTCGACAGGGTGTATAGCGTCCACAGTAATTTGTGGTAAAATGTTCTTAATGCCATAAACTCCATCCAAAGGAAGCCATGTCTCCGGTTTATTTATATCCCAGCCTGCCTTGAACAAGTCAAACATTGAGTCCCGTGGAACGGCGATCATGTCGTAGTCTCCAGCAAGGAACTTTGACACTCTAGTAGGCCATTGTGCCGTAGTTCCATCGATCCATGACATTACAATTCTGTTGAGGTGTTTTCCTGCCCAACCATGCCAAGAGTTATCAAATTTATCGATTTGCCAGTACATGTTTGTAGTGTCGATTATTGTTAGTTTGTATGGACCTGTTCCGCACATACGATATGAATTGAATGTGGCCTCTGGATAGGTAGCTAGTTTTTGGTCAACTGGTCCATAGTTAACTAGTGGCCATCTTCTCCACTTGAAGAAGTGAGCATACTCATAGTCAGCAGTTATTGCTACGCCTGCGCCTGGAGCCGTGTTGAAGTATATTGTTCCGTTTCTATATTCCACTGTATAGTCTGTTATTTCAGTTTGCTTCGCACCACCTAAGTATACTGATAGTGTTCCTTTAATCACTCGCTTAAACACTGGTGCTTCTCCATATGGCATGGCGGCCTTTGGAACGTAGAATATCGTTTGAGTGCCAGTACCTGTTCCAACAGCGTCGCCTGTAACAGTTTTGAACCAGTCACCATCCCAAGCACCTCTATCTAAATAATATTCCTTGTTCAGAATTGAGCCCCATGTTTGGCTTATAATCTGTAGCCAAGCGGTATCTGGGAACGGGAAGGCCATCTTGAAGAAGATTTTGTTGCCAGTGACCCATATACGGCTGTTGACCTCATTGACAAAGGTTAGTAAAGCGGAAGTATCAGCGCCTGCCCATGGACCCATGTTCATTGATTCAAAGAGAGGTAGGTAATACATCCACATTGGGCTTCCGCTCAAGTCTTCGACAAGACCCACTTTGAACGAGTATTCCACATCTTCCATTGTCAGAGGGTCGTCAATGTGCATAGTGCCGCTAGAATCTTTCCATGGTTGGAAGACTTTCCCAGTAGTATTAACATCGAACCACCAGACAGGTTCATCAACAGTGCCTCCGTAAACACCAGAGACATCTTTACCCCAAGCAGTAGCCAACATCGGAACAAATTTCGTGTGGTCCTCCTTCGTTGTGAAGATCAAAGAGTCATAAACGTTCATAAGTATAACGCCGCTTCCTGTGTCGTAAGCACGATAGGGATCGCATCTTACTCGTCCCATTGAAATTGTACCAAAGTATAATGTAGTGTCATCAATTGGTGGTTGTCCAGCAAAGGCAAATGGAACTATTCCGCAAACCAGCAAAACTGACAGTATCACTGAAATAATTGCAGTTTTTTTCATAATTCTTTCTCCCCTTTTGATTTTCGACAAGAACTTATAAACTAAAACTCGTATTTAATCCTTATGGAAGACTTTTCCAGTACTAAAACACAACTCTTAAAAGACCCTCATTCAATATTCACGGTTGAAAATGGAAAAAAGATGGATTCAAAAAAACATAGACCTAAAACTCCTCACCAAAAATATAGGACAATTTTTCAAAGAAAAAAAATTCGAAGCCGTACAAGGAGAAATACCTACAGGTTTCCAAATATTAGCGGCTAACTCACCATATTTTAAAATAGGTAGAGTTGTAACCGTAACAATAGAAGGAAAACCCGATAATTTTACAGTAAAACTTGAACTTATTGAAGAAAAGAAAGCAGGGAAATCTTCGTTAAGAAACATATGGTTAATGCAAATGATTGGTGCCGGTTTTCTTATAACTGAGAGATTAAAGTCAGAAGAAGCATGGGAAAATCTTAAGAGAGAAATCTGGAGACACATCGAAAACATAATTCCTTATCTAACAGATTCAGCTGAATCCTCGTCTTAAAAAAAGAGGACATTAAGGCTATATTTGAAAACGCTTAGTTTTTATTCAACTTCACCTAAAAAGTACTTAGAAAACGACAACAAGGGCTACAAATGAAAAGGAGAAAAAAGAGTCACGCTAAACCTATAGCTGTATTATTAATAGTGATGTTCACGTTAGTAATCATAATTGCTGTCGCTCTAAACAAATCAAACCAATCAAATCAAAATAAACCTCCAGCTGATAAATATTTAAAAATTCAACATACAAAAAGCATAGGTGAATTTTATGGCGACCAAAATAGTAGCGTACTAATAAAGATATTAGGCTTAAATATTACAGCATTAGGCGGAAACGCATATGATATATGGATAGACCTAGGCACCCCCCAAAGTGATACCGAATACCCCTACGCTCATGTTTCTGATTTACCTAAAGGAAATTCAACTGAAGTTCAAATAACAACATCGTATTCAACAGAACTCGAAAACGGTTTCTTTCCAGTATACATTGACGTATGGTGCAACGAGGCAAAAATAGCAAGTGTACTATTACTCTTAAACCCCAACGACATTGTCCATATCCCAGGGACAGTTTATTAACAAAACAATAGTGAAAAAATGGAAAAATGTTTCCGAAATGCTTATAACTACTTCATAACTCCATCCTTTACGATGATAAATGGGCTTATCAGATTACATTATACGAAGAATCTTGCTAGTGATACCCACACTAATTGGTGTTGTGATCCTCATTTTCGCGGTAGTACAACTTCTCCCACCAGAGAGAAGAGTACTCCTCTACGTTGATGACCCAAGATTCGCGAGAGATACTGCTCTTGCAATAAAAGCATATGGTTTAGATCAGCCAGTATGGGTTCAGTTTGTTAACTGGATGAGCGACCTCCTCAAAGGAAATCTTGGTTGGTCAGAAGTTGGAAGTGCACCAGTTATGAAAGCAATCATTGAGAGAATACCAGCAACTGCAGAGATAGTTCTGTTCTCCGCACCAATTATAATCTTTGTAGGCATAAAATTAGGGGAGCTCTCAGCAGTTCACCGCGACAAACCTATTGATCACGTGACTCGCGGCTTATCAATAATGGGAACGTCTTTACCAAGTTTCTGGGTAGGTATAGTATTGCTTGCAATATTTTATCGAGCACTTGGATGGTTTGGGCCGGGTAGAGTTGGAAATGACGCATTTATGTATATTCAAAATTCTCCAGATTGGCATTGGTATACACACTTGATAACCATCGATTCACTAATAAACGGTCAATTTTGGATATTCACCGACGTAGTGACACATCTTGTAATGCCAGTAATAACGTTATCAACAATCAATATTGCCACACTCGCAAGGGTGATGCGGTCCAGCATGCTTGAATCGCTAAGTAAAACATACATAGTATCGGCAAGAGTGAAAGGCTTGAAAAATGCAGAAGTTATTAGCAAACACGCAAGAAGAAATGCATTGATTCCTGTCGTCACCCTTTCAGGATTAATGGTCGCTGGAATGCTAACAGGACTAACAATAACTGAAACAGTTTTCAGTTATCCCGGATTAGGAGCTTTTGCAGCTTCAGCTGCTATATTGCTAGACATCCCAACAGTTATCGGCTACGCCCTATTCTCAGGCATATTATTTGTATTCTCAAATTTAATAGTTGATATCCTATACGCGTTTCTTGACCCAAGAATACGGTTGGGATAAAATGAGTGCAAAATCGAGATTTGAAGAATTTAGATTAAGTTTGCGGCCGACGATTAATGAGTTGAAATTTTCGTTGAATAGGATAAGAAAAAGTCCTCTGTCTACAATAGGTGTTACAATCATTATTTTTTATGTTATGATTGCTATTTTGGCGCCGGTGATAGCGCCTCCAATAAATTATGAAACAGGTCAAGTGATGACAACCTGGGAATGGTTCCGCATTCCTCGGGATGGTTATCAGCACATACCAAGCACACCAAGCCCGAAGCATCCTTTGGGGACAACGGAAGGACAATGGGACCTATACTATGGAATAGTATGGGGAACAATAAACGCCTTCCGCATAGGCCTTTTTGTGGTGATTATATCTTTAGCATTTGGACTTACAATTGGGTTGATTGGTGGATATTTTGGGGGACTGATCGACGAAATTTTAATGAGATTTACAGACATAATCTTAGCTTTTCCAGGCTTGATATTAGCTATGGCTTTCGCCGTTATCTTAGTTCCAATAGGCATTTCAAACCTAGACGCTGTTCTATATGCACTCATATTAGTAGGATGGCCAGGTTATGCACGATTAATTCGAGGTGAAATTTTAAGAGTCAGATCTGAAGATTATGTCGAAGCAGCAAGAGCTGTAGGATGTTCAGGATGGCGAATCATGTTTAGACACATCCTACCAAACGCCATTTACCCAGTAATAGTAATAGCAAGTTTAGACATAGGCAGCATAGTTTTGACAGCCGCAGCACTAGCTTTCTTGGGAATTGGGGCTCCACCAGATTTCGCAGACTGGGGACAGATAATAAGTCGCTCAAGAAACTGGATTATGGGAATCCAAGGAGACCCCTTCCACTACTGGTACGTATACATAATACCAGGAATAGCAATATCCGGCTTCGTTCTAGGATGGAGCTTACTAGGTGATGCATTCAGAGACATCTTAGACCCAACACTTAGGAGAAGGTGAAAGTGTCAAAAACAATCGTGAAATTCAAAGATTTAAAATTAAATTTCTATACCTATGAGGGAGTAGTACAAGCATTAGACGGTGTCGACCTAGAAATAAGAGAAGGAGAAACACTAGGACTCGTTGGAGAGACTGGATGCGGCAAAAGTGTTACAGGCCTCGCACTATTAGACATAATTAATCCCCCTGGAAAGATAGAAAACGGCCATGTTCTATTCGAGGTTGACGGAGGGACAATCGATATACTACAGCAGCATGATGCCTATCTAAGAAAGATAAGAGGCGAAGATATTTCAATGATTTTCCAAGAACCAAGGGCTGCCTTAAATCCTGTTTTCACGGTTAATGATCAAGTTTCAGAAGTTCTTTTCCTACATAGAAAAGAAGAATTATGCAAAAATGCAATTCAACAACTTGAAGAAGAAATGAGAAAAAAACCATGGTTTATAAAACGTTTTATTCTTAACCGAGAAAAAGGAATCTACAACAAGATGTTAAAGAACCCCTACTCGCTCACAGTTGATATACTTTCAGCTATTCCACTCATTCGCAGATTCAAGGGAAGGTTGAAGGAAGAGGCAAGGAAGGAAGTTGTCAAATTACTTGCAAGCCTAAGAATTCCAGATCCTGACAGAGTAGCAGATATGTATCCACATGAACTTAGCGGCGGCATGGCACAACGTATAGTAATCGCCATGGCCCTTGCATGCAGACCAGTTCTATTAATAGCCGACGAGCCAACAACCAACTTAGATGTTACCGTTCAAGCTCAGATTCTTGAATTAATAAAGGAGCTAAAAACAAATTTCCATTCAACCATTCTATATATTACACACGATATGGGCGTTGTCGCCGAAGTATGCGACAGAGTCGCCGTAATGTATGCAGGAAACATCGTCGAAATTGCAGAAGTATTCGAGGTCTTCAAAAATCCGTTGCACCCATACACTATAGGTCTACTTCAATCAATTCCAAGACCTGGAAAAGAGTTTGTATCCATTGAGGGCACCGTTCCAAGCCTTATCGGACCACCAAAAGGATGCAGATTCAACCCAAGATGCCGATACGCCATGGATGTATGCACTCGAGTAAAACCCAAACTTGTTGAGGTAAAACCTAATCATTTCGTTCATTGCTATCTATGTCAGCAAGAGGAGCTAGAGATTAAATGAGTGAAAATAATACGTTGCTGAATACACTGGATCTAAAGAAATATTATCCAATTCTCGGAGGAGTGCTTCGAAGGAAAATAGCCGAGGTTAAAGCGGTAGATGACATTGACCTCAATATAAAGAAAGGCGAATGTTTCGGTCTCGTTGGAGAATCCGGCTGCGGCAAAACAACCTTCGGAAAAACTATAATCCGCCTCTTGAATCCAACAGATGGACATATATTCTTTGGTTCCCCTCCAGAGGCGATAGAGGAGATAAAAGAGCTCAAAAAGGAAGGCAATCCCCACTCACCCAAGCTACGTCATCTTCTTAGACAGCATGACGTGTCAACTTATAGGGGAAAACGGCTGAAGCAGTTGCGGAGGAAAATGCAGATCGTGTACCAAGATCCTACAACCTCGTTGAACCCTAGAATGCTCATTAAAGACATTGTTGGAGAACCTGTAAAAGTACATGGGACAGCAAGGGGCTCAGATGCCAAAAAAAGAGTGATAGAAGTTCTTGAAAAGGTAGGACTTGGAGAAAGATTTCTTTATAGGTATCCTCATGAGTTTAGTGGTGGGCAGAGACAAAGAATCTCGATCGCTAGAGCAATTGTAACGAACCCTGAATTTGTAGTTTTAGACGAACCTACATCTTCAGTTGACGTTTCAGTTCGGGCTCAACTTTTAAGACTTTTCCAAGAGTTACAGAAGGATCTTGGCTTGACATACCTCTTTATAAGCCATGATTTAAGCGTTGTTGAATGCATTAGCCAAAGAGTTGCAGTCATGTATCTGGGTAAAATTGTAGAGTCAGCACCTACCGAAGAACTTTATAAGAGCCCACTTCACCCATATGCGCAGGCACTCTTCTCCTCGATCCCTATTCCAGACCCTGCAATGAGGAGGAAAAGACTTATTCTTTCAGGAGAGGTTCCGAGTCCTGTTAATCCACCTGTAGGTTGCAGGTTTCATCCGCGATGCACAAAGATGATGGATGTTTGCCGCCGAACCGAGCCGAAGCTCGTAGATGTTGGAAACGGACATTTTGTAGCTTGCCATCTTCACATAAAATAAAACATTAAACTTTGTTTGAAACAGATTTTTCATTTAAGGAAATAGAAGATAATTCCGGAATCTTTAAATTTAGTATCTGCAATCATTTCTAGTGTTGAGGAGAAAGGAAAAAGGAGAGAGAATTATGAAAGCGAAATTAACTAAGATAGCTGCTTTGCTTATTGCTATGGCTTTTGTGGTCAGCAGTCTACCAGTGCTTAAAGTTTCCGCTAATTCAACGACGATTGAGGCTATAAATCCGCTAACAGGGACAAGCGAGTTCTTCTTTGACACAAACACTCTTGGTCTAGGCGATACTTTCATGGCCAGAATCATAGTCAAAAACGTGTCTCAACTGTGGCAATACCAAATTCTAATAGGCTATGACAACAATACGCTTAATGTTCTAGAAATGACGTACACGAGCGACATAGACGACTGGGTATTCAAAGGTTTGGGAGCTACTACTTTAATCGATCCCCCAACAATTAACAACACCGCGGGCTTCGTGTTGGGCGGTGCAAACTTGAATTCACTAACAAAAAATTTCACCGGCACCGGAACACTGTGCATGATAAAATTCCAAGTAATGAAAGAACCAGCACGCCATGGTGAAGTAGGTCCATCTACAATAGACATAATCAATAACGGAACCAACACCAAGAAACCGCTCTTTTACACATTCGTTGCAGACCCGGACATGATTGAAATGGCTTATACTGATGTTGACGGAATCTATAAATTCACGTGGGCTGTACCATCTTTGAAACCTTGGCTTGAAGTTGATCCATCCTACAAGAAAGTTGGAGGAGGAGCACCAATAACAATCACACCAATCAAATTCACCGTAAACATACTTATCCACGACGTTGATCCAAAATGGCAACTAGTAGGAGTGCAGTTCAGATTAATCTACAACAGTACCCTATTATGGGCAATAAATGTAACCGAAGGACCATTCATGCCCAATCCAGTATGGGCACCCTATGGAACAGTGTTTGCAGGTAGCAACGAGAACAATACAAATCCATATGATCCATGGCTTGGTTATGGACAGGCAATATTTGGCGACATCATATGGCCGAGTGCGGGTAATGAGACATGGATTCCACCGTTCCCAGAAGGAGACGGCATACTGTGCACAATCGAGTTCCAAGTAATGTATCAAAAAGAGTTCCCATGGATGGACTCAAGCAACTTAAACATTGAAAAACTGATGGACCTCGGAGGACACGAATTCGAATACTTCTTCGACTCTGACTTTACAGACATACCTGCTGCTCCAGAGCATGACGGTAGAGTTGACATCATGGGCTACATCCTCGGCTTGCAAATCGACGTCTACACTCAATACGCATACCTTAATCCAGATTGGGGTGGTGTTGGACCCAACTCACCAAGTGATGCCTTTGCACCTCAAGCCACCGTAATACTGGAAGCAAAAGTCACCTACAACCTTGATCCAGTGCAATTTAAGACAGTGAACTTCAGGATAATTGGCCCCACCGGCAAATTCGAATTCTTTAGAACCGCCATGACAGATGCCAATGGTATTGCACGCATAGAATTTGGTATACCGTGGCCATGTGCAGACTGGCATGACTGTTTCGGAATATGGGATGTCTTCGCAAGCGTCGAAGTCAGAGAGTCTGTGAAGAACGATACACTCCAGTTCAGAGTAGGCTGGCTTGTAGAGATTGTCTCAGTAACACCTGAGAAATTCGAATGGCACAAAGGAGAACATTTTGAGTTCACAGTCGTATACAAGACAATATCTACACAGCCCAGAAGCGGAATAATGACAATGGTTGTATATGATAACCTCATAGTGCCAATAGGTCAGTTGCCAGCAATATCCTTCACGGTTGGTGGAGCACCACTATTAGGCGAGAAAGTATACCCACCAGTCAACATGGTTTGCCTCACAATTCCGAAATGGGCATTCATCGGTGACGCAAAAGCATACACAGACGCATTCACACAACTGCCACACCTCGGTGGAATCGCCTACTGTCCAGAAGTAGCAACAGACATACGCATCGTAAAAGTGTAAAAGCCCAAAACATAAACCCTTCAATTCCCCTTTTATTTTTTTATTCAATTAAAAAATAGAAGATGCTTCCAAAAACTTTTAATCAGACAAACCAACAACTACTTATGAGGATGGCCATGCTTCCAAAAACTTTTGGTAGACTCCTAATCTGCGCAACTCTTATTTCAATATTGATATTCCTACCGCATGTGGAAGCACAGGCTTTTAAAGTCTCGGTAAACACAGACAAACAACTTTACAGCCTTGGAAACTCAGTTCACACATATGGGAACCTAGTTTTAAGCGGCAACCCTGTGACAGATGGACAGGTAGCAGTGCAGATAAACGATCCTCAAGGAAATGTCTTCATCCTCAGAACAATCCCGACGGGTCAATCCGTCCTGCCACCATTCATGGTTGAAATTTTAGACGTGTACCCAAGCGACTTGTACGGTAATCCCAAGAGCAGCTTCAGTCGAGGCACCTTTGCTTTCTTTGCGGTAAACGTAAGAAACAATGATCAAATAACCGAGAGAACAGCCACAATATCAATAAACGTCTATTACGCAACAGGCGTCCCCTTTGACTGCTTCTACATATCCTACACGATATATCCCGCCACCACACAAACAATAATAACGCCTTCGATACCGATTCCAAGCGATGCTCCAACAGGAACAGCAAGAGCATACGCAGACGCTTTTACAGACCTCCTAAGCGAAGGAGGATACGCCTATAGCCCAGAGAAAAACGCCACATTCTCAATAACGGCGGGTGGCGCAGGCAGCTTAGGTATCGACACAAATTCAGCCAAGAATGAAAAAACATCTGTCCAAGCATTATCTACGGAAGGAGGCTACGACTTAATTTTCCGACTGCCCAGTAAGGAAGGCCTATTGGGAAACTACACTGTATATGTGCATTCCTACTATCAAGGCAATCACGCCACAAACCAAACATCTTTTCGAGTCACACTATTAGGCGACGTAAATCACGACTGCAAAGTCGATATGAAAGACATAGGAATAGTCGTGAAGGCCTTCGGCTCGGTTCCTGGCGATCTAAGATGGAATCCAAACGCCGACATAAACGGTGACGGAAAAGTGGACATGAAAGACATAGGAATAGTCGTAGCTGATTTTGGAAAAGTATCCGCATAATTAGAACTCTTTTCCAGAATATTTAAATCTTCATATGTCCAAATAGACATAGCAGAGGGGAGAAGGAGAAAATGAAAGGAAAGAAGTCAATTGTCATGCTGCTTATTTACATGGTTCTGTTGTGCAGCGGATTGACACTATTTCAAGTTTCCGCTGATTCAAAGACAGTTGAGGCTATAAATCCGCTAACCGGCACGAGCCAGTTCTTCTTTAACACAACCACTATGCATCTCGGCAGTACATTCATGGCTAGAATCAGAGTCATAAACGTGTCTAACCTGTGGCAATTCCAAGTTCTAATAGGCTTTGACCCCGCGCTGCTAAATGCTGTAGAACTGACGTACACGAGCGACATAGACGACTGGGTATTCAAAGCGTTCACCAATGTCCCAGTGACCCCGCAAATTGACAACACCATCGGCTTCGCGTTAGGTGGGTGTAACATAATGGGAGCAAAAACTTTCAACGGTAGCGGAACACTGTGTATGGTAAAATTCCAAGTAATGAAAGAGCCGCCAGAGGGCGGGGTTGTAGGTCCATCCCCAATAGACATAATCACAAGCGGAACCAACCCAAAGAAACCAGGCTTCTACACGTATCTCGCTGACCTCGATTTCAATGAGATGTCGTACACTGATGTTGACGGACAATACAGGTTGATTTCACCCAGCCCACCACCACCCACAGCAACAATATATGTAGACCCCCAAAGAATAGTAAACTTCTCTTTAACGCCATGCCACGAGTTTTCAGTAAATGTATCTATCAAAAATGTCGCATATCTCGCTGTTTTCGAATTTAAATTGGGCTTTGAACCAACTATAATAAAGGCGATGAAAGTAGAACTCGGCGATTTCTTCCCACCAGAAGCAATAATATCCAAAGAGATAAACAACGAAACAGGCTATGTATGGTTTTCAGCCGCTCTTCCACCTTCAGAACCACCAAGAAGCGGCAACGAAACTCTAGCAAAAGTAACTTTCCATGTGGAAGGTTTAGGTCAAAGTAACCTTCACCTATATGACACAATCCTTACAGATGACTTTGGACAACCACTTCCCCATGTAACAGCGGATGGATACTTTAACAATGTATTATTGGCAAAGCTTTACGTAGAACCACCAAAGGTTATAAATGCCACGCTAGTGCCGCCTAAAACATTCAATATAAATGTAACACTCGATGATGTAGAAAATCTCTACGGATACGAGTTCAACATGTCATATAATCCCACTATACTTACATGTATAAGCATCAACATTCAAGAAGTGCTAGGCGAACCTAACTTCGACCCAGTGTTCACAGTCAACAATATCAAGGGCTTCATTTGGGTGAAAGTCACCTACTATCCTCCAGCCGACCCTATTACAACATATTCTCCAGTAACGTTAGTCATCCTAACGTTCAGAGTTAAAGGTTATGGCGCTACAGATTTAGATCTACATGATACCACACTATCTGATAACCTTGGAAATCCAATCACCCATGAGGTGGAAGATGGTTTCTTCCAGAACTTTAGACGAAACGTTGCAACCGTAGGAATCACCTTATCTCACTCCATAGTCTACCAGGGATGGATCGTCAAAATCAATGTCACAGTTAAAAACAAAGGAGATCTAACAGAAACCTTTGATGTCAAAGCCTATTATGACAGTAATCTGATAGGCGTCCTAACTGCAGTAGATCTTTTGCCGGGAAATGAAACAACCCTAACCTTCAACTTTTCCACTTCAGGCTTAGCTCCATGCCACAACTACACAATATCAGCAAAGGCAGGCTCAGTTCCGTACGAAATAGATCTATCCGACAACAATCTCACAGATGGCTCTATAAAAGTCAAGATTATGGGAGATGCAGACGGTGACGGCAAAGTTGACATGAAGGATGTCGGCGCAGTCGTAGATGCTTTTGGTTCATATCCAGGGCATCCCAGATGGAATCCAAATGCTGACATGAATGGAAGCGGCTTTGTAGACATGAAAGACGTTGGCTTAACAGTTGCAAACTTCGGAAAAACCTGCCACTAACTCCTTTGTTTTTCTAAATTCAAAATAGCAAAACTTAAAAACATATAAGGTAATACCATGTATGAATGTATGTTAAATGGGGTGGAAATGTGAACAAATCCAAAGTATACGCTTTATTCGTTTTCTTTGCTTTGCTACTATGCCTTTCAACGCTTCGATCAGCACACGGACTAGAAACCACTATAGAAGTGAACCCTTCTACACTTGAAGTAGATGACTCTTTACCTAAAACCTTCAAAGTGAATATCACAGTAAATAACGTGGAAAACGTATGGCAATGGCAGGTCAAACTATACTTTAAGACATCGGTATTGCAATTCGTAAGTGCAGATCTCCCGCCGGGGCATATCTTTGATGGCCAAGCAATCGTTACGCCAGGTGTTGATTATGACAATACTGGCAACGCAACAGGCTGGGGTTGGGTGTTGTGGGGAACAAATCTTATGACAATCGAGCCGCCATACAACACGTTTAATGGTTCCGGAGTAATGTGCAGATTCACATTTAACGGTACAACCGTTGGTACTTCAAAACTAGAATTTGCAAGACCGGGTGAAACATTTTACACGTACGTTTCTGACCCAGACATGAATGACATAGCAACCGAGTTCGTTGACGGCAATGTCAATGTTATTGACGAATTTTCGGACATCGCACTAATTTCGGTACTTATGATGGCTACTGCCGCTGCTGTAGTTATGGGCAAAAAAATGCGATTGAAAAAGTAGTAGCAAAATCCTCTGTCTACAATAAAGCCCCGCCCATTTTTTTATTGAAATAACATGGAAAAATTATGCGCAATCTTTAATAATACTCAATACTTAGAAAAAATGACTCTTAAAATGCAATGTTAGGATGTGTAAATCTTGGCCAAAACATTTGCAAAGATAGCAACCTTTACACTTTTGGTTTTGTCAATATTTGTGTCATTAAATTTGAAACTCTCATATACAGCAGCCACACCAACTGTTTCATTCTTGCCCTCTAATCTTGTGGTGGGAAAACCTGAAGATCCGTTCGCTCCACAGACATTCAATGTTAATATAACAGTAGCTGATGTGGAAGATCTTTTTATGTGGGAAGTTAATGTTACATTTAACCCGAAAATATTGCAGGTTGTTAGCATTTTAGTTCCAGATAACAATGTCTTCGGAAAATACCGTGTGTTCCCTCCACCAAAAATAGACAACAATGTAGGATATGTAGTATTTGGCGCTACCATGCAACCCGGGGGGCAAACTTTTTATGGAAGCGGCTTGCTTGGCTTCATAAAATTTACAACTATAGCATTAGGATCCTCAGATTTGAAATTTGTTACGGTGCCAGAAGAACTCCAATCCATGTACAGTTACCTAATAGTTAATCAACTGGAACTAAATGAAATAGATGCAAATTGGGTTAACGGAGCAGTTACCGTGGAAGGCTATATGCCCACTCCGATCTATACGCATGTTAGTCTACAACCCTCCCAACTAATTGTAGGTGGAAAGCAACCGCCTCCAGTATCCTTAGCCGTAAACGTTACGGTAACTAATGCCACAGATTTAGTAGGCTGGCAAGTTAACGTAACATTCTCGCCAGAGATATTGCAAGTTACGAACATAACACGCCCCTCAAATGACGTTTTTGCTAACAGAACAGTCATCTCAACAGATCCAATAATAGACAATGCCACAGGCTTTGTTGAATGGAATGTAACCCTTTCCGATGGAGAGCCTGCCTTTAATGGAAACGGAACAATGTGCCAAATAGAATTTCAAGGCATAGTCTTAGGTATCTCCAACCTTACATTTTCAGCCAACAACACTTACCTTTTGAATTCAGCTCATAAAAAAATCTCAATGGATATGTTTAATGGTGTTGTCCAAGTCATACAGGAATTTGAATTAGCCTTCCTTGAAGTTTCACCTTACAAGATAGAGGCAAACGCAACCGAACCGCCTACATACTACCTCGTCAATGTAACAGTGACAAATGTAACAGACCTTTTCGAATGGAGCATCTCCTTAGAGTTTAATTCATCCTATGTAGTAGTTGAAAATATGTCCCGCCCTATCAACGATGTTTTTGAAGGCAGAGAAGTCATAGAAGGATTAAGAGATGTTGATAATACCGGTGGACACGTCTTATGGGGTTTCACAATTTCTAAGGGTCTTTCGTTCTACGGCAACGGCACATTGTGCCAAATATGGTTCAGAGGAATTGCCCAAGGTATTTCTAATATGACGTTCGGAGATTATGGACTGATAGGAAACACTTATCTAAAGAACTCCAATTCAACACTTATAAATACGAGATTAATTCACGCACTTGCACCTCCTCCCATAATAATTCCGCCGCGAAAAGCGGGCATAGGCTGGGAAATTTTCACCGGACCATTAGGTGTGGTCATAATACTTGTCATAATATACATTGCCATCAAGTTAAGAGGACGTAGGCTCGACCGAATAGGCGCAGAACCTATTTACTACAAAGAAAAAATTTCCACATAATCTCTTTTTCATTTAACCTTTCCGATCAAACTTCTACTCTTTTCAGCTGAGTCTTATACATTTCAATTATTTCTTCCACTTTTGTTGCATCCTCAGCTGACTTATCAAGTCTATAATTCCCCGTAAATCTTGGGAACCTAATTGCTAAACCACTTCCTTTACGGATAATATCCATCGCACATGTGTGAATAGGGCTTAAGGTTATTTCTGCACCTAAGATTTCAAGTACGACAATGGGCTCAAACCAGACATCAGCCTCAAGCGTTGAATCAACCCTTGGATGCTTATGCTGTATGACGTGTTTCCGCATCATTTCTGGCAGTTTCGCTAAATCCTCATCCGTAAAGCCTGTTCCACACTTAGTGACGGTTTCGAAAGCGTCGTCTTCTGGGTTGTAAGTCGCTAGAAGAAGGGCGCCGTATGTTCCTGCACGTTTACCTCTACCATGAAAGGCCCCAACGACAACCAAATCCACAGTGTCCGTCATCTCGCTTTTATAATCACGTTTATATTTTATCCAGAGCCATCCCCTAGCTCCAGCTTGATAGACCGAATCTTCAGCGATGGACTTGCAGACTAGACCCTCGCAACCGTCTTCTATGGCTTCTAAGAAAAAGTCTTCTAACTCTTTCACGTCGCTTGTGATTATGTGTTTAGCAATTTTCACTCTGTCACTTTCTCTTATTGCCTTTTCAAGAGCCTTTCGCCTAACTGGATAGCGTTCTAAGGTTAGGTCTCTACCATCAACGT
>Ga0315280_10005514_pt1 | contig 17963 bp, 25 predicted proteins | sample YL17G06_40_MG_FD_203697 | JGI IMG/M metagenome (GOLD analysis project Ga0315280, IMG submission 203697) | Sediment microbial communities from Yellowstone Lake, YNP, Wyoming, USA - YL17G06_40 | ecosystem: Environmental > Aquatic > Freshwater > Lake > Sediment | place: USA: Wyoming | collected... | reverse complement strand
GGACTGTGATAAGCTATTTATATATGTTATGCGTTATATAAGACAGAGGTGACGGCATTATGGATTCTATAGTAAGGAACGCGATTACTCACGACGCTAGAGTAGAACCAACTAACATAAAACTCCATGATGGACCAAAGATTATGGTGGTTGGCGTTGGCGGCGCGGGCAACAATACTGTAAACAGAATGGCCAGGCTTGGTATTTCTGGCGCAGAACTTGTTGCTGTAAACACAGACAAGCAACACCTGACTCTAATGCACGACAGCGTCAAGAAGATGATTCTTGGGCAGAGCGTGACGAGGGGTCTGGGAGCAGGCGGCTATCCCGAAGTGGGAGCGAAAGCAGCCGAGGTATCAAGAGCAGCTCTTTCTCAAATTCTTGAAGGAACAGACATGCTATTCTTGACTGCCGGAATGGGTGGAGGTACCGGAACAGGTGCAGCACCAGTTGTGGCGGACATTGCCAAAGAGCAGGGATCGATAGTAATCGGAATGGTTACTTACCCGTTCAGAATGGAGAGAGCGAGACTATTGAAGGCAGACGCAGGAATAGAGAAGCTGAGGAAAGTGGCGGACACAGTCGTAATAATCGACAACAACAGACTGGTCGAGCTAGTCCCTAACCTGCCTATCGAGCAGGCTTTCAGCGTGGCAGACGAAGTTATCTCCAGAGCTGTGAAAGGAATAACCGAGACAATCACAACACCGTCCTTGATCAACCTGGACTACGCGGACGTTAGGGCTATAATGACTTCGGGCGGAGTCTCAGTAATCTCTGTAGGCGAGTCTCGAGGGCATGGAAGAGTGGAAGAGGTCGTTGAGGACACTTTGAAGAACAGCCTGCTTGACGTGGACTATACCGGAGCTAAGGGAGCTTTAATCCACATCACTGGCGGACCTGACCTGACATTGGGCGAGGCGAACGAGATCGGCGAAAGACTAACCGAGGCTATCGACCCGCAAGCGACAGTAATCTGGGGCGCGAGGATAATACCCGAATTCGAGGGAAAAGTCGAGGTCATCGTTATCATGACCGGCGTAAAGTCTTCCCACATAAAGGGGCCCATGGCAGAGGCGCTTAGCTCAGGCGCTAAGGCGGAAGCAGAATTGGACAAAGCGCTCGGGATAATGTATCTTAGATAAACCATTATATTTTTTTAATCTTAGGACCTTTGGGAGTGTCTAACACCTCCCATCCTATTTCTTTTATTTTATTCCTTATAGAGTCGGATTCCTTGAATTTTTTCTCTTTCCTGAGTTTTTCCCTCTCTAGAACCAGCTTCTGAACATCCTCGGGAACAGCCTCTTTGCTCGTTTCTCCGAGCTTCAGGCCCAGCACCCTATCAAAATCGAGCATCAACTCGTAGATTCTCTTCGCATCCTCTCTTCCCAAGGCGTTTCTGTCCATCATGGCGTTTATCTCGCGCATAAAGTCTGAGATAACTGCCAATGCCCTTGGTGTGTTCAAGTCATCTTCTATGAACTTCCTGAATTCCCTCTTTGTCCTATCCATGAGTTTTAAGACATCCTTCTTGGTCGCGCTTTCCCTGACCTCGGCAAGCCTCTCGACGAATTCCCTCATGCGCGATAGCCCTAACTGCGCTGATCTGACTGCCCCTATATCAAACATCAATTGAGACCTGTAATGGGCGGTCAGGCAGAAGTAGCGATAGGCTAAAGGGTCTATTCCCGCATCTATCAGTGTCTGGAGCGTCCTGAATCCCCCAGCAGATTTGGCCATCTTCTCTTTCCCGACCACAAGAAACTCGCCATGCACCCAAAACCTGACGGGCTCCTTGCCGGTTGCTGCTTCTGATTGGGCTATTTCGTTGGTATGATGTACAGGAATATGGTCCACTCCGCCGCAATGTATATCGAAAGTCTCACCAAGATACTTCATTGACATTGCCGAGCACTCGATATGCCAGCCAGGAAAGCCTTTGCCCCAAGGCGAGTCCCATTCCATCTGGCGCTTGCTGTCACTGGGCGAGAACTTCCAGAGCGCGAAGTCGGTCGGATTCCTCTTCTCGCCCATCTCTATCCTCGTTCCCGCTTTGAGGCCCTCTTTCTTCAGCCTTGAAAGCTTCCCATAGTCCTTGAGCTTGGACGTATCGAAGTAGATTCCATCCTCTGTGCGATAGGTGTAACCATTCTTCTCGATTTTTTTAATGAGTTCTATCTGCTCAGGGATTGTCTCCGTGGCTTTAGGCATAATGTCCGGCATGAGAACGTTCACTTTCTTCAGGTCCTCTAGGAAGCACTTGGTATAGTATTTAGATATCTCCCACGCGCTCTTGCCCTCGCGCTTAGAGCCTATCTCCATCTTGTCCTCGCCGGTGTCCGCGTCTGACGTGAGATGACCGACATCAGTTATGTTCATCACGTGCTTGACCTTATAACCAGCATGCATCAAGGCTCTTTTCAGGACATCCTCGTTAATGTAGATCTTGATATTGCCTAGGTGAGCGTAGTCATAAACAGTCAGGCCACAGCAGTACACTCTAACTTCGTTGTCGTGCAATGGCCTGAATTCCTCTTTCTTCCGTGTCATCGTGTTGTAGAGCTTCATGCTATCACTAAAGCAGGGGGTGGGATTTGAACCCGCGTCTTCCGCTCTGCAGGCGGATGCATAGCCGCTTTGCTACCCCTGCTTGTGTCTATTATTGTGCTTCTTTGTATAAAAAGAGTTATTGTGCTAATCAAAACAAAAGGCATTTATAAGAGGACCCACAAAACACTAGAAAGGCGATTTTTATGGCGGAACCTTCAGATGCAAAAAGTAGTGAGAAGTCTAAACTAATTAATTATATTTTTCCGATAGCTATACTGGTGTTGCTGGTTGGAGGCTACCTTTTTTTCACAAACCAGTCGACGACAGGCCAAGCAGTGACGCCTGCGGGAGAGCAGAACACATCAGCAAAAGGAACAGTGATGTACTTTTATAGTGAAGCATGCCACTATTGCCAGCAAGAGAAACCGATAGTAGAGCGATTGGAGAACGAAAGCTACAACATAACCTGGATGGACGTAGGGATACACCCGGAATACTGGCAGTCATACGGAATCCAGGGCACACCGACGTTCATAGCGAGCAACGGAGACAAAAAGGTAGGTCTTACGCAATACGATGAGCTCAAGGCGTGGCTCGACCAGCACGGAGCCAAAACATTATAAATCAGAACACTATAACAATATTCGAGTGATTTTGTGGTCGTTTGTTTCATAGCGCTATTTGTTTTCGGATTCTTGGCAATCTTCTCGGCGAGATACAGGCCGTTCGCTAAAGAAGCCTTTAATTGCGTCTTCAAGAGGATGACCCTGCGTAAGTGCGATACTGGTTTTGACAAGAAGCTCAAGGCCAAGATAACCGGAAAGCTCATGAACAAGAGCCCTAAGTTCGGCGCGTTCGTCTACAAGAATTTCGAGACGATATCCTGGGCCTTTACCCTCATACTAATCGTGAGTCTAATCTACTCAGCAATAGGGATTTATAATATAGCTGTATATAATAATTGCAACGGACCTGGTTCGACATACTGCCCCCTAACCGGCAGCTACGGGACGGAATGCACCACGACGGTGTGTGATAATCCAAACTGCAACTGCACCACTGGAGGCGATTGCATATGTCCATCAGGCGAGGCTTGCAAGGTTGGGTGAATCCATGAGTAAAATATATGCTGTGATATCAGTTGCAGCGGTAATAGCTCTTTTAAGCTGTCTTGGTGGAGAGCAACAGCCGGCTGGGAATGAGACGAATCAGAGTCAGCCGGGCGGAGGAACCACGGGAGCAGCCACCATAAACGTAGCCATCCAAGACAATGCGTTCAGCCAGACATCGATAGCGCTTAATGCTGGAGACTCTGTTAAATGGACCAATCTAGATGATAGGATACACCAGGTCCAGATAATCAGCGCCACAAGTTCGCCGGTGCTGCTAAAGAGCGACACATGGACCTACAAGTTCGATACCGCTGGGACATATGCGTTCAGGGATGCCGAGCTGCCGTATATGGCGGGAACAGTTACAGTTTCTTAACGTGATCCAATGGCAAAGGTGATCGTCTATTCAACTAGCTGGTGCCCTTGGTGTTCTAGGGTGAAAGATTTTTTAAAGGAGAAGAAGATACCATTTAAGGACATCAATGTGGAGAACAACCCGGAAGCGGCCCAAGAGATGGCTAATAAATCAGGTCAGATGGGTGTGCCTGTTATCGACATAGACGGGACAATAATCGTGGGATTCAACGAGCCAGAAATCAGGAAAGCGCTAAAGCTCTAAAAGTGTTTGGTTACTTCTTCCAGTTTTTCGAAGAAGTACCTTATCTCTTCTTTTGTGTTGTACAGATAGAGAGAGGCTCTAGCCGTACCTTCCGATTTTAGGTATTCCTCGTGATAATAGTGGGCGCAGTGCATGCCCGATCTAATCATGATGTTCGCAGTCTCATCCAGGATTATAGCGACGTCGTGTGAGCTGAGTTTCCTTACAGAGAAAGCGAATACAGGCTCCCTATCCGATGTTTTTGGCCCGAAAAGAGTAATGTTGTCGAATTTCCAGAACCCCGCCAGCATCTCTTTTGTGAGTTCTGCTTCATGTTTTTCGATGTCATCCAACCCTATTCTCATGAGATATTCCGCAGCCGTACCGAGCCCCATCACCCCGGAATAGTTCTGCAGGCCAGGTTCGAATCGCGTGGGCACATCTTCATAGATTACTCCTCTCAAGTTCACGTCCTTCACAGTCTCTCCGCCGACCATGAACGGCGATAGTCTCTCGAGCAGGTCATGTTTGCCGTATAGGACGCCGGTGCCCGATGGCCCTAGCATCTTATGGCCGGAGAATGCGAGAAAGTCCATATCCATTTTTCTAACGTCCGTTTTTCTGTGAGGCACGTATTGAGCGCCGTCTATCAGGACAAGCGCCCTGTTATCATGAGCGGTCTTCGCGATCTCCTTCACCGGCATGACAGAACCGGTGACGTTGGAAGCTGCAGTCACGCTTACGAGTTTCGCGTCCTTGACCTTGCTTTTGAAATCCTCCATATCGAACTGCCCGTCCTTATCGACCAGAGTCATCTCGTGCTTTACTCCTATGGTCTCTTTCAGTTTGAGCCATGGAAGGAAATTGCTGTTGTGCTCGAGATTTGTCGTAACCACTTTGTCCCCCTTCTTCAGGCCAAGAGAATTAGAGATCAGATTTATTCCCTCAGTCGTGTTCTTTGTGAATATGCACTCGTTAGGCTTTGCGTTAATCAGCCTGGCTATCGACTCTCGGGCGTGTTCGTATTCGTTAGTGACCTTCTGCGAGAGCGAGTGGATAGAACGGCCATGGCAGGCGGTAAAATCTGTGTAATATTGGTTCATTTTGTCTATTACCTGTAGCGGTTTTAAGCTGACGCAGGAATTGTCGAAATAGACGATAAGCTTTCCTCTAATCTTTTTCTGCAACATCGGAAAGTCTTCTCTTATCTTCTCAATGTTCATTTCTTTCCCTTCCTTTTAAGATAATTCTTTATAGCTTCATGGAGAGCGTCCGCGGCCAGGTTCGAGCAGTGTATTTTTATCGGAGGAAGGCCACCCACTTCTTTCGCGACATTCTCCCTAGTTATCTTCTTCGCCTCTTCGAGTGTCTTGCCCTTCGCCAAGTCCGTAATCATCGAACTGGTGGCTATAGCGGCCGCGCACCCGAAAGTCTCAAACTTCACATCCTTAATTTTGTTGTCCTTGACTTTTATATAAAGATAAAGCACGTCTCCACATATAGGATTTCCAACCTTTCCAACACCATCCGGATTCTTCATTCTGCCAAGGTTATGCGGTTTCCTGAACAGTTCCATGACCTTTTCGCTATACATGCGTTTCACCCTTTAGGCCTTTGAACATAAACTTTTTTTTATAAGGAGAAATCTTCCTGAGCCTCTCGACGGATTTAGGCAATACCTTCAAAACGTAATTTATATCCCTATCATTGGTATCTCTACCGAGCGATAGTCTGAGAGAACCGTGCGCCTCTTCATGCTTTAATCCTATCGCCAATAGAACGTGGCTCGGCTCCAGCGATTTTGAGGAGCACGCAGAACCAGTCGAGGCAGCTATTCCGTAGCCATCCAGGTCAAGCACCAATCCTTCTCCCTCGATAAACTTGAATGAGAAATTGGCGTTGTTCGGCAATCGTATCGTCGGATGGCCGTTGAGATAGGAGTTCTTAATCTTCAAGGCCCCTTTTATCAGTTTGTCCCTGAGTTTTATCTCCCTCCCTGCTTCGATAGCTCTTTCGTTCTCAGCAAGTTCAGCAGCCTTCCCAAAACCGACTATCCCTGCCACATTTTCTGTCCCCGAGCGTAGACCGTTCTCGTGCCCACCTCCATGGATTAACGGCTGGATTTCTATCCCTTTCTTGACATAGAGCGCGCCCACTCCTTTTGGGCCATAGACTTTGTGAGAGGAAGCGGAGAGCAGGTCTATCCCCATTTTCTCGACATCTATAGGTATCTTCCCAAAAGTCTGGACCGCATCTGTATGGAAATATACTCCTTTCTCCTGGGCGAGACTGCCGATGTTCGCTATCGGTTCTATCGTCCCTATTTCATTGTTAGCATGCATAACGGAAATCAGAATTGTCTTTTTTGTGATCACTTTCTCTATATCGTCGCAATTCACAAAACCGTATTTATCTACAGGGAGATAAGTGACTTCAAAACCATTCTGCTCGAGGAATTTGCATGTGTTCAATACCGCATCATGTTCTATCGAGCTGATGATTATATGGTTCCCTTTGTCCTTGTTTGCGAAAGCCAGTCCCTTAAGTGCCGTATTATCCGCTTCGCTTCCGCCGCTCGTGAAGTAAATCTCTTCAGGCATGGCGTTTATGACGTCAGCCACTTTAGCTCTGGCTTCTTGCAGAGCCCTGTTGGCCTCTCTGCCAAGCGAGTGCAGGCTGGAGGCGTTCCCATATTTTTTCGAAAAGTAAGGAGTCATCTCCTCAAGAACTTCTTTTCTCACTGGCGTTGTGGCCGCGTTGTCTAGATATATCATTTGCACACTTCCATCGTAAAGCAAACATCGCAAGTTTTCAGACCCGGCGTGCTGTCTCTGTGGAATTTGCAGACTATCTCCTTTCTGACATCCTTGCATACGACGCAAAATTCCATCACAGGATTCGCTTTTTTCTCCTTAATCCTTTCTGCCGTTTCTTTCAACCTCTTCTTTAACCTAGGGTTCTCCTCGAACATCCTGACGTTCTTCCCCCTCGCTTGCTTAAGGTAGTGAGAAACGGACGCTTGTGTTATCCCCAACGCTTTAGCTATCTCATCCTGAGTCATTCCAGAATCCTTTAGCTCTTTGGCAAGTATACTCCTGACGGCAGGTAGCACTTCCTTGACAACAACTTCGCAGAAAGGTCGCATGACTAATTTTTATAACACTGTTATATTTAAAGATTATGCTAATTATTTATAATATGACTAATTAAATATGAAGTATGATATTAAGCGATAAAGATATTGTTAATCTAATTAAACAAAGCAAGCTCATAATTTCACCCTCGCCAAAACATGAAGACATTAAAGGACCACACGTAAATCTGCACTTATCGAATAAAATTATTAAATATAAGCACGATACGCTCGATCTAAATGATGAAGATACTGTCGATTTTGACCGCGCCCTGCTGGATGATAAGGGGTATAAACTCAAACCCAACGAGTTCATTTTGGGCTCTACCATTGAAAAGGTTTCGATACCAAACGGCTATTTCGGTTTAATAGAAACAAAGGGGAACATCGCGAGAGCGGGGATTCAAGCGCATAACAAAGACGGCCACATAGAGCCGGGTTTCTCTGGAAATATCACACTGGAAATCAAAAACAACTCTAATAGCAATATAATAATCTATCCAAATATGGTATTCGTTTATTTGTATATTTTCAAGCTTAGCTCCGAATGTCTGCATCCTTATAACGGGATATACCAGAACCAAGAAGAAGCCACTGTTTACAAAAAAGACTGACCATAGACTATTGTTCCAGTGAAAAGTTTTTGTACAGGAACTCTTTTCAAAAATCTTTCAGCAGGTTTATAAAGAGGAATTCTCTAACCATCTTCCCGAATTTTTAATTTGAGGTGACGAATATGACAGATAGTGGAAAATCAAGCGGAACGAAAGGAAGCAGTATTATTGTATCAAGGTATGGGTTAGTCGGCGGCAGGATAAACCGCGACAATGCCCGAGACTGTGGCTGGGAATCGGGTGACAGCGGGGACTCCCTCAGCTATTCTGACTGATCAAGAACCGACGTATTTTGAGTAGAGCGACTTTGCTACCTTTTCATCTGAAGTACCCCTAATTAGTGCTCGGCCGTCCTCAAAAACAGTGATGGTGTAACCTTTAACTTTAAAACTCATCAGATAGAGGTTCCCGCCGACTATCTCGACTTCGCTACCCTGCAGGCGATGCATCAGTTCCTCTATCTTGAGCGGCCGTGATGGGGAGACTTGGACAGCATTCTTTCCGCATAATACCGCAGCCTCCTTTAGCTTTGAATTCAGGAACTCGAAACTGTGCTTATAGCAGGTCTTGCATTCGCTATTTTTCTTGAGAGCGACTTTCTCTAGGCTCTGCTTTAGGCAATCGTAGAAAATCATGTATCTGCTCGCTTTGCCTCCTGCGAGTATCTTAATTGCTTCAGTGACCTGCATATTGGCTATCAACGGCGGAAGCGTTGAGAGTATTCCAACAGTATCGCATGTCTCCAGCTTGCTCGGGACTTTTGGGAACACGCACCTGAAGCAAGGCCCCGCCGGATAAAAGACGGCGCTTGCTCCTTCTGATTTAACGCACGAACCATAAACCCAAGGGACTTTATTCTTCACGCAGGCATCATTGACTAAGAAGCGGGTCCTCATATTGTCTGTCCCATCCAAGACCAAGTCCCTCCCCCTGACAAACCCTTCTATGTTGGTTTTGTTCACATCAGCGACAAACGCCTCGACCTTTATTTCCTTGTTTATCTCAAGTATCTTCTGCTTTAGCGCGATAGACTTCGGCAAATCTATTTCGTGGTGCGAGTATTGGTGTGTCCCCAAATTTTCCTCCTCAACTATATCCCTATCGACCACAGTTATGTTGCCAATTCCCGCTCGCGCCAGACCAATGCCTATGTTAGAGCCAAGAGCTCCGCAGCCGATGAGAGTCACTCTGGCCTTAGACAGCCTCTCCTGCGCCTTCTTGCCCAAAAACAGCTCCTGCCTCTGATACATAGTTAGATTAAAGAAAGGGTGATATAAATATAGCGAGCACATGAAAGCCTTGCTATTATTATCCGGAGGGATAGACTCGCCGGTAGCTGGTTATCTGATGAAAAGGAAGCTAGATATAGTGCCTGTCTATTTCGATAATTCTCCTTATGCTGACCACACGACCAAGAATAGGGCTATAGACGCCGCAAAGAAACTGGGGTTCAGGAAGATATGGATAGTGCCACACGGAGAGAGCCTGGCCAAGTTCGCTGAGAAGTGCGAGAGAAAGTATTGCTGCTTGTTCTGCAAGAGGATGATGTATAGAGTGGCAGAGAAACTAGCCAAGAAGTTAGGAGCCAAAGCACTGGTCACTGGCGAGAGCCTGGCGCAGGTGGCTTCACAGACGTCATGGAATCTGCTGGCGTTGGATGACGCCGTCTCTATTCCCGTGATAAGACCGTTGATAGGCTTTGACAAGGTCGAGACCATCAAGATATCGAGAGAAGCGGGCCTGTTCGAGACTTCGACCAGGCCGGTGATGTGCTGCTCGATAGTGCCCAGCAAGCCTTCGACCAGGGCCGATTTGGCTAGAGTGGAACAGGAAGAGAAAAAAGTTAATATTAGTAAGATGGTTAACGATAGCCTGAAGGGAGCGGAAGAGATAGAATGCTAGTCTGTACTCGATGCAGCAGGAAATATCCGGAAGAGCAAATTAGGTATACCTGTGATTGCGGCGAGGTCCTTGAAGTCCAGCAGAAGATAGGAAAGCCGAAATTGAAAGGGATAGGCCTCCAGAGATACAAAGAGGTCCTGCCGATAGAAAGAGAGCTGATTACGCTGGACGAGGGTAATACTCCGCTCTATAAGGCGGATAACATAGGAAAACTTTTAGGCTTAAGCGAGCTTTACCTGAAATTCGAAGGGGTCAATCCAACCGGCTCTTTCAAGGATAGGGGCTCTTGCGTCGTGATTACCAAGGCTGCTGAGCGCGGGTTTAAGACAACGACAGTGGCCTCGACCGGCAATATGGCTGCCAGCGTCTCTGCGTACTCCGCCAAAGCAGGCATGAGATGTGATGTCTTTGTCCCGTCTGACACGCCGCAAGGAAAATTGGCGCAGGTTTTAGCCTATAACGGCAGTCTGATAAAGGTAAAAGGGACTTTCAAGGACTGCGTGACCAAAGCGAAACTCCACGCTCATGCCGGCAACTATCTGGCAATGACCGGCCTCAACCCATACTTTATTGAGGGGGAGAAGACCCTTGGGTACGAGATTTCTGAGATAAAGCCGGATTATGTCTTCATGCCGTTAGGGACAGGCGGGCTGTTCACCGCCGTGTGGAAGGCGTTCAATGAGCAGAAGAAAAAGACCAGGATGGTCGGGGTGCAGGCTGAGGGATGCTCGCCGATAATAGATGCGTTCGAGCAAGGACACGATAGGCCAGAGCATATCGAATTTGCCAAGACTATAGCCAGCGCTATTCTGGTAAAGACGCCGTTCAACGGCCATACCGCCATCAGGGCGATGAAAGAGTCTGATGGCTTCGGGCTCAAGGTAAATGATTTCGAGATTCTGGATGCGATAAAGATGCTCGGTAGGGAGGGAGTGTTTGCTGAGCCGGCCGCCGCTCTCCCGATGTCCGGGCTAGCAAAGGCACTGGACCAGGAGCTGATTTCCCGTGATGAAAAAGTAGTGTTGGTTATAACTGGACACGGGCTGAAAGATCCGAGCGCGTTAGGAAAAGGTTAGGCAAGTATCTTCTGGAACTTCTTCTCAAGCTTCCTCTTCACCAGGCTGGATATGCCGAAGAGGGCCAGTCCGCCTATCATCGCCAGTATCAGAGCCAACCGCAGAAAATCATAATCAGGAGAGGCAAATTGCGGCGATAGGTCCAGCAGCACAAAGAGAAAGAGAGTAGTGACTATCATAACAAGGCACGTCATCCCGTTCGATATCTCCTTGATATATTCTACCAAGAGATATTCGTACTTCTCGACGTTTTCAATCTCTTTCTCAACGCTTTCCTTCTTTGCCATGTAATTCACTAAACAAAACCAATATAAAAGAGTGTTGGTTTTAGCCAAACAGTGCCGCTAGCCCGCCTGCAGCCTCTTCCTCAGTCTTGGCTTCCTCTTTTTTCTCTTCTTTCTTCTTCTCAGCCGGAGCTGCTTGTGCCTGTACTGGCGCTGCTGCTATGACGCTCTGCTTTATCGCTTCGTCTATGTTGACTCCCTGGAGCGAGGCTATAAGTGCTTTGGCCTTTGCCTCTTCGACCGGGAATCCCGCGGCTTCAACTATCTTCTTTACGTTGGCTTCGTTTATGTCTTTCTTTGCAGAATGCAGCATCAATGCCGCATACACGTATTCCATTTTCAAACCTCCGAAAAACCTTTTGTCTTCAATACCCCCGCCAAAGCGCTCGCTTGACTGCTGGCTTTGGCGAGTATGCTGCCGATAGTCTCTTTGGTCAGTATGTCGGCGTTAACAGCAAGATTCTTTGCGTTGCGATACGCTTTCTGAATCATTATCTTGATAGAGTCTTTGTTAGGATAGCCCGCGTTCACCGCTAGGTTTAGCGCATTGTGATAGGCTCTTACCAAGTCCTGCATGAATTTCTCTTCATCTACGTCTAGTACGTCAGGCTTGTAGATTATCCCTTTCTCGAGTATCGCTGTTATCTTCAGTCCTATCTCAACAGGAGTGATTCCCAGCTTAGCGAGAGCACCGGCCAACTGCTGGGTTATGACTTCCCCCTTCTTGGCGACGTGGGAGTCGCTGGCTATAACAATCTTTCCTTTATAGAGCTTAACATCTATCTTGGCCACCTTCAGCTCGGAGAGGACAGGACCGGCAGGCATATCGGTATCTCCCGCAGGCACGACTATGTCGGCAGGCGCTATCATTCCTGCCTTTGCCAGGGCCTTGCTCCTGTTCTTCTTCAGGAACTTGTACAATAGAAATGGATCCTCGTCCGAGACTATAATCCCGGTGGGCCCCTCCATGTACTCTTCCAGCTTCTTCAGGTCCGCTCTCTTCAGGTTCTCGATGGCCAATTTTATGAGTATCGATTTGGATATCTTGATGTCTGCCTTTCCCCTCAGTTTTTTCCTGATCTCCTGCAGCTGCTTGCTCGGAAGGCTCTCGATATCAACAATTCCGACTACCTTTTTGTCGTCTATGAATTTCTCAAGTTCTTTCACTTCGGTTATCTTCCACTCAGCAACTTCAGTTTCATTTGGCATTCATATCGACCTTCACTGGTTCTCCCATGGTAGTCTTCAGATAAATAGAACGGAAATTCCCCTCCTTGTTGGGTAATCTGTCTCGTATCGCGTGAATGACTGCTTCAGCGTTCTTCACTAGCTGGTCGTTGGGCATCTCTTCTGTCCCTATCACCGTGTGCAGCGTCGGCAGGAACTTCCCCTTAGTTTTCACTCGAACAGTATTTTTCAGCCTCTCTATTATCGGCCCTAGTTTCGCTGTAGGCGGCACCGGCTTGGGCAGTTTTCCCTTGGGCCCCATCACCTGACCGAGGGTTTTTCCGACGAGTGCCATCAAATCGGTCTGACATAAAAAGTAATCGTATTCACTGACCAGCTTCTTTAGGGCTTTCTTGTCAGCGCCCAGCTCACTAACATCGTCCTTGGTTATGACCTTGTCCGCGGCTTTCTTCGCTTCCACAATCAGCTCATTACCTACAATAACGGCTATCTTGATCTGCTTCCCCCTTCCGTTGGGCAGAGCCAGCTCCAAGTCTATCCTGTTCTCAGGTTTGTTGAAGTCCACGCCAGTAAAGTTGATTATCATGTCTATAGACTGGGCGAAATTCCTCTTCTTAGACTTAGTCTTAGCCTCTTCTATCGCTTTCAGCAAATCCATAAAAAACCCCTTCTAGCCGGCAAAACCGGGTAGTCTCAAGGGAGCGTAATAATTTGGTCGCAAGCGTTTATAAAGCTTACTTCTTCTCTTCTTTCTTCAGCTCTTCCTTAGCCTCGGGAGCCTCTTCAGCCTTTGCCTCAGGAGCGACGCCGGCTTCGGCAGCCGCAGCAGCCTTCGCAGCCTCAGCAGCCGCCTTAGCAGCCTCTTCAGCCTTGTGCTTCGCGTCGAGCTTGGCTTTGGCTTCGGTCTTCTTTTTCTCAATTTCTTCTTTCGTGACCTCTCTGAGCTTCTCCTTGCCTTCTATCTTAGCATCGAACTGGCCTTGGTCTATCTCTCTTATGACATCTTTCGGTTCTTTCCCGTCGATGGTGATACCGAGCGTGACGCAGGTCCCGACGACCTCTTTCAGCGCGGCCTTAGGAGTCCTGGACAATAACGCGTCCTTCTTGGATCTAGACACTTTAATCAACTGGTCGATAGCGATGTCTCCTACCTTCTCTTCCTTGGCCTTCCCCGAGCCCTTCTCTATCGCCATCTCCTTCTTGATCAGAGCAGCGACCGACGGAGTGCCTATCTCTATTCTGTAATCCTTGGTAGCCGGGTTGACTATGATTTTCACAGGCACTGTAGTCCCTGCAAAGTCTTTCGTCTTCTCGTTGATCTCAGCCACCACCTTCCCCGTATTTATCCCCATCGGCCCTAGCGCCGGTCCTATCGGTGGGCCTGCAGTAGCTTTTCCGCCCTCAATCAACGCTGAAATAGTCTTTTCCATCTTAACTCGCCTTTTGTATCATCCTAACAGAAGAAGCATCGACTGTCACGGGTATCGGAACAGCTGCCTCGATTATCTCAACGGTTATCTTCTCCTTGCTCTCATCAACCCTAATGACTCTGGCCTTCTCTCCCTTGAAAGCGCCAGATGTTAATTCTATTATGTCTCCTCTCTCGATTCCTTGTGTCAGAGATTTGGTCTCGAAGAAGTGTTCTATCTCCTCGGGCCTGATTACTCCTGTGACTATCCCTCTCACGTGCGGCGCTTTATAGACCAGCTTCCTCACGTCCGCCTCGCTCTCCGCTTCAAGTATGAGATAGCCCTTCAGACCGTCGATTACCGCGACAGCCGACACATTCTCTTGCGCATGCTTCATCTTGTTGCTAAGAGTTTCGGCTACTATCTTCTCCTGCCCTATCGTAGTTCTTATTCCAAACAGCATTTTTATCCCTGAAATAGCCATCTGATCGATTCTATTACGTATCCGATAGCCCCTATCAACAGTATCCCTAATCCAGTCACTTTCGCAACAAAGCTGAAGTCTTCCATTTTTGGCTTTTTCGCGAGCTTAAGAACACGAACAGCATTGTATAAAAAGGACCTTATTCTGCCCCTTTGTTCTCCTTGCATTCGTCTCACTAGATGTTTCTAATGTCCAAATCCTCTGCAATCTTCTCCGGCTCGATATCCAGATAACCCATCTTTCCGCCAGAGATCAAGACCATGGCCTGGATAGAGTTCTTTGGCATGTCGTCCTTGATCATCGCTCCCCAGATTATGTGGGAGTTCTGGTGTATCTTGGATGCAACGGCCTCACAAATCAGCTCGGCCTCTCTCAGCGTCATGTCTGGCCCGCCTATTACATTCACCAGCGCCTTGTTCGACTCGCTCACGTCTATGTCCAGGAGTGGGCTGTTCAAAGCCTCTTCCACCGCCTCGAGGGCCCTGGTTTCACTGTTCGAGTTGCTGGTTGATTCGCCCAGACCTATCATGGCTGCTCCGCCCTTTGATAGCACCGTCCTAACATCAGCAAAGTCTAGATTGACTAGGCCCGGTTTTGTGATCATTTCCGTAATCCCCTTTACTGCGTTGGTAAGGACTTCGTCAGCCACCCTGAACGCGGCGTTGAGAGGCAACTCAGGCACTATCTCCAGCAGCTTGTCGTTAGGTATGACTATAACCGTGTCCGCCTCTGCCCTGAGTTTTTTCAGGCCGTCGAGAGCGTTTTCCATCCTCTTTCTCCCTTCGACTGAGAACGGGAGAGTGACCACGCCCACTGTGAGAGCGCCTAACTCCTTTGCTATCTGGGCTATGACTGGCGAGGCTCCGGTGCCTGTCCCGCCGCCCAGACCGCATGTTATGAATACTAAATTTGAATCTTGCAGGACCATCGAGATATCTTCCGTGGACTCTTTCGCAGCAGACTCGCCAACCTGAGGAACAGCTCCTGCCCCGAGCCCTTTGGTCAGTTCTTTCCCGATTAGGATCTTCTTTTCAACAGGAGTAATCAGTAAATGTTGGGCATCCGTATTCAGCGCGATGAGTTCCGCGCCGAGAATTCCCACTTCGTTCATCCGTCTTACCGTGTTGTTGCCTGATCCGCCCGCTCCAATGACCCTGATTCTGGCCATCGCATGCTGTAAAGTCTCTTCGAGCTCTTCATCGCTCATCGTCCCAGGCCCTTTCACTGCCTTGATTTGCTTTTCCTTAGCAATTTCCTCTAAAGCCGAGTTAATAATCGCTTTCAAACAAAGACCCCCATTATCGGTTAAATTAGTAGAACTGGTGTTCACCGTTGTACTTAGATTTAGCATATATGAGTATAAAAAGGTTTTTCAGGTAATTATATATAAACATTTGTATTATATTTACACAATATGAAAGCCCAGGGAGCATTAGAGTACCTTATCATAATCGCTGCGGTTTTGGGAGTATCCGCGATTGTGGTGCTTTTCGTGAGCGGTGTGTTTTCGTCCCAAAAGAACCCCATATCTACTGCCGCATGTAAAAAAGCCGCATCAGAGTGCGCTTTATACACTGCGACCGGCGTGAGGACAACATGCCCAGACTGCTTAATTGCTTGTGTTGACCCGACCACCGGCCAAGACATATTCCCCGGGGCAAGATATCTGTGCGAAAAGGGCAATGTCCAGAGCATTGCCGGCATGAGAAAGATAAAAGTTCTCGAAGTATATCCCTGCGGCCCAATATTGCCAACTATTCTTTCCGGATACGCTGATTCATTCGAAGTAAGCACAGTTTTGACAGATGATTTCAATCAGTCCAGTTTTGATTTTTCCAATTATAACGTATTGGTGTTTGGTTTCGCAGATTGGTACGATTCGAAATTTCTTTCTTTAGAGACCTCAAACAGAGTGAGGCAATTTGTTGCAAATGGCGGAGGGATAATAACCACTCATGACACGGACTGCTGCTGTTCACAGGCGATGCGATACCTAAGGGATGTGTTTGGAACAAAGTGCGGTACTCACTGGGACGGTTATAGCACCATTTACAAAACCAGGAGTGGAAATATAACTGAGTATCCATTTGTGCTCCCGAATACAATGACAGTACAACCGACGCATCTGAGCATGCAAGAGTATACGACTGCCACCGTATGGTATAACACCAGCGTTAATGACCCCGTGGTCTATTTCCTGATAACTAATTATTATGGAAAAGGAAAAGCAGCTTTCGTTCAGTCAGGCCATGGCATCTATCCAGGAATGTTCTGCCCCAGTCCGAGGCCAGATCCAGTCCTACCCCCGCTTGACGAGCAGAAACTCTTAATCAACACGCTCGTCTGGTTCGGGACATAGCGCCGGAAGCAGGATTTGAACCTGCGCTCCCCGGAGGGAAATAGTTTTCGAAACTATCGCATTAACCGCTCTGCCATTCCGGCCTATGGTATATATTTTTATACTCGGGATTTATATCTATTCCCACGTGATAGCGTGAAATACAGGAAAGGGGTCTCAGCGATAGTGTTCAGGAGGGAGGATAGGCCAGTATTCCTAGTCCTCCACAGGAAGCTGAACTGGAAAGGATATGAGATACTGAAGGGCGGGCTGAAAGGCAGCGAGAGCGAGGATAGTTGTTTCAAGCGGGAACTGAGAGAGGAGACCGGGATAAGAAAATACTGCTTTGTGAAGACCAGATACGAGTACAGATATCCCTGGACCAAGGAGTATATCAAGGACAATAACAAGTTCCACGGCGCGCACTTCATGCTATTCGTTGTGATGGATCTGGACAAGAGTGATAGGATAAGGATAGACAAGAACGAGCACTCGGGCTATAGCTGGGTTACCGCCAAAAAAGCCTTACGCATGCTCACTTATAAGGACCAGAGGGACGCGCTGAGATTCGTCCTGAAGAACTACTTCTGACGGTATTTCTTCTTGAATTCCTCCACGACCTCTTTCTCGATTTCGTCCAAAAGGAATTCGCTCATATTTTTCCTCCTCTCCCCAAGTCTCTTTAATATCTCTTCTCTTATCTTTATGTTTAGGTGAGTGGATAGACCAAGGATAGGCTCATTTGCCGCGGCTTTCCTTTTTCGTGCGGGAGAGGGCATAAATATATTACACCTCGCAATTAAATAAATACGATGCCTCAGTAGCACAGCGGTAGTGCGATCGCCTCGTAAGCGATAGGTCGGGAGTTCAAATCTCCTCTGAGGCTTTTTATATATTGAAAGGTAGAAGGATAATATGCGCGCTAGAAGACTGAAGAAGCATCCGATTGAAGAAAGGGAGGCCAGGGTACTCCGCGAGCTAAGGAGACAAAAGTTCGTAGGCGTGCTGGAAGAGGTAAGAAAGCCGGTCATAATACAAGCGCCGAAGGCCATTCCGTCCCATGTGAGCAGGACCGAACTCAGAAAGCTTGAAGATGAACTGTTGAAGAAAACAAGAAAGACGGCGGATGTTGATTATCCCTTCTATAGGTTTGATGTCGAAAGAAAGAGGGTTTTTATAAAAGGGAAAGACGGCAAATTTAAGCCATATCCAATAACTGAAGAAATAATGAAGAAATTCAGAAAAGCTATGAAAGATGTCGAGAATGAAATT
>Ga0315280_10005513_pt1 | contig 17963 bp, 15 predicted proteins | sample YL17G06_40_MG_FD_203697 | JGI IMG/M metagenome (GOLD analysis project Ga0315280, IMG submission 203697) | Sediment microbial communities from Yellowstone Lake, YNP, Wyoming, USA - YL17G06_40 | ecosystem: Environmental > Aquatic > Freshwater > Lake > Sediment | place: USA: Wyoming | collected... | reverse complement strand
CGGATGCCGAGAGCCGACTGCGACGACGCGACCTCGGCCTCGGCTTCATCGAACACTCCGGACTCATCTCCAAACAGCACCTACATTATTTGCGAAAGGTTCATTAGGCCTGGCAACAGCCGGGCCCTACGCGGGCGGAACTGCGCGTCTCGGGCACGACGTCGCTGGAGATGCACGAGGGCGCCCCTAGTGCCAAAACGCGTACGTTGGGATCTTGCGAATGTAACCGTAGATCAGCCAGCCGCCGCCGGTGAGCACGTCGCCGAGGATCAGGCCGAAGGCGGCGAAGGTGAGAGTCCGCAACCCGCGCGTTCCCCCGTAGCGCGACACGATCGCCTTGATGGCCCATGCCACGAGGAACGGGCACCACATGAAGGTCATGTAGAACGAGATCCCCACGGCCATGCCGACGGGGTGGAACGGGAAGCCGGCCGTCCTCACCCGTACGGCCATGAGTCCCAGGCTGCTGAGAACGCCCCCGACGATAGCCCAGATGCGGCCCATCTGCAGCCCCTGCGGGTTGTTCAGCCAGCCGACGAGGTAGTTGTACGGCTCCTGGCACCCCCACTTGGGGAAGCCCTGCATCTTCGCGCCGACGCCGTTCGCGTAGAAGATCTGGAGCGTCGCCGGCAGCGAGAAGGCCATCGACAGCACGACCGCGGTCCCGAGCGCGGCCGCCAGGCGCCGCACATTGCTCCCCGTGCGCTCGGCCATCTTGAAGGCCTCGCACTCGTGCGGGAAGGGGATGTTGCGCAAGCCCCTCGAGTAGCCTGTGTGCATCGCCATAACCGACAGCGATCGGGCGCCGACGACCTTGACGCCAAGGATGTTGCCCATCTGCAGTAGCGGGCTCATGTAGTCGAACTCATGCACGGGGATGCCGACCTCGGCGCGGATGCGACCGATCAGGTATGTCGCCGTTCCGTACATTCCAACGAACAGGACGGCGACCCACCAGGCCATGCCGTGCGCAATGAGCGACCCCAGCACCCACGCGGTGCATAGCGTGGTCAGGAGGGCCGCCGCGCGGTACGGCATCGGCTCTCCAGCGTCGCTCTCCTTCCCACGGATCGCCGCCACGACGCGCGCCAGAGTCCTGCGGCTGACCCACAGCGAGAAGACCGCGATCCCGATGTACGCACCGTACGCCTGCTGGTGTAAGTATGGGAAGTCGGGCCTGGCAGTCATGCCCAACCAGTTCACCAGCACCATCTGCGCCCTGCTAACGATGAAGAAGAACCAGCACGAGAAGGCAAGGTCCTGGGGCAGCAGCATCCCAAGCCCTATGATGAAGGGGTAGAAGGCGAGGTGGACGTACCACGCGGCATTCCAGGGCCTGTCGGTGAGCTGGGCGGACAGATCGTACACCGGCGTCGCGTCCCAGCGCACTGGGATCTGCGGCACCGCCGGGTAGAGTGTGTGGAACCCGTTCAGGATGTTGACGAAGGCTGCCACCCCGAAGGTGATCCACATCGCCTTCTGGCGCCAAATGCGCCCGTCCGCGCGGCACAGTTCGGTGGGCAACTGGATGATCGGGTAAGTCAGGCGCTCGACCTCGACCCACCGCCGCCTGAACAGCACCGCCAGCCCCAGCGGCGCGGTCCAGAGCGCCGACATGTAGAGGAACCAGAAGATCAGCGGGCCGATCCATAGGCCGAGGTGCGGCTGGCTGAGGAAGCTGGTATCGCCGGCCCACATCGCCTCGAGCGATGCCTTGTCGCGCATCGTGCCGAGGGTTGGGAGGTACTTGACGAACAGGTTGTCCCAGCCGTTCTCCGGGCTCGCCATTCGGAAGGGGCCGACGATCGCGGGGATGAGGATGGAGGACGTGTCGAGGCCCGGGGCGCTCGTAGCGACGGCGAACAGGGAATACAGCGCCGCCAGCTCCGCGGCGTGGAACGCGTGGCGGGGGGCGACACGACGCAGAAGCACGTTCAGCGCGGACATGAGCGTCAGCAGGATGACGGTGTTGTAGAACAGCGAGCAGATCGTCACGAAGCCCACGTACCGCACCGTGGTCATGTGGATGATCCAGTGGGCGTTAAGCGGAAGCAGGATGGCGATGATGAGCAGCACCCGCAGCGTGACGCCACGCCGTCGCGGATCGGGGCGAGCGGGGCTCGCCCGTGTTGCCGGGCCCTCTGCTTCCCCGCGCCCGCTCACTGGGCTTCACCGAGTCGCCACTGCCGCAGCTCGCCGGGGCGGTCCGTAGTGATCGCGTCGACCCCGATGTCGGTGAGGCGCTGCCAGTCGGCCGGGTCGTTGGCCGTCCAGGCCCAAACCGCGAGCCCGCGCGAGTGTACTGCACGAACGAACTCGGCCGTGAGAGCGTGATGAGCCACGTCGAGCCCGGACAACCTCGCTGCGACGGCCTGGTCGATAACCTCGCGCTGCTCCTTAGGCGTCGGCGGGATGTAGTTCCTGAGCCACAGGCTCGGCAGGCCTCGCTCCATGCTACCCGCTGCCCTCGCGGTGGCGAGGTAGAATGAGATGACGACGCATCTGCCGATCGCATCTTGGGACCGTATGACGTCGAGGACTCGCTTGGTAACACGTGCAGGTTTGATCTCGATAACGACCTGCGTGGGACACCCGGCCGCTTGCGCGAGCAGCTCGGCGAGCGTAGGGACCGGCTCCCCGGCGTATTGCGCGCCTTTCCAGGACCCGGCATCCAGCTTCCGAAGATCGGCAAGGGTCAGGTCATACACTCTGCCAGTGCCGTCGGTGGTGCGGTCCACCGTGTGGTCGTGCATCAGCACAACCTGATCGTCGGCTGTGAGGGTCACATCGCATTCGGCAAGGTCCGCGCCCAGGTCGGCCGCCTGACGATACGAGACAAGAGTGTTCTCCGGGGCGTACGCGGCGTTCCCCCTGTGCCCCACGACGAGTAGAGCTTCGCGGGCGCCGGCAGGGATCGGCGACAGCACGGTTATCACCTCCGAGGCAAGCGTCAGAAGCACGACGATCGCCGGATCGGGTACGGCGCCTGTCCTAGCTGGACCCCCTCCGCACCCGGCCGGTCCATTCGGTCAGGGGTCCCCAATCCCTGCCGGTCGCAGGTGCCGGGCGCTCTGGTTTGAAACAAGCGTCTCCGTGTGCCGCCGTGGCAGCGCAAGGACGGCCATGGCGCGGCCCCGGCACGACTGGCAGTACGAGCAAGCGGCGGAGCGTCCGCCGCCGGAGAGGATGTTGCGGAGTGGCAAAGCGCGGGAAGCTGCAGGTTGGCATTATCGGCACGGGGGGCATCTCGGGTGCCCACATTGGCGGGTACCAGAAGATGGCACACGCGTGCGAGATCGTCAGCCTCTGTGACATCAACCCGGACGCGGTGAACGCCACGGGCGAGCGCCTCGGCGTAGCGGCGCGGTTCACCGACTACGAGGAGATGCTCTCGAATGGCCCCAAACTCGACATCTGTTCGGTCTGCACCCCGAACAACTACCACAAGGGGCCGACTATCGCGGCGCTGCAGGCCGGCGCGCATGTCCTATGCGAGAAGCCGATAGCGGGCAATGCGCAGGATGGCGCCGCGATGGTCGCGGCGGCGAAGAAGGCGAAACGTCGACTCATGATCGGCCTGCACAACCGGTGGAACGCGGATTCGCAGGCCATCAAGGCCTTCATAGACAGGGGCATGCTCGGCAACGTCTACCACGCCAAGGCGATCGCGACGCGCCGGCGCGGAATCCCAAGCTGGGGTCGGTTCTGTGAGAAGGCCTACTCGACCGGCGGCCCGCTGATCGACATTGGCGTGCACATCCTCGACCTCACGCTCTACATGATCGACTTCCCGAAGCCCGTCTCGGTAGTAGGCTTCGTGTACGACCCGATCGGCACCAAGAAGGCGGCGAAGCACGTGCCGTGGGGCCCGTGGAACCACCGCAACTACGACGTGGAGGACTACGCCATCGGTCTGGTGCGCTTCGAGAACGGCATGAGCCTGCTGCTCGAGGCGTCGTGGGCCATGAACCAGTCCAACGAGGCGTTCAACTTCCAGTTGCTCGGCGACAAGGGCGGCGCGGAGCTCTCGCCGCCGCGGATCTACGGCGAGACCGAGGGCTACCTGACGAACATGGAGCCTGTGAGCATGCCCGGCAAGAACGGCCATGAGGAGGAAGTACGGCGTTTCACCGAGGCCATCCTCGCAGGCGACAAGGCCCCGACGCCCACGCCGGGCGAGGACGCGCTGACCGTCCAGAAGATCCTCGACGCGATCTACGACTCGAGCGCGTCGATGTGTGAGATCGCGATCGTGTGAGGAGAGCCAACGCAGGGGCGGCCCAGCGTGGCCGCCCTTGGCCGTCCCGCATGTGGTGGCTAGCCGCCGGGTTGAGTAGTTGGCACAGGCTGGCGGACGCGCAGGAGCCGGTCGCCTCTCAGCGCAAGATACACGACTTCGTCGTTGCCCGCCCACGCCGGGCCGCCTTGCACGACCATCTCGACGGCGGGGCCGATGTCGCCGTCGATGGCGACGTGACAGCCTGACTCGTCGAACGTCGCGTAGGCCAGGTGCTTGGAGTCGGGGCTGAACCGCAATGCCTCGCCCGAGCTGTTGCTTCCCGTGGGCAGCTCGCGCCCGTCGAGCACGGCATAGCCCTTGTTATCGCGTCGCGCGGTATAGGCCAGGCGCGCGCCGTCCGGACTGAAGATCGGGACACCGTCGCTGATGAGATCGTAATCCGGACCGGGCACGCCGTCGAGTATCGCCACGTACCGGGCGCCGACGCGGCGAGGAGGTTGGCTCTCCGTCTGCTTCTGCAGCGTGCCGCCAAACATGACCGTGTAGGCATAGTGTGCGCCGCCCGGGCTGAAGACGACCCGGGCGTTCGCGATGTCCGTGTAGCCCGGGTCCGCGCGTCCGTCCACGACCACACGCCAGGATCCATCTTTCCCCGCGATGTACGCTGTATGCGTGCCATCGTCCGACAACACCAGGCTGCCGAGCGCCATGTCCCCCGCGATCGTGCTCTCTCCGTCGGGCGTGACCAGCACGACATCGCGGCCGCGAAGCCCGGCGCAGGCCCAGCGTGTGCCATCGCGCGAGAGCAGCGGGGATTGCCCGAGCCTGTCAAAGCGGGCGACCTCCGCCCCATCAACAACCACGACCCAGCGCCCGTTGGCGCGAGCCGAGTAGGCCCAGTGACGACCGTCCGAGCTCAAAGCCAGGCTCTTGGGCGCCAGGTCCTCATAGACGGGCTGGGCCTGCCCGCCGATGACGAAACGCCTCGACCTGCCTTGCCCGACAACGTAGGCGACCGACTTCCCATCCGGCAGGAAGCGCAGGTCGGATGCGGTCATCAGATCGGGCGCCGGCGGCTGTTCCTCGCCGTTCACGACAAGGCTCGGGCCCGTCGGCCGAACGGCAACATATGCCAGCCTCTTGCTGTCCGCGGTGTAGGCGAAGTTCGCCGCACCGATCAGGTCTTGACGCGGTTCGCCGTCGATGAACACCGTCGCCTGCTCGCGTCCTGTCATCAGAACACCGGACCAGCGGGAGCCGTCCGGACTCAGTGCGAACAGGTCCTTCGAGACGCCCACGCAACGGGCGACCTCCAGACCGTCGACGTAGACCACGACGCCGTCGGCGGAGGCGACATAGTAGGCCACGTGGAGACCGTCGCTGGTAACCTGCAGGACGCCCAGGTCGGGCGGGAACGGCCCCAGGTCCTCCACAACGGGGCCCTGCCGGGCCGGTTGGGCACCGGCGTTCGCAGCCCGTTCCGAACGCGTCCGGGAGCAAGAGATGCCTGCGGCCAACACCAGCACTACTGCTATGGACCGACACCAAGCGCTCATATGCGTCCCACCCTCGCGGAGGACCCTCACGACGCGTGCGGCATCCCGATGATGTCGATGACAACCGGGCCGTTGTTCGCCGATGGTGGAGGGGGCGCCTGCGGGGCGGGCGACCACGATTGGGCGCATTACCATGCGCCCCTACACGAACGCCCTCATCCCAACCCTCGGAGGCCGAGGGAGCAGCTACCGCCAGTGTTCGGTCGTGTAGTATCCCACGGCCCAACCGACCAGCGCGCCAGCCGACATGAAGAGGACAACTCCAGTCCCCCCGAACCACAGGAACCCGCCGGCGCCACTGGTCACACGCGCAAATCTGGCCAGCTCGAGTGCAACCAAGAGCCCGCCGAACGCCCCTACGACAGCCGACATGCACCCGCCGACGATGCTGACGTACCTCGGCCGGGCCGCCTGGCGCATGTCATGGCCGCAGGACGGGCAGATGCGTTCGACGGCGGGTATGGGCGCCCGGCACCTTGGGCACGGAGTCGGTGGCCCAAGCGGATCGTCCATCGCCTCCTACCCCTCCGTCAGCAGCCTGTGCAAGGACGGGATGCTGACCCGGTGGTCGACGAGGAAGCTGAAGCCCTTGCCGCCGTCCTGCGTAGGCCTGTCGACCACGTTCTTGGTCGGGCGGTAGTACCAGTTGGACAGGCCCTTGCGGATCTCGAAGTTCGCGGTGGTGATCGGCGCGGCCGCGTGGCCGAGGTTGCGCGAGATGCTTAGTGCCTTGAGGAACACCTCGGGGAGGATGACCGCGGAGCCGAAGTTGAGGATGACGCCGTCCGCCGAGTCTGCGATCGTCCTGGTGTAGACCTTGAAGTCGTGATACGTCGCCGCGCCGAGCTTGGCACCGTTGCAGGCCGGGTGCTGGTGGATGATGTCGGTGCCGATGGCGACGTGGATGGTCACCGGCACTCCCAGGCGGGAGCCGGCCGCCTGGATGCTGTACTCCGCGTATGGCAGCTCGCGCTCCACTATCATCCGGCCGATCGCTCTGCCGTAGCCCTCCCTGGACGCGTTGATCGCCTCGTTCATCATCCGGCCCGTCTCCTCGGCCATGCCGAACGATCCGTCGCGGATGGAGGTGGTCACGTCCTCGCTCGTCTCACCGATGAATGCCATCTCGAAATCGTGGATCGACACGGCTCCGTTGCCGGCGACGTGGGTCACGACCCCCAGCTTCATGAGGTCGATCACGAGCAGCGACAGGCCACGCTTGACGACGTGCGCGCCCATCATCATCACGACCGGTCGCCCGGCGGCACGCGCCGCCTTGATGCGACGCACCAGGTCGCGGAGCTTCGGCCCGCCCCAGTCCGCGCAGTGGTCCCCCGGGCGCACGAAGTCGGCGGCGGTCACGAGGTTGCGCCTCTGAGCGATAGGGTAGGTTCGGATCTTGGTGAAGTCGAGCATGCGCGCTCTCCTCGGACTACCGGACGGTGGCGGCGTGCTCGCGGAGGATCTCCTCCGGCGTAGCCGTGCCGGTCGTGTTGAGCTTGTGGATCGTGACGTAGGCAGCCAGGTTGCCGACGGCGGCGGCCTCCGCCGGGCTCGCGCCGGCCCCCAGGCAGAGGACGATCCCGGCGAGGGCCGAGTCGCCGGCGCCCGTGATGTCGGTCTCGCCCCTCGGCGGCCTGGTCGGGACGACGGTCGCCCCTCCCGCGGACCCCGTTACCAGCATCCCGCGCCGCCCCAGAGTGACAAAGCTCGGCCTGCCGGTCCGCTCGGCGATCAGCGCGCCTGCGCGCGCCACCGTGTCCTCGTCCACCTCGTCGAATATGGCTGGCTCGCACACCCCGGTGGCGTGGCAGGCCTCGTACTCGTTCACCACCAGCATGGCCGGCGCGAAGTTCATCGGCCGCGTACGCGAGATCGCCGCGACGAGCTTGTCCTTGCGTTCGGCCGCCGCGCAGACCGCTCTGGTAACACGCGCGGTGAGAATGCCCATCGCTTCCTCGTTGTAGTCCGCCGCGATGATGGCGTCGCACTCGATCATCGCCACCTTCACGGCGTTGACGACGGCGAACTCAGACTCCTCCGTGATCGGATTCCGGTTGTCGACATCGAGTCGCACCTCGCGCTTGGCGCCGTCTTGGTCCGCTACCTGGAGCTTCTCATAGGATCCTGTGATTCGGCCGGGATCCCGCACGATCCGCTTCGTGTCGGCGGCGCTTCGCTTGAGGTGATTGGTGAGGATCCGCCCGAACTCATCGTCGCCTATGACGCAGATGGCGCGCACCTGGCCGCCAAGGTCGGCGACGTTCCAGGCCACGTTGCCGGCCCCGCCGGGGTTGAAGGCGTGCCACCAAAGCCTGTTCACCCTGTCGCCGGTCTCGCGTGAGACGCCGCTGACCTCGCCGGCCCCGTAGCGGTCCAGCGAGTAGTCGCCCACGACGGCCACGCGCAGCGACGGCATCGCGGAGAGCAGCTCCTCCAGCCGCTCGCGCGGGAGATCCCGGACATCGTAGCGCGGAATCACGGCGACCTCCACGGCGGTGCGATGAGCCTACCCAGCGACTGCGGGAAGTATAGACGGCTGAGCAACCGACCACTACCCCATCGTGCGCGTCGCGACGGCGTTCCCCCTGGTGGCCCGGGCAGAGCCACGGGCAGGGACGCCCGTGCCACTGAGGTGACCGGGTCGCGGCCCCGCTAGCCCTGCTCCTCGCGCCCGGCATACTCGAAATGCGGCTCGGCGCGGTAGACCTCGCGGAACAGGTCGGCCTTCTTCTCCGCGGCCCAGAGCTCGTCGACCGGCAGAGCCGCTCCGTACGCGCGGATGAGCCAGTGCCCGGGGCCGCCTCGGTGGACCGTGGCTCTCGCGACCCGGCCGATCTGGCTGCGATCCAGGCCGTCAGCGACGCGCAGGATCGCCGCGAGCTTACGCACCAGCCCTTGCTGAGGGTCGGTCAGCTCAGCGTACACCGCGTGGGTGGCCTTGGGGCTGCCCCCGCGGTGGTAGCGAGACACACACGCCACGACCCGTTTGTCGCGCGGGCTCAGGGCCGGGGTCTCGGTATCCATGATGACCCTGAGCGAGTGCTTGTTGTGCCCCCGCCAGTCGATAGCATAGCCCACGTCGTGCAGGAGGCCCGCGCACCAGATCAGCCGGCGTTCGTCGGCGCCCAGCCCGTGCAAGTCGCGCATCCCGTCGAAAAGGGCGACCGCGAGCCGCGCGACATTGCGCGGGTGCACGAAGTCGAGCCCCATGTCAGCGAAGGGTCGCTGGATCTCGTCAGCCGATGGCAGGTCAGAAGGGTCCATGTGCAAGAAGCCCTCCGAGTAACGTGCGCGCCGAGCTGGGGGCGTGTTCCCCCCTGAAGCGCGAGTTCCCTTGTCCGGCGGCCGGATCGGAGCGCGACGATGAGATCGGGCGAAGGCTCGCCGTGCCCCTTCTACCTGTTCGGCATGGGCGCGAGGCGCAAGATGCTCCACCGCGCGGGCAGGCTGACCGACCTCTTCACCGCCGAGCTGGTCGCCGAGTGGTCGGCCCACGAGGAGCGGGTGCTGCCGGCGAAGTACGCCGTCCGGTTCCTCACTCGCCATGACGGTGTTGTCTCCATTGTGGAGGACGAGGACGGTGTATGGATCGACGAGGAGGGCGACCGCCGCTTCGTCACCAGCGGGCGTGTTTTGCTCCCACGGTTCGGCGACGGTCCCGAGGCGCCGGTCCTGCGAGCGCTGCACCAGGAGGTGCTCATCAACGTCGTCGCCGGGCGACCCCTGCCGAACTTGCTTGTCTACGGGAAGCCGTGGTACCGCGACGCGGCGACGATGCTGATGTGCCTGGCCGAGACGGGTAACCTGCACCTCGTGGAGGAGTGGGTCGCCGGGCTCACGGAGGTGTTCGACCGCAACAACGCCGGCCACCGCGAGCCGGACAACCTCGGGCAAGTGCTCTACATCATCTCGCTGCTGGGCGACGCGTCTCACCCGCTCGTGCCTCGGGTACTGGAGGCGGCCCAGGAGTTCAGGCACGGCCGGCATATCAGCGGCCTCACCGACTTCGCCGAGCATCCGGCCTACCAGACGAAGTGGCTCAAGCACGGCCTGCGCGCTCTCGGGCTCGACGACCTGTGGGAGATCCCCGAGGTTGAGGATACCTACTCATCGCTGTTCTGGATGGACTACCGGGACACGCACGTGCCCTGCCCGCGACTTGGCGAGGACGCTGCACGCGACTACCCATACCTCGCCTGGGCGGAGGCGCACTTCCACGGCGACCCGCCGCCTGCCGACCTGGCCACAGATCGCTACCCTCTGACGTGGGAGTCCAACGCGAGCCAAGCCGACTACGCGCGCATGTCCGCGATCTCGGAGGAGTACGTCTGGCGCCGCACGGCCGCGCCCCACTCGTGGCACGCAGCGGAGGCGTTCATGTATCACGTGCGCGGGCGACCGCCGGTCGCCCCTACGGCGCCAACCTCAGCTCCTTAAGGTTCATGACCGCGAACCCCGGCATCTTGAGCGGCCTCACCGTGACCGTGAGGGTGCCGGCGGGGAGCGACAGGCGCCCGAGCGGCACGTCGACGTAGTCGGCCCAGCCCCCGGTCGCCTTGACGGTGCCCTCCACCCTTGCGTTGCCGATCGTCACTTCATAGGTGGTCCCGGCCGTGCCGGGCTCGCAGGCTTGCGCTACCGTGACGTTGTACTCGCCGGCCCTGTCGAGCCTAATGATCCAGGTCACGTAGTCGGACGCATCGGTCCAGAAGCCGACGTTCCCGCCGGAGTTCTCCACTCTCGCGCTCGAGCCGTGGACCTCGGCCAGGTCCGCGGCGAGCTTCAGGTTCCCGTCGCCGTCCGGTCCGATGGGCGCCGCTTCCACCCGTGGCTCGCCGCTAGTGCTGACGGCGATAACGGTGTCGGCCGGGGACCTGCCCTCTTCCGGCACGGCCAGCCGCAGAGACGTCCCGTCCTGATCGAAGCCGACCCTCTCGCCGGTGCTGAGCATCCACGCGCGCCAGACCTGGTTGGCGAGGCCGCGGATCTCGACCGTTCCCGACTCGGGGATGTCGAACAGGTGGAAGTACAGGTAGGTCCGCCCCTTGTTCACCCGCTTGACAGTGCAGCGGCCCCACGGCTGCGGCGCGAACGGGCCACCCTCGGTGCCGTAGATAGACTCGCCATTGACCTTCAGCCACTCGCCCATTGCCTTCAGCCGTTCCACGAACTCGGGCTGGATCGTGCCATCGGCACGGGGACCCACATTGAGCAGCAGGTTCCCGCCCTTGCTTACTACGTCGACGAGGATGCGGATGAGATCCTCGGTCGACTTGTAGTTCTGGTCGCCCGCGTTGTAGCCCCAGCTCCCGTTGATCGTCATGCAGGTCTCCCACGGCCGACCGCCCAGCGACCGCCCAGGGACGGTCTGCTCGGGGGTGGAGTAGTCCGCGGGGACGCCGCTGCGGTCGTTGACGATAACCCCGGGCTGGAGCTGCCGGATCATCTTCACAAGGTCGTCGGCCTTCCAGTCGGCCGCCGAGTGCTCCCACCCGCCGTCGAACCACAGCACCGCGAGCTTGCCGTAGCCGGTGCAGAGCTCCCTGACCTGCCCGAACGCGTAGTCGAGGTAGGCCGGGAAGTCGTTCCTGTAGTCGGGGTGATGCCAGTCGAGGAGCGAGTAGTAGAACCCGAGCGGCAGGTTCTCTCTCGCACACGCACGCGAGAGCAGCTTCAGGTAGTCCTTGCCGCCCGGCGTGTTGGGGGCCTTGTAGTCGGTGAGCTTGCTGTCGAACAAGCTGAAGCCGTCGTGGTGCTTTGAGGTGATGACCATGTACTTCATGCCGGCGGACTTGGCGAGCCCCGCCCATTCTTCGGCATTGAAGCCGGTGGGGTTGAACTGCTTCGCGAACGGCTCGTACTTCTCGACCGGTATCTGTTCGTTGTGCATGACCCACTCGCCGCGGGCTGGGATCGCATAGATCCCCCAGTGGATGAACATGCCGAACTTCGCGTCGCGCCACCACTGCATGTGGGCATCGCCCTGCCCCACCGCCGGCACTGCCAGCGCAGCCAGCAACACAAGACACAGTTTCCTCATCGGTATCACGCCTTTCCCTGGCTCGCGGCCTTCGCAGGCGGGCCCATGGTTGCCGCCTTGGGGCTAACCATCGATGAGGGGCGCCTGGGCCACAGTTCCAGGCGTGTTCAGCAGCGGCGGGTGCGGCCCCTGCGCGGGCTGCCTAGGTAGCGACTCCGGGGCGAGTCCACCAGAGCTCACGCGCGTCAGGGATGGTTCCCATCCTGGCCCCCTCGACGTGCCGCGATCTCGCGCACGATCTCGTCGACGGAAAGGTTGGGCATGAGTCGCCCGCGATCCTCGGTGTAGTCACCAGAACCGGTCTCGAACTGCTGGAGGAAGCGCACCATTCCCTCCGGCCCGAGTTCGCGGAGGAGCGCCTCCAAGCCTATACGCCTGATCTGCTCCGTAGTCATCCGGTTGTCAGCCACAGCCCCAACACCTCCTCGACCCACCGCAGTGGGTTCCGAACCTCGACGCCCACGCTGACTCCGGGCCGCGCGGCCCTCCGCAAGAGCCGGTCGTCAGTTGTAAGAGACACGTCTGCGCGGGCGGTCTCGGCACAAGCGAGATGCAACGCATCGTAAGCGCCGAAGCCCGACCGCTCGAGCTCGCGAGCGCGCACCTGTTGGCGGTCCTCGACGCGAACCGTGGTCCGTACCTGGCCAGCCAACGCGGCAAGCCAGCGTCTTCGCTCCACGTCCGGGTTCATGTCCACTTCGAGGTCGATCCCCTCGCTGCCGATCCACTCCACCTTGCCGGACTCAGCGAGGGATAGCACCACGACCACCGCTGCCGCTTCGAGACGAATACGGTGCTGGCCCTGATCGTCGAACGGACGGTTCAGGCAGCACACGTCCATATAGACTCTGGGCACGTGGCGCGACACGGTAGGTGTCCGCTCTCCGGTTGGGCAAAGGTGCCTCAAGGGCATTGTACCCGATCGACACGCCCACAGCATCCCGGGCGTCACGACCGAAGGCCATCCGTCGGTGCTCGCGCCGGAGCCATTCCCTTCCGGCGTGCTACAATCCCGGAGTCACGGACCGGAGGCGCAGCCATGAACCGTCTAGCGCTAGCGTGTTGGGTCATCATCCTTACCGGCCCGGCCTTGGCTACGGAGTACGTCGTCGACGGCGCCAAGGGATCCGATGATGCGCCGGGCACGGCCGACCGGCCCTTTGCGACAATCGCCAAGGGAGTCTCGGTTGCCCAGCCGGGAGACGTCATCACAGTGTTGCCGGGCGTGTACCAGGAGTCGGTAACCGTGAAGCGCTCTGGCGAGCCGGGGCGACCGGTCACTCTACGCGGCGCGTCCGACCGCGGGGAGGTGCTTCTCACTGGCGTCGACTGGATCAGGGACTGGGAGCGGCTCCCGGACGACCCCAGGCCGATCTGGGTGAAGAGGCCGTGGACGCAAGTGTGGTGCGGCTGGAACGACAACATGAGCCACGGCGCGGACCCTCCTGTGGGCCGCTGTGAGCAGGTCGCGGTCGACGGCAAGCTCCTGCAGCAGGTGCTGAAGCTCGAGGACCTGGAGCCCGGCACGTTCCTCGCCGACCCCAAAGACACAAAGGCGCTCTACGTGTGGCTCACCGGCGACGCGAACCCGGCACTCACCCCCGTGAACGTCGCCACCCGCGACATCCTCCTCTCCGTCCAGGCCGACAACATAGCCGTCACCGGGCTCACGCTTCGCTGGGCGGCGAACATGGCCCAGCACGGCGCGCTGGAGGTGCAAGGCTCGCACGTGACGGTCTCGGACTGCGTGATCGAGTGGACGAACGGGAGTGGGCTCTCCTTCCGCGGCGACAACATCGTCATCGAGCGGGTCATCAGCAGGCACAATGGCCAGCTCGGGATGGGTGGCGGGGGAGTCGATTGCGCCGTACGGGACTGCAGCCTGCTGGAGGACAACGAGAAGGGCTTCCCAAGCGGCTGGGAGGCCGGTGGTATGAAGATAACGCACGCGTTGCGGACGAACGTGTACGACACCACGGCCGCGTGGAGCAACGGACCCGGCATCTGGTACGACATCGACAACCGCGAGTGCGAGGTGTCGGGGTGTTGGCTACAGGGGAACCGGGACTCCGGCATCTTCATCGAGATCAGCGGCGCTGGCGGCATGGACATCCACGACAACGTCTGCTGCGGCAACGGCCTCGGCCTCGACTGGGCGGCGTCGGGCATCTGCCTCGCCGAGAGCACCGATTGCGACGTCCACAACAATGTCTGCTTCGTGAACCCGTGCGGCATCGGGATCCGCGAGCAGGGGCCGCGCACGTTCGAGGGGCGCGAGGGCGCCGAGGTCACCTACACGACGAAGCGCCACAACATCCATGACAACATCTGCGCGGACAATGCCAGGGCCCAGTTTGGGCTCTGGTGGGACAACGTCTTCTTCGGCCCCCATCCTTCCCCAGAGGTGGGCGATCGCGGCACGCCGCTCGACCCGCTGAAGGCCGAGCTCAGGATGGGTGGCAATGTGTACGCGACCACGATGTGGCCGTCGGAGGCACTGATCGCCTGGGGCGTGCCCTGGAGGGAGAAGCACCGGGAGTTCGCGACGGTTGCCGAGTTCACGGCCGTGACGGGACTGGACCAGGGGTCGGTCGTTCTCACCGGGGCGGACGCGGAGCGCGTCTTGCCCGGACTCACAGGCTCGCCCGTCGAGGGCCTGAAGGCCGGGCTGACGACGAAGATCACTGCGCCGGAGCCGTAGCGGTCGGCCCCGCCGGCTACCGCTCCAGCATGTGCGCCGCTTCGGCGGGGAAGGTGGCCACGACTTGGTCACCGACCGACACGCCGGTGGCCTGGAAGGCCTGCCTCGTCATCGCCACTTGCAAGCGCAACGGCCCCTCCAGCGTGAGGCGCACCGTGCGGCCGCGGTCGTCGACCCGCGTGAACCGGGCGGGCACCGTGTTGGTGTCGCCGCCGGCTCTCGGAGCGCCGGGCGCGACTTGGACATCCTCCGGCCGGATCGCAACAAGGCGGTCCCCGTCCGCCAGCACCTCGCGCACCCTTAGCGTCACGTCCCCGTCCACGGTCGCGGTGCCGGCCGCGGAATCGGCACTCGAGACCGCGAAAAGGTTTGCGCAACCGACGAACCTCGCAATGAACTCGCTCGCCGGCCGTCGGAGCACCTCGCTGGGCGTGCCGGTCTGGATGATCCTGCCGGCCCGCAGGAGGGCCATCCTGTCGCCCAGCTCGAGCGCCTCCTCGAAGCTGTGCGTGACGTGGATGACGGTTGTTCCGAGCTCGTGTGAGATGCGGTCGAGCTCGGGCATGAGTTCCGCGCGCGTGCCCTCGTCAAGAGCGCTCAGCGGCTCATCGAGCAGCATGAGCACAGGCTCCGGTGCCAGAGCCCTAGCCAGTGCACCGCGCTGCTGCTCGCCGCCCGAGAGGGTGCGCGGCCTGCGCTCGAGGAGGCCGTCGATGCGCAGCATGGTCGTGAGGTCGCGCACGCGCTTGTCGATCTTGTCACGGGGCACGCGGGCGAGGGTCAGTGAGAACTCGATGTTCGCCCGCAGCGACATGTGCGGGAACAGCACGTAGTCCTGCGGGACGTACGCTACACGCCTCAGCTCGGGCGGTAGGTGGGTGACGTTGCGGCCCTCGAGCCACACCTCGCCCTTCTCGGCCTTGTGGATACCCGCGATGCACTCGAGCAATACCGTCTTGCCGGCACCGGTGGGGCCGAGCACGGTGAAGTATTCGCCGGTCTCGACTCGAAGGCTCACGCCCCGAAGCGAGAACTCGCCAAGCTCCTTGTGGATGTCGCGGACCTCTATCATGGCACGTCCACTTAGACAATGGGCTTCAGCCCATTGCCCCTCAAAACCAGCGGGGCGAAGCACAATGGGCTAAAGCCGATTGTCTATCGGGCATCCCCTCACCCGCGCTTCGCGCGACCTCTCCCGGAGGTAGAGGTAAGTGCCGGATGCTACCACAGGTAGCCGCGGCCGCCCAGCCTCTTGAACGTCAGCAGCGCACCGGCGGCGAGCGCTATGAGTATCATCGTCAGGCTGAGCGCCATCGGAACGTTGCCGATCGACATGTTGAGGAAGATGGAGATCGGCAGGACGTCGGTCTTGTACCTGCTCGCGCCGCAGAACATCAGGATCGGCCCGAACTCCCCGGCTGCGCGCGCCCAGGTCATCACGGCCCCGGCGACGAGGCCGTTCCGCGCCTGCGGCAGCACCACGCGCATGAAAGCTTGCCGCTCGTTGCAGCCGAGGGTCCTCGCGACCTGCTCCATACGCGGATGCACGCTGTCGAACGCCGCCTTCAGCACCCTGACGCCGAAGCTCCCCGCCGGCACGAGCTGAGCGAGGACGATCCCGCGCGTCGTGTAGATGAAGGGGACGATGTGCTGCTCGATCCAGCGCCCGGGCGGGGTCGTGAAGAACACAAGGAGCGCGATCCCGCCGACAAGCGGGGGCAGCACTATCGGTAGGTCGATTATAGTGTCCACCAACGAGTGAAGAGGGAATCGGTAACGGCTCAGCGCGTAGGCCGCCGGGATGCCGAACAGCACGGCGATGGCCGTCGTGATCGTGGTGGTCACGGCGGTCAGCTTGATCGCGTGAAGCGTCTCTTTGGAGGCGATGGCCCCGCCGATCGTGGGAGCGTCGAGCTTCGAAAGGATGGCCAGGAAGACGATGGTGATGGAGCCGACGCCCAGGAACAGGGCGGACAGAACCAGGTAGCGGAACAGCCCGGCCCGGGCGCGCGCCCTCGCCTCCTCGATCACGGCTACCCTCCGCCGGCCGACGACTCTGTCGATCCCTCAGCGGCCGGCGTCATGCCGGCTTCCTTGACCAGCGCCTGGCCCTCGGGTCCGGCGCAGAACTCCATGAAGGCCTTGGCCTCGGCCTCCTCCTTGGTGTACGTGAGGACGCCGAGGTGAATCTCGTAGGGCTCCCAGTAGGCCCTGTCTATCGCCACCGTGTCGCAATCGTCGGTTACCTGGGCCGCCGTCACGTTCCACACGATCCCCGCGTCTATCGACTTGAGCTGCACCGCATTGGCGATCTCGGGCACGTTAGCCGCCTCAAGCGCCACGTTCTTCTTGACCTGCTCGCGAATGCCGGCCTTGTCGAGGATGCCGACGGCGGCTATCCCGACGGCGCACACCTCGGGGTTTCCGATGCCCACCTTGAGGCCGGGACGGGTCAGGTCGGCGAGGCCCCCAATACCCGCCGGGTTCCCCTTCTGGACCACGATCACGGGCTCGAAGTGGCCGATCAAGTTCTCCTCCTTGATCGCGCCCTTGTCTCTCGCCTGCTTGATGTAGAACTCCTCGCCAGGCATGTAGAGGTCGCCCCGCTCGGCGAACACCAACTGGCTGAGGAGGCATCCCGAGCCCGCGTAGCCCACGTCGATCCGCACGTCCGGCTTGATCTCCTTGTACGCCTCGACCGCCTTGTCGGTGAACGGCCGGATGCCGGAGCCGCAGTACATGTACAGCTCGACGCGCCGCCCCGACGCAGTCTTGGGCTCGACCGCGCGCTCGAACTTCCACTTCTCCCAGATCTGCTGGGCTTCTTCGGTGAGAAGGAACTCCGCGAAGGCTCTGCCCGCGGCCGGGTTCTGGCAGCCCTTGATAACCGCGGCCTGGGCCGCGATCTTGCCCGTTAGGTCCTCGTTAACGCGACCCAGGAGCTGCACCTTGCCGGACGGCTCCTTCGGCTCGCCGCCGGGTTCCGTGTTCTCGAAGACACACGGGTAGTAGACAACCGCGACGTCGGCCTTGCCGTCCAAGAGCTGCGTCTTCACCTGAGACGGCTGGGTGGTGCGCCAGAGCTTGGACTGGACCCCGTCCCAGACGCCGGCCGCCTTGAAGGCCTTCTCGGCGTAGTAGCCCGAGCTGTTCTCATCGTTGGGTAGGGCGATGGTCTTCACGGCTTCTTTGGTGAGGTCACCCGGCGACATGATCTTGCATGGGTTCTGCTTGGCGACCATAAGGGCGATCGCGTTGTAGGCGTAGGTGACCGGCTCGCCGTCCAGCCGACCCTGGGCGCGCACTCTCTCTATCTCCCGATCGCCGAGCGCCAGCCAGACATCGGGCGAGGCCTTCCCGTCGGCGATCTCGCGTGTCTGAACGTCGATGTTGGTGATGACCGGCGTCTTGACTTGCACGGAC
>Ga0315280_10005512_pt1 | contig 17967 bp, 18 predicted proteins | sample YL17G06_40_MG_FD_203697 | JGI IMG/M metagenome (GOLD analysis project Ga0315280, IMG submission 203697) | Sediment microbial communities from Yellowstone Lake, YNP, Wyoming, USA - YL17G06_40 | ecosystem: Environmental > Aquatic > Freshwater > Lake > Sediment | place: USA: Wyoming | collected... | reverse complement strand
CGGGTCGAAGAGTTGGGCCCGTCCGGGGCCAGCGCCGGCGAGTACCGGGAGGTGCGGGAAGTGATCTTCTCGCCCACCGGGGAACGCACCGAGCGGCTGATCGGAAAGCCGCTATCTTTCCTGAAGCGGCTGCGGCTCACCGACGAGGATTTCCAGGACATCCGGCAGGTGCAGCCGTTTCTGTTCGACAGCCAGCAACTCCGCGCCTACCAGACCCAGTTCAAGGGCGAGGAGACCATGGATGGAGTGGACTGCTGGGTGTTGCAGGTGCGCCCGCGCCAGATCCTGACGGGCCAGCGCCTGTTCGAGGGCCTGCTGTGGGTGAGCAAGGCGGGCTACGACATTGTGCGCAGCCAGGGCCGGGCCGAACCCCAGCTTCGCAGCACCAAGGAGGAGAACCTCTTCCCTCACTTCACGACCCTGTGGGGGCCGGTCGAAGGCGGGTTCCGGTTCCCGGTCTATACCCACGCCGACGACACGCTGGACTTCCGCGTGGGCCCGCAGCGCATCCGCCTGGTGATCCGGTACACCGACTACCGCAGGTTCACGGCCGAATCGACGGTGAAATACAGCCGCTAGCGGCTAGCGACTAGCTGCTAGCGGCTAACGGCTTAGTAGTCCATATCCGGGCCGCCGTGCGGGCCGCCGGGCATGGACTCCCTCTTCTTCTCGGGGATCTCGGCCACCATGGCTTCGGTGGTGAGCATCAGGGCGGCGATCGAAGAAGCATTCTGCATCGCCGTGCGGACCACCTTGGTGGGGTCGATCACGCCGGCCACCACCAGGTCCTCATAGACGCCGGTTTCGGCGTTGAACCCGAAGTTCAGGTTCTCGTGGTTGCGGATCCTCTCGACCGCGATGGCGCCCTCGAAGCCGGCGTTCCCGACGATCTGGCGCAGCGGCTCCTCGCAGGCCCGGCGGACGACGTCCACGCCGATCTGCTCGTCGCCGCTAAGCTTCAGGCCGGACAGGGCCGCGGTGGCGCGCAGCAGAGCCACTCCGCCGCCCGGCACGATGCCCTCTTCAACCGCCGCACGGGTGGCATGCAGGGCGTCCTCGACGCGGGCCTTTTTCTCTTTCATCTCGGTCTCGGTCGCGGCGCCGACCTTGATGATCGCCACGCCGCCGGCCAGCTTGGCCAGCCGCTCCTGGAGCTTCTCGCGGTCGTAGTCCGAGGTGGTCTCGTCGATCTGGGCGCGCAGTTGCTTGATGCGGCCCTCGATGGCCTTCGAGCTGCCGGCGCCGTCCACGATGGTGGTGTTGTCCTTGTCCACCGTGACGCGCTTGGCGCGTCCCAGGTCATCCAGGCGCACGCCCTCCAGCTTGATGCCGGTCTCTTCCATAATGGCCTTGCCGCCGGTCAGGATGGAGATGTCTTCGAGCATGGCCTTGCGGCGGTCGCCGAAGCCCGGGGCCTTGACCGCGCAGGCGTTCAGAGTGCCGCGCAGCTTGTTGACCACCAGGGTAGCCAGGGCCTCGCCCTCGACTTCCTCGGCGATGACCAGCAGCGGCTTACCGGAGCGCGCGATCTGCTCGAGCAGCGGCAGCAGGTCCTTCATGTTGCTGATCTTCTTCTCGTGGATCAGGATGTAGGGTTCCTCGACGACCGCTTCCATGCGATCGGGGTCGGTGATGAAGTAGGGCGACAGATAGCCGCGGTCAAACTGCATGCCCTCGACGGTGTCCAGCTCGGTGGTCATGGTCTTGGCCTCCTCCACCGTGATCACGCCGTCCTTGCCCACTTTCTTCATGGCCTCGGCGATGGTGTTGCCGATGGTCGTGCCGCCGTTGGCCGAGATGGTGCCGACCTGGGCGATCATCTCGCCGGTGACCGGCTTCGAGAGCTTCTGGATTTCCTCGACCACCATCTCGACGGCCCTCTCGATGCCGCGCTTGAGGGCCATCGGGTTGGCGCCCGCGGCGAACAGCGTCAATGCGTTTGGCCAAGACTCTGTTCAAAAAATCGCCCAGAGAATCGGCCTCACGGTGACGCGCTTAGTCCACATGGATCCCGGCGTCCTGAATGAAAGCGAATAGGGAGATCTGGTTTGGATCGACGCGAGTACCAACGCTCTTCAACAAGATATCGGATTTCAGTGCAACCTCTGCACCTAGTTCTCGGGAGAGCTTTGTTAGGTCCAGCATGTCCAGCAAGTCAGCCGTTATCGGCCGCTTAGCGTCCCAGAATATGAAAGCTTCGAAAAAGTTGCGTGCGAGCTGCGAATTCAGAATCGAGGCCAAGTGCTCTGCCTCTTCCCTGCTTTCACATGAGAGAAAATAGGACGTGTCATCGAGAACCACGGGCTTCCCCATGAAGGGCCCAATCACCTTGAAGTCCAGTCTTTTGTAAAAGCCGGAGATCGCCACCTTCCAAAGTGCAAAAGAGTACTCACCGACCCCAAAAATGGAAAACCGAGGACGACCCTTGTAGATCGAGCTTGCCCGTTGATCCAGAAGCTCTGCGTGCCCTTCCAAATACCGCCAAGTCTTAGGGGCCGCCTCTCGGATTGTCAGTGTAGTACTGCCCACGGACCGCTGCGTAACGAGCATCCAACGTGTCGGGTTCCCGCCGCATCCGTTTGCGATTTCAGAACTCTTGAGCATGGGGTACAGGTAGTCGTCTTCGATGTCGACTAGTTCGCCCAGGCCATTTCGGCAAATCGCACCCTTTCTCTGCAACTCCATCACCTTCGCGCAGTCGTGCTTGATTCCGGAGCGCCACCGGTAAACGTTCTGGCCTTTCAAATGCCCCCAGCGTTGGTAGCGATCTAGGTCAGCTATCAGAAGGTCGTCTACGTAGCCGATGAGTCTGCCTGAGTCACCGTGCGCAAAACGGCTATGCACCAGACAAGTGTAGTCCTGCGCGGAGGGCGAGAACTGGCACACAAGCAGGCAGGCTTCGACGGATGCACCGAAATGCTGTTGAGCATCGATCGGGTACATATGCGATCGTCCCAGGTGCATTTTGTTTTTCCATGCATGCCAAAGGACTTTTCGCGCTACCGCAGTCTTGCACAACATGGCCAAAGTGCCCTCTCGGCCCTCAAGCCAGTTCAGAGTCTGAATCAGCATCCACTCTGATATGTCGAAGTTGCTCTTACCCGTGATGGCGTCTAGGCCGGGATGGTTTTGGAAATTGCCCTTGTCTGGGAGATTTGAGCTGTTGAGTACACCTAAAGCTGCATTGGTTACCCACGGAGGATTGCCGACAACCAGTAACGGCTGTTGAAGGCCTCCGAGAATGCTGGGCCAGTCTGCGTCGAAGAAGTCCTCATGCAGAATCACGGCCTTGGAAGCGTAAGGTTGCCCCAGGAGTGTCTGCTTCAGAGCATTCACGTAGCTGGCGTTGATCTCAAGGCCGACGGCCTTGTTCACAGAGGGGAACTGGTGGAGTGCCGAAAGCAGGAAGTTTCCCAATCCGCAGGTGGGTTCGATTATGGAGGCCGGTGTCAGCCCTTCTGCTGACAACAACGCACAGACTTGACGGGCGAGTGCGGGTGGCGTCTGAAAGTCGCCAAATTCCAGTTTCCTCTTCGTCGGGCTTTTGGTGTGCATGGGTCCTAGCGAATCCGGACTACTCCATCGACATTTCCGGCGTTCGAGATTACCCTTCCGTACTGAAGTCGCCACTGGAGACCGTTGGAGATCGTGAGATAACCCTGCTCGAGTGCCGAGCCCGCCAAGAGTTCCTGCGCGACCGTATGGGCTTCCAGGTCGTCAATGGGCAGCAGTCGGTCATTCATGTAGGCGACGAGATCATCTTCGTTGCCCCCGTTCTCCAAGATTTGCCGTAGACTTTTCGTCATCTGGAAATCGGCGGTTCGGTGTTTCTCGATAAAAATCGTGTGATCGATTCGGAGGGTGCCTGTTCTGGCCTCGGGGTCGTCGGTCTTAGTGTACACGAAAACCAGCAGGCAATACCCGAGCCCGAAGATCTTCTGTCGAGCGGACTTGAAGGGGCAAGATGACTGCGGTTGTGTAGCGCTGGTGACCTTCATGTCCACGCTGAGCTCGGGGAAGTCGATGCCGCTTGCGGAACTCCCCGGGGTGTATGTGTACCTGTCGGCCAGGTAGGCCTTGAACTTGTGCGCGAAGTACGTCCCGACTGCCTTTCCGTCCGTGACCCCATACAGCTTGGGCTCCGGATGTAAAGACTCTACTGCTGCGAACGATCGAGCCTCGTCGCAGAGAGCACGAACCGTCAAAGCAGGCTTTTCAGGCAAGGTATGTCTCCCCTGTTTTATAGCCATCTGCAGCCCGAAGCCGTCTTCGGGATCCGACCATCATCAATTGTGACACTTTGTGGTGAATTGAGGTAGAGGGACGGGCTCTTGTTGGCTCGTGGGCTGATACCGGTTACGCCGCCCTGCTCTTGGGAGTCCACACCGGAAGCCGCTTCCATCCGGATATGGGAGAGAAAAAGGGCCGCCCCGCTCGGCGGGGCGGCCTTTGGAAGCTAACGTCTGCTCAGTAGTCCATGTCCGGGCCGCCGTGGCCGCGCCGGGCGTGGGCTCCCTCTTCTTCTCGGGGATCTCGGCCACCAGGGCTTCGGTGGTGAGCATCAGGGCGGCGATCGAAGACGCGTTCTGCATGGCGGTGCGGACCACCTTGGTGGGGTCGATCACGCCCGACGCCACCAGGTCTTCGGACACCCCGGTCTCGGCATTGAACCCGAAGTTGGGGTTGTCGTTGTTGCGGATGGTCTCGACCGCGATGGCGCCCTCGTAGCCGGCGTTGCCGACGATCTGGCGCAGCGGCTCCTGGCAGGCCCGCCGCACGATGTCCACGCCGATCTGCTGCTCGCCGCTAAGCTTCAGGCCGGCCAGGGCCGACGTGGCGCGCAGCAGAGCCACTCCGCCGCCCGGCACGATGCCCTCTTCGACCGCCGCGCGGGTGGCATGCAGCGCGTCCTCGACGCGGGCCTTCTTCTCTTTCATCTCGGTCTCGGTCGCGGCGCCGACTCTGATGATCGCCACGCCGCCGGCCAGCTTGGCCAGCCGCTCCTGGAGCTTCTTGCGGTCGTAATCCGAGGTAGTCTCGTCGATCTGGGCGCGCAGTTGCTTGATGCGGCCCTCGATGGCCTTCGAGCTGCCCGCGCCGTCCACGATGGTGGTGTTGTCCTTGTCCACCGTGACGCGCTTGGCGCGTCCCAGGTCATCCAGGCGCACGCCCTCCAGCTTGATGCCGGTCTCTTCCATGATGGCCTTGCCACCGGCCAGAATGGCGATGTCCTCGAGCATGGCCTTGCGGCGGTCGCCGAAGCCCGGGGCCTTCACCGCGCAGGCGCTCAGGGTGCCGCGCAGCTTGTTGACCACCAGGGTGGCCAGGGCCTCGCCCTCGACTTTCTCGGCGATGACCAGCAGCGGCTTGCCGCTGCGTGCGATCTGCTCCAGCAGGGGCAGCAGGTCCTTCATGTTCGAGATCTTCTTCTCGTGGATCAGGATGTAGGGATCGTCGATGATCGCTTCCATCCGGTCGGGGTCGGTGATGAAGTAGGGCGACAGGTAGCCGCGGTCAAACTGCATGCCCTCGACGGTGTCCAGCTCGGTGGTCATGGTCTTGGCCTCTTCCACCGTGATGACGCCATCCTTGCCCACTTTCTTCATGGCCTCGGCGATGGTGTTGCCGATGGTGGTGTCGCCGTTAGCCGAGATCGTACCGACCTGGGCGATCTTGTCCTCACTGGTCACCGGCTTCGAGAGCTTCTGGATTTCCTCGACCACCACCTCGACGCCCTTCTCGATGCCGCGCTTGAGGGCCATCGGGTTGGCGCCCGCCGCGACGCTCTTGACGCCTTCGCGGAAAATCGACTGGGCCAAAATGGTGGGCGTGGTGGTGCACTTTCAGCAAAGTCAGCAGCGCTCAGTTCGTTGGGCGATAACGCACGGGTCCGTGCCGCACCCGGGTCCTCCTGCTCGAGCCGGCGATCGCTGAGGTGACCTCGCCCTCGGTCGGCTCGATCCACTGGATCCCCCGTGGCATTTCAAGGCTCTGAACAAGGTCCGCTCCAGCAACGGCCAGAAATGAGACATCAGTAGGACAGTGCCGCTCGAACTGCGTGCATTCTCCGCGCACTCGACTCCAGTGCTCCCAGAACTGCTCACCCGATATCTCCGTGTCACCATCGCACCGGTACGCGCGTGAACCGGCGAAGCTGCATGAGACCAGGTAAACGCGAAGCCTTATGTCCACTAGGCTTGCCGCCCCGCTCAAAAGCGTCTGCAACACGTCTTCCATCACTCGCCGCACGAACTTCCCTGCAAAGAAAATGTGCTTGCTGTCGTTCATCGAACGCCTGTCGCCGTTAACGCAGTAGATCTCCGCATCCTTCTTCTGCCCCAAAATGGTCATTTGGTGCAACCGGTCGCTTACAGTGCATTTGAACTGTCTCACTCGCCTTCGATATGACTCCAAGTCCATTCCTCGGAGATTGGCTTTGGTGCCAGTGGAATCGATAGTGTCATAGTACAGCATGTAACTGTAATCATGCCTACCGGACACCCGGCCATATTCTTTGATCAACGGGTTCATGTCCTCCACCAGAGTCGACGCCCGATCACTTAGGTCCTGAATGAGTGGAGTGGACCCCATTTGTGAGACAACCAGTTAACCCTTGAAAATCATTGAAAGGGGAAACTGGAATATGAAGTCTCGCAGGAAACTCACCAAAGAGTTCAAGCAAACGGCGGTGCGCCGGCTGGAAAGTGGGCAGAGCGTGGCCGAGGTTGCCCGGGCGCTGGAAGTGCATCCGAGCGACCTGCACCGCTGGCGGCACGAGCTGCAGGAGCATGGTGATCGTGCATTCAGTGGCGTGGGCAAGAAGCGCGCCGAGGAGAGCCGTGTGGCCGAACTGGAACAAAAGGTCGGCCAGCAGGCCATGGAGATCGATTTTTAAAAAGGGCCTTGCAGCATGTCGAGGAGCAGCGCCTGCTGCGGGCACTAAACAACGGCGCGCCTTCTACGGGCAGGTCGAAGAGGAAGTGAAGATGGGGACCAGGCTGAGTATCACTCGGATGTGCGAGGCAGCCGGATTCAGCCGGGCGGGCTACTATCGTTTTCTGGATCCGGAGAAGCCTGCGCCGCTGGACATGGACCTGCGCGACGAGATGCAGAAGATCGCGTTAGAGTGGCCCAGCTATGGAAGCCGGCGGATCACGCAAGAGCTGAAGGCGCGCGGTTGGGAGGTCAATCGCAAGCGGGTGCAACGTCTGATGCGGGAAGACAATCTGCTCTGCGTCGTGAAGCGGAAGTTCGTGGTGACGACCGACTCGGCGCACGGGCTGACGGTCTATCCGAATCGGGCGGCCTCGATGATCCTCACGGGTGTGGATCAGCTCTGGGTAGCGGATATCACCTACATCCGGCTGGAAGAGGAGTTCGTCTACCTGGCGGTGATTCTGGATGCGTATTCGCGGCGCGTGATCGGGTGGCACCTGGGGGAGGGGCTGGACGATTCCTTGACGCTGACGGCGCTACGCATGGCGCTGCGGGACCGAACCGTGCGACCCGGATTGGTCCACCATTCCGACCGCGGAGTGCAGTATGCCAGCGGCGATTACACGGATCTGCTGAAGGACAACGGCATCGACATCAGCATGAGTCGCAAGGCCAACCCCTGGGACAACGCCGCGTGTGAGTCGTTCATGAAGACCCTCAAATATGAAGAGGTGTATCGAACTGAATATCGGAATCTGGCACACGCCCGGGCAGCGATCGGCGAGTTCTTGGAAAAGGTCTACAACGAAAAGCACCTGCACTCGGCACTGGATTATCGATCGCCGGCGCAGTTTGAACGCACGCTGGTGACAGGCACGGAGCCGGAGACAGCGAGGGTTTCCGCATGAATGTTCCACACAGGGGTGCAGGCACGGCGCGATCACGAGCCAGGTGCATGGGTGTGGCCAGGCTGCTGGTGGAGGGGATCGCGCCGAGGAAAAGGGAGGGCGTGCAACTCCAGCGCGGCTCGTGCGAGTGTGCGGCGGAGATAATCCTCAGGGTGGGAATGCTGGCGTGGAAACTCTGGGCTCCCGCCGCGCAGCATGGCTGCGACTTGCGGGGCGGGCGTGCCACGCCGGAGCAATTCCTTGGCGATCCACTTGTCGACGATGCTCCAGTCGGACTGGGGGAAGCGTTCCAGGATCCGCAGCCGGTGCAACCAACCGGCATAGAGATTCGCCGCATCCGCGACCGCTACCGGGCGAGCCAACCGGGTTGTGTCAGCCGCATCGCTGCGCGTGGGCGCCGGCAGCGGAATGCCTGGAGGCCGCGCCGGGTTCGAGTGGCAGCCCAAACGGCGCTCGGCCGCCTCGATCAAAGCGGCGCCCTGGGAAGCCACGCCGGCGTGGGCGTGCAGTACCTTCACCCAGGGAGGGTAGCCGCGCCAGTTGCGCCGCTGTGGTTTCTGATTGGTGAAACCAGCCAAGCGGCCCAAGTGGCGCCAATCGGTGCTGGCCAAGTCGCCACCATAGCTGTGAGCCAACTGTTTGCCGATCTGACTGGCGACGGCAGGTTCGATGGGGGTGGCACTGACATGCACCCAAGCCTGGAGATTGCCAGGGCTGGTCTGAAGCACCACACAGGGAGCGAGTCCATGGGTTCTCATGTTTTCGACAACGGCTGGGTCGGTGTGATCCAGATCGACGAGGATGTAACCCGGATTGCTTCGATCACGGAGTTCCCAGGCGCTCCCGCTCTCGTGCTACGCTGGAGCAGGATAAAACTTGGCGATCCCGGCTCGATTCTGTATCACCCTGGTCTTCCTGGAGCTCACGACCGGCACATGGCCTGAGCTAAAGGCCCAACAGCTTCCGCTCCTTGCCAAACCCGGAGAAACGGAGTGGGTCTGGAAAGATGCCGAGGGAACGATTCTTAGCCTCGCGGATCTCAAGCGTATTGTATCCAGACATCAACTGTGGATCGCCAAAGCTCAAAAGGCGAACGTCTCTAACTGGCGGGAGGCATCGATCAGCTACGGCAGGGATCCTGATCGAGCACGGCTCTTTGCCGCCGACCTGAGACGAGCCAATCTGAACGACCTTGACTTGAGGGGAGTTGACCTGACGGCCGCAAACCTCAGCGGAGCGAGTTTCCTTAACACGAACCTGAGAGGGGCCGGACTAGAGAGTGCACGACTTGTGGGAACAGTGTTTCTTGGCGCAGATCTCACAGAGGCGGACTTGGCGAATGCAGATCTCTCTGGCGCGCTTCTCTACCACGCCGATCTGAGGGGAGCACGGTATGAGCCTTCACAGAATCCGGCGCCACAGGAGATTGCATTTGCGAAGAACCTGGGGCGCGTCTGGTTTTCTGTCAACGTAGCCTCTCTTGCGAAACTCAAACAGGCTCTTCGCGACTCCGGGTTCCATGCGGCTGAGCGGCAGGTGATAGCTGCATTACACCGTCACGACGCGGCGTGGTGGGAGACGGTTTTGTTTGATTGGACAACCGAGTTCGGATCCAATTCTGCGCGTCCTCTGGGGATTCTGCTCGCTCTTTGGCTCCTTTGTTCTTTGCTGTACGTCAGCTTCATGCACTGGTCCAAAGTCTCCGGGCTCTATGTCGTCGGAAAACGCATTCGCGGATCGTCGGAAGTCACCCAAGGAATGCGAATCCGCCCAAAGGCGATTGCCAAAGGAGGTTGCTGGAAGTACACGCAGCGGTTTGTCAAAGAAGAATGCCGACTCGTGCGTACTGCCGCGTTCTTCAGCCTGATGAGCACCTTCAACATCGCTTTCAGCAATGTCCACTTTGGGCGATGGCTTCGACTACTCATGAGGCGTGAGTACGATCTTAAGGCGACCAACTGGGCTCGCACTGTGGCCGGCTGGCAAGCCCTCATCAGTGTCGGACTGATCGCCCTAACGCTGCTCACCTATTTCGGTCGACCGTTTGACCACTAGCCTCGATTTCCACGTTACCGCCGCACGGGCACGGGAAATGGCGCCTAGCGCGCCATCACTCACAGCGGAGGCTCTGGAATCATTTCTGTCGTTCGCCCGTTTGTACAGTCCGTCGCCGTTCTTCGGCACAAGTTCGGCGTTGAAGGTTTTCGGCGTTGTCTTCACTGTCGTTGTGGTACACTCTCGGCTGATGAAGAGACCAGCTTGGCTGTCACTGTCGTTTTTCAAAGAATGGGCTCTTTGGACGCTCAGTTTGGCGAGTGGCGGTCCCACCGTGATTCTTGCCCTGATCTTCTACCTGCAGGGGAGAGAGCCGCCGAAGAACGGGCTTCTGATTTTCCTGTTGCTGTGCTCTCTTGTTGCGGCTTGGGCGGCGGGCTTACGTGAACGCAACGTTCGTCTGCAAGGCAGGAAGCCCCGACTGAGAGTAGCACCGGGGGACTTCGGTCAAACTCATCCGGTGTGGGTGGACAAAGGGTGTAGGACCATTCCGACCAGAGCATTCTCGGCGCTGATATTACGAGTCGAGAACGACCCGCTCGTACCAACGGCGGACTCGGTGGCGAGACAGGTCACGGCACGAATATCGTTTTGTCGGGTGGACGGGACGAAGCTGTTTGACTTTGATGGACGCTGGAGCGACACGATCCAGCCTTCACGGTTGCCTTTGCTCGAACCGACGATTGAACTGAATACCGTGGACATCGCGATTGGCGTGAGGCGAGAACTTGATCTGGTCTTGAAGTACGATGCCGAGACGGACTGCTTCGGCGTTAACAACAAGAGCTACAGGTTCCCGTGGGCGAGAAACCCCGAGTGGGAGTTGGGTGCTGGTGAATATCTGATCCGAGTTCGCCTTCGGGGAATCGGCGTGGATCAGCCATTCCTTCTTAGGTTCCGCAACCCAGAAGGGACCGAGCCACTTGAACCGATATCCTGCGAGGAAGTCCCGATCGCCTAGCCCGATTCCGGAGCTGTTGACGACTACCGTTGCCTGAAAGCAAGCTCCCCGGGAACAGAACCGGGATCGTCAGGCTTGGATCCGCGCTGAAAAGACATTTTTCTTGCTTCCTGTTGCACTTTGGCGGGACGTGCTCGAAGAAACGGCAGGGTTCCAGCACCGTGCTCCCCGCATCGCCTGCGACGCATGCGTCGCCTTCCGACGTTGCTACGTTGACCAATCCGGCCTCAACGGAAGTATCGTCGGCTAACCGGACAACTGCCGGATCCGGCCCGATTTCCTATAGCACCACGATTACCAGCGGGTCGCCCGGGCACCAAGCGTCCCGCGCTGGGGAGCTACCCGAGGGTGGTCAGGTCCCCTGAAGCTCCACAGCGCCCGGATTGGTCCCCGCAGGCCGCCATGCCGCGCTCACCGCTGACACGGGCCTGGCAGGACTGGGCGCAGCCGACCGCCCGCGCCCAGATGGTGGACACCCTCGGCCCGCAGCGGTTGACTCTGCGCCCCGGCGCCCGACGTGGAGCCCGAGCTATAGACCGGGCGGCTCGTCGCCTTTAAAGTGTGGATCGAACCCACGGAAAAACAAACACTCCCGCCGGTCTGCCTCCGACAGGACTCTCCCCGGGACGCGTTTTCTCTCCAAGTGGAGAAACTCCGCCAGGCCGTTGATCGCGTTGGCAACGTCTCTGCGTACAAGGGCATCATGCCGGGGCACCTCGATATAGCGTCTGGCGGCGTCCGCGAACGAAAGGAAGGCTTGTAGCGGATACCCCCGCTTCGCTCCTGCCAGTGCGTCCTGGAAAGAGCTCCAGCGGTCCACGACCGCGGTCGCCAAGCGGTCCTTCTCGGAGTTCTCCATCGAATGCCTCTTTGGCCTCTGACGAGCTTGCAATGGCCGCACATAGCTCGCTCGACACCTTCTCAATATTACAGATCGCCGGGGATGGCGAGGGCGTGAACGCGCACGTGTCGTTTGTCGCGCAGAATCCTCAGCAGGGGATCATCTCACAGAAGGCCAGACAAGCGGCGCGGAGCGGCAGCCGCGAGGTACATCTCCCAGAACGCGAGTTCTTGACCGCCGCGCCAGAGTCGGCGGATAGTTTCCGGACAGGCCGTCACTCCGCCTGCATCTCGAGGAATGCTCCGAATCGCAGCTTTCAGGGTACGATACCAGTGATGGCGGCCGGAGAGTTAACCCACGAGGAAAAGCGGAGTGCGTTGCGGGCCCATCAGCGAATAGTCGAGGCTCTCGATCACGAAGCCTGGTTTTTCATTCCAGACCGTGATGGCCGGGTCCGCGGTTACTTGGGTACCGGCGAGATCGCGATTGTGGGGAAACGCCCCTCCACAGCCATCCACTTCAGCGGACAGGCAGCACAGTGGTTTTACGAGATTCTCGTTAAGTACGGCCTTTGGAACGCCCACATCACGGACGCGATCAAGACCCGTGGCAAGACAACGGATCCCGACCCAGACGAGCAGGCGATGCGCATGCATCGGGAGCTATTCATGGAGGAGATCAGGTCCCTTGGGCTCAAGGCGATCATTCTTATGGGCCATCCAGGGAGCGTGCTTCGGACATTTGAGATAGTGGGGTCATTCAACTGCGGGGTGCCGCTGTACCCCATACGCCATTACTCTTGAATGCGCTGGAACAGGAAGAACCGCACTGCTTGGGAGCGAGAAATCCGATCCGTATTGACTCGCATTTACCCGGGCCACATCTATCCGGAAGTTGAACCAAATCAGGCGGAACCGGCCGCGTCGCTCGCCCTGTGTCGAAATGGTAGTGTGCCGTACCCGAAGATCATTTATGACGCCGCTGATCTTCGCTTTGTCCGCCGCCGCATAGAGCCGCTCCAGGCGCACGAGCAGTTTCTGATCCGGAGCCGCAAGTTCGGGTCTATCCAGATGAGCAAGGCCGACTTCTATACCGTGTTCTCGAATGTGGTATAGCCCGGTAGCTGTTACTGGACCGTCGGATACTACAAGTATTCGATGCTCCCAAGCCGCGCCCGCCAGTTCCTGATATCGTGATCCGAATCACGTGTACGGCAGTGTAACCGCACTGGCGCGCCATGTTCGACGCCGGGCTTATCTTTGCTGCGGCGGTAGGCCAGGCCGCCAGTCGCTCTTCCTGCAATGCTGGGAAAGGTATTCAGAAGGCAGTCTCCAGTATGGCGGACAACTAAACTCGCCTGCCGAATCACGCAGCACATATCCGAGAAGACTACTTGCGAGCAGGTGTTCGTCGAGAATTGCGACCTCCATCGGACGGCCAGGCCTACCTTGTGATGTTCCGATGCTATGGCATTTCCGTAGAACCCTGATTGTCCTCTCATACGTGTCTCGCCAGATTTCGACGTTGGCCTGCGACGGAAGAAGTACCGAGACTTCCACCCGAGCCGGCAGGCGTTCCTGAAGGGCAAATATCGCCGGCATGAGGTCGCAATCGTCACTCAGCACGTACACGTGGTCCGGCGTTGATCCCGGCGCACCCCATGCATCCATGACCATTTCGATCGCGAGATTGACGTCGGTCTGCTTCTCCTCCCGTAACTTCACAGGCGCGTCGGGGTTGTCTCTGAACTCCTTCTTGTAGAAGCCTTCCACGACTGTTAAACTGTCGATCGTTCTAAGAGCGCGTATCCAAGTGCTATACCGTTTGTGCTCGCCGGGGTTGTTCCGCTTTTCGACGTTCTGCGTCACGGGTGCCGTGAAGTATTTGATCCGCAGCCTGCCGTGAACAGGAAAATGTCGCCGTATCAGCGCGCTGAAGTCGCACCACCCCAAACCCGCGAGGTTCCGTTGTGCTCTCCAGTAAACCGTCACGCCGTAGTAGAAGTTAAAGCCATCGACATAGAGAATACGCCTCATACACTTGTACAATCATAGCCGAGCTGAAGCGATGCCTTTACCGGAGCCCGGCCGCGGTGCATGCATCAGTTCGAGGTGGTTGTGAGTGCTTCCGGCAGCGCAGCGCTGTCATCGTACGGGTCGCCTCCCACGGCAGCGCCAAGCTCTTGCTTCCCCTCCACCGGATTCCGGCCGCATCGTCGGCGACTCGGAAGCAATGAGGGAGCTCCTGGCCTCTGGTGGCCGTTCACCGGCTCCCGTGTCACTGCGTGTCGCTGTCCCCAAACGCCGTTCGAGGATGCCGGGCCGGATAGGTACCGGCAAGTCCCCTTGTGTTGACCCAAGCAGCCGGACCACCTGGCCGTATCAGGCGCTATGCGGAAATTGCGGCGCAAGCCGGGCCACCTGCCCGGATCTGCCAAGCCGACCGGATTAGCGCTGGTGAACCCCTATCTCGAAGAGCACGACGTTCGCGGGACTCTCGCCTTGACCACACGTCCGGCTGGGATTCCCTCCCCAAACGGCGTTCAGCCCAGTCCACCCCGCCGCTCAATTCACCTCCGAGAGCCGATCGAACAATCCGGACACCATCCCAAGCCTCTGCGCAACGCAAAAACGCCATGCCGCTCAGAGTCACTCACACCCCTCCCCCCGAAATAATCCCTTTCTTTCCCGCTACTTGGCCCCGCCCAGTTTCAGACTCCAGCCCCTCCCCATGCTATATCTTTCTCAGGGAACCACGCGTGACCGCTTCCTGCCCTGCCACGCCCAGGCCGAACGGCACTACCGCCGCGTGGTCGAGGAATTCGAAAGGCTCAAAGCCGTGCGCAATGAATTACCGAACGAACCGATTTTCCAGTCCCAACCCGAACAAAACAAAACCACTTGCACCGCTTTCGAGACGAACCCGCCTCCGCCCGAAAAGTCGGCCTCGCTGGCAGCCTTCCGAGACCCAGCCCCTGATGATCGCCAGTCACGCCCGGAGATCTCTGAGCCTGAACCCGCTCTGGCTCACGCTTCCATCGAAGGCGAAGGGTGTTCCTGGCCCACGGCCTCGACCGGGACGTGCAGCTTGAGCAGGCCGTAATCGAAGCCTTTGTCAAAGGCCCGCAGGTTCAGCTCGCGGGTGGGCGGAGGGACCGAGTCGCCGACCGCCTGGCGCAGCGCGTCCGGGTCCAGCAGCCCGGTGACCGCCGCGAAGAAGCCTACCATCACCACGTTGAGGACCATGCGCCTGCCCAGTTCCTCGGCCAGGCGGGTGGCGGGCACGCTGTGTACGCGGATCCCGCTGCGCAGTTCGTCGATGTGCACCAGCTCTTCCTCGACGATCAGCAGCCCGCCCTCTCTCAGCTCCGGCGCAAAGCGCGTGTAGGCTTCCTGGGACATCACCACCAGCACGTCCGGCTGGGTGACGTAGGGATACAAAATAGGCTCGTCGGAAAGGATCACCTGGGCGCTGGAGGCGCCGCCCCGGGCTTCCGGGCCGAAGACCTGGGTCAAGGTGGCGTAGCCGCCCTGAAAAATCGAGGCGGCTTTCCCGACAATCATGGCCGCCAGGATCACTCCCTGGCCGCCAAATCCGGCAATGCGAATCTCGGTTAGCTGCATACCAGGTGTTCCGCCTCCACGTAACGATCCTTCAACTGCTCGAGCATCTGGCCGCGCATCAGCTCCAGGTAGTCGGGCCGGTCGCGGTCCACGAACTTGCCCACGACAATCTCTCCGTCCTTGCTGAGCGCCACCTCGCTGGTGGGCGCCCCGTTCTTGGTCCTGCTGCGCTCCCGGTAAGCCTTCATGGCGTCCAGGCCGTCGCCCATCTTGTTGCGGCGCTGGTAGAGCGTGGGGCAGGGCGAGAGCACCTCGATGAAACCGAAGCCGCGCTTGGTCAGCATCTCGGTCATCGAGCGGGCCAGTTGGCGCACATGGTAAGTGGTCCAGCGGGCCACGTAGGAGGCGCCTGCGGCCTCCACCAGCGAGGGCAAATTGAACGCCGGCTCATAGCAGCCGTAGGGCGCCGTAGTGGTGATGGCCTTGGCCGGCGTGGTGGGCGCGGTCTGCCCCCCGGTCATGGCGTAGATCAAGTTGTTCACGCAGATCACCTTGAGGTCCAGGTTGCGCCGCGCGGCGTGAATCAGGTGGTTGCCCCCGATGGCGAACAGGTCGCCATCCCCCGAATACACCACCACGTGCAGCGACGGATTGGCCAGCTTCAGCCCGGTGGCAAAGGGGATGGCGCGCCCGTGCGTGGTGTGGAAGGAGTCCAGCCGCATGTAGCCGGCCACCCGCCCGGTGCAGCCGATTCCCGAGACCACCGCCACGCGGTCCAGGTTCAGCTTCGAATCCAGCAGCGCCCGGGCAAAGCAGTTGACTGTGGTACCGATGCCGCAGCCCGGGCACCAGATGTGCGGCATCCGGTCCATTCTGAGGAACGGCTCAATCAGATTCGTGACTGGCGCTTCGGCTGTCATCGCGCCACCTCCATAATGGCATCCAGGATTACTTCGGGCCGGTGTACCCCGCCGCCGGCGTGCGTCACCGAGACCACTGCGGCCTGCCCGGCCGCAGCCCGCTCGACTTCCCTCACCATCTGGCCCAGGTTCAGCTCGGGTACCACGAAAGCTTTCACGCGCCCCGCCAGCACGCGTATTTTCTTGTCCGGGAACGGCCATGCGTTGATCAGCCGCAGCTTGCCCACCCGGACTCCTTTCTGCCGGGCCAGGCCGATGGCGCGCTGCGCCACGCGCGAGGTGATTCCATAAGAAACCACCACCACCTCGGCGTCTTCCGTGCCCTGCTCGTCGCAATCGACCAGGTTCTCGGCGTCTCTCTGGATTTTCTGCGAGAGCCGCCGCACCAGCCGGTCCTGCGCGCTCACCGTCATCGAGGGATAGCCCCGCTCGTCGTGGGTCAGGCCGGTGACGTGGATGCGGTAGCCCTCTCCGGCGTGCACCATCTCCGGCACCAGGTCCTCGGCGGGTTGGAAGGCCTGGTAGTCGGCAGGCGCGCGCCGCGTGTGGCGCCGCGGGTAGATCTCGATCTGCTCGGCTGGTGGAATGACCACCTTCTCGGTCATATGCCCCACGCATTCGTCCATCATGAACATCACCGGGACACGATACTGCTCGGAAAGATTGAAGGCCCGGATGGTCAGGTCGAAGCACTCCTGTGGGGAGTTGGGACACAGAGCAATGATCTCGTAGTCCCCATGCGAGCCCCAGCGCGCCTGCATCATGTCGGACTGGGAGGGCAGGGTCGGCAGACCGGTCGAGGGCCCGCCCCGCTGCACGTCCACGAACACGCAGGGGGTCTCGGTCATGACCGCCAGGCCGATGTGCTCCATCATCAGGGAAAAACCCGGCCCCGAGGTCACCGTGAAGGCCTTGGCGCCCCCCCACACCGCCCCTTGAATGACGATCGAGGCCGCCATCTCGTCTTCCATCTGGATGAAGAAGCCCCCCACGGTGGGGATGCGCGCGGCAAAGCGCTCGACCACCTCGGTGGAGGGTGTAATGGGGTACCCTGCGGCAAATCGCGCACCCGCCGCCAGCGCGCCTTCGCAGCAGGCGTGGTCCCCGTCCATGAAATGAGTGCCCGTGAGCACTCCGCGCGGATCAGCCTGCATGGGCCACCTCCTCCGCTTTGGGCACGGGTTTGGGTTCGGCGGCCTTCCAGCCGTAGATGGCGAAATCCGGGCAGTACATCCCGCAGAGGTCGCAACCGCTACATTTTTCAGGGAGTATCACGTGCGGCGGATGGTACCCCCGGGAGTTGAAGGCGGAGGAGAGCGCCAGCACCTTGGTCGGGCAGAACTCGACGCAGAAAGCGCAGCCCTTGCACCGCTCCACATTAATGGAAACGTAACCTTTTGGCATAGCAGTGTCGTGCTGTCACGTGCATCAGTCATTTCGCACGCTCAGTTCCAATTGTAGTACGCGGGATGAACCTCGCGGGGTGGACTCACCCAAAAGGCCCTAAACTCCGCGTTGACCCGCATGCCCTGCTTGCGAACTTTCCTGGAAGCCTCAGCCATGCGCCGTGCCCTGGCCTCGGCTCTCTTTGCCTGGTCTCAGCGAGGTATCGCCGCCCCTGCACCTTCTCCCCCACCACAAACGGCTCGCGGTACTTCCTGGTGAGGAGCGCGTTGGCCTCCGCGTCGTTCACGAACCGCTCCCGCGGCGGGTCAAACGCCAGCTTGCGTCCGGTGCGGTAGCTGATGTTGGCCATATGGAACAGCGCCGCCGAGAGGTGGCC
>Ga0315280_10005510_pt1 | contig 17977 bp, 19 predicted proteins | sample YL17G06_40_MG_FD_203697 | JGI IMG/M metagenome (GOLD analysis project Ga0315280, IMG submission 203697) | Sediment microbial communities from Yellowstone Lake, YNP, Wyoming, USA - YL17G06_40 | ecosystem: Environmental > Aquatic > Freshwater > Lake > Sediment | place: USA: Wyoming | collected... | reverse complement strand
TATAAGGTCCCAAGGGTCCGGCTGTTCGCCGGTTAAAAGGGTACGCGAGCTGGGTTCAGAACGTCGTGAGACAGTAAAACGACCGTTGCTGTCTTTAAATCTGGCTATTTGCTGGAAAATCCCGCGTATCTGAAGATACTCGATAATGTCAAATGACAAAATTCAAATGACAAAATAAATCCAAAATTCTAATGTCAAATAACAAAACAAAAGTTTTGACATTTGGATTTTAAAATTTGAATTTATTTTGAATTTTGAGCTTTGTGATTTGTCATTAACAGAGTGATAATTCTTCAGTGGGGACAATCAGCAGGAAAGACTGATATAAATTATCAGAATCTTCAGAGACTATACGCCAGACTCTCCAAATGGCTTTGGCATAAGAAGCCAAACCATTGCCTTTTGGCTTAAGGAGAAGAAGATATAGTCCGAACTGCATAGCGATATGCAGAGACGGGCAGAAATGTCTCGTCCCTCTAAGATATCTTATGGTTTTGGTCATAGGAAGCCAAACCATTGCTTTGCTGGCTTAGGGAGTAACAGAATTGTCGGTCTCTATCTGATGTGGGTGTTAGGATACTTGAAGGGGAGTTCTCTTCAGTACGAGAGGACCTAGAGAAACGAACCTCTGGTGTTCCGGTTGTCCTGCCAAGGGCAAAGGCCGGGTAGCTATGTTCGGGAAGGATAAGCGCTGAAAGCATCTAAGTGCAAAGCCCCCCCCAAAAATAGGTATCCCTTCTTTGGCCGTAAGGCCGAGGATGTAGGCTGGTCGTAGACTACGACCTTGATAGGCGCAAAGTGTAAGATCCGTAAGGATTTCAGCTAATGCGTACTAATCAGCCAATCGGCTTGGCCTTTAATATTTTTTCGTTCACACGAAAAAATATTATCCTGAGCTTCCTTCATGCAAAAGTGTGGGAAGCGATGGATAAAATGGTTCATCCGGTTATTTGTGGTTTTACCTATATATATGGAGTTGTCGAGGGTTTGGAAGATCCTCCGGTTCGCCATACAGGCGAGCCGGAGGATCCAAAAATTACCTGTAATTTTAAATTTTAGAAAATTTTTGGAGTGCTCATACCGAGGGGGAAACACCCGTTCCCATTCCGAATACGGAAGTTAAGCCCCTTAGGGCCGATGGTACTATACTCGTAAGGGTACGGGAGAGTAGGTCGGTGCTCCTCTAAATTTGCCCGCTAATCTTAATTGGTTAGCGGGTTTTTTATTTTACCCAACAAAAAACCCCGAATTTTTCGGGGTCTTTTTGTAGGTGATAGGCCTAATAGCTTGCGCTATCCCTCTTGCCTCCTGTTGAATAACCATTCAATTAAAGTATACAATATAAATTGGCAAATTCAAGGTTAAATCAGCCGCTCAAAAGCTTTTGCCGTCTGTAATTTAGCGGGTCCTGTCTTGTTTCTTGTAGCGCCGCTCGTCCGCCACAGAACTTTGGCGGACTCGTTTCGGGAAAATTCTCGCTCTGCCTGGCTAACGTATTTCAGCGAGGCAACCCTCACCCGCATCGAATTTTCGCAAGATGCTTACTTGAATCCAAGCCAAGCCACCCGCTAAAATATAATTTGGTTTGGGATTTATTATTTAGGGAGTATAATAGCGGTAAAATGTTAAAAATCGGCACATTAAAACTGAGATCCAACCTTATTCTTGCGCCTATGTCAGGGATAAGTGATTTTTCTTTCCGTATGCTCAACCGTAAGTTCGGCTGCGAGCTTGCCTTTGTTGAGATGATTAATTGCCGTTCGGTAAGCCACAAAAGTAAACACACGAGAAAGATGCTTTTTCCAAGTAAAGATGACCGGCCGTTAGGGGTGCAGCTTTTGGGTTGTGAAGCGAAATTTCTGCAAAGAGCAATGGATGTGGTTAATGAATACGGATTTGATATCCTTGATTTTAATGCAGCCTGCCCGGTCAGAAAAGTTGTGCGCCGCGGTGAAGGCTCAAGCTTGCTAAAAGACCCCAAAAAGTTAAATGAGATTTTAAGGCTCGTAGTGAAAAATGCAAAGGTTCCGGTGACCGTAAAGATCCGTTCCGGGTGGGATAAAGATTGCATAAATGCAAAAAAGGTCGCTTCTTTATGCCAGGATGCAGGGGTGTGCGGGCTCTTTATTCACGGCAGGACCAGGGCTCAAGGGTATAGCGGCACAGTTGATTATCAGGCAATCAGAGAAGTAAAAAAGGCCTTAGAGATTCCGGTGATTGCCAGCGGCGATATTTTTAACCCCCAACTTGCTAAAAAGATGTTCGATGAAACAGGCTGTGACGGTATAAATATTGCCAGAGGCGCTTTGGGGAATCCATGGATATTGAAAGAGATAACTGAATTCTTAAGGAGCGGAAAAATCATTGAAAGGCCAACTCACGAGCAGGTCGTTAAGGTGATGCTTGAACATTTGGATATGTGCATTGATTTTCACGGTGAAAGGAACGGCGTAATAATCTTCCGCAAGTTTTTCAGCTGGTATACCAGGGGATTCCGTAAGGTCAGGCCCTTAAGAGAGCTCTCCAGTCGCGTAAAAACAAGGCTAGAGATGAGTGGGATTATCCAGAAATGTGCGGGCTTGAAATAATGTAATTTTGCTTGGGCATTTTGCTTCCGCAAAGTGTCAATGGATGGAGGCAACTTTTGTTTGATTTGTTTATTATTTAGCAGTAAAATATAGATAAACCAATAAGGAATGAGGAGGAAGACGTGAGCTTCTCATTTTTGGAAAGGAGGCTGGTATGTTAAAAGGTGCGAAACTAACAAAAGGGATAATTGTAACTGTGGCAAATAAGATTGGCGTTCTAGCCGATATGTCCAAGACTTTAGCTGATCACGGTATTAATATCGAAGCGGTTAAAGGTTACGCAGAGAACCAAAAGGCAAAGATAATGTTGATTACTGATGACAACCTGCGCAGTATTGATGCGTTAAAGAAAAGCGGCTATAAATCCGCTGTGGAAAGTGAAATGATTATGCTGGAATTGGAGAATAATCCCGGCGCTTTAAATAGTATTACTGCAAAGTTAGCGAGCGAAGAGATAGATATCAATTTTATCTATGGTACGACTTGTCCTAGCAGTTGTCCCGCAAGGATTATCCTTTCTACAAGCGACGACGAAAAAGCATTGGTTGCATTAAAAGCAAAATAACATCAATAAACAGGTGCCTTCTAAATTAACTTAGAGGCTTTATGCAGTTTAATGAAATAAGGAAAGAACTGGTGGGCGTAGTTTTTGATAACCTACGTATAGATGGCCATAATTATTTTGAGGCGGTGGTTGTAACGAACGAGTTAGCAAAGCTTACTGCAAGTCTTGAGAGGCTTTTTGGTTCGCCTGCGTGGCCTTCCAAAAACCGGTTATTACCTCAAGTTCAGGAGATAACAAAAGATTTCGGCGGTATCAGGCCTGGCCAGACCCTCTATTTCTGGAGTCAGGGAAAAGATACCGTATTTGCCATGCTCTGGCCATGGGAAGATGGGTATCGCACCACAGTAAAGATTATCGGGAAATAGGGACAAGGAGGTTTGCCAAATGAATAAAAAACAGATAACCGCCGGCTTTAGAATAAAAATTTTATTTGTATTAACGCTATTCTTATTATCTGGATGCATAACAACATCTAAGGCGCCTGAACCACAGGTCAAAAAGAGGGTTTTGGATGATGTTTTAGTTTTTCGTGATTTACAACAGGTTGATTTAGATAATGACGGCAAAAAAGAAATTGTAGCTATTTATGCTACGGCTGTTAATTCAAGGGGTGTTAAAGTAATAAAGTTTTACAAGGATAAAGGGGATGTTGTATTTGAACATGTTTTTAATAGCCAGAATCTTAAATTTGTGATGGAGGGCAATATCCCTACCCTTATAGTTGAGGAAACAATTCCAGCCACTGGAAGCAAATTAAAGAGCATTTACCGTTGGAATGGCAAAGCCTTTACCCCGTTAGAGACTATAGGTAGACGATAGAAAGCTATGGTGTCTCTAACGGGGTTTACGCTTGTCACATCGGAATTTAAATAAATTGAAATTCCGATTCCGCCTCTGGCGGGACCAGATAGGCACAAAATTCCGATGTGACCCCGCTGAAGGCGGCCCGAAGGGAGATAGTGCACGAGCAAAGCGAGTGCCTATCTGGTCGGAAAATAATATAATATAGAATCAAAACAATGAAGAAGGTAATTATATTATCAGTAATCTTTACATCTTTATTTATAGCTGAGGCCTTTGCTCAAACTTCCATAAAAGCCGAAGTAGATAAAACCATTGTCACAACAGACGATGACATTACCTATAAACTTATAATTACCTCCTCTGAAAAAAATATACCTAAGCCTCAACTGCCTAAGTTTACGGGTTTTAAGATAATATCTTCAGCTCAGTCATCTACAGTTTCATTTACCCCGCCCCTGCGCGCAGGGGCGGGGTTTATTAAAGGCAATGTAAAGACCATAGTCGTCTATGCATTTGTCTTGATTCCTACTGACAAAGGCACGTTTAAGATTGAGCCAAGTAGTATAAAAATAAAAAATGAAACCTATTCTACCGGTACCCTTGAAATAGAAGTGAACCCCGTTAGAAATACCAAACCTCTTAATAAGGAAAACAAGATTTCTAACGGGGTGAAGCAAGGTAAAGTCAAGCCTAAGGCTGAACTTGAACAAAAACCGCCTATACCCGAAGAAACCCAGCCAGAAACAGAAGAACAGCCGCAAATTACCCTTTAATCCCGCGCATGGAAAAATCACTGGTTACGCCTATTCAATATTTAAAAGGTATTGGCCCTAAAAGGGCTAAATCGTTTAGCAAACTTGGCATAAATACCATAGAAGACCTACTATATTATTTCCCCCGGCGTTACGAAGACCGCACAAAATTTATCTCTATCTCCAAATTGCAGGAAGGCCAAACCTACACCATAAAAGCACAAGTCCTGGCTAAAGGAGAACGTCAATCTTTCAGGCGCAAGGGGTTTAATATAATTGAGGTGGCTGTGGGAGATTCTACCGGCAAGATATTCTGCGTCTGGTTTAATCAGCCATACCTAAAGGAATATTTTAAAGTAGGTTTAACCTTGATTCTATACGGCAGGATAGAGCGATATGCAGGCAGGCTGCAGATGAATTCGCCGGAATTTGAGATTGTTTTCTCTAAGAGCGACGAGTCCCTTAGCATAGGCAGGATTACACCTGTTTATTCTTTGCCCGAAGGCATAACCCAGCGTTATTTCCGGCAGATTATAAAAAATACTTTGGATGGATACCTTCCTGAGATTAATGATTTTCTTCCCTTTGATATTAGGTCAAGAAATAACCTTTTGAATCTCGCCGTAAGCCTTATTAATATTCATTTTCCTGATAATCTAGAGAGGCAAAACGAAGCTTATAGAAGGCTCTCTTTTGAGGAGTTTTTTCTATTTCAACTTCCCCTCGCTTTTAGAAAATTAAAAAAGAAGGAAAAAGCAGGTATAAGCTATAAAGTAGGCGGAGAGTTAATCAATGCTTTTATAGAAGGTTTGCCTTTTCGATTGACTCTTGCCCAAGAAAAAGTTATTGAGGAAATTAAATCCGATATGGCAAAACCTCATGCTATGCAGCGGTTACTACAGGGCGATGTGGGTTCAGGCAAAACTGTGGTGGCAACTATTGCTACCTTAATCGCTATCCAGGGAGGACATCAGGTAGCTTTTATGGTTCCTACTGAGATATTGGTAAGGCAACATTATGAAAAAATCAGCTTTCAGCTGTCAGCTTTAAGCTGTAAGCTAAAAGAAATAAAAGTGGGATTACTTACCAGTAGCGCTAATGAGAAAGAAAAAGAAAAAATTTATAAAGAGATAAAAGAAGGAAAAGTAGATTTAGTAATCGGTACACACGCCCTTATAGAAGAGTCCGTAAAATTTAAGCATCTGGGTTTAATAGTAATTGATGAACAGCATAAGTTCGGGGTGGGCCAGCGGGCATTATTACCTGCCAAAGGTACCAATCCCGATGTCCTGATTATGACCGCCACACCTATACCACGGACACTGGCGATTACTTTATACGGCGATTTAGATGTTTCCATTATCAATGAATTACCTCCCGGAAGGCTTGCGGTTAAGACAATGCAATTTAGCGGGAAAAATAAATCTCAAGCTTATGAAATTGCCAAAGCCCAATTACGGCAAGGCTCTCAGGCCTACATTGTTTATCCCGTAATTGAGGAATCTTATGCCCTGGATATTCTAGGCGCAAAAAAGATGTATAACCAATTAAAGTCAGGCGAATTCAAAGAATTCAAATTGGGCCTCATTCACGGCAGGCTAAAGCAAAACGAGCAGGATGAGGTTATGTTAAAGTTTAAGCAAAAAGAACTGGAGGTTTTGGTATCTACCACAGTCTTAGAGGTTGGTATTGACATAGCCAATGCTACTTGTATGATTATAGAAAGTGCCGAACGTTTTGGCTTGAGCCAACTGCATCAATTGCGCGGCCGTGTAGGAAGGGGAAGGCAGGAATCATTTTGTATACTTATATCTGATACAGGAACACCGCAAGCAAAAGTGCGCCTTGCGGCAATGCTAAAATATAACGACGGATTTCGCATTGCCGAAGAGGACTTAAAGATTAGAGGCCCGGGCGAATTTTTCGGGTTGCGCCAGTCAGGCCTTTCCGAATTAAAGATTGCCAATCCCTTAACGCAGATGCAACTGTTAAAAAAGGCAAGAGAGGAGGCAATAAAGCTTATAAACATAGACCCCTCTTTAGGATTACGCCAGAATCTTGGCTTGAGAGGGAAATTATTACAAAGATTTCCGGAGTATGAGAAGTTGATGGTAGTAGGATAATGACAATGGGCTGCACGCTACACGTTGCATGCTTGAAATATAAAAGCGTGGAGCGTGAAGCGTGAGGCTTGAAGCGGATAAACTATGCGTATAATATCCGGTAAATACAAAGGCAGGATACTTAAGATGCCCAAAGGCATAAGGCCAACTCAAGGATTAGTAAGAAAGGCCTTGTTTGATATTTTGGGTGATATCGAGGGGCTGTCTTTCCTGGAGCTATTTGCCGGCTCAGGCGCAGTGGGTTTTGAAGCTGTATCCAGAGGGGTAGAGGACTTGACCTTAGTGGAATATAATCGCAGTTGCCTGATGGCAATCAGAAAAAACATAGAGTCCCTGAAGCCAAAAGCATGCGATTTATATCCCAGGGAAGCCGGGGATGCTATAAAAGCCTTTCACAAGAACAAGAGAAAGTTCGATATTATCTTCTTAGACCCGCCTTACTATAGGCCACCCCGCCGTAGGCGGGGCGATAGCCAAAGCCAAAAGGAGATGTCAAAAAAAATCTTGCAAATGCTGGGGGCTTATGATATATTAATGCCCAATGGTTTTGTGGTAGTCCAGCATTTTAAGAAAGAACAATTGCCAAAAGAGAGCGGGAAACTAAGTTTAATTAAGGAATCCAGATACGGCGATACCATGTTATTATTCTATAGAAAACTTTAGTTATGAGTTACGAGTTATGGGTTATGAGTTAAGGGGATTTGTCTCTGACCTCAAGTGGCAAACTTATAACTTATAACTAATAACTCCCGAGCGAAGCGAGGGAAGATGTGTCAGAGAGCGATATATCCCGGTAGTTTTGACCCGGTTACTTACGGCCATATTGACCTGATAAAGCGGGCTCAGGAAATATTTTCAGAAGTTATTGTTGCAATCGCGCACAACCCCCAGAAGAAGCCGCTCTTTAGTGTAAAGGAGAGGCTGGGTATGCTCAAAAAAGCAACCGCAGGCCTGGAAGGCATAACCATAGATGATTTTGACAGTTTAGTTATTGATTATGCGCGCAAGCAAAAAGCAAAGGTATTAATCCGCGGATTACGCATGATCTCTGATTTTGAATACGAATTCCAGATGGCCTTGACCAATAGAAAACTAAATCCCCATATTGAAACAATCTTTTTGATGCCCCATGAATCCTACAGCTATCTTTCCTCAAGGCTTTTAAAAGAAGCAGCTTCTTTGGGTGCGGATTTGTCTTGTTTTGTCCCGGATTTTGTAGAAGAGGCGCTGAAAAAGAAGTTGCGCAAGGTTTCGTGAACCCACCCTTCCTAAATTAAATTAATTACATAAGGAATAGTGGGGGAGAAAAAGGAGAAAGAGCGGGGTGAAGATAGATATAAATAAGATACCTTTCGAAGGATTAACCTTAGAGGAAAAAGTTAATCCTTCAGGTTTAGATTTAGAGACCGATATAGTTAAATTATTAGAACCCATAAAAATAAGGGCAGAGGTTTCTAAGATTACCAACGCGGTTACCGTGAACTTAAGTTTGAGCGGTTCAATGCACTTAAACTGCAGCCGTTGCCTCAGGGAATTTAATGTTGCTCTTAAAAAAATCCTCAGATTAAACTACCACGTTGATAGAACAGAGCCGATAATTGATTTAGATCAGGATATAAGAGAGGAGATAATCTTAGATTATCCCATAAAGCCTTTGTGTAATCCTGATTGCAAAGGCCTATGCCCTAAATGCGGCAAGAATTTAAATGAAGGCAATTGCGGATGTAACTGATTTAAATTAATGACAAATGACAAAATTCAAAATCCAAAATAAATCCTAAATTCAAATGTCAAAACAAAGAATTTTGATATTTGGAATTTGAAATTTTGATTTTGAGCGACTAAAAGGAGCGATAAGTGCCATTACCGAAAAAAAGACATTCTAAGGCGCGCGGAAGAAGGCGCCGCACGCATTGGAAGTTAAGCTCGGCAAATCTTATACCCTGCCCACAATGTAAACAGCCAAAATTGCCTCATTGCATTTGCGCTATTTGCGGCTATTACAATGGCAGGCAGGTTATTGAGATAGAAGTGAAGGAAAAAAAGAAAAAGAAACAATAAATTGCTGCAAGCCACAGGCTACCAAAAGCCCGAAGCTTGAAGCGTGTAGCTTGAAGCTATGGTGAATTATGAAAATTATTGTTGATGCTATGGGCGGCGATTACGCACCCCGCGTAGTAATTGAGGGTGCGGTAGCCGCTGCCAAAGAATACAACATACATATAGGCCTGGTAGGGGATGAGGAAAAAATAAAGCTCCTCCTGGGAAGGTTTGGATACAAAGGCAATGATATTTTTGTGTATCAGGCTAGTGAGGTCATCGGAATGTCCGAACCTGCTGCCACGAGTGTCAGGAAAAAGAGAGATTCATCTATTGTAGTAGGATTAAATTTAGTCAAGGAAGGCCTTGGTGATGCTTTTTTCAGCGCAGGTAACACAGGAGCAGTTGTTTGCGCTGCAACCTTGGGACTGGGTCTTTTACCCGGAATTGAGCGCCCGGGCATAGCGATAGTTATACCCACATTAAGAGGCATATCTATAATTATTGATGTGGGTGCCAATATTGATGCCAAGCCCATGCATTTATTACAATATGGCATTATGGCAGATGCATACTTTCGTTATATATTAAACAGGCCTAATCCTAAAATAGGCCTTTTAAATATCGGGGAAGAGGAAAGTAAAGGCACAGAGGTTATCAAAGAGACGCGCGAGCTATTCGAAAAAAGTAACCTCAATTTTATCGGTAATGTGGAAGGCAAAGACTTATTCTCCGGCAAAAGCGATATTATTATCTGCGACGGCTTTGTGGGTAATGTCGCATTAAAGGTCACGGAATCTGTGGTAGAGACCATGCAGGTTTTTTTAAAGAAACACCTGTTAAGCAATCTCTTAGGAAAACTAGGAGTGCTTTTTTTAAAACCCAGCCTTTCGCGTTTTAAAAAAGAGTTGGATTATTCTGAATACGGCGGCGTACCTTTATTAGGGGTGAATGGCGTAGTGATTATCGGCCATGGGCGTTCCAATGCCAAGGCTATAAAAAATGCCATCAGGGTTGCCAAGGAAGAGGTGGAGCGAAAGTTTAACGAGAAAATCTTAGAGGCAATAGGCCCTAAAAACATATGAAAAAAATAGGCATAATCGGTGTAGGTGAGTATCTGCCAAAAAAGATTTTAACTAACGCTGACTTAGAGAAAATGGTAGCTACTTCTGATGAGTGGATTACCACGCGCACCGGGATAAAACAGAGGCGCCTTGCTTCCAGCCAGGAAGCAGCCTCTGATTTAGCTGTGAAAGCTGCCAAAAAGGCATTAAAAGATGCGGGGATAAAACCTCAAGGTTTAGATTTAATTATTATAGCCACAATTACTCCTGATATGCAATTTCCTTCTACTGCTTGTTTTGTGCAGGCGGCTCTTGGCGCAAAGAACGCTGTATGTTTTGATATTTCTGCTGCCTGTGCAGGATTTGTTTATGCCATAGTTGTTGCCCAGCAGTTCATTGCCAATGGCACCTATAAGAATGCCCTGGTAGTAGGCACAGAGGTCCTGTCTTCAATAACTGACTGGGAGGATAGGAGTACCTGTGTTTTATTCGGAGACGGTGCAGGCGCTGCTGTCTTATCTGAAGTGAAATCCGGCGGGATACTTTCCACTTATTTAGGCGGTGACGGTTCCATGACGGATTTATTGATGTTGCCCGGAGGCGGTTCCAGAAACCCCGCTACACATAAAACCATAGATAAACGGCTTCATTATTTAAAGATGGAGGGCAATGAGGTATTTAAGTCTGCAGTTAAGATTATGACTGACGCAGCGCAAATTGCTTTAAAACAGGCAGATTTAAAATGTTCGGATATAGATTTGGTTATTCCGCATCAGGCGAATATCCGTATTATTATGGCCATGGCTAAAAGATTAGGTTTACCGGAAAAAAAGGTTTACCTTAATATAGAAAAATACGGGAATATGTCTTCGGCCTCTACTGCTACAGCGTTCTGTGAGGCAGTTAGAATAGGCAGAATCAAAAAAGGCGATATCATTCTTTTGGATGCTTTTGGTGCAGGTTTGGTTTGGGGTGCTTGCTTAATTAAATGGTAATATATGAGCTGCAAGTTACAGGCCGCAAGCTTGAAGCCTGGAGCCTGAGTGGAAAAAATAGCTTTCTTATTCGCCGGACAGGGTGCACAGTATGTAGGTATGGGAGAGGATTTATGCGCGGCGTTCCCCGAGAGCAAAGCGGTCTTTGATAAGGCAAATAAAGTTTTGGGTTTTTCTCTTTCCGAACTTTGTTTCGCAGGGCCTGCACAGGAATTGACACAAACACAAAATTGCCAGCCGGCAATATTAGTCGCCAGTATTGCTGCATGGGAGGCATTTAAGACCGCTATCCGCTATCCGCTATCCGCTATCCGCTATGTTGCAGGATTGAGTTTAGGTGAATATTCTGCGTTGGTAGCAGCAGGCGCGATAGCTTTGGAAGAGGCAGTGTATCTGGTGAGAAAACGCGGCGAATTTATGGAAGAGGAGGCCTTAAAATTTCCTGGTAAGATGGCTTCCGTTTTAGGGTTGGATTTAGCAATAATAAAGAATATTTGCCGGGAAACCAGGGCCGAGATTGCCAATATTAATTGTCCTGGCCAGATAGTGATTTCAGGAGGCATAAAAGAGATTGAAGAGGCAGCTAAATTAGCCGAAGAGCAGGGTGCTAAAAGAGTAATTTTATTGGAGGTAAGCGGAGCTTTTCATTCTTCATTTATGCAGGGGGCGGCTTTGAAATTAGCCGGGGAATTGGAGAAAATAAAGATAAATACACCTCAGATCCCCTTAGTAAGCAATGTGACGGCGAAGCCGGTAACGAAACCAGAAGAAATCAGGGCTAATTTAATTAAACAGATTACTGCGAGCGTTCTTTGGGAAGACTCAATGAAATTTATATTATCGAAAAATGTAGTTACATTTTTCGAATTTGGGCCGGGCAGGGTCCTAAAGGGCCTTATGCGCCGTATTGATGAAACAGCGCAGGTAACAAATATTGAGAAAAAAGAAGATGTTTTAAGCTTTAAGCCGTAAGTTATAAGCTTTAAGTTAAGAAATTAAAAACACAAGATATTTCTCTTAAGAAGCTTACAACTTAAAGCTTATAGCTTGCAACTGAGGAAAAAGAATGCGCCTTAAAGATAGAGTTGCTTTGATTACTGGGGGAGCCCAGGGCATTGGCAGGGAGATTGCTCTTACGTTTGCCTCGGAAGGAGCGGATATCGTTGTTGGCGATATAAACCTGGATAAGGCAATCAAGGCTCAGGCCGATATTGAGGCATTAGGCAGGAAGGCCTTGGCATTAGAGTTAGATGTTACTGATTACGCAAAACTTACTCAAGGCATAAACAAAATTCTTGACAAATTCAAGAAGGTTGATATATTAGTTAACAATGCCGGCATCACCAAAGATAACCTAATACTTCGTATGGGTGATGCAGAGTGGGATGCGGTTATCGGTGTAAACTTAAAGGGCACTTTTAATTGTACTAAGGCTGTATCCCGGTTAATGATAAAGCAGCGCTACGGCAAGATTATCAACGTAGCTTCGATCATCGGCATAATAGGAAATGCGGGACAGGCAAATTATTCTGCTTCCAAAGCAGGGATAATTGCCTTAACTAAAAGTGCAGCTAAGGAGTTGGCCAGCCGCAATATAAATGTTAATGCCGTAGCCCCTGGTTTTATCCAGACTGAAATGACGGCCCGGCTTCCCGAGGACTTGAAACAGAAGATGCAAGAGGCGATTCCCTTAGGCAGATTTGGTAGTCCCGTTGATGTTGCGGCTGTATGTGTGTTTTTGGCATCTGAGGAGGCAAGTTATATTACCGGCCAGACTATAATTGTGGATGGCGGTATGGTGATGGTATAAAAAGGAGGAGAAAATAATGGCAGTGCAAGATAAGGTGAAGTCCATAATAGCGGAGCAACTGGGAGTGAAACCGGAAGAAGTTACTCCTGAGGCATCATTTATTGATGACTTGGGAGCAGATTCTTTAGATACGGTAGAGCTGGTAATGGCTTTAGAAGAGGAGTTCGGTATTGAAATACCGGATGAGGACGCCGAAAAGATTACTACTGTGGGCGATGCTGTTAAGTATATTGAAGAAAAGACTGCTAATAAGTAGTTATCAATATAAATTTGATTTTTAAGTCCTACCCCGCCTTTTGGTTTTTGGCGGGGTAAATTTTATAGCACAGGGATATGCAGAAGAATAGAGTAGTGGTGACTGGGTTAGGAGTAATAACTCCTATAGGAAATGATGTTCCTACTTTCTGGAGCGCTTTAAAATCCGGAAAGAGCGGTGCGGGTCCTATTACTTCCTTTGATACTTCAGGTTTTGATTCGCGTATTGCTGCTGAGGTTAAAGGTTTTGACCCGACTTTATACGGAATATCGGCTAAGGATGCCAGGCGCATGGAGAAGTTTGTAAAGTATGCCGTGGCTTGCGCAAAACAGGCAATAACTGATGCTGGTTTAAATTTAGAAAAAGAAGATAGACATAGAATCGGTGTTGTGGCTGGTTCAGGGATTGGCGGGTTATATACCATAGAAGAGCAAAATAAGGTTTTTCTGAATAAAGGACCTTCAAGGTTGTCACCGTTTCTGATACCTATGTTAATTGTTAATGAAGCTGCCGGACAGGTAGCCATCAATTTCGGGTTAAAGGGCCCCAATTCTTGCGTAGCCACCGCTTGTGCTTCGGGTACGCATGCCATAGGCGATGCTTCGAGGATTATTGAACGTGGCGATGCAGATGTAATGATTTGCGGCGGGACTGAGAGCTGTATAGTGGCTACAGGCGTAGGAGGATTCTGCGCTTTGAAGGCGCTTTCTACCAGAAATGATGAGCCAGAGAAGGCTAGTCGTCCATTTGATGCTAAGCGCGATGGTTTTGTGATAGGGGAGGGTTGTGGCTTAGTTGTCCTGGAGAGTGTGGAGCATGCTAAGAAAAGAAAAGCGCATGTTTATGCAGAGTTGTGCGGCTATGGTATGTCCTGTGATGCTTATCATATTACTGCACCTGACCCTGATGGTGAAGGCGCAGCACAGGCAATGAGAGAAGCACTAAAAGATGGCCAACTTAATCCCGAGGATGTAGATTACATTAACGCGCACGGAACTTCCACTAAACTGAATGATAAGGTTGAATCAATGGCCATAAAAAGAATCTTAGGTGCTTACGCCAAGAAAACCATGGTTTCTTCTACTAAGTCTATGACCGGCCATATGCTGGGAGCAGCCGGCGGCGTAGAATTTGTGGTTTGCGTTTTGGCAATAAAAGATGGGGTAGTGCCTCCTACCATAAATTATGAATACCCCGATCCTGATTGTGATCTGGATTATGTTCCGAATACTGCCCGCGAAACAGAAGTCGATGTCTGCTTGTCTAATTCTTTAGGTTTTGGCGGCCACAATGCTACCTTAGCAGTCAAAAAATTCAAATAATCTAAGGTAAATTCAAATGACAAAATTCAAAGCACAAAATAAATCAAAAATTCAAATGCCAAATTTCAAAACGAAAGTTTTGTCATTTGGTATTTGTGCTTTGGTATTATTTTGTCATTTGTGCTTTGTCATTTGTCATTAATAAATGGCTTACACAATTTCCGAAAAAATCTTACTAGCTCATACTGATAAAAAAGACATAAAGCCAGGTGAGTTTATCGAGGCGAAGATTGATCTAGCTTTAGGTAACGATATTACGGCACCTTTTGCTATAGAAGAGTTTAGAAAATCAGGAGCCAGGGGAGTTTTTAATAATAAGAAGATAGTCTTGGTGCCTGACCATTTTGCTCCGGCAAAAGATTTAAAGAGCGCAAATCAATGCCGGATACTGGCGGATTTTGCCAAAGAGCACAAAATTGAGAATTATTTTGAAGTGGGCCGTATGGGGATTGAACACGCGCTTTTACCTGAAAAGGGATTAGTTTCTCCCGGTGATTTAGTTATTGGCGCAGATTCACATACCTGTACCTACGGTGCATTAGGTAGTTTTGCCACGGGAGTAGGTTCAACAGATTTAGCCAGGGCGTTTATTGACGGGAAATGCTGGTTTAAGGTGCCGCAAACCATAAAATTTATCTATAACGGCAAACTGAATAAATGGGTAGGCGGTAAAGATTTGATTCTTTATACAATAGGCCAGATTGGCGTGGATGGAGCATTGGAAAAAGTTATGGAGTTTAGAGGGCCTGTTATTAATAAATTAAGTATGGACAATAGGTTTGCGATGTCTAATATGGCAATTGAAGCAGGCGGAGTTACTGGAATAATTGAGCCGGATGAAGTTACTTTTGAATATATAAAGGCTACACGCTGCAGGCTACACGCTGCAGGTAAAAGAGCCTGTAGCATGAAGCATGAAGCGTGGAGCAAATTGAAATCTGACCCAGATGCTCATTATGAGAGAATTTACGAATACGATGTTTCTCAGTTGGAGCCGTTGGTGGCCTGTCCGCATTTACCCAGCAACGTAAAACCCGCATCAAAATTAAGGGGTATAACCCTTGATCAGGTAGTTATTGGTTCGTGTACTAACGGCAGGATTTCGGATTTAAGGCTCGCCGCTAAGATTTTGAAAGGTAAAAAGATCAAGCCGGGTTTAAGATTAATTGTTATTCCTGCAACGCAGAAGGTTTATCTGGAGGCAGTGAAAGAAGGCTTGGCAGAGATATTTGTGCGGGCAGGAGGAGTATTTTCTACTCCTACATGCGGGCCCTGTTTGGGGGGGCATATGGGAATTCTCGCTGAAGGCGAAAGGTGCCTGGCTACTACTAACAGAAATTTTATCGGCAGGATGGGCAGCCCTAAATCAGAGGTTTATTTAACCGGCCCTGCGGTAGCTGCTGCATCGGCTATAACAGGTAGAATTACGCATCCAGATTTATTATAGCGTATAGCGTATAAAAGATAGCGCATAGCGTAGAGCGTATAGCGTATAGTCAAAACAAGAATTTTTACTAAACGCTAAACGCTAATAAAAACCGCTAACCGCTAACCGCTAACCGCTAACCGTTAAACATTAATGATAATCAAAGGTAAAGTCCATAAATTTGGTAACAATATCAATACCGACGATATTATTGCGGCCAAATATTTGGTTAGTACTGACGAAAAAGAGCTGGGTAGGCACTGTATGGAGAATATTGCTGGAGATTTCGCAAGTATTGTAAACAAAGGCGATATTATAGTAGCAGGTAAGAACTTTGGTTGTGGCTCATCGCGGGAGCATGCGCCGCGGGCATTAAAAGGCTGCGGTATAGCTGCAGTGGTTGCGCGCAGTTTCGCCGGAATATTTTTCAGAAATGCTATAAATGTCGGCCTGCCATTTCTACGATTAGACGATGTAGATAAAATAAAAGATGGTGATTTACTTCAAATAGATTTAACCGGCGGTATAATAAAAAATTTGAGTACAAGCCAAGCTTATAAAACCGAACCCTTTCCTAATTTTTTAGAAGAGATTATAGAACAGGGCGGGTTGATGAATTATATTAAACGAAGACACAACTTACGGAATGAAATGACGTAAGTTGTATGTCTTTGTTTATTCCCCCTTCTTGCTTTCGCAAGAAAGCAGGGGGGATTAATTCGCGCTAATAACTTATGTCGGCTATCGCCTCCATAAGTTATGCGCTCATTAAATGTATAAAATAGCGGTAATCCCGGGAGACGGGACAGGCCCGGAAGTAATTCGGGAAGGCCAAAAAGTGTTAGAGGCAGTAAGTCAAAAATATAATTTTAAATACGAAACCAAAATTTTTGATTTTGGCGCAGAGCGGTATCTAAAAACAGGGAAGGTCCTGGAAAACGAGGATATTGAAGAACTAAAGAAATATTCCGCCATTTATCTGGGCGCTGTGGGCCATCCTAAAGTAAAACCGGGGATCTTAGAGGCAGGTTTGCTTTTAAAGCTCAGATTTTCCTTTGACCAGTATATAAACTTACGTCCGGTAAAGCTCTATAATGCTGATTTTTGCCCTTTGAAAGGTAAAAAACCAGAGGATGTGGATTTTGTAGTCGTGCGGGAGAATTCTGAGGGGCTCTATAGAGGTATGGGCGAATTTAAGGACAAAGGCACCAAAGATGAAGTAGCTATTCAGATTTCTTATAATACACGTAAGGGTGTAGAGCGTTGTATCCGTTATGCTTTTGAATATTGTCGAAAGCGCAATAAAAAGAAAAAACTTACTCTATGCGGTAAAACCAATGTTCTGACCTTTGCTTGGGACCTTTGGGAGAGGACCTTTAATGAAGTCGCCAAAGAATACCCGGACATAACCACTGATTATGCCCACGTGGATGCTACGACCATGTGGTTTGTAAAGAACCCCGAGTGGTTTGATATGATTGTAACGGATAATATGTTTGGCGATATTATCACCGATTTAGGTGCTATGATTCAAGGTGGTATGGGTATTGCCGCAGGCGGAAATATTAATCCGGCTGGCGTATCCATGTTTGAGCCCATTGGCGGAAGCGCGCCTAAATATACCGGTAAAAATGTAATTAATCCCCTGGCTGCAATTTGCGCATTAGGGATGTTACTGGAGAATTTAGGTGAAGTAAAAGCAGGGCAAGCAGTCGAGGATGCAGTAATAAAAGTAGTTACTAAAAAATTAAAATCTCTAGCTGCGGGAAAGATGGGTTATTCTACAACTGAAGTGGGAGATTTGGTCGTTGAATACTTAAAATAAATGAATTGGGTTACGTCTTAAAAGGTTACGGTTACGAAGCCTGTTTCGTAGTTCGTCTATCGGTTACGTCTAAAGATATTTTTAGCCCAATGCCGTTACCTTTTTAGACGATACAGGCATCGTAGCCCTAACCGAATAACGTAGCCACTATAATATTGATTAAAAGACATAGAAATGAAAAAGTATAATATCGCAGTAGTAGGCGTGGGCGCAGTAGGGATAGAGATGTTGCGTTGTTTAAGGCAGCGTAATTTTCCTATCGGAGAATTGCGTGTTTTTGCCCGCTCTGCCAGGGACATTGAAGTTGACGGCCAAAAATATTCTGTAAAGGCGATTTCGTCTGAAGGGTTCGATGGTATAGATATAGCTTTGTTTGCGGGAACTGAAGGAGAAAAAGGTGCAGCAGT
>Ga0315280_10005509_pt1 | contig 17980 bp, 19 predicted proteins | sample YL17G06_40_MG_FD_203697 | JGI IMG/M metagenome (GOLD analysis project Ga0315280, IMG submission 203697) | Sediment microbial communities from Yellowstone Lake, YNP, Wyoming, USA - YL17G06_40 | ecosystem: Environmental > Aquatic > Freshwater > Lake > Sediment | place: USA: Wyoming | collected... | reverse complement strand
CCAAAGTTTAGTTAGATAATGAATTGACGTGAGGGATAGCTCAGCCGCATCATCGACAAGTCTATCCTCGAAACTATGCCGCCTATGCACTGCTTCGCGCTCGTTATCACCCCCTTCTCAATCCAAGTTCATTACAGAGCGCCTCCGCCCGCCTCATCCATATAGCGCACAAGAGATTCCAGAAACAACTCCAAAACAGAGAATTTGCAGCCTGCAGTCACGGGACCTCCACCCTGCTTTATCCACGGTTCCTACTCCAAAAGAGGTGTTGCTACACTTCAAGTCTTTAAATGAAGACTGTTTACGGAAAAGACGTCCTTATTTTAGGTGATTTAGCATGGCTAAAACTTTGGCGTTTGCTCGATTATAGCACGCCTAACTTCAAGGTAAATGGTTGACATAGAAACTAAAGGCGTTAGGAAAACCAATGTTGAGTTTTTAGGCATATGTACACTAGGGAAAGCATCACCGGTACTTCTTCGAGTACACCCACTACCGTTGCTAGAGCAGCTCCGCTTTCAAGCCCAAAAAGCATCGTTGCCACTGCAATTGCCACTTCGAAGTGGTTGCTTGCTCCAATTTGGGCTGATGGGGCAGCATCTTGGTATCTGAGACCAATAAACTTTGCAAGAGCGTACGTAATGAGGAAAATGACCATTGTTTGTATGTATAGAGGTAGAGCAATCATTCCGATTACTAATGGTTGAGCTACTATCACTTTTCCTTGCAGACTGAAAAGCACAATTAAAGTTATCAAGAGAGCTGTGATCGAGACGTATTTAAGCCCTGAAGAAAATTTCGTCTCAAACCATTCAATCCCCTTCCTTAAAATGATATATTTCCTCGAATAGTATCCTGCCACTAAAGGTAGCCCAACATAAATGGCAACTGAAAGAATCATGGTTTCCCACGGGACAGGTATGCTTGCAACGCCTAAGAGGAAGCCAGCGAATGGAGCATATAGAAAAAGCATTGATAACGAGTTAATAGCAACCATTACAAGTGTATGTGCCATGTTTCCTTTCGATAGAAAACTCCAAACTAGAACCATCGCTGTGCAGGGTGCCACCCCAAGGAGGATCATCCCGGCAATATATTGAGATGCAAACTCGGCTGCTATGAACGAAGACCATATAATTCTCATGAATAACCAAGCGAAGAAAGCCATGCTGAACGGTTTAATCGCCCAATTCACAAACAAGGTAAGGCCAACCGGCTTTGGCGTCTTGCCAGCTTTGATTACTTCCTTAAAGTCGATCTGAACCATAATTGGGTACATCATGAAGAATAAACAAATGGCAATTGGGATCGAGACATGGGCATATTCAGTCGCACCTAAGATCTTAGATATTTCTGGGAACATCATTCCTAGAATCGTTCCTATGATTATGCACAATATAACCCATATTGTGAGATACTTTTCAAATATTCCAAGGGCACGTTTTTTGGTTGCCAAGTTTTATTCACCTATGAAATTCTTTCTACTAACTTTTTGTTGGCTCGTTTTTGGTCATTTATGTAGGTAGGATTTTGGTAGGTTGAGTTGTTACAATTACATATTTAAATGTCTTGTTGCACTTCAAGTTTCTATGTCCTAGAAATCATGCGTAAAAACGGCGGAGAACGCAAATTGGCGGTTGGGGATCATCCCGAAGCTCACATATACCAAATTCTAGGTATGGCGGTTGTTGTGAATGGCAAGATCAAACTCCCTCCTAATTTTGACGAGGAGGAACTGGAGAACGCCATATTGCAAGAGATCAAAGGGGAAATCTCCAACAGAGAGGAGGGAAAATGCGGCTAATCCTCATTTTGACCAAACCCCCATCCAATTTATTGGTCCAGAATGACTGTGTAAAATTAGCTTCACCTGCAATGCCAAGCAATCATAAAGTCGGACTGTATTTAATCGGAGACGCAGTTTTCTGCGCGAAGAAGGGGCAAGGGATAGCCGAGAATCTAGGTAGATTGATTTTATACGGTGGTGAAGTGTTTGTGTGTAAAGAGGATTTAGATGCTCTACGATATCCTAAATGGTAGAGCAAAAGGTAGCTCACAGTCATGTAGCCTCTGCCCTGCTTTATCCCCGGTTCCTACTCCATAGATTCAGAGTACAACGTATCTCAGAAGCAAGACTGCGCCGCACACAGCCACGGAGATTATCATCGACGGATACGCGACTTTGCAGTATGCCCTCCAACTTATTGGATACTTGTTCTTTTCTGCAACCGCAACTCCCACCACGTTAGCCGACGCGCCTATCGGCGTCCCATTACCACCGATGTCCGCTCCCAATGAGAGGGACCACGCTATAGGATTCAATTCGAGGCCCGTGATCATCGAAAGATCTTTGATTAGAGGCGCCATCGTCGCCGCGAAGGGAACATTATCTACCACAGAAGAAAGGAATGCTGACATCCATAGTATTACGCTTAACGCGACAGCCATGTTGTTCCCAGCTATCTGTCCTATGCCTTGAGCAACCTGCTCAATGATTCCTGTATACTCTATGCCGCCGACGACTATGAAGAGGCAGCCGAAGAAGATCAAGGTCAACCAATCTATCTTCTCAAGAAACTGCGGGGTCTTCTTGATTGGATTCCCACCGAACACTAGAATAATGCTTGCGGCGACTACGCCGATCTGCGCAACTGTCAGTCCTGTAATGTGGTGAGTGACGAGAAGCGCCACTGCGATACCCAAATCAGCCACACCAACCTTGAAGAGCCAAGGGTCGACGATGGCTTCGCTGGGCTTTACTAATTTGAGTTCATTCTTGTCAAGGCGTGTCTTTACCTCTGCTTTCGACTTACGAAGGTCCTTTCTATACAAAGAATAGAAGAAAATCATCGTGACAACCCATGATATCCAGGCCGCTGGGCCCGTGTTCACAACGAAATCCATGAAGCTATAGCCTAATGTCGTTCCAATGATGACGTTAGGAGGATCTCCAACCATCGTTGCGCTTCCTCCGATGTTGGCTGCGCAGATCTCAACGATAATAAGGGGAATCGGATTCAGCCCGATTAGGGTTCCAACCTCAATCGAGAGGGTTGCCATGAAAAGCATGACCGTTATACTGTCAAGGAACATCGATAGAAATCCGGATAGAAATGGAAAAATCAAGAAGAGATACACAGGATTGTAATTCGTCTTTTCAACAGCGAGCAAGCCTATCCATCTGAAGAAACCGCTCTCCCTGAGCCCGGTCACCATCGTGAACATTCCAAAGATTAGCCCAAGCGTCTCCCAATTCTCGTAGCGCAATGCAAGACCCAACGACTCAGCGGGCGGGAAGACGAGCGCGACCATCACACTCGCTCCCGCTATCGCTACAATGGTCCTGTGAATTCTGTTGGACATGATGCCTGCATAAGTGGCGATGAACACTACAAGTGAGATCATCTGAGGCATCGTTAACATCAATGTGTTATCGCCCTTCGTCGTTCTCGGTTACAATTACGTGAAGAACCAAAGCTCGGCGGAAGAACCGATTTCAACCAAGCCATCATGAACCCATCTACCATGACCTTCCGCTCTACGCGATGGAGAGAGATGTATATATTTAAATTTGTGGATTTGCCAAATCAAGGCGTGGGAGAACTCCTTCCTAAGGTAAGAGCCGAACAGGAGCACAGGACCCGTGAAGAGTCTTTTGTTGAGTTATTTCGGGGGGCGAAGTCAAAGTCGTTAATGACGATTTTAAGCAAACTCTCGAGAGGGGAAGCACCAAGAAGGTGGGATTGTGGCTGAATCAGCTCTTGAAGAGAATGGAAAATACGAGGATTTCGCCAAGTCCAAGAAGAGGATAGGGTCGCTTCATATCAACGATAGTTTGCACATAAACCACTTGAGATTCGATGGGTCTACGCTACGCATCTCACAGGAGGTTGAAAGGTTTCTAAAGAAGCCACCCGTCAGGAAGAAAGTCAAAGTCAGCATGAAAATGGAGAGCAAACAGAACGAGAGCCTAATACGTCTGCTAAATGCTATTAAGAATCGAAGAAGACTAAAGATTCTTCAAATGCTCTCAACACGTCCACACAATCTCGAAGAGATACGAACCAACTTGAAAGGCGGGGGACTTTACCACAGCCTAAGCACAGTCGCAAAGTATATTGAGCCCTTAATCGATTCCGGCCTTATCAGAACAGCGAATAACAATTACGCATCAACCTCGCTTGGAAAAGAGATTCAAGAGATCTTGGGTGAACGCGGGCTGGAAGCATTTTCACCTCACTCGAATTGCTATGAGGAACTATGTATACAGGTTTTGAGATCGGGAAGAAAGATCTACCGCGAACTCGCCACAATTTTTGAGCCGTCAACTCTTCAGAGAGTTTTGAAAAGGCTGGAGAAAGCTGAGCTGATCGTTAGAAACCACCCACCTGATCGCGTCTTCTTCTCCGCTACTTATGGGAAGCTGGACGATGAGCTCTCTCCCACTGAACGAAGAGTTCTCAATTCCATTAAGAAGAGCTTTACCTCAGGGGTTCCCGCACGTGAGCTTTCCAAGCTTGTTGGAATAAACCTCCGAAGAACCTACAAATATCTTAGCAGACTGAACCAAAAGAAAAGAATCGCACAATGGTGGAAACCCGTAGGCTATGAGCTTACGAAAAAGGGTGAAGGCATCGCTAGATGCTTAGAGGCGATCGCGAACATCAGACCTGAGTTTTCAAAGGCGACGTCGATTGGAGTTGGATTCGATACCCACGGCGCGATCAAGAGTGATGCGTTTATGGAGGTTAGGCTGACCGGTGAGAAGGGAGTTCTGCAGTCTGATTTATGGAAGAGGCTTGGTTGGGACGGTAGGGAAGGGTCCAGACAGGTACGGAGACTGGAGAGGAAGGGATTCATAAAGAGAGTAAGGGAGCTTCGCTCAGGCAAATGGACCTATAGAATATTTCCTATTCGTAGATTCTCTAGTGTCGACTCAATCATTAAGGTTCCTTGCGCTGGTTGTGATGAGGATCTTTCAGGAAAATGTCCGAATAACACTTTGACCCCGGAAAATTGTCAAAAACTTACAAAATGGTTGATGGACATTGGCGTTAGCGATCTCGAAGAGTCCGCTGGCCAACGGACACTTGCCTAGAGGATCCACCTCTTCTTCATCAGGTTAGAGAGGCAAAGAAAAACGGTTTAAAGATGATCGTTGGGGGACTAGGAACTTGGCAGTTCAGATATAGACTAGAATTCCTTGACAAATATGGTATTGATTGTGTCGTGAGCGGCGAAGCCGAGAAGGTTGTTGGAGAACTCTTTAGAAGAGCGCTTGAGGGCGAACAGTTGCCGAGATTCTGCGATATCGATGTGAAAGATGCCCCAAACGTCGAGGAGATTCCCGAGATAAAGAATCCATCCATAAACGGACTTATAGAAGTTGGAAGAGGATGCTGCCGAGGATGTTGTAGCCATTTGCGGAAATGCAGCTCCAGCTCCGACTCCGATCGCCATGGCGAGAAATATCCAGATAGTGAGGAACCTATCCAAAAGCGGTAGCTTACTAGCCTTTCCAGACCGCATGTTTTCAGACATGAGGCCTGAGTGTTTGGTAGCAACATATTTAAATTCGTCATTATCTATCACCTACAGAAGGTGAAGAAGCTTGGATAAAGAGATTTACGTTGAAGTGATCGGCGTCAACCCTCCGTGCAAGAAGTGCGATGCCACTTGGAAGAATGTTGAGAAGGCAGCTTCAACACTTAAGTCAGAAGGAGTTAAAGTGACAATGAAGAAACTCGACATCATGTCTGAAGACGTGATCTCGAGGTATGGAGTGATAATGTCGCCAGCGCTTGCCTTGAACGGAGCGGTCAAATTAATGGGTAGGGTGCCTGAAGTAAAGGAAGTTGAGACACTCCTGAGAGAGACAGCAAAGTAGCATTTTGGAAGCGACTATATGACAGAGAAGAAGCGAGTAATTCGAACAGCCATTCTGCTTGCGTTCACACTGACGGTCTTCAGTGCGCATTCAACGGAAGCTTACAGAAGGTGAAAATCGTGGCCGAGGAGAAACATTGGCAAGAAGGAGTGAAGACGCACGAGAACATCGTATACGCTTGCTTTGGATGTTTATCGAATACTGGAGTTACGGCTGGTCTGGGAAGCCTTGAGGCTGTGAAGGAGCTCGGTCTAGATAAAGTCGCTGTAGGCTGTTTAGCGTCCCTCCCACTTGGCGTAGCTCCAGTCATCGGAAAGACCAAGGCCGCAAAGAAGATTATCACGGTAGATGGGTGCCCGTTTGAATGTAGCAGAAAGACTGTTGAAGCTGCTGGTTTCAAGCCTGCGAAGAGCTTCATGCTCGTAAGAGACATCGGCATGAAGAAGAAAGCCCTCCACGAAGACATTGGAACAGATCTGAAACCGTTGATGAATTACATTTCACCTGAAGACGTGGAGAAAACGAAAGAACTCGTAATCAAGGCAATCCAAGAAGACCTGTGAACAAGAAACTAGTCAAGACATAACTTGATCAAATACAACTGCGAAAAGACGGCTCAAGTGGACGTGAACAAGTTGAGAAAAGGTGAAAACTACATGCAAAACAATGAGAGAAAGGAACCCAAGATACTGGAAGGCTGCTACAAGTCTGCTGAACATGCAAATATTGTCTGGGTTTGCGATGGCGCTGCGAACGTCGGGCAGGTTGGACAGGCTGTAGGAGTCTTGCTTACAAATATGGATAAGGCACGTATGTGCTGCACAACGGCTGTTGGCGCAAGTTCGAAGCCTCACCTTGACATAGCTGAAAGAGCCAAAAAGAACATCGTCATAGACGGATGTGAAAACAGGTGCGCATCAAAAGTTCTGGAGAAGGCTGGAAAGAAGATCCACTACGAGATAACCATATCCAAGTATCTCCAAAAGGTTCCAACGCTCGACATCTACATGGGCAATGTCAAGAAAATAGCTCAGACAATAATGGAAGAAGCACAACTCTAGGAGAAAATGAAAGGCGACATTCCATGCCTAACAACACAAGAAAGCTGTTGATGGCTGAACTCACTTGGAAGGAGGGTTTATGCTCCGAGGTCAAGATGAGAGACCACGTTGTCATAATTGATTCTAGTAGGGATGAAGGGGGTAACGATCTGGGTCCAGCACCAACCGAGCTTTTCTTGGCCGCTCTGGGAGGTTGCATAATGATCAACATATCACGAATAGCCAAGAGAATGAGATTAGACCTCAAGAGCGTTAGAATGGAAATTAGCGGCATAAAGAAGCATAATGAGCATCCATCATCCTTTATTGAGCTTTATGTGAACGTCACAATCGACACAAACTCGAAAGATCATGCAAGATTAGAGAAACTGGTTCGATTGGCTGAGGAGAACTGCACCGTTTCCAACACTTTGAGAAAAGCAGTTGGTCCAATCGTGCGCTTAGGTTAGAGAAATAGATATGTCCGTTAAGAAATATGCAAAGAGCACTTCGAAGCTTATTCAGTTGAGCAACTTTATTCGGGACTACTATTCATACATGATCATATTGACTGTAGTTGCGGCGATGTTTGTAGGCAAGCTCTTCCCCTACTTGTTGAAAGCATCGACGCCATACATGGTCTACTTCATTGCTGCGATGATTTGGGCTATGAGCGTGACGATCAAGTTCTCAGATCTACCGCTCACCTTCAAGAAGGGTAGGCTGATTGGATGTGGGCTCGTCACAAACTTCATTTTCCTTCCCCTTCTCTGCTACGTGCTTGCAATCTTTTTAATGAGCCGATATCCGCTCTACGCTGCAGGCTTCATACTCATGGGTACAGTGCCATGCGCGGGGATGAATGTTGTTTGGACGGGTCTCTTGAAGGGAGATGTAGCGCTCGCCCTTCTGTTGGGTGCGCTAACGATGATCCTTGGAATCGTTACAATACCATTGTTGACTGGTGTCCTTGCAGGAGCATATGTATCAGTAGATGTCTTGGGAATGCTCAACATACTCATATCGGCCCTCATAGTCCCAATCGCATTCGGCATAATTACCCGGAACATCCTTGAAAAGAGGAGCGGTGCGAACGCAAAGAATTACCTTCCAGTCTTCCCGCCCATAGCAGCGATCATGGCCATGATCCTGATGTTCATCATGGTGGCAGTCAACATCCCGACGATACCTATCACTGAAGATATTCTAGTGGTACTACTTATCCCTCCTCTAGTATTGTTTCCGATAGCATTCGGGGGAATACACCTCTTCTGCAACAGGATCTTGAAGTGCGCCAAAAGGGAGACTGTCGCAATAGTATACTCTTCAGGCATGAAACATCTTCCATTAGCAATGGGTGTAGCATTTGTTTCACTTGGACAGCAAGCAGCGCTGCCTATAGCTGTAGCAGCTATCTTTCAAACCCTTAACGCGAGCCTCTTCTACAAGATCTTTCAAGGAAAGACTCGTTTGACTTCAGGCCGTGAGGTTTTAGCTGATGCTTCTTAGTGCTCTTAAGCTTCTTAGATACGGCCTAGGAAATCCGGTATCACGTCAAATACTTTCCCTCGGACTGAGCCTCTGCGACGACTGTGAAATGACTCGACTTGAACATGCGATGACGATTTACTTAGGCAAGGCCAATGCCAATTCTCTCTCATGTAGAGTCTACTCATCCCTGCTCAGCACTTTGTTCGATCTTGGTCTGAGTGCGTTCGATGTTGAGAGGCATTCATTCTCTGAATACTTTTCCGAACCAGTAACTCGAAGAGGGCTCCTAGCTGTTGTGCGCGGCATCGCAAGATACGGCGTGACCAAGCCTCAGCTCTTAGAGGCGCCGTTCCTAGTCGTATGGAACTTGACAGATGCCTGCAACCTGCGATGCCGACATTGCTACCAAACAGCAGGATCGAAGAAGCCTGATGAGCTTTCAACGGATGAAAAGCTTAAAGTGGTCGAGGAACTCGCGGAAGCGGGAGTAGTTTCCATAGCTTTCTCAGGCGGAGAGCCTTTAATGGCTAGAGACTTCTTCGATGTCGCTTCCAAGGTCAAGGAGAAAGGGATGCATCTTGCAATAGCCACAAACGGCACATTAATCACACATGATGTAGCGAGGAGACTGAAAGCTCTGGGAACAGATTACGTGGAGGTGAGCCTTGACTTCCCTGACGCTGAAAAACACGACGATTTTCGCGGTGTCAAAGGCGCTTTCGAGAGGACGCTGCAAGGGATTCAAAACTGCATTGCAGAAGGAATTTTCACTTGCATCGCCACAACCGTAACCAAACTCAATTTTCAAGAGATATCAAAGATAATAGAGCTAGCGAAGCGGTTGAAGGTTAGAAGGTTCATCGCCTTCAACTTCATCCCGACTGGAAGAGGCATAGACGCGGCGGAACTCGATTTGACACCTGAACAGAGAGAACAGCTTCTCACGCAATTGTTCCATGAGAATAGCGTTGGCGGCATTGAGGTTTTGAGCACAGCTCCACAGTATGCGCGCGTGAGTTTGGAATCCTCCGGAGGCGTGAACGTGGCCCCAACCCACTTCTACCTTGGTGAAGCTTCTTGGGATCTGAAGGTGTTAGCGGAGTTTATAGGTGGATGCGGCGCTGGTAGGCTCTACTGTGCATTGCAGCCTAACGGTGACGTTTCGCCGTGCGTTTTCATGCCGAACCTTGAAGTCGGCAACCTGAGAAAAGAGAGGTTCATGGACATTTGGCATTACAGCCAGGTTCTTGCTAGATTGCGGGACAGATCCTCGCTTCGAGGCAACTGCGGAAAATGCGAATACAGATTCATCTGCGGCGGATGCAGAGCCCGAGCACTAGCCTACTTCAACGATATTCTAGCGCAAGATCCAGGATGCGTCCGTAACACCCTGTACTTGGACTCGACCTCAGTGGGTTCTCGCGTCCTCAAGTCATCATCGTTGATTAAATCGTGAGCACGATTCATCGAGAAAGGAGATGATGATGTGGTGAACCTCCGTTCAATGAATATCGAGGATGTACCGAGGATCTTTCGGTCTTCCGTGAAGGGGTTGGATTATTCTGAGACCAAGGTGAGGCGTGAAGATTTGGCGATGCTATTATACTTGCGGTTCCACCCAAACAGGCACTGAGGACAACGCTATGGCAACAAAATGCGATGGAGAATGCGATTCATGCAGACAATTTGATGACTGCACGGACAATAGGAAGAGGATTTACCAAGAACAGAAGCTGCTTAGAATTAGAATGGAGAAGGTGAAGCATAAGATAGCTGTGATCAGCGGCAAGGGGGGAGTTGGAAAAAGCGTGACAACAGTGAACTTGGCCATCGCTTTTGCTTGGCACGGCCACCCTCACAGCGTAGGTATTCTTGACGCAGACATACATGGACCATGCGTACCCAAGATGCTTGGAATGAGAGGACAACGGCTTGAAGTGGGACCGCCTGGAGCGTTTCCTGCGCTGGGGCCGCTAGGGGTCAAAGTCGTTTCGATGGATTTTCTACTTCCAAGCGACGATACTCCAGTTATCTGGCGTGGCCCACTCAAGATGTCAGCCATACGACAATTCCTATCGGGAATAGTTTGGGGGGAACTTGACTTCCTTCTCATAGATCTTCCTCCCGGAACAGGAGATGAGTCTCTAAGCGTTATGCAACTTCTGCCCGAAATGGATGGTGTAGTTTTAGTCACAATTCCCTCCGAGGTCTCACAGATCGTAGTGAAGAAAGCTGTGACTTTCGCTCGACAATTGAAGATCCCGATAATCGGAATAGTCGAGAATATGAGTGGGTTTGTCTGTCCGAAATGCGGTGCAGAGGTCAATGTCTTCAAGGTTGGTGGAGGCAAGAAGATATCGGACGACCTAGATGTTCCTTTCTTAGGGAGTATCCCTCTTGACCCTAGGATCTGCGAAGATTCAGATAAGGGCATGCCGTTTATAATCGAGCACTCAGACTCTCCAGCAGCGAAAGCCTTCATGAAGATCGTGGACAAGATAGAGACATTCTTGAAAGAGAAGGAGGAGGAAGCTAGACCAGTAGCCGTTGAAAAACGAGCGGAGTTTGAAACAATTCCTCATTTCCAAGAAGCTTGAAGCTATGACCGCCAATTCCGACGTTCTGATGAGCGGACAGAAAAGGATAAGAGTTAACTACATCGCTAGGGTGGAGGGACAAGGAGCATTAGATATACGTTTCTCAAACGGAAAAGTCGAAGAACTCAAGCTTGAGATATATGAGCCTCCAAGATTCTTCGAAGCTTTCTTGATTGGAAGAAGCTTCGATGAGGTTCATGAGTTAACGTCGAGAATCTGTGGGATATGCCATGTGGCTCATCAGATCACAGCCTTGCAAGCAATTGAGAATGCCATAGGCGTAACCGTCAGCCAGCAGACGAAGGATCTCCGCAAGCTACTTGCTCTCGGCGGTATAATCCAAAGCCATGCGCTGCACCTGTACTTTCTCGCAGCCCCAGACTACTTGGGATATGAGAGCGCGATATCGATGATTCCAAATCAGTTGTCATTGGTTAAGCGTGGACTTGAGCTCAAGAAACTTGGAAATGACATTGTTGAGCTAATAGGCGGCCGAGCAATCCATCCCGTAACCGCTATGATTAACGGATTTACTGCACTTCCAAGAGAAAAAGACCTTGAAGCTTTGAAAAGGCGGTTAACGGAAGCGAAGGCAGACGCTATTCGTACTGTGGAACTCTTTATAAATCTCAAAACTCCAGATTTCCAAAGGAAATGCGAATACGTAGCCCTTTCACATCCAACCGAGTATGCCATAAATGAAGGAAGACTTGTCTCCAGCGAGGGCCTCGACATACCAGCAAGCGAATACCGAAGGTACTTCAAAGAGAGGCAGGTACCGCACTCCTACGCGAAACACTCATCCATCGAAGGCCGCAGCTCCTTCATGGTCGGACCCCTAGCTCGAATAAATATAAACTTCGAGAAGCTCTCAAGCGACGGTAGATCACTCGCCAAAGAAGCGGGGTTCAAGCCGCCGAACTTTAATCCATTCTCGAACAACCTAGCTCGAGCGATAGAGATTCTCCACTTCATAGACGAATGCATAGAAATCATTGAGCGCCTAGACTTGAAGGAAGAGAATAGAAGTTTCGAAGCTAAGGCTGGTGGGGGATTCGCGATAACCGAGGCGCCTAGAGGAAGCCTCTACCACTATTACAAAATCGATAATGGCGGAATCGTGGAGAAAGCGGATATAGTTACACCTACAGCTCATAATGTCTATAACATTGAACAAGACCTCTGGAGTTTTGCTCCAAACGTCATAGAGTTACCGCTCGAAGATGCTACTTTGAAATGTGAGATGCTCATCAGAGCCTACGACCCATGCATCTCATGCTCCGTCCACTTCTTGAAGTTGAACATTCGAAAAAATGAGCGACTTAACTCAGATCTTCCTCCGCAGAAGATGAAACATCATTCATGAAGTTGGCTGTATCGATTTGAGTAGACTATACAAATGTCCTAAATGCGGCTTTGAATTCGATATCAGTTATGCCAGAGCATTTGCCTGTTCGGGTTGTCCCTCAGCTCCTTTTGGAGACTGCGGTATGATTAAATGCCCTAAATGTAAACACGAGTTCAGATACGTTGAGAATCTATAATGAAGTCGATTGAAAGGTTGCGATCTTTAATAATGGACGTAGAGTTTCAACCAGCTGGAAAACGCATCAAGGTTGAGAAAGGCTTAACGATTCTTGAGGCAGCGCAACGCGCTGGCATAAAGATTAGAAGTGTATGCGGTGGCGCCGGGAATTGCGGCAAATGCAAGGTCATCGTGGACGAGGGAAAGATACTTGAAAGATCAAAGTCATACAAGAAGTTCCTCACCCAAGATGAGATTGCCAAAGGCTATCATCTTGCATGCCAAACACAACTCCTCAGCGATACTAGAGTAACAGTTCCACCGGAAAGCCGAATTGAAGGACAGCAAATTCTGACGAGTGCGTTCATTCCAAGGATTAAGCTTGACCCTTGTTGCACTAAACAATTCATAAACGTGAATCTTGCTGAGCTTGAAGACAAATTCGGTCGCGTCGAACGACTCGCGAGGCTAATGAAAAGTACGCTTGGCCGTGAGCTGCCTTTTTCCGACCTTGCGCTACGGAAGCTTGAGAGAATGACGATGACGGAAGCCAATGGACTCACCTTAACTATAAACAAGTGCGCTACTGAAAGCGAGGTCATCGACATTGATGCTGGAGACACTTCTCTACGAAACTATGGTTTGGCCGTCGACGTCGGTACGACTAAGATTGTGATATATCTTGTTGACTTGAGGGATGGAGAGGTCATAGATGTGGAGTCGGGATATAATGAGCAATTGATCTATGGAGAGGATTTACTCTCAAGAATCGACTACGCTTTCAGAACCAAAGGAGGTTTATCTAAGCTTCAGGGAGCCGCAGTTAACACGATAAATAAGGTGGTCAAAAATATCGTCGAGAGGAACCGCATAAATCTTCAAGAGATAACGGACGTATGTGTTGCAGGCAATACAGTTATGACCTATCTCCTTTCAGGATCGGATCCCTCACATCTTGTTGACGCGAATATTCGCGTTTCACGGGATTCTATTCAAAGAAGAGCTCAAAAGTTCGGCATTACAGTTAACCCTAACGCCATGGTATACTGCTTACCGAACGTTAGTAGATTCGTTGGAGGCGATGCTGTCGCTGATGTCTTGACGTCTGGAATGCACCAATCGCCTGAAATCTCGATTTTGATCGATATGGGAACAAACGGGGAAATAGTTATCGGGAGTAGAGGTTGGCTCCTTTCTACATCATGCGCAGCAGGCCCAGCCTTTGAAGGTTGGGAGATTAGGTTTGGAATACGCTCTGTCGAAGGAGCCATTGAGCACGTCAAGATTGACTCGAAGACTGTGAAATCAACCTATACAGTCATCGGAGGACCTCAACATAAGGCTCGAGGCATATGTGGATCCGGGATTATAGATGCTGTAGCAGAGATGTATCGGTCGGGTATAGTCGACTTCTCTGGGAAGATAAGTGATGGAGAGAGATCGCCTCTCATAAGGAATGGTATCGACGGTTTAGAGTACGTCATCTCGCCAGCGCCTGAAAACGATCTTCAAAAGGACATAGTGATCACTGAAAGAGACATTAACAACTTGATTGATTCGAAAGCAGCTGTCTGCGGCTCAGTAGCCGTTCTAATGAAGAAAGTTGGCGTAACAGTTACGGATATTGGAAATCTCTATCTCGCTGGAGCTTTCGGCAACTACATAGACCCGAAGAGCGCCATAACTCTCGGCATCTTCCCGGAATTCTCAAACGCCAAGATCATCCAACTCGGAAACGGCTCAGTTGCAGGCGCGTATCTTACCTTGCTGTCGGCGAAGAAACGTGTAGAAGCGGACGAGATTGCTGAGATGATGACATACTACGATTTAACGATCGACCCTGATTTCATGGAGGAGTATAGCGCAGCTTTCTGCATCCCTGGAAGACCGGAGTTCTTTCCGTCCATGCGAAGGTGATTCCGGCATGGTTGCTTTGTTGTTTTGGATTTTCGGAAGTACTGTTCTGGTAAGTTTAATCTCGTTGATAGGCATTGTTACATTGATAGTTAAAGATAAAGTCCTGAACGCGGTACTACTAGGACTTGTTGGCTTTTCGGCAGGCGCTTTAATGGGAGGGGCTTTCCTGCATCTACTGCCTGAAGTGTTAGAGTACTCTCCAAGCGTGAGCGTCTTCTCATATTTGATCTTCGGATTCGCTATGTTCTTCTCGTTGGAGAAGTTTCTTTACTGGCGTCACTGCCATAAAGGAGTATGCGACGTTCATACCTTTACGTACATGAATCTGATTGGCGATGGAATTCATAATTTCACAGACGGACTCGTCATTGCAGCTAGTTTTATAGCTAGTATTCAACTGGGCATAGCTACAACATTCGCTGTGATATCTCACGAAATCCCGCAAGAACTGGGAGATTTCGGAGTTTTGGTTTACGGTGGATTCACAAAGATCAGGGCGCTCGTCTATAATCTGCTATCAGCGTTAACAGCGATCCTAGGAGCTTTTGCCGGCTACTTTCTTTGCTCATATATTGAAAACTTCGCCGTCTTTCTTCTACCAATCACTGCTGGAGGCTTCATCTATATCTCCGGCTCAGACTTGATTCCTGAGCTTCACAAGGAAGCCGATGTGAAGAAATCTATGTTGTCTTTCGCTTTCTTTTCGATAGGTATTCTATTCATGTGGAGTATAAGGTCCATTTTTGAAAGATAATGGAAGAAGATTGGAATAAGCTCTTTTTCATACACACTCACACTTTCACTATTTGAAGAAATCGTTTATTTGTCGTCAATAAAAAGAAGCGCTGAGGCCCTGAGCTGACGATATATCGGCGTTCCTAAACGCGGTATGGGGACAAATCGACAAATTTAAATCTTTCGATTCCAGCATCACAAACAGATAGAAACGTGATAAAGCGGGAATCAGGAGGAATGAAAATTAGGGGTTAAGTTGTCAACCCTTCCCGGTTCATGGATAATATAGGTCTTGAGGAAGTTCAAGGATAGATGCGTTAAAATTGGCTGGAGGGTTAGTGAAGAAGGTGATTGTGTCAAGATGAGTGATGAATATCACGTTTTCGCTTGGTGCAGGTCAATGTCTCCAGGGACCCTTCGTTCTATAGCGACCAGCTCAAGATTCTCAATTCGTGAGCAGGATAGCTGGAAGGTTGAAGAGGCAAACTATATGGCATTTATCTCAGTAGACGGCTTTTCAGACGAAGTATTTGACATCGTCAAAGAATCACCTGAGTTTCTAAACCGTGTCATGCTTTATGATATCGATCACCGGTGTAAAATTGGCGAGGCTATTGCGCTCGTTTTCGCTGAGTTTGAAAGATTTCTTGAAGAAGAGTACGGGGTTCAGCTGAAGCTAGTAAGAAGAGTTTATGCTAAAGATGGAAGCCAGCTGTAACGAATACTGTCGGCCGTCAATTCATATTGTTTGGGAATCTTAAATGGGGGTGGTTGATTTGGGGAGGAGGATTTCATTCATTGGAACTGGCGCTATGGGGGGTGCAGTCTTAGAGCGACTCATTGAGGCTAAGTTCGTGGATGCAGATGCCGTCTTCGCCTGTGATATAGATCAAGCTAAGCTGACTGAAACTAAACAGAAGTTTGATGTGAGGACCAGCACGGATAATAGCGATGCCGCACGGTTCGGAGACGCCATTGTACTTGCGGTTCCGCCCAAAGAGGCACGTCAAGTGCTAGAGGAGATCAGAGACTCGCTGCTTGAATCCAAGATACTAATCTCGCTCGTCGCGCTTATCCCAATAGGTCTCATTGAAGAGACGTTGCGTTTACGCATCGGGGCGGTCAGGGTCATGCCTAACATGCCAAGCATGGTCGGCTCTGGCTTCAACGTCTTCTCCTTTGGGAGATACTTGAGTTCCGAGGATAAGGAGTGGGTGAGGAGTCTTCTCGGCGTCTTGGGCGAATACAAAGAAGTCGGTGAGGAGAAGATCGAGATCTATTCAATCCTTTCAGCGATGGGGCCGACATATTTTTTGCCATTCGTTGACACTTTAATAGAGTTCGGAAAGAACAACGGGCTCTCCTACGAAGAAGCGAGGAAAGCCGGGGCTTCAACTCTGGAAGGAACAGGTGAGCTCGTATCCAGAGTTGACAGATCCATTGAGAGCTTGAAAAATATGATAGGAACTCAACCACTGAAAACACGAGAAGAGCAGATAAGATCCATAATGAAAGAAGAACTCAATAGAACACTCCAACAACTGAAAGTAGCTAAAGAAAAATTGACAAAATAATAAGGGTAAACGCATGCACAAACCTTCTAGGCAATCGTATCCACAGCATCTCGACAGAAGCGCTAGTCGTCTCAATGTTACTTGATTTGTCTCCGGCATACGCATTAGAACTGATAAGGTTAGGAGACTCTTGACGAAGAGCGAAGAACACGAACACATACAATTGAGCGTTCCACTCTACAGACAAACGACGGATTTCACATGCGGCGCGTGCGCAACGCTCATGGTCTGGAGTTTCTTCGATAGAAAAGCAGAACTCTCCAAGCGAAACGAATTCTTTATCTGGACAGAGACTGTTGCTTTACCCTTCAAATTCTCGTCACCGTATCGGATCACAGCGTTCTTCATCAAGAAAGGGTTTGAAACGAGGCTACTAATGAAACAAGAGGAATATTTCGAACTTAAAGCGCCGTTGGAATGTTGCTTGGTCGACTCTGCAGAGAAGGAGCTTTTCCTTGACTTCTTCGAAGCCTATAATAGTATCCTGAAAAGGCGCGTTGCATCAGCTATTTTGGATAGAAAGCCGACATTGCCCGATATTAGAAGAGCACTGTCTGCCCGCAGTCCCGTAATTCTGTTGATAGATTCCTACTATACGGTTAAGGCTAGAGGAGCGCAAGACCCGCCTCATCTACCCCACTGGATTGTCGTAACAGGATACGAAGGTGAGAGATTTCACATCAACGATTCGATCCATGGAGAAAGTCTGAAACCTGGAAAGATGATATTGGAAGCTCGCGTCTTGAGAAAGGCTATGGATACCTATCGAAGATTTGGATGGAACCCCGCTCTGATAGTTGTTGCGTTGAAGGCAGATGAACCGACTCCACGCGTGGATCACGTACGTCTAGTCGGATAGAGAGACGAGATCCTCTGCCATTCTCTGTTCCTAGTAGAGTCAACGTCGTACAGGCCTCATAGATTGGAGAAGCAAAGGGAAACAGTGAAAGAAGCGGTCCATTAAAGAATCTCAGACTTGTGCGGCAGTTATTCTTTTTCCTCAGGATTAGCCTCTATCTTCAATTTTAGGCTCCTAGACCGTCTGTCAATATCGACAACCAGTCTAAACGGCTCAAGATATCCGGACAACCGTTTGTCAAGAAACACTGAAACTACGTTGATCTTGCCCTTTTCTTCAAAGTACGAAGCTAAGATTTCAGGATCCACTGAGCCTCTTGAGCCGCAGACGACTGTCGGTTGCGGTGCACAGCACC
>Ga0315280_10005508_pt1 | contig 17981 bp, 9 predicted proteins | sample YL17G06_40_MG_FD_203697 | JGI IMG/M metagenome (GOLD analysis project Ga0315280, IMG submission 203697) | Sediment microbial communities from Yellowstone Lake, YNP, Wyoming, USA - YL17G06_40 | ecosystem: Environmental > Aquatic > Freshwater > Lake > Sediment | place: USA: Wyoming | collected... | reverse complement strand
GCAGATCGATGCGTCGGTGTCGATCACCCCGCTGTCCACCGCAGCGGCGCTGGTGGCCCTCACGCCCGGCATGGCCCTGTCCGCGAACCCGGCTTTCGTCGCCGACCTGGTCGGGACCCTTGACGACATCACGGCCGTCACCGACCTAGCGGCGGTCCTCGAGGCCCAGCTTGCTTCTGACGGGGCGCTGGACCTTGAGTCCGACGAGGCGACGGCGGCCCTGGAGGCAGCGGTGGCCGCAGCCTGCGGAGCCATCTACCCGCATGTAACCGAGTCGGCGGTCACCGTCGATCCGCAGTCTTCTGACGGGATAGACGTTCTTGACATCCACCAGACCGCGCCCAACCTAGACGTCCTCTATAGGGTCCGCAACAACCGTGCCATCATCTGGGCGGCCTACACGGATGGCGATGATCCATCCTACGTGTGGTTCGCGAAGACCAGGGACCCCGGCTCTTTGGGTGACTTGCTGGACATCCTGGCGCACCCCGACAACGCCGTCACGGGGGCGTGGACCTCCCCGGAATGGAACTGCCTGCTCGACGCATCCGGGGCCGCACGCGTGACCCTGTATAGCGGGTTCCCCGTCCTGTCGATGTCCCTCGGGGTCGCGTCCGTCGCCTGGCTCGCGCACCCGGAGCGCTTCGACGAGCTCAGGCGTCTGTCGGAAGCGGGCGAGTCCGCTCGGTGCGTGGGCCCCACGCTGCTCCAGCTCGCGTTCCAAGTCGTGTTGCCCACTGCAAACCTAGTGACCGGGCTCGCGCCCAGCGACGACGTGACCGAACGCATCGCGCTCTCCTACGCGACGCGAGTGCCGGCCATCTTGGCGAAGGCCCTGAACCGGGACCCAAGCGTGGGCGCGGATGTCGCCTCCCTCATCGGGGCCATGGTTTGGGATCTAGTCGGCGAGGCGCTCCGGGAGCTAGGCTACAGCGCGGTCGAATGGCTCTCTGGCGTCGTCCGGGGATGCAGCGCGGTCGTCTCGGCGATCAACATCGGGCGGGCTGCCGTTGACCAGCTCCAGACGCCGCTGCATGTCGTCTTCGACTTCAGCGACAGCGAAGGCGGAAGCGGCGACGTCGCCGGCAGCCTGCTCGGCCTGTGGGACGTGGTAGACAGCGTCGACGTGCAGGGCACCGTTTGGAGCGGCTCGACGTTGTGTTTCACTGCCCAGGATCAGGAGGGTACGGTACTGCATCTCGAGGGCTACTTCGACTGGCGCAGCGCCGACGACGGCTATGGCCGCGAGTACTTCCTCGGCACCGTTGACCTCGATACCATGGTGGTGAACCTCGAGGGCTACCGGCTCGAGGACTACTGGAACATCGAAGCGGGGCCCTACGCCGCTGAGCTGGCCTCTGACTGGCGCCACATCCAGAACGGGGAATGGACCACCGGCGTACCCGGCGTCTGGGCCGCGGTACGGAGGGAGTAGAGTGGCTGAGAGGCGCCCCGCGCCCCCCTACCTCGGCCACACATCCGGGTCGTAGCCGTCGCACAGGCGCTCGGTGCGGCCGGTGGCGAGGTCGACGAGCCAGAGGATGGCCTCAAGGGCAGTGCCTTCGTCATTGGGCAGCACGCGGCTGCCGACGACGGCAATGCCCAGCGGCTCGCTCACGGCCACGTTCCAGGCCCTGGGGATCTTCGCGACCATCTGGTGGCGATACGTCTCTAGGTCAAGGCGGTACAGACCGGAGGGCAGCGTCGGGCCCTCGTCGTGCCCCCCCTCGCTGTCCGCGTACGCGTACAATGTGCCGTACACGCACTCTCGCCCGAAGTCCAGCCCGCTGCCGAACACGTTCATGTAGAGGCTGGGTTGCCATTCGGCACCCTCGGAGGCAAGAGCCGCGACGTGTGGGACCCACTCGCTGTCCGATAGGCGCTGCAGGTCGTAGAGCGTGGAAAGGTCGCTGGGGAAGCTGGGCAGCGCCACCAAGTCGCGAGATCGTGAACAACGGATCCGCGCATCGCTGGTGTAGAACTCCACAGCGCGGTTGCGCACCCCGCTATCGGCGACCTCGCCCGAGGGCTCGAGGTAGAACAGGCCGATCAGGCCCTCGTCATCCCCTTCCGAGCCGCCACGTGGGTCGCGCGCCGGCCGCATGAACATGACGCGGCCGGTCTCATGGCAGTAGCCCAGCCCCCTGGGGTTGCTGATACCTCTGATACGCCGCGCCCCGGCCCCGTCGACGCCCGCCCGGAACGCCGCGAACGACTGAACGAAGTTGCGCCCTTCGTCTCTGCGGCGCTCGGCCAGGTAGATCAGCTCGTTCCCGCTCACGAACGACGCGCATCCGTACTGGAGGGGTGGCGACCCGCCCCAGTAGTCGCCGCTGCCGTCCGTGGTGATCGCCGTGACCTCACGCGTCGCGAGATCCAACACATGGATGTTCCCGCCGCGAGTGAAGGCCACGAGCCCTTCGCTGCCCGCACTGGGTGAGAAGGCCAGGTTCAGTGCAACAACGCTCACCAGCCACATGGTCTGCCGCCTCGCGTTCCGCTCCACCGTAAGCTAGCCGGAGATTCCCATCGGGATTCTGCCGCTCCTGCATCTAGGGGCGCCTGGTAGGAGGCATATAGCCAGCAAGACGCGATGGATGGCAAGCTGCGGCCCCGTGCCTGGCCACCGGCGCCAACACAGACCGTTGCGGGGTGCGACAGGCCCATGGAGCGGACGAGGAGGATGAGAGCGATGGCAGAGCGTGTTGGGCGCGGTCCAGCGGACGCGGCTGTCGCGATCCTGCTTGGGTCCGCGGCGCTGGCGACTGTCGTTGGCTGCGGTGTGGAAGCAATGACGCCGTTCGACTATGGAGACGACGCCAGCGTGCGGCTGACAGGCGGCAGCATTCCGGGGGGTCAGAAGGTCTGTGGGTATGCCCTCTGCCCATTCGATGGCGCCGGCGTACGCGACGTCGGCGGCGCGTTGTGGGTATTGGCCGACGCACTGGTCACACTGCAGGGCCCGAGCGGGGCCACGCTCTCCGACTGGACCGACGACGGCGCCTTCGGCTTCGATAACCCAGCGGACGGCCCGTCAACGCTAAGCTTCGATCTGAACGGTGACGGGCTTGACACACAGGTCACGATCAACGTCAACGCCCGGAGCCCCCTCCGGACGGAGGTTTGCGCGGGCGTGTTGCCTTCCACCGGGGACACTGGGACGAAGCACACCAAGGTCGAGGTGAACGCGAGCGCCACCAAGCTGCTTCTGAGTGACCCGGGGGCGCAAGCCGTCGTGTCGGCCACCGTGGACGGTCTGGCGACGGCGACTCCGGACCTGGTCTGGGTGATGGAGACGACAACGGACGCTCGCCTGGTGCCCCTGGGCGTAGGCGACGGCGTCTACGTGACGGACAGGGTGGTTGTGATGCCGCGCACCACGCAGGGCGAAGTCACGATCTGGGCGCAGGTTCCGGGCGCCCGGTCGGTGAGGGTGTCGATGAAGATCGCGAACGGCTAGGTCCGTGCTACTCAACAGACGACGGCGGCTCCGGGGCGTGCCCCGGAGCCGTTTGCCATTCAGGAGGACCGGGCCCGGACATGCCCTCTACATCCACTGCATGACGTCTTCTGCCGACGTGAGTTCCGCGTTCGGTGGGCAGTAGCAGCCGCGAGGCACCTTCACGCGAGGGTACACCATGACGCCATCCTGGAGCATCACACCAGCCCTGATGACCGCCTCGTCGCCGATGGCGGAGAAGCCGGACAGGTGTGTGGGGCTGCTCTTGCTCGACTGAACGTCGGCCATGACCCCGCACACGCAATCCTCTATCTCGGCCGCGGGCCCGATGATGCTGCCCTCGCCTATCGACGACCGGACGATTCGAGCGTCCGCATAGATCTCGCATTCGTCGTCGATGTTGCACTCATCGAGGTACACCCCTGAGGCGATCTGGACGTACCGGCCGATGCGGACGCAATTGCCGATCTGCACGTCGCCGGACTCGATCCGCTCCTCGAGCGTGTTGCCCGTCCACTCGTCAATCCCGCCCAGGCTCTCGGGCTCGATCCAGACTCGCCGATCGCGCCGGTGAGCGTGACCGAGTTGTGGGTCGGCCTTCGGGAACTCCCCCCTGAGCACACGCAACATTGTGTCGAGGTACGACGGGATGTTGCCCAGATCGCCGACCCGGGCGATCGGGTAGGCGTATACCGGGTAGCCTTTGGTGACGAGCCAGGGGAGGAAGTCCTTGCCGAAGTCGAGGCTGATCTCCCGCATCCGTCTGATCTCGCTGTTCGTGGCGATCTCGCGGCAGCGGGTCGAGTCGAGCATATAGAAGCCGGCGTTCGCGAGGAGCGTCTCGGACCCTGTCCTGCGTACGAGTCCCTCCGCCTGCTCGGCGGTGGGCTTCTCCACGAACTCGACGACTCGACCCTCGTCGTCGAGGCGGACCACGCCGTACTTGTCGATAGCGTCCTCGGCTGCTACGCCGACGGTGAGGATCGTGGCGGTCGAAGCGTGGTCCTCGTGGCTCCGCAGAAGGCCGGGGATGTCCACATCGAGGATGGAGTCGGTCGGGAACACGAAAGCGGCCGTCTGGACGTCGAACTGCTCGAGGTTGAGCAGCGTGGCGTCGGCGCTGCCGCGGTCAAGCTTGTCAAACCGCGTGTGGGAGTAGCGAACCTGAATGCCGAGGCCCTCGCCGTAGCCGAGGAGCCGCTTCACCTGGTAGCGGTTCTCCTTGCCCTTCGTGACCATGATGTAGTGGTACATGCCCTCGCCCATGAGGGCACAGACGATCCAGTCCATCAGCCGCTGGCCCAGCAGGCGGATCGCGCCCTTGCTGCGGAGGTAGCCGCGCGCCTTGAGCGTGAGCGGGCGGGACCTCCGCCCCTCTCCGGCGGCGAGGCCGATACCCACGACATTGCTGCCGTACCCGAAGGGCGGGGCCTTGCGCTCGGCCACGTGCGCTGACTCCTCTCGTGACCCGTGCAGCACCTGCTTTCCGCGCAGGTCTGCCTGAGACCTGTGCGAACTAGAGCCGTGCTTCGGAGTGTGCACGACGGCCCCGTCGGCACATAACGAAACTCGCGAAGGGCGGTCATGCGGTGACAGACGAGCAGCTTGAGCAGTCCTGGCAGAAGGTCGTCGGCATCATCAAGGATGGGCCTGTGAACCTCCCGCTCTGGGAGGCATTGGAGAAGTGCCGCGCGTTGCAGCTCGAGGGCGGGAAGCTGTACATCGGCATGGACGTCACCGAGTTGCACCGCGCCAGCGCGCTCGCCGGGACGCAGGCTAAGGGTGCGATCGAGTCGGCATGTGCGCGGGTCTTCGGCGAGCGTCCCTCCCTCGTCGTGATCGAGGGGGTCGACGATGGCGCTCTCGAGAGGGAGCGCGAACGTGCAAGGGCCCGCGCCGACGCTGAGACCAGGGACCGGGAGCGCCTCGAGCGCCGCCAGGCCGAGCTGCAAAGGAAGAGCTGGGAGTCCCTCGCACAGACGCTCCAGGTCGAGTTCACGAAGGTCACGGAGAAGAGCCTCCCCTGGAACCTCGTGGCATACATGGAGCATGTGTTCGGCTTGATCGCCGAGGTCGAGGACATCAGCAACGCCGAGGGGATCCCACAGAAGGACACGGACCGTGGCCTCGCACGCTCGCTCGACACCGTTGCCAGGCAGATCGACGGCCCCATCGTGTGGGTCGCTCTGGAGTACAAGCGGTTCCGCAGCACGTAGGGGCGGCCCAATGTGGCCGCCCGTGGGCGAGCGCATCGGCTCGCCCCTACGCGCCCGTCCCGGGAGTGCCGGGGTCCCGCCGGCACGTTTCCTAGGTTGTCGCCGGCGTCCGGCGCTCCTCCTGATACTCCTGCTGGGTGTTGACCGACCAGATGTCGTGGCTCTCGCCCAGCAGATTGCGCACGGCGAGCATCGCCGTGAGCATTGAGTGGTCGGAGTTATTGTACCGATGCTGTCCGTTCCGGCCGACGCACTGCAGATTGCCGAGGCCCGCCAGCCACTCCCGCACCACCGCGAGGCGGTCCTGGTACCCACGGTCGTACACGGGATACGCCTTGGGAATCCGCACCACCACACCGTCGACCACCTCATCAGGCTTCACGAACCCGAGCTTGACGCACTCGCGCGCGCCAAGCTCCACCAGAGCGTTGTCGGACGCGCTCCACAGGTCGTCCCCCTCGTGGACGAAGTACTCGAGCCCCAGGCAGGTCATCGCCGGGTCGGGGACCATCGAGGGAGACCAGTTCTTGAAGTTCTGGATCCGGCCCATCCTCACTTCGGGCGAGTGGATGTAGATCCAGTTGTCGGGGAAGACGTCCTCCTTCGCGACGATCAGCCCCACGGTGAGGAAATCGCGGTACTTCAGGCCCCGCGCGGCCTCGATCACTCGGTCCGGTGCCGGCGGCTCCATCCCCTCGATCAGGTCGCGAAGCGCCATCGACGAGATGAAGTGTGTGCCCTCCACCTCGACGGTATCGCCATCCCGCGCCGACGCCGCGAGGGAGCGCACGCGGCCGCCCTCGTGGACGACCCGCCCGACGCAGCGCTCGAGGACGACCTCCTGGCCGGCCGCGCGAGACAGCTCGCCCGCCCGCTCCCACATCTGCCCCGGCCCGAGCCTGGGGTAGCGGAACCGGTCGATGAGCGTGGTGATGGCGGCGCCGCCCTTGCCGCCGCCGAGCGCGTTCCTGATGGCCTCCAAGAGGCTAAGGCCCTTGATGCGCTGCGCGGCCCAGTCAGCGGAGATCTCGGAGCACGGAACGCCCCACACCTTCTCGGTGTACGTCCTGAAGAAGATCCCGTAGAGGCGCTTGCCGAATCGGTTGGTCACCCACTGCTCGAAGCTGGACTCATCTCGATAGGGCGACAACCGCCAGCGGAGGTAGCTCGCGACACAGGCCGCCGACGTCCACAGCCCAAGGTTGCGAAGCGCGTCCGCCGGGCGCAAGGGGTACTGGAAGAAGCGGCCGCGATAGAAGACCCGTGACATCCGCGGCCTGTCGAGCATCTCGGGGCCGAGCAGCTCTGTCCAGAGGTCGTCGATCTCCTTCACCTTGGTGAAGAACCGGTGGCCGCCGATGTCGAACCGGTAGCCCTTGTACTCGTCGGTCCGGGAGATCCCGCCCAGGATGGACTCGCGCTCGAGGACGGTCGCCTTCAGGCCGGCCTTCGCGAGTTGGTAGCAGGCGGTTAGCCCCGCCGGGCCGCCTCCGATGACGATGACGCGCTGGTCCAAGCAGTACCTCCACGTGAAGGACAATGGGCTTCAGCCCATTGGTGGCGTTCCTCTGGGCAATGGGCTGAAGCCCATTGTCTATCGTACGGCCCTCAGGCGACTCCTCCAACGCGTCTACGCGCCGCCCGCGAACCGCAGCATGTTCCGCAGCAGTCGCTCTGCGACCGGGTCGGTGCCCAGGTTCTGACGTATACGGAGCGTGTTCAGGACCACCCGCCCCTCGCCCAGCCGATGCACGGCCACGAGAAGCCCCGAGGCGTACCCCTGCGAGGTGTTGTTCGCTCCGGCGACCGCCTCTTCGGGAGGGTCCTGGTCGGCCCAGGCGAGGTCGGGAATGATCTCGCGGTAGAATGTGTAGTCCATCAAGCCGCCGCACTGCAAGCCCTCGAAGATCGAGTGGCGCTTCGCCCACTCGTCCTTGAGATAGACCCAATTGGCCATCGTGGCGAGCCGTCCTCTGTTGCCGAGCGGCACGCGCGCAGCGGGATCGTCCCCGACTCGGAAGACCTCGGGACAGAGGAACACCACCGTGGAGCCCGCGCTGATCCTGTCGGCGAGGGCCTGCCACTCCGCGTCGCCCACGCCGGCGGCAGACGCGCCCACGAGGATGGCGGCCTTGCCCTGTGCTTCCGGCGAGTCGAGTGAGACGGCCTGCACGCCCATCGCGCGCAGGCGATCCGCGAGGTCGCTGTCATCTCCCCACAGGACCACCGGGTCCAGCACAGGCGGCATGTCGGATCGGCTCATGCCGTAGAACACGGCCTCTCCCCCGGTCGGTGCGCCGCCTTCCAGCATGTCCGCGACAACACGGTAGCGGCCGGTGGGGCCATCGACAGCTACGTCCTCGGCGAGCACCGGCAGCGCGAACGGCGGCTCACCCTCGGGCACGGTCACCGACACTGTGTGGTCGAGCAGCCTCTTGCCAAGCGGGTCGAGCACCTGCACCCGCACGGGATAGTCGCCGGGCCCGAGCCCGTCCTCATCGGCGAGGACCACGTCCACCCGAACAGTATCCCCGCAGTAGACGCTGACCGGCTCCGTGAACACGCACAAGCGAAGCGGGGCGAGGGACTCATAGAGCGCGTCGACGGTGCCGGGCTTCAGCTCTCGGAAGGTCGTCGTCAGGCCCTCGCCAGTGTAGCCCTGATCCTGGGTGCCGGTGAGGCTATAGCCGATCACGTTGGGGTTCGAGCGCAGAGCGTCGACGCCTAACCCGCGGAGGGCGGCCATCTTCGCGACACACTGGCGGAAGTAGTCCGCCGGCCTCGCGAACGTGTCCGCCATGTTCCAGCGGTCATAGTCCGCTAGGAAGCGGTCGAGGCAGGTGCGGTAGGCGACCGCGTCCTCGCAGTGCGTCTTGCCGAGGCGCTCGTAGTGCCTCGCCGCGCGCCAGAGGTCCACCGCGCTGCCGACGCCGTACTCGGATACGAACACGTTCTTGCCGTCCCCGGAGAGGGAACGGAGCGTGTGCATGATGGGCGCGGTGTGCGGGACGCGCTGGTAGGGATGCTGGTCGGAGAGGATGTCCTCCCACTCATCGGAGCCCGGGTTCGCGATACTGCCGATGGCCTTGCTCACGGCCGGGTCCGTCTTCGTGAACGCGACGAACCCGGCAACATCGGGTCGCTCGCCAGCCGGCAGCCAGCCGTAGGTCCACGGCCCGGTCGGGTTGGCGTCGAGTGTGAACTCGGCTGCCGCGTCATCGCGCCTTCCAGGGCCCTCGATCGTGAGGGCCAGGGCCGTCGTGTCGCTGAACGGACCATCTCCCGATGGGCCGACGGCGACGTCGATCGTATCGCCCTCGGACAGCGTGGCGTCGCCCTCATAGGCCGCCGTGTTGCCTCCCCCGCCGACGTTGATGAGGCCGTCGTACACCGATGAGCCGCGCACGAGAACATGAACGTCAGTGGTGGTCGGTTTCCTCGCGATGCCCTTGAACCGAGCGGCGAGGTGGTAGTCCCCGGCCTGCGGGCAGGTCCAGCGTAGCACGGCGTACTGACCGCCGATGCCTGGGTGCAGCGCAAGCGTCCCCGGCGGCCAGGTGCTGTCGGCGACCGAGACCTGCTGGTCGAGGACGTTGCACGTGACGCAGGGAACCGTCTCATCGGGCACGCGCCACATCGCGGGTCCCACCACGGCCCCGTCGCGCGTCAGCCCGTCGAATCGCCCGCTGTTCAGCATCACCACGCGCGTGTCGTCGAGCGCGACGACCTTGGGCAGGGCGTCGGCCGCGTGGAAGAAGACTGGCGTGGGGCTCGTCTCGTTCAAGAGGCCCCACATCACGATGCTCGCGTGGTTGCGGTCCCGAAGGATCATCCCCTCGGTCGAGCGGTCGAACCGCTCCGGCATCCAGGGCGACTCACCCAGGAGCCAGCTCGCGAAGCTCTCCTCGTACACGAGCAACCCGAGCTCATCCGCGAAGTCGAGCTGGCATCGGCGCGCAACGCCCGCGATGAAGCGGATCATGTTGAAGCCCATCGCCTTGACGTTGAGGAGGTCCCGGCGCACGAGGTCCGGGTCGTAGGGCACCCTGATCCCGACAGGAGTGTCCGCGCCCGTGTGCGACCCACGCAGGAAGATGCGGCGGCCGTTCAGACGGAAGTAGCCGTCCTCGAACCTGAAGTCCCGGAACCCGCACCTTGTGGACACCTCGTCGAACGCCTCAGCCCCGTCGGCGGTCAGCCTGGCGGCTACGCGGTACAGAAACGGGTCCCCCAGATCCCACAGATGCGGCTGCGGGACGGTAAGCGTCGCCTCCACACGAGTATCGCCAGTGGCCAATGTGCAGGGCGCCTGCACGGTGGCCAGCGTCTCGCCGGAGGTGGCCGGGCCGACCGATAGGCTCAGCATGGCCGTAGTCTCGGCGTCGGCGTTGCCGGCTGTCACCTGTACTCTGATGACCCCGGTGTTCGCATCAGGCCGCACGAACAGGTCGGTAATCCGCGCTGCGGGGGCGACGAGCAGCTCCACCGAGTCCGTGATGCCGCCGTAGTTGTAGTCCGAACCTGGGTTGACCGGGTAGGTCTTGTTGCGACGAGGTGTGTCCTGGAGGCGGATGCCGTCGATCGGCTCATTCGTTGGGTTCAGGACGCGGACCGCGACGGAGTTCGTCTCGCCCGGCTTCACGGCAGAGGTGATGTCGAACTCGAACTGATCCTCCGGGCCCTCATGCGAGCCGATGGCGACCCCGTTGACGTAGACGTCGCACAGGTAGTCGACGGCCCAGAACCGGAGCACGTAGCGGGCCCCGTCGAACGGACGCGCGGGGGCGTTGAACTCGCGCCAGTACCACGCAACCCCGTGGTACCCGGGGAACACCTCTTGGATGATCCACGGCACGGGAGTGGGCCTGGCCCCCTCGACAGGGCCGTTACACCACTGCTCAGCCCGCCCCCGGTTGTCCGAGTCCGGCGCCAGCATCCATTGACCGTCGAGCGACACAGCCATTGCGAGAGCCCCCTCCGCCGTAAGCAGGAGCGTGACCGCGACTAGCAGCGGGCCGAAGCGCGACACGTGACCTCACCCCGTTCCGCTTGGTGGTTCCGCGCTGGCGGCGGGCCGCCTGCCGCACGGGCCACCTCTCATCAGTGGCACGGGCCTCTGTGCCCGTGCCCGCTGACGGGCTGATCCTCTCCGGTGCAGGAGATCGGCTGCCCCCTGGCGGAGACGGGCCGACGGGCTGAAGCCCGCTGTCTGGGTCCGCTGCTTGGAGGTCGCCATGAGCCTGCTGCTCGCCGGAGTGTCCCTCTGCGTGGCCGCGTGCAACGGTCCCGGGGAAGCCCAACAGGTCGACGCTGGTAGCTACCCCCGCCCATGGATCGGTCTGCACTTCTGCCTGACGCGTCCCGAGCAGGTGCCGGACCTCAAGCGGCTCATCGCCGAGGCCCTCCGCCCGCTCGGGTTCAACACGCTCGTGCTCGACCTCTCATACAGTGGGTTCAGGTTCCGAAGCGACCCCAAAGTGGCCGCTGACCCGCGCTGGGAGACCTATGGCATCACGGCCGAGCAGGCCCGTGAGATCGGCGATGTGTGCCGCGCGAACGGCATCCGCGTGGTTCCCTACTTCAACAACATGGGCCACCAAAACGCGCCCGGCGGCCCGGACTATCGCAACGCCCTGCTGACGCAGTACCCCCAGTTCTTGCTGGGCGGGCCTCCCGACTGCCCGTCGTGGAACTCGATGATGCCGGACGTCTACCCCATCGTCCTCGGGATGATAGACGGAGTCATCGACGCGTTCCGCGCGGACGCGTTCCACGTGGGCATGGACGAGGTCTACCAGATCACCCGCGAGGACGACCCGCTCACGCGCGGCAAGGACCCCGCGGAGCTCTTCGCCGGGGTTGTGAACCGGCTCCACGAGCGCATCGTGGACGAGCGCGGCTGCGAGATGCTCATGTGGCAGGACACCATCTCGGGGTGGCATCAGGGGGAGACGATGCGCCGGGTCGCCGACATGATCCCCAAGGACATCGTCATCTGCAACTGGGACTACGCCGACCGCCGGGAGTACCCGGACGTCCCGTGGTACCAGGGCAGGGGCTTCCGCGTCATGACCGCGGGCTGGGAGAACCCGGCGGCTACGGAGTCGCTGGTTCGCTACGCCCAACGGACCAGCCGGGGCCGCCTCGTAGGCCACCTCTACACGAACTGGGACTCCCACACGCTGGAGCAGATGCGCACGGCCCTGCTGGCCCCGGAGACAGCGGAGGATGTGCCCCCGCACATCCGCGGCATGGCCCGGGGCGTCCACCGGACGATAGGGCTACTCAGACCCGCACCCATGTACCAGCTCGAGGTCACGACGCCCCTCATCCGGGGCATGGTGTCGGACGCAGAGCCGCTCCGGGTCCGCGCCGGGGTCGGCACCCGGGGGATCTACGGCGGCTCCTTCACGGCGGCAGAAGCGATCGTGACAGCACGGGGGGAAGGCGGGGCGCCAACGCGGCAGCTCGGCCGCGTCCGATCGGCGGACGCCTCCGCCTGTGAGTTGGAAGCTAAGCTGCCGAGCGGCACCTATCAACTGCGCCTCCGCGGACTCGCCACAGAGACCGGGGGCAGCCGCTCCGGGTTCGCCTATGAAGGTCCCCGCGTGACCATCGTCGCCGGCGATCCCGCGGCGAGCGCGCTCGCGGCGGAGCTAGTGCGCCACCACGCCCTCATTCCCGTGATCGCCCGGCCCCCGCAGGACGGCCGACTGCTGGCCGAGGCGTCGATCGCGGAGCTGGCCGCGTCCCTGTCGACAAGCAACGAAGGGTGGCTCGCCGGGCCCTACCCGGCCGACAGCCCGGTGACGATCGGCATGGTGTTCGCCAACAACACGGGGTCGCAGACGGGCGACCATTGCACTGTCCGCGCAGCACTTCAGGTGCCCGACCACCGGGGGCGCCTGCAGGTCTGCTTCTTCCGCTCGGACGACTACCGCAACCCCGACTGGCCGGGATACCGCTTCTACCAGTTGCTGGTCGATGGGGAGCTAGTGTGGGAAGAGGATGTTACCCGGGACGAATCGGCCGACCGATGGGTCTCGGTCGATGTGACCGATGCTGTAGGCAGCAAGCGTCAGATCGAGGCGGCCATCCGCGTCTTAGACAAGCGCGGCGTCGGCAACTACGGAACCGCGTGCCTTGTCGGGCCTCTCCGCCTAGTGGCCGTGGACGATGGGAGCGGGCCCTAGCGCAGCCGCGAAGCGGTGGCATTGTGCTGGGCGCGCCGACGGCCCTGCAGGACCCGCTGGCCCTTCCCGCCGAACATGCACCCGAGGTGGCTTGCCCATGACCCCGAACAGCCTCTACCTGGGCGATAACCTGCAGGTACTGCGCGAGCACTTCCCGGACGAGTCGGTGGACCTGGTGTACCTCGACCCGCCGTTCAACTCCAAGCGCGACTACAACTACGTCTTCCGCTCGGAGGCCGGCGCCGATGACACCGCCCACATCAAGGCGTTCTCGGACACGTGGAGCTTCGAGGGCGCCTCTGAGGCGTACCACGAGCTGATCGACCTAGCGGAGCCCGTCTCGCTTCTCCTCGGAGGCCTGCACCAGGCGTTCGGCCCGACCAGCCTACTCGGCTATCTCTCGGTGATGGCCCTGCGGCTGCGCGAGCTGCGTCGCGTGCTGAAACCCACGGGAAGCCTGTACCTGCACTGCGACCCGACCGCGAGCCACTACCTGAAGCTGCTTCTCGATGCGACGTTCGGGCGGGATCGCTTCCTCAACGAGGTCACGTGGCGCAGGACGAGCAGCCATGGCGACTCGACGAGGCGCTATGGGTGGGTAGCCGACAGCATCCTGGTCTACGCCAACGGGCCGCGCTACACGTTCAGCATGCAGTTCGGGCCCTACTCCCAGGAGTACGTGGACACATTCTACGTGCATCACGACCCGGACGGCAGGCGTTGGCGCCGGGGCGATCTTCGCAGCCCGAACCCTCGCCCGAACCTGATGTACGACTACACCGCGAGCAACGGCCGCACCTACAAGCCTCACCCCAACGGGTGGGCGGTCACTGAGGAGCGGATGCGAGCATTGGACAAGGCGGGGCGGCTCCACTTCCCTGCCAAGGAGGACGGGCGCATCCAGCTCAAACGGTACTTGGATGAACAGCCCGGGCAACCAGTCGGATGCGTCTGGGACGACATCAGCCCCATCCATGCCCTGACGGCCGAGCGCCTCGGCTACCCGACACAGAAGCCGCTCGCGCTCCTCGAACGCATCGTCGCGGCATCGTCGAACCCGGGCGACCTCGTGCTCGACCCGTTCTGCGGCTGCGGTACGGCCGTCGCGGCGGCGCAGAAGCTCGGCCGCCGGTGGGTCGGGATCGACATTACCCCACTCGCTATCACGCTCATCCGCAAGCGCATGATGGAGCACTTCCCCGAGGAGTTCCCCGACCCGAGGAGCATCCCCGTCCACGGCCTGCCGGTCGACGTGGCCGGCGCGCGAATGCTCGCGGAACAGGACCGCTACGCCTTCGAGCAGTGGGCGATCCAGCTTGTCGGCGCCGCGCCGGCGGCCGGACCCTCTCCCGCCGGGAGAGGGCTGGGTGAGGGCGCCAAGAAGAGGGGCGCCGACCGCGGCATCGACGGCGTGGTGACCTGGATCGACGGGCTCGACAAGGTGCAGCGCTGCCTGATCTCGGTGAAGTCGGGGCACGTCAACGTGTCACAGGTCCGGGACCTTGTCGGCACGGTCCAGCGCGAGGGTGCAGCGATGGGCGTGCTCGCCACGCTGGAGCCTCCGACCGGGCCAATGCTCACCGAGGCCGCCGATGCCGGGCGGTACAAGCCCGAGGGCTTCGCCACGATGACCAAGGACTACCCGCGCATCCAGGTAGTGACCGTCGACCAGCTACTCGACGGCCCCGGCGCCGACCTCCCGCGCTGGCGCTCCTCACCCCACAAAGAGGCACGGGCGATCGAGACGGATGAGCAGCAGACGATGGAGTTGTGAAGGGAGGGGGCGTGGACGGCCCCACCCCGCCCGTGAGCCGCGAAGCGGCGGCACGGAGTAGCGCAGGGCGCTGGTCCCGGGTCTGCCCAGCCAGCGCTCGCGACCCGGGCATTGGGCGTTGCAGAGGCGGGCATCGCTCTGGCAGGGAGTCGCAGTCCGGGTCCAGAACCAGGCCTTCGCTCACCAGTGCGCGTCGCTCGGGGCGTGCCGGCGAACAGTGTCGCTGCGGGCATCGGCGGCGCCAAGACCGATACACGACGGGACGGGACCAGGCATGCCACCTCAGGTGAAGAACACCGACCTGAACTACCCGGAGCTACTGCATGCGATCGACTCCGGCCACCTGAGGATCCCGGAGTTCCAGCGCGACTTCGACTGGGATATGGACCGGACCCTCAAGCTGCTCGACTCACTAGCCAAGGGGTACCCTATCGGGTGCTTTCTCTTCTGGGAGACCACCGAGGCCCTGGGGTCTGTCCGCAGCATCGGGGGCCAACCGCTCCCCGACGTTCCGAAGGGCACCACAGTCCGATATGTCCTCGATGGACAGCAGAGGATAACCTCGCTCTATGCTGCAGCAAAGGGACTGGCCATCGGCGGCCGGAGCTACCAGGTCTACTGCGACCTCGACGCGGACCCCACCAAAGAGGACGTGTTCGTGGAACGTGCTGATCGGTCACCACGCTTCACGGCACTGACGGACGTGCTCGGGGACCGGCCTCACCACGTCTACGGGCGGCTGAGCGCGGCACGGAAACGCCGGTTTGACGCGGTGCGGGAAGCGTTTCGCTTCACTAGTTGGCCCGTCGTTCAGGTAAGCGATCAGCCCCTGCACGTCGTCTGCGAGATGTTCGAGCGGGTCAACCGGGGAGGAATGGAACTCGACCTGTTCGACATTATGGTGGCCAAGACTTGGTGTCCGGGGTTCAACCTCCGTGAGCGGTGGGACGCCTTCGCTGCCGAACTTGATGCCGTTGGGCTGGGCCGACTGGGGGCGAACACCGTGCTCCAAGCTCTCGCGGCGCAACTAAGGGGGACTATCAGGGAGCAGGACATCCTGCGCATCGGCCGCGAGAGCATCATCGACGCCTGGGAGCAGACCACGGAGTCGATCCGCCGCGCCGTCGACTTCCTTAGGCACGCGGTGCCACTCCCCGGGACGCGGCTGCTGCCGTACCCGGCGATCGTCACCGTGCTGTCGTACTTCATGTTCCAGAACGATCTGAGAGGGCCGGACGCAGGCCAAACGGCGCAACTCATGCGGTACTACTGGCGCACAGGCTTCACCGAGAGGTATGGCTCCAATCCCAGCAGCATGGTCCCGCAGGACCTGAAGCGCATGCGGGACATAGCGAAGGCCGGAGGCGACGACGTGCCAGTGCAGTGGCCATTGTGGTGGGAGGAGGTAAGGGGTCAGGAGCTGCGTACCTCCTCAGCTCGATGCCGCACGCTGCTCTCAGTACTGGCCAACTGCCGCCCCCTTGACATCGCAACTGGCGTACCCGTCATACTGGACAACTCGTACCTAGCTCAGGTTAACAGCAGGCACTACCACCATATCTTCCCGAGGAAATGGCTGGCTGAGCGCGGTATCGCCGACCGTGTGCACAGCGTGGCTAACATCATGCTGGTGCCGGCCAACACGAACCTGCGCATCGGCAGCAGGCCCCCGTCCAGGTACATGCGCGAACTGGAGCGGAAGGCTGGCTCTGCCTGGCCCCGCTGGCTGCATTCTCACCTCATCATGGCTCCGGCCAGAGAGGCGCTCCAGGCCGACGACTTCGACGGGTTCTTGCACGCTCGGGCAAGAGCAATCGCCGACAAGGCGAACAGGCTCCAGGGCTTCTCCCGGGACGAAGTGGGCGCATTCGCGGGCAAGCGGAAGCAGGACGGGGCTAGCTTGCCGACCTGATGGGTTCCCCGACCCGTGCGGCCGTGGCCCCGTCCGCCCCGTGAGCCGCGAAGCGGCGGCATGTCACAGCCCAGGGCAAGGCCGCGCAGCGGCCGCAGCCCTGGGTCCCCGACCCACACAACCGGTAGCCCTGGAGGGGCGACATTGGCGAAGGGCCCACCAGGATCCGATGCCCAATGCCGTCGCTTCGCGACTCCAGATTGGGCTCGACGCCTATCCAGGGCTCGCGCCCTGGGCTATCCTATGGAGTCGCTTCGCGACTGAACGCGACAGCTTCACTGGTCACCGCCCTCACCCCAGCCCTCTCCGGCAGGGACGCCGGAGCCACGGGGAGAGGGGGAAGGACCCCGACCATTGGACGCACTCATCAAGGATCTGCCGGGGCACATCGGCGACGAGGTGACCGTCAAGGGCTGGCTCTACAACAAGCGCGGCCACAAGAAGATCCTCTTCCTCATCCTGCGCGACGGCACGGGCCTGCTGCAGGCAGTGGCCTTCAAGCCGAGCCTATCCGAGGAAGCGTGGGCCGATGCCGAGCGGCTCAGCCAGGAGTCATCGCTCATCGTCACCGGCACGGTTCAGGCGGTGGGGGAGGGGCATCACGCGCCCGGCGGGGTGGAGCTCGCCATCTCCTCGATCGAGGTCGTCCAGGTCCCCGAGATGGAGTACCCCATCACGCCCAAGGACCACGGCGTCGACTTCCTCATGCGCAACCGGCACCTCTGGCTGCGCAGCCAGCGCCAGTGGCACCTCCTGCGCATCCGCAACGAGGTCATCTTCGCGCTGCGCCGGTTCTTCTACGACCGCAACTTTCTATGCTTCGACTCGCCCATTCTCACCGGCGCGATCGGCGAGAGCGCGGGGACGCTCTTTGAGATCGACTACTTCGACCTTGGCAAGGCCTACCTCGCCCAGACCGGTCAGCTCTACCAAGAGGCCGCTGTGATGGCCCACCGCAACACGTTCTGCTTCGGGCCGACGTTCCGCGCGGAGAAGTCCAAGACGCGGAAGCACCTCACCGAGTTCTGGATGCTCGAGGGCGAGATGGCCTACTGCAGCCACGACGAGTCGCTCCAGCTTCAGGAGGACATGGTCGTGTACGTCGTGCGGTGGGTGCTCGAGCACTGCGCGGACGATCTGAAGGAGGTCGAGCGCGACCTGGCGCCGCTGGAGCGTGCGGCGGAGGGAAGCTTCCCCCGGATCCTCTACCGCGACGCCGTGACGCTGCTTCAGTCGAAGGGCTCAAGCATCCAGTGGGGCGAGGACCTCGGCGCACCCGATGAGACGATCCTGGGTAGCGAGTTCGACAGGCCGGTCTTTGTGTGCTGCTATCCGCGCCAGGCGAAGGCGTTCTACATGAAGCGCAACCCCGACGACCCCGAGACGGTGCTCTGCGCAGACCTCATCGCCACCGAGGACCACGGCG
>Ga0315280_10005507_pt1 | contig 17984 bp, 11 predicted proteins | sample YL17G06_40_MG_FD_203697 | JGI IMG/M metagenome (GOLD analysis project Ga0315280, IMG submission 203697) | Sediment microbial communities from Yellowstone Lake, YNP, Wyoming, USA - YL17G06_40 | ecosystem: Environmental > Aquatic > Freshwater > Lake > Sediment | place: USA: Wyoming | collected... | reverse complement strand
TGTTGAATATGATGCTTGTGTTGAATATGATGCTTGATTTCCGTTCTCTCCTAGATGCGATTTTAGATAATATGCAGTAAACCCTATCGCCGATGCTCCAGCAACAGCGGCTGTAGCACCAGCGTACTTCAGGAAACGACGGCGATTCAAAACCGAGACCTATGATGTTCTTTGGTAGCTCTTGTACATGTAGAACCCTTTCTTTCTCTTGCTGGTGCCGGTTTCTGGTGGTGTTACTATTCCCATGAATTGGGCATCGTTCTCTTTGTATTCCCATAAGAAACACCCGTCCGGTCTTGTTGGGTCAAATATCTTCAGATAATTCTGTATGCAGCTGGCCTGTGCATCCTCGTCATAGGGCTCACCATTGTAATGGAAAAATCCTCCACCGCCCCACTGGCAAGCGCTTTTGAATGTGCTTGAACCGAATTCCGTTATGTAAACGGGCTTACCGAAGCTTTTCAGAGCAGCAATTTTCTCATATATGCTGTCTCGCTTTGGCCAGAAATATTCGTTTGAACCTATGATGTCCACATCCAGCTGTCCCCAATCCACCGGCTCCCAGAACCCCGCAGAATATGATATCCGACCGCTAAAACTGCGCTTAGCAGCCGAGACCAGATCACGCAAAGAATCGTTAAGAACTCCTTCTAGGTTCGGTGGATCTTTGGCGGCAGCTCTTTCATTATAAGTTGCCCCCTTGCGGATTCCACGAGCATCTATTGTCAATTCGTTGCCAATCCATAATTGGACGTTGTTGGATATCTCCCTCAACGCTTGGGCTTTCTTTGCGAATTCGGCCAACTTCTGGGCAGTCTCATCCACGGTGGAATCTATGTAGCGAGGAGCTAGGGCTATGCAAGTGAAAGGTTTTCGTAAAGCAATTTGCCCACACTTGAGCAACGAATCGTCCCAGTTGCTGAAGATCCGAACGGCATTGCATCTCAGCTCATTTGAAATGGTGTCCATTTCTTCGTCAATCTGCTCTTCTGACAACCGAGGTGTGCCGGTCAGGGTGAATCCAGGAGAATAACAAATGCCTTTCAGCGGAATCATAAGATCGCTAATTGGGTAGATTTGGTCGGGTTCGACGGTTACGATGTTGGTTGCTGTGCTTTTTCTAGTCCCGTTAGAGACATTCAGTTGGACCAAATGCAATCCAACTGGCAGTTTAGTGGAGAAGTCTTTCTGCGTGCCCACGGGCCGGTTGTCGATGAGCCATTCATAAGTTAAAGGGTCGCCGTCAGCGTCCCATGAAAGATTGATGAACTGTATAGCCTGTTCGTCTGTAGGAATAATGAACTGTGGACGACTCTGAAACTTGGCAAAGGGAGGGAGCTCCAATTTGCTCGATGTCGTCGTGGTGCTTTGCGTGGTGACCGTCCTGTTGGATAGAATTTCCTTTCTAGATGCGTAGTTGAGGCCGAGGACGGAAGCTCCAACCACTGCAGCAGTTGCCCCGGCATACTTCAAGAAACGACGACGGTTCAAGAATTGTGCCTGTGCTGCCTTTTTCGGACCAAGTACGTCGTCACCACCACAGCAAAGACAGCTATGCTTCCCATCAGCATTACCAAGTAGGGCTGGATAGGAGCCTGTCGCAGAATTGTACCCTGTGATACAGTGGTGGACGGATTCATGCTTGACGCTGTAGTTGAGACTTCGGTCTTCGTCGGAACCAACGCCATTGTAGAGTTTGTTCTTGCTCCTTCTGATACATGAACTACGAACGGCTGATAACCTTCAACAATGACCTCGTAGTTGCCAGCGAACCCTGTCAGGGTAAGTTGCCCTTCCGCGTTGGTTGTGGTCGTTCCGGAAGTTGTGAAGTTCATCATTAGACTTCTCAAAAGTACGGCTGATTCCTTGGGACGCCCATTCACATCGTAAACTCCCATGCTCTTGAATAGGAGCACCCCCATCACTCCGTCTTCGAGATCCTTTACGAGCCAGAGATTTACAGCTGCGACTCCTTTCAACCCGAATAACAAGGTAAACAGATACCTGCACCAAAGCGCCTGAGTGTGCTCATCAAAAATATGCCACTCCCAACTCATAACCCAGTTTTCCGCTCCCTGACGATCAGATGAGGCGTTTATCCACTCCTCGGGCTTTTGCGACGGATATCCGGATTCATTGATGAAGACTGGTTTTCCAAGGGCGGCCAAATTCCGAACGTAATCGTAGTAGGTAGCTGGACTACCGTGGAACGGATACACTTCCAAAGCTACCATGTCAAAATCCACTCCAGACCTAATGCAGAGCCGAGTGAAATCTATTGGACCAAGGTCAACGTTTGACAGATGTTGATGTTGAGCATCAACAGGATCAATTGTTGATGTTGCGAGTATGATGATGGCTTTTGGGTCAGCGTCCCGAACTGCCTTGGTTACAACTTTCTCTACTTCGACAGCCTGCTGAATAGTCCAGACTGGCGCCTTGGCTACGCCAGTTCTGATTACGACGCTGGGCCAGTTAACTTCAAGTTGTGTCATGTAACCAGAGAATTTCCCTCGGTAATGAGACACGACCTGAAAAACGAATTCGTAAAGGAATTGCTTGTACTGCTCGAATGCGGCGGGATCGCTTATTTTATCGAAACCCGAATAGCTTGGGGGTTGCGGCGGGGCCCATCCTAGGCTATTCCAATCCAATAGTAGTCCGTGGAAATGCCCCCACAAGCGCAGATGACCATTTTCAAGTAACCAATTGACATGCGTATCGGTTTCTTTGAAATTGAAGGTGCCATGGGAAGGTTCAATCTGGGCCCAGTTTAGACCAACATCTCCACTCCATTCCAATCCGAGATTGGTCATCATGTCTGGTGTGCCTGACCCCCAAGGGATGACCATAGCGCCGAAAATGAAGTCGTGAGAAATCTGCTGATACCCAACCTTAGCTCCGTTCACCGGCAATCCTGTCATGTTATCAATGAGGCGTATCTGAGCCGTACCTTTCCTGTTAGCCTCAATGTAGTTCATTGCAATCTTGAGAAGCTGATCCTCTCTACTTGTGTCCACCTGAGCGTGAACCGTTGGAGTCAGGAGGACGAAAAGCAACAAGACCACGAAGACGAATCTCATATGCAATTCAGGACGACCGTCAACCAAATACAAATCATGGGGCTCTCTGGTAGCTCTTGTACATGTAGAAACCTTTCTTTCGGCTTGAGCCGGGCCCAAACGGATGAGTAGTAGCCAAGTATAATCCATATCCTTTCGGCCGTTCGTCATCGATCTGTGTGTAGAAGCATCCGGTTGCGACTGAACGATTCAGCATGTCGCAATATTGCCGTATGTAGTTTGCTTGTTCATCCTCATCATATGAATAATCCGAGCCCGGTTCTCCTTGCCAATCTTCACTAGCATTCTTGTAAGTGCCGCAACCCCACTCAGTTGCCATAACAGGCTTGTTGAATCGGAACGACAAACGCTGTAGCTCATTCATCACATACTGCTCTGTCCATCCGACCTTATCCCATATGTATGCGTCAACACCAATCGACTCAAACGACGGATCCCCCCATGGAACTGCGTTATCAGCTTCCCAAGTGGTAGCTGCATACGCAATGCCATACCCATAGTTTTGTTTGCAGAGTGAAATGATCTTCCTGAACGCATCAGGCATCACCGACAAGCCTTTCTTCCAATCGAATTGGCCATTCCAAGCGTTCTGTTCACGTTCGTCGTATGTCGTTCCGGGAACGAAGCTAGATGAATCGAGAGAGAATTCATGACCCACCATAAATATGACGGAATCAGACATTTCTCTGAGTGCTTTCATCTCGGAGGCGAAACGCCCTATTCGCTCAACGGTTTCTTCGATGGAGAAGTCTAGGTACATAGGAGCTAAGTAGATTCGGTCAAATCGTTTCTCCACTGCCAGCTGACCCACATTGATCAAGTCATCTTCGAATTCTGTATTTCCATAGATTATGACCGCATTGCACCCTAGCTCATTGCGAATGACATTTAGTTTCTCGTCTTGAACGTCGATTGGTGCATGAGCATTTCCTTTCCAACCAACCGACATTCTCATTCCCTTGTATTGAATATGTAATGGCTTTGTTGGGTAGATTTGGTGAGGCTCTGCTGTTATCGAAGCTGTGGGTGCGGTGGATGTTAGGCCATATGGGTCTGAGGCCTGGAGTTGGACCGAATGTCCTCCGACGGACAACTTAGCTGAGTAGTCTTTCTGCGTGCTAACCTGTTGACCGTCAACGGACCATGCGAATGTCAATGGGTCTCCGTCAGGATCAGTTGAAAGATTTGTGAACTGCACCGTCTGTTGGTCCGTTGGGTTGAGGTACTTGGGTGCATAGCTGAACTTGGCTATTGGTGGAAGATTAAACCTGCTCGTTGATGCGGCCGTAGTGGTTTGATTTGGTGTTAGAGTTCGCGGCGTCAGAACATAGTCTAGCCCCAGAGCGGAAGCTCCAGCCACCGCAGCAGTTGCACCAGCATACTTCAGGAATCGACGACGATTCAAGCAGAAGCCTTCTTGCGATTTCTCCAATCGAGGAGGAGGAGAATTGGAACCAAGACCACAGCTATGACGAGGGCGTATTCGAAAATGTCACGTTGCCTCTGCTGCTGGAGCGCAGTTCGCTGAGCCTGATATGTGCTTTCAATGTTGAACGCCTTCTGGATTAGCTCAGTAGCGTTACTTGCGTGCAATCTTACCAAGTCAAAATCATTCTTAGATAGAGCTGAGACAGCTAAGTTGTATTCGGACTGGGCTTGTTGTCTGAGCAGTATCGCGTCCGGAGACTGTAACGTCGCGTTCTGCACGGAGTTAAGCTTCACAAGGGTTTCGTTAATCCCGCTCGCGGCTTCATTGTATTTCTCTTGGTTCACGGCTCCTTCTGCTGCTCTCGATGACTGTTTTGCCAAATCTTCTGAAACTTGGAATTCGCGCTTGTTGTAAGCCGCGATGGATTGGGAAAGCAAGCTCTTGGCCGAGTCGAGTCCTCTCGTTCGGTCCTCTCGCATTGCTCCAGCCGTTGTGTTTTCAGCTTGCTGGATAGCGATTAGAGCTGGGACGGCAGCGTCTGGAACTCCCTGCGGAATGTATGACTTAGCATACCAGGAGCGGAGAACTTTCTCGGCCAGCTTGTTATGAGGTGAGTAGCTCGTGTCGGATGGGCCACCTTCCCCCCAGCCGTAGAGTGTGTAGAACGGAAACCAAGCCCACCAAAAGATTCCTTGAAACCAAGGCCTACCCCAGAATGTTTCCAAGGTGGCTTCATAGAGGTTTGCTTGTTCACTTTGGTCAGGTCGACACTTAGAAGGATCATAGCCACTCATATCAGGCCCACAATAGACATTGAACAGCCATGGGACTGTGTTTGTTCCGGCCACACTCCACCAACCGATTTCGGTGAATAGAATCGGTTTGTTCACAGTTTTCTGCCAAGACTCGACATCGTCGAGGTACTGCTTGTATGCTTGTATCAGTTCTGTGAGAGGAGGATCCTTCTCGGCGGTCAGCGGGAAGTACGCGTCTATTCCGACGTAGTCGAGCTTGTCCCAGAAACGGATGTTCTTCCATTCGGGAAGTTGCTGATGCGCTGCCGGCGGACTGTTGGCTGAGTACACCAACGTTCCGTTGTACGATTCTCTAACGGCAGCAATTATGTCAGTCCAATACTGGGTCATCGTCGGCAAAGTCATCGACACAAGTTCTGTTCCAACAGAAAATTGCTCCACCCGCTCAGCCTGAGCAAGCTGGACATAATGAAGGATGAAGCTTCGATAACTTGTGAACCATTGTTGAGTGTCCTTGGGTTCTATGTTTCCTCGCCATTCTCCATGCACGTCGTTCGCCAAGTCCACGTGCGGTTTGAGCATGACCTTCATTCCGAGACTGTGAATGGTCCTTATGGCATGTACTACAGAATCATCTGAGGGAGTCTTTCTCATGAGCGCAAAAATCGAGGTGTCGCTGTAGTCATTCTGATACCAAGTCACGATCAAGGAAACCCAGTTTGTACCCGTCCCAGCCAGAGCCTCGAGTGATCTATCCGATCCTATGTCCGAGTACGTGTCATGCCACCACCATACATAGGTCATGCCCTTCTGAAACTGTCGATATTCCAACGGTCCGGCATTCGCCAGCGGAGCACCGATAATCGGAATCAACAGAATAAGTAAGATAACTACTGTTTCGTTCAGAAGTTCTCGTCGCAAGTGCATTTACCCTTTCGACGATTTAATGCTACCACGCAAGATTGTCTTGAAGCCAATTGTGTAACTTTTGGTTGACTAGTTTGCGTAGGAATTCTTGTTTCAGTAACGGCTGTTGAATATGATGCTTGTGTTGAATATGATGTCTGATTTCCATTCTCTCCCAGATGCGATTTAAGATAATACGTAGCAGGACCTGCAGCCCCCGCGAACAAAAAACCGCCGAGCATGATGAGCGCATCTCTTCTTGAAAATTGCCTTTTTTGAGCATTAGTAAGATCTTGATGAACAGTTTCTGTATCTATCTTTTCGTCCATTGTCAATGGCTTTTGTAATTCGTTTAGAGTTCTTTGTCCTTGTCCGGCGTACTTGAGAAAGCGACGACGATTCAAGTTACATGTCACTTATCATGATTTCATTAGGATTCTGGAATCCATTGGGTCAATCAGGAAAACTGTTCCGATTGATCCTGAGGTAGCATCTTTGAATTTCTCAGACATCTGGACTGTCCTGCCCACGTTGGTCGAGTTGACAAAGACGGTTCCGTTTTCGAAGACTCTCTTGTAGAGACCGTTGTCCTGTTCATACTTCATACTTGGAAATCCCAGTTTGGCGTCGTATTCTGGAAACCCCCACTGGTCTCCGTACCCATGCCATCCATCGCCCTTATCGAATCCGAAGTAGCCGTTGTCGAGCAGTAGGGTCGTGCCCAATCCAAGCCTCATCCTTCTCAGATCGTCTGCCGTTAAGTCTTGCTGAGTGACGTTCAGGTAGTCTGGACGTTTCCTTTTGTATTGTGTGTCAACCCCTATCCAATGGAACCGAGGCGGTGGAGATCTCTTCATCATGTTGCGCTCGTAGATCTTCCACATCGCATTCCAATTGCTCCCGAAAACATCGCCAAGAGCGTTCTCTTGATAATGACCATTCGCATAATCCCAGTAGGAAGCATCATCATCCCATTGCACGCCAGGATTACCTAGGATGATGACATCGCCACTTTCGTTATGCCTTGTTCTCTTCAGAATGTCTGTTATGCCAAGTCGGTAGGCGCTTATCGAAACGTCTGCGTTGGAAAGACGCTCTGCTAACCCGCTATCCCAGCCGCACCCGTCATAGAAGACCCCATCGTAGAGACTTGTTGACAAGATGTCGTCATGGACGAATTCTAGGAGGTGATCGGCGAATCCTGTTTGAGGATTGGGCGTAACCAAGTCTGGGTACCAAGAAGTCAGATGTATTCTGTCCCCAGTGCCTTTATCGTGAATCCACCAAGCCTCGGTACTGGAATTCAGGAACTTCCTGCCCAGATAGCCTTGATTCGAGGTATTTAGGTCCCAGTATCCCAGCGAAATCCAAGCTAGAATCTTCGTGTTGGGATTAAGTTCTCTTATGTGCCTCAATGCATCTGTGGAGCGATGGGCAGTCTCAAAGTTCAGAGCTAACCGGTCCCATCTAGCGAAGAGTTCCAGTTGGTTTGGCTCAATGTCCCAAGTCCAATGGTCATAGTTTCCGAGAAGAGGATAGCCCTGCTTGAGTTTCGTTGGATTCAGTGTAGATGTTGCCGATGCACTGCTATAACTTGTCGCTGACTTGGTGGCTGAGACCGTTTGGCTAGTAATCTGTGGATGTTCTCTAGGGCCAAGCAGGTAACCCAGTCCTAGGGCTGATGCTCCCACAACTGCAGCCGTTGCTCCTGCGTATTTCAGAAAACGACGACGATTGAAGATGAGTCAGCTACTTGGGATTCCTTTTCTTTCGGATTTCTGGAATCCCTAGAACAGCCAGAATCGCAGCAATCGCCATAGCTGCAATTAAGTATAGCCTATCATTCGTCGGAGTTTGAACCTGTTGCACTGTTCCCGATAGGCTAATTGTTGTACTCTTAATTGTTGTACTCTTGACTGAGGGTTTCATTGCGAGAGTTATTGTGTTGCTTCCTCCTTGATCGGTGACGTGGAACCTACTTGTCATATAGCCATCAATACTGATGCTATAATTGCCTGCAAATCCCATGAATTCTAAAGTTCCCGTAGCGTCAGTAACCGCGGTTCCGTTTGTGGTCCAGCTCCTAATTAGCCTCTGGTAGGTGTAGTAAGCTTGCTTGGGATTCCCGCTTTCACTAACAAGTCCTGCACACTTCTCGAGGCGAAGAAAATCTTCGCCACCCCCTTGCCCTTGATAGTATGAGGCAGGGAAGTCGCGGAACATGAACCAGTTGAAGCCTACGCTTGATGTTCCGAAGGCATAGGTGAGCATGTACTCTAGCCATTTCGCTTGAGTTGCCTCGTCAAAGGTATTCCATTTGAGCTGAAGTCCTTGGTCAGATATGACAGGTGGTACGCACGACCAGTACGCAACCTCAACTAGGAAGACGCTCTTTCCAAGCCCGTAGACCTTCTGCATGTACTCGTAGAAGTCCGCAGGTGACCCATCGAACAAGTATGTTTCGAATCCAAGCGCATCAAAAGGAACCCCAGTATCGATGCTCAGCTTGGCGAACCTCAACGGATCGATGAATTGCGCGGATGGAAGCCAATCCGCTGACATAGGGGAAGTCATCAAGGTGATGACCGCTTGGGGCGAAGCTTCTCGTATGGCGATTGCAATCGCCTTGCTGATCTGCAAAGCCTGGTCAAGCGTCCAAAGAGGTTTCTTAGTGAATCCTGATGACACCAAATATCCTGGAGCGTTTATCTCGTTCTCAGTCATCCAAAAACGGATGTGGTCCTTGTAGTGAGCCACGACAGTTCTGACAAATTGCTGAACTTGTGAAATGTATGTTGCAAATGCCTGCGGGTCGTCCAACCTTTTCCAGTCCACCCATTTTGGTAGAAACTCATCCGGTCGCCCCGCAAAGTAAGCATGAGGGAGGACCTGAAAACCCACCCAAACACGATAACCATAACCAGACTGGTAAATGATTGAATCGGACTGCCCGAAATCGAAGACACCGGACTGGGGTTCGATCTTCGCCCAGTTGAGAGGCCAATAGAATAATGCCAGATAATCAGCACCCAGCTCGTCTCGAAGTCTACTGTTTGCGTCTGATGGCGCCGAGAAGACAAAGTCATGGGCAGTCTGCTGGAATGTGGCTTCAGCGTTGACGATTGGCGCGTTCGTTGAAACGTCGATTAGCTTAAGATTGACCGGCATTTTCCGATTTTGTTCAACGTAGGCTTGGGCCTTCCGCAGATACAAGTCTTCTCTTGTCGGGTCGAACCGAGGATGCTCGAACTGCGATCCGGCGGCAGTTCCTTCCCCAAATGCTCTTGCAAGAACCAGGATTAGGACCAGAACACTAAGAAAACGTGAGCAGGAAGCCGCAGAGTTGATTCGCGTTGCACCAGAATCTTTCAGACGTCGGTCCATTGTCATGCCTACTAATGTTCCACAATACCGCTAGGCGTAGGTATCAAGTTGGGTGGCCATCCATCGGAAGGTTCCTGGCAGAATCTGTTTCGCAGACTGTTGAGGAAGGAGAAGCCGTACTCTTCCGTTGGTTCTAGTACCGCGTTCTCAGGGTACTCATTAAAGGGAACGAAGAGGCGCCTCAATTCTGGGTCGACGTAGGGTGTTACCGCCATGAGCATCTTATCGAAACTTGCGACATTCGGATAGGTCCTGTCAACCAGCCATGAGTCAATTCTTTTCTCGTAGAATGTTAGATTGCTGTACCCTGTGATCACTGGCGGTATGAAACCTTTCGAATTGTTCTTCGCGAGTCGGTACCAGTAGGCGCACTCATACCCATATCCTTGAGGCATCAGGTCGTATGGTGCTACACAGACAGGGTACCCATTCTTGTCTGTAGTCCACGATGACCCCGCATCAGCAATAACATACCCAGTCATGGCGTCGTAGGTTTTCGCAAAGTGGTCGGCGTACTTGTGCCAAGAATTGATGACATCACCCATCAAATAGAGTTCATAGCCATTGCTTTCACTTGTTTCGCGAATGAGCTTGATTATCCTATCGAAGGATTCAATTCCGAACTTGGTGACGTAATCATATGAGTTGAACACGCTAAGGATCGGTCTCCCCCCGATGCGAAGGTAGCTCGGATGATCGAAATAATTCTCGCATAGATAGTTGATAGTAGCGCTAGCGTACTTAATTGAGTCTTGAAAACTCGCCCCTGAATATTGTACGTATGAGTCGTAGTTTGCGTAGAATTTTATCATGTCGATGTACTTCGCCCTAAGGAATCCGTCCTCAAGATTCAGAGTTTGCTCGAAGGGTTCTGATGAGAACTGTTGGAAAAACACGGCGAAGGTGTCAATTCCGTTCTCTAAGCACCATTTGATCTGCCAATCCGCTACTTGCGGATCATACGCCCTGTACTTTCCCAATAGAGAGTGATAACTGTAGTTGTCCCAATCATCTCGCGGATTGTATCCTAGGAACCCGTGCAAGTATCCTACTGTGATGTGATAATTACACTTGATGGGTTTCGGTTCAGGAATTCTGGGGTTCAGGTCGTTTTTATCTGGAATTCCGTCAGCGTCGGAATCCTCGTTGGGTCTTAGCCTGACATAGTGTATCTGGTTTCTTGGGTGTATTTCGAGGCTGTCTACCACACTTCCTGAGAGATACGTGTCCATCCTCAAACGATCGCTCGTTATTTCCTTGAAGCCCGCGTTCTGCAGAGGAAGGCTACCCATCTTTGCTTCCAAAAATGAGGCGTCGTCTGGGATCTTGAGGTTTGGTCTATTATCTTTGCCAAGAACGTCAGCTGAAATCGTTCCGATTACGTTTGAATTCTTGTCCAACACGTGAATGTATACAACATCCGCAATGCTAGTGGATTTGTCTGGAACGTCCGGAAAATATAGCCGCAAGCCGCCATATGGAGTGACAGAAGAACTTGAAGAACTTGTCATCTGGTTTGTACTTGAAGGATGCTGCCTCAGAACAAAATCGAAGCCTATTGCAGACGCTCCAACTACTGCTGCAGTGATACCTGCATATTTCAAGAAGCGACGACGGTTCAAGACCTTGCGATGGAACATGACTGTTCTGAGTATTTACGACTTGAGTTTAGACGGAGAAAACAGCACAGCCGGAGAATTGTCTCGTAGTCTCGAAAGAATATATTGAATCAGCGAAATCAATTAACCCACATCTTCACAAAATCATAATGAAGGGATCTTTCTCCATGCGATGAAGGGCCAAGGTCCTGAGCCTCTTCACACTAAACTTCCGGACGGATTCTTTCATACGAAACTGAATGTGAGACTTCAATTTCAACTGCGCAGAATGGCGTATAAAGCGAATTACATGAACTAGTGAAATTGACCAAACGGCCGTGTGAATCCTGTACGAGCAGATACGCCCACTATTTCACCTTAAATTCAGCTAATCAGCCGGAACACGTCGAGTCTTCCAAATTGCTGGCGTCAGTTGGCTTCTCAGGTGCAAGGTTCAGCGGCCATTTGCGTCGAGTTAGGAAATATGCTCAGCTGGCGCAGATTCACTATAGAATAGACCAAAGATGCTGAGAACAGTCGGACCTCGCAATTCGTTCTTTGCAAGGAACATTTCCCAATGCTTCTCAGGTTCGTACTTTGCGTCGGGTTCTGCATGAGGCCAGCTGACTATCTTGCCATAGTAACGGCAGAGATCCACATGCAGACGGAGGACAACCTGACCACCCCAGCGAGACAGTGGAACTCGATGTTCGGGAAAATTGTATGGGAATCCGATTGGTTTCGCTGCCGTGGGACCCTTGTGGGTAGGGTTTTGCAGGATTACTGTAGTATCCCATCCGAGAGCTTCGTATCTTTTTCTGATGTCGGGCAGTCTGGTTAGTCTATGGATAAAGACCTCATCAGACCGGAGGTCCGACCTCTCAAGCAGGTTATCCCAGTTGATCGTTCGAGGCTGAATGTCTTCGCGCCTAACTTCTGCAGACAATTTTGCCCCATGATCCATCCTCTCAACCTTCGACTTAAGGGCTAATGTTTCATTTTGTATACCGGACGTTTTACCGGGTGTATCCGGACGCCTATCCTCAAGAATGAAGTCTTGAATCGTGGTCGGTATCCCGATCTTCTTCCCCTCCACGGAATCTACCTTTGAAACAGGAAATCCACGCCCGATGATTTCACTAACGTAATTGCGGGCCCTGCTGACGCTAATTCCTAAGTTTTGAGCAATTTCCTCGTACGTCAACCAGCCTTTCTCCATTAGAATGCTGATCAGTTAGCGCTGGCGGAGCGTGAGGCGTTCTAACTCTATCCTGAGGCCTTTGAGTTCGTCCGGGTGTTGGTACCGGGTATCCGGGTGTACCCGTCCGGATGCGGATGGTGTACCGGACATGTTACCGGGTGTTTTACCGGATGCGTCCGGTATTTGGCGAATGGCATTCTGCAGCTCTTTCTTGGTTTCCTCCAGCTTGAGCCAGACTTGGAGAGCTTCGAGAATCATCTTCCGCATTTCTCCAGGCATTGCCTGTGATGAAACAGTTACGTGTTCGTCAATTCTGCTAATACCCTGCAGAGTTTTCTCAGCTTTCTATTCGAATATCTCGACGATGAGATCATCGGCTGCTCGCATGATCAAAAGGCGAAATGACAGACATTAATGAGTGGTCGATTAGAAAGTACACGTGTTTCGGATGGTCGGTTTCATTTTCAAGTATCAAGCGCAGCCTGCAGGCGATCTAAGGGATGAGGGGCAACTGCCCGTAAAGGTTTTCTAGAAAGAATATGACAGATGAAACCGAGCAGTTGATTCATGAGCCAGCGCCTTGTATACCAGCTTCTCCGCGAGCTAGGAGGAAAGGCGACTATCACAGAGATCAGAAAGCTTGCGAAAGCCAAATACCCAGAATCTACGCTCTATTCATACGCAGGCAAACAGTTACGACGGCTTCAACAAGTCGACAACGCCTCTGAAACATGGTGCTTGGTCCCGGGTGAATTTCCAGATAGTTGAAGACCGAGAATGCAAGAAACAATAGTGTTGTTTCCGGTTCTTACTAATTTGGTTGACAGGCATCCTATTTCTTGAGAATCGGATGTATTTGCCAAATACCTCCCGCATGCGACAAGCCTCAGATTGAACACTGACAGCAGAATGGTCGGCAAAAGCCATCACTATTGGGATTCTTTCGACCGACTCAACTGGAACGCCCCCACATGGCTTATAGGGCATGACTGTGATGACCTACCTCGGCGTACCGATTCCGAGGAGATATGTTGCAGCTTACACTCACGGGCCAGCCAGCCATGCTAAACATGGCTCAATTCGATATGACCTACAAAGGTGGGACTCGTGAGCCAATGCACCAGTGGTATCCCCTCTTGGAGGGATACTCATCCGGATTCGTGAGGGCGGTGTTGGATAGATTCGCTCCATCGTCGCAGTGCGTGCTCGATCCCTTCTGTGGAACTGGAACAACGGTGTTGGAATGCTCTAAAATTGGCAAAGCCAGCTACTATTGCGAAGTCAATCCCGCACTGCAATTGCTGATCCAGGCAAAAATCCGAGCGGTAACTATGACCCCTGGGGCCCGTCTCGAACTAGCAAATGCCGTTCATCGTCTAGCGGTCAATTTTGAGGGTCTTCTAGATTCTGCGGTCGAGGACAAACGGCTCGAGATCTCACACGATTCAGTGTTCGGCGACAGTCGATTCTTTGCGGCTGGGGCATTCAAAAAGGTTCTGAAGGCACGGACGGTGATAGATAGAGTCGCCAACGACACACCCATTTTGTCCGACTTCCTCACCTTGGCTACCATCGCCTCTCTGATAGGCACATCACTTCTAAAGAAAGCCGGGGATCTGCGATTTCGAAGAAAGGATGAAATGCACGAGGTCTTACCCCTCGGGCAACTTGTTCGAGGGAAACTCATCCAAATTAAAAACGATTTGACGCGGTTGCAACCATCAGCAGCACTCCGTCCATTGATGATTTGCGAAGACGCAAGGAAGCTTGCATCAGTGCCAACAATTGGGGTAGATGCAGTGGTAACAAGTCCGCCTTACGTGAATGGCACAAATTACTTCCGGAATACTAAAGTCGAGCTTTGGTTCCTTCGTTGCTTAACCTCCTCCGCGGATCTGAGGTTGTTTCGAGACAAAGCCGTGAGCGCCGGAATCAATGACGTCTCAATGTCTCGAAAGGTAGCCGTCCCGGACTCTACTAGACTACAGGATGTATTGGCGCAGCTCGAAAAGAAGGCGTACGATCGAAGGATCCCGAAACTTGTAGAGGGATATTTTGCAGATCTCACGAGGGTTTTTGACGGTATTTATGCCCAAATGAGAAGCGACGGCATGCTTGCTGTAGACATAGGAGACTCGATATTCGGCGGAGTCCACGTTCCAACCGATGATATCCTCGTTGAGGTTCTTCAAAGCTTAGAATATCAGCTAGTCAGGAAGCTCAATCTTCGGAAAAGACAATCCCACAGTGGAGCGGAACTAAGACAACTCCTCCTTGTCTTTCGTAAAGTTAGTGGACGTTCGGTATCCAAGCCCGCCCCCGGACGTTCATGGGAGGAAGATTGGACCCAATTCAAAGAATCCTTGCCACATCAACAAACACCATTCGCAAAACGGAACTGGGGACATCCACTACACTCTCTGTGTTCATATCAGGGAAAAATGAAACCCTCATTGGCACACTATCTCGTCAGAACATTCCTACCTAATAGAGGGGTAATGCTCGATCCGTTCGCCGGTGTCGGCACGATTCCCTTTGAGGGAGCATTGTCTGGAGTAAGATCATTTGGATTCGAGATCAATCCTGCTGCCAGATACATAGCAGCTGCTAAGGTGGGCAAGCAACTGAGAGAAGATTGCCAGGAAACATTGCGGTTGTTGCGGGCATGTCTGAACGGTAACTCAGTATCTCAGAAAGAGATTAAACAAGCCGGTTCATTCGGTTTCAATCATAAACTCTCTGAATTCTTCCATGAGGCCACTCTTAGAGAAATCCTCCTCGCTCGTCGCTATTTCAAAGAGAATCCCCCATCAAATCCTTCCGAATGTCTCGTAATGGCTTGCCTGTTGCATATTCTCCATGGTAATAGACCGTATTCTCTGAGCCGTCGTTCGCACCCCATTACGCCCTTTGCTCCGACTGGTCCATGCGAATATCGTGCCCTGATACCAAGGCTAGTTGAAAAAGTGAACCGAAGCTTGAGCATTGAATACCCAACAACATTTGTTGAGGGATCGATCTATGACCAAGATGCGACGACTTGGTGGCCTGCTGAAATCGATGACCTTGATGCAATCATAACGTCACCTCCATTCTATGACAGCACAAGATTCTACATGGCAAATTGGTTGAGACTGTGGTTTTCCGGATGGGAAACCGGTGATTTTGACAAGAAACCCAAGAGTTTCGTCGATGAAAGGCAGAAACTTGGTTTCGAGGTATACGAGCCTGTATTCAGACAAGCAAGAGAGCGACTGAGAGAAGGAGGAGTTGTGGTTTTTCATCTAGGTGGAAGCAAGAAGTGCAACATGGCCGACGAAATTTCCAAGGTTGCCTCTCGTTGGTTTACTGTGGTGGATGTCTTTCATGAGAATGTGTCACACTGCGAGTCGCACGGCATTCGAGACAAAGGCACTGTGACCGAACATCAATACTTGGTTCTGGTATAATTGCACGGCGCTCGACTAAGCTTCGCCAAATGTTATGCTCGGCGGCGGTCGGCCCGTCTTTCTTTGGTATTCATGGACAAGGTCAATTTGTGTTTCCGTCGCGTCGAGCGCTGCTTGAACTGCCTTGCATATTAGATCCGACGTTTTCTTACCACCTCTGATCTTCTGATAATCGCTATCCATTAGGAACTCGTCAAAGAACCAAACTATTCTTTCCAACAGTATATTCAAAGCATTGCGATTCACCGACCTGGATCGCATGAGTTCCTGACTCAAACCGGTTATTCGAGATAGTTCGTCCAACTTTTGAACAGAATAGAAGTCTATCGGAAATCTATCCCTTTTCTGGCTGTTGCAGGTAGGACAGAGACATGTCGCAGTCTCGTCAAGAGGCCACAGGAAGGCTAGAGGCAACGTGTGGTCGAGATCCATGGCTTCCGGTCTCTCCAATGTCTTACCGCAATTGAAACATCTTTTGCCGAATCTTTCCCATATCTCGACGTCGAACTCTTTGCCGCGCTTCAATCTCCAACTGTGATATACCCAGCCTCTGTCCAGCAACTGATCGACTAAGACTTCGACGGCTCTTCTCCTCAGTGAATCTTCTCTGTGCTGAGTCGAATCTCGCATGGGGTTTAGGGGAGCATTAACATAGAATTTCTTGCATGACCGACACTCCAGCTGATAGCCGAAACGAGTGCGAATATGGGAGGTTACCTGTTCTTGATTAAGCAAGCTCGACTGGGAACGGTCCGCGCCTGTGCGGTGCCTAAGAATGTAAGTGGGCAAGTGGCCGCACTCGTTTTCAACTACGCCGTATGTAGAAAATAACTGGTGTCTGCAAGGTGCTCGAGAAGTGCAATGGTTGCTGAACGATATTGCGCTGCGTTCATTTTCGAGGTCGATCAATAGATATCGAGAACATCGATTACAGCTCTTAAGAACAACGCAATTTCCATCCTGAAATCTTAGACTTTCTTTCGGCATCACTGAAAAAGGCGTGTCAGAATCAAAATAGTAAATCTCAGGCAGGTACAATTGTGTTTTTTGGTTGAAACGGTCCCAAAGGTCACCTTTGGATTCGTAGTAACGGACAGCATCTAACTCGAAACCAAAGAATTCCAGCCTACCTATCTCATGTGGTGATTCGACTCGGATCGTAGCCGATAATTCTCCTGTGGCACTAGTCAATTTCCTTATGTCGAAAATACTGTGAGTTCCGAACTTGCTCCATTTGTTTGGGTCGAGTGAGTGTTCTGACTGAGATTCCTGCAACGGTTGGTCGTTCTCGAGATACCAGAGGCGCGCCTGAACGTTGACCGTTGTAGATGGCTTGACATAGCCACCCAAAGCGACGAAAGCTAGCTTTCTATTGAAAGATGGGACAAGCTTGACCTTGTGTCTTTCGAATGTCAATGAGAGAGAGTTACTTGGGACTTCAAGCAGCTTTGGAACTCTAAGTTTGCATTGGCCTCCCGTAGTCTCGCCCGAGGTGTGTTGACCGCTCCTCTGCCTCGTGCCTCTTCGTCTGGGTGATCTGAACTTAGTCATGGCATTTCCAGCGTGAGGGCTACACACGCCAGAACATGACAACGAATTGACTCTTGGAGTTTTCTCACGACTCACGTTTTTGAGAACGTCACATAGGGCCTAACCAATGATGATGTCTTCCCAAAGCCTTTTCAGATTGGCAAGTTGCGGTCGTTCTCACGACTCAGAGGTAGACTTGGCTCTTCGGAACAACCAGACAGCTAGCACTGACTGGAATCCCAGCAGCTTGGTCCGACATGTTCAAATTGAGTTATCTTCGGTGTCTGCTTCCAAAGCGTGATCTGGAAGGTATCTCAGCTACCTTTCAGGTTTCTCTAATTCTGTTTCAGAGTTGTCTGCGGTTATGAAGATGGGGACGTTCTCCATTCCAGTTGCAATATAGCTTGACAGTAGCCACTGTCCGGGTGCAAATTCGAGCGTTTTCTCTAAAATGCCTTGATCTATGGTGAAGGTGCTGCTGACGAGACTCCTGTCATATGGTCTGGGGAGTGGACCCAGACCATGATTTGTTTCGAGTGTGTGAGATGTGCTATGAATCTACCGAGACCCGATGATGACGAACCCCCTAGAAAGAGGATCATGAAATATCCAAGCACAACCACGCCTAAACCCGCGAGAGAAGTGGTTG
>Ga0315280_10005504_pt1 | contig 17996 bp, 30 predicted proteins | sample YL17G06_40_MG_FD_203697 | JGI IMG/M metagenome (GOLD analysis project Ga0315280, IMG submission 203697) | Sediment microbial communities from Yellowstone Lake, YNP, Wyoming, USA - YL17G06_40 | ecosystem: Environmental > Aquatic > Freshwater > Lake > Sediment | place: USA: Wyoming | collected... | reverse complement strand
CATAGAGATAAGTTCCATAATGCTTTAAATACATGGTGAACCTTTAGGAGATATGCAGAGAAAAAGGGGAATGCAATGCAAGTAAAACTGTTCCTCATCAAGCATCTGCCCAAGATCCTAGTGCTGTCCATAGCAATAGCAGCGGCCCTAGCGCCGGCCTTCGTCAAATATGACTTCCCTCGCCATGTAGAGACGTGAAACTCATGCCATCAGATGATCTAAAAATCCCTTTTTTTCTAACACTTATCGGGTTATATGGTGCTCTTATGCCGCTTGTCCTCTTAGACATGTGGGCCAACATAGTATATGTTGTTCCGTGGTACATCGTCTATTGTCTTCTGCCTCTCCCTGTCATCGTACTCGCGATACCGCTAATCAGAATACTACAAGAACGTGAACATACACAGCAGCTTTTAGAACCCACTTTTCTGAAGCCAGTTGAGCAAGCAGTAACAGAATATATTACCATGCTGCCATTCGACAAAAAGGATAAAGCAATACGCTGAGGCAAACTTTTAAGATGTGAAAGGTAATACTGTATTGAGGCTGAACCATGAACAAAATGAGAAGTTTGATTTTGGCTGTTGCTGTGATATTTTTCTTGTTCCCGGTGCTTCATACACCTGTTTTTTCAGTGAACAGTCAAGTGGTTTTCAGTCCGATCCAAGACCTAATAAACACAGTGCCAGAAGGAAGTACGATCTATGTACCGTATGGGACATACGATGGCGTTCTGAAAATCAACAAGTCACTAACGATGATAGGGCTAGGCGCAGTCATAAAAGCTAGTGGCTGCCAGGTAGCCGTGATAATTTCAGCATCCAACGTAACTTTCACAGGGTTCACAGTCCAGAACGCTATCCGCTACGGTAACGGTTCAATACCAGACGAACTAAGCGAGCTATGGATTTCTCCACAGATGGAAGGCGCAGCCATATACGTCTATTTTGCTCGGAACGTCACTATTGCCAATGTGAGGGTGAACCAATCTTACATGGGAATCGGCATTACCCACTCTACCACAGTTTATGTTTCTGACTGTACCGTTTCTGGTAACACGTGGGGCATAGCCACAGATCAGTCGCTTGGCGTAAGAGTTTCAACATCAGTGTTGACTAATAACTATGACTTGCAGAATAATGGCGGCGGTGCAGTATGGGCCGGGCAGAACACCATTCTATTCTTGACGAACTCAACAGTCCTCAACAATCTTTGGGGCGTGGTAGTCCAACCAACCGCAAACTGCGGTGTTTACTACAACAACTTCATCAACAACGGCACATGCCACAACGTCTACATACATCCAAGCGCGGGGTGTGTTGGAAGCTTCGATTACAACTACTGGAACGACTACAACGGAACAGAAGGAACCATTCCAGGCGTAGGCTCCACTCCATACATCATAGACGCTAACAATCAAGACAACTTCCCATTATTGACCGACCCACCGTTAACTTCCCCTCCAGGATCTCCACACAGAGGCGGCGGAAGCTTTTGTATGCCACGAATGCTTTAATCGTGAGCGCGCGTTCTGGGCAGGCCCAAAAAAGCAAACTTTTAAGATGTGAAAGGCCAATAGTGTAGGTGAGGCTGAACAATGAGCAAGAAAGCGTTAGCCGTCGGCGGCGCAATCGCCGCGGCCGTGGGCTTAGGATGGCTAATAACAAGAGCCAAAGCCAAACCCACAGTCGCAGTCACCGTAACGGCGAACCCCATCAAAACTATACTTCTCATCGACGGCCAAGAAGTTGAAACCCCCGCCCGCGTCAACCTCGCACCTGGACAACACACGTTCATAGCCGCTCCCAAAAGCCCAAACCTAGTCGTGCTCTACGGCTTCGACAGATGGACATTCAACGGCCAAACCGTCAGCTACAACACAAGAATAAGCCTAAACATCACGAGGCCCTCAACAATAACCGCGCAGTACATGATCGCCCAGAGCGGAAGATACCCCATCATCATGACACAGTAAAAAAGCTTATTTCCCCAAAACGAGATAGTGTCCTCAGAAGAAGAAGAAGAAAAAGGAGGAATGAAAAATGAGCGTTTTTACCCCATACACAATCTATAAGGTAGCATTCCCGTTTCTGAAGCCCGGCTACATCATAAAGATCAGTGACAAGTATTACATGGTCATAACTGCGCGGAACAACAGGCCCGTAGTCACCTTGACAGGCGTACAGACGAAGTTTGACTTGGACGTGGGACAGAGCACGCCGGCAGGCTTAGAGTGCATGGCAGGAGAGCTGAAAAAGAACCGAATCGTCCACATACAATTCGTGGGCATAGACACGGACAACAAGCCGACTCTCTACTGGGGCACTGAGCCGCTTCTCAGCAAGGACGTTGAAGTCACCATCGACACGACTCGCGCAGGCGTAACTAACCCGATAGCTATTGACAGATGGAGCTTCGACCCAAGCATGAGGCTATTAATCACACAATCAGCCGACCAGAACTACTACTTCGAGATGATGGAGTACGAAGTAACACCATACGAAGGAGTCCCCGATAGGCCATACCTTCAGATCATGGCGAACGGGCAAGCTATCATGGTTGAAAGTCCAAGCACAGAAAAAACCCTGAGCCGATTAACGGCCGCTCGCTCAAAGCTGAAGTAGGGACAGTAGAGGAAAGCCCTTGACAGAACAAGAGCTGCAACGCCCGCTACCCACAGAAACCGTAGTGAAACCACAGGTCAAAGAGCCTTTCAAGCCCGAACCATCCCCCATTTTCTCTAGGCGAGTCGCTGATGAACTAGACAGCATGATTCCAAGCATGGGCGCAGAACCCTCCTCACGAATAGTGGTCAAACCCATCGCCGTCGAGGAACAATACGAAGTCGCCGAAAGACGCGCCTTATCAACAACCACGACTGAAAGCTACTATGACATAATCACGCCTGAACCCAAACAAATACTGCTCATAGCCGAAACCGTAGACCACTTTGTAGACTTCAACCGGCACATAACGGCCGACAGCCCAAAAGTGTTCGCAAGCGGCACGTTGAGCATAACGGCGAAGGGCGCAGTCAGAATCTACACGCTAACGGTCGGAGCCACCGGAATACTCAGAATCCTAGTCATGAAGCGTTAGGCCGGGTGCGATGGCCACCCAATTCAAAAAGAAGGTTTCGCAGCGCACCCAACTGGGGAAGGCAAGCCAAGCCCACAAGTGCCTGATCGCCACTAAAAACCTAGTCCTCATACCCGCCGAATCACCGTGCCCGGTTGGAGAGCAATGCAGTCCAACTTTGCTGGATCAGACGTTTTCTGAGCCTATTCTTGGTTCTTGTTTTAGTGCGTTGCAGTTTCTCATGACGTACACCGGCGGTATTTGCGGGCCACCCGGCCAAGCCGACCTTACGGTTTACTACGCTGATGGCTCGACATACACGAATTCGTACTATACATACTACTCGTTGCTTGTGGACTTTTTAGCTGAGATCGATCCGTTGAAGAAGGTTTCTCGAATAAAAATTGACCCATATACCGACGTTACCATAAGTGACATTAGCTGTCCTGGAGTACCGTCACCGATTGATGTTACGATTGCTGCACACTGCAATTCAGAAGGTACGGACGTCAGTGTGGCTATTACTGAGGACGGTGTGCCAACCGGCTTTGATACTCCGCACACTTTCGTAGGGCTTGTGGGAAGCCACACGTTTGCGGTTCCAGACACGGATTCAACTGGTCATCCGTTCCTCCAATGGAGCACCGGCGAGACAAGTACAACCATAACGGTTCAGTCAGGGGGAACGTACACGGCATACTATCAGATCCTTCCAGTGGATGGAGGCCGTTTACCGTTCAACGTCTCAAAACCATACTACTATAACGGATGGTACTACATATTCTACTATCGACGCATTTACCCATACACCAGCGCCTATACAGTTTATTATGCGAAGAGTGAAGATTTGATAACATGGGACAGTCATGAGATATTTACTGCCAATGATTTCATACAACTGCCTTTCTATGGTACTATTCCTTGGAGTTGCATGTGTGTTGACCATGTAGTTTGCATGGTTAATTACGATGCGTACACTGGAGCATATTCCAGACTTGGAACCATTCAAGCAGATGGTTCGATCTCTTTTGCTGACCCTGTTTACATCGCAAATTATAGCGGCTTTTCTGTAAGAGCAACGAAAGTTAGTGGAACCAGAAAATTCTTTATGATAGCAGGGCTATCGATTGGTCTCTTTGATATGGATTGTTTATTTATATCAGATGATGATGGGGCAACTTGGACAAATGAAGGATACAGCATTCAACTATTTGGAATGAACTATGGACAATTTAATTTCAGAGCGATCCCCTTCAATGATGGGAACAAGCTTATTGAATTAGTGGCTCCTCCACATTGGGCGACAGTTCCACCGTATGATTATAGCGAACACAAAATCTTTGGAATATATCGAAATCCGCCAGCTAATGATGCTGCCGTTGAATTAGGAGACTATCTATACGCTTACGGTGTTCCACCACTTTACACCGTCCCCATACCCCCATCTACTACGGTATATTCTGTTGATTCTGGGGCTGAAGGATGCAAACTCGGTGACTGGATTCACGTTTCTTACGTGGACTTAAGCGGTAACATTCAACATAAAAGGGCGAATGTAGCTACTCCTTCCACTTGGGAAGACCTCGGCGTTGTGGCATCTCTGTCTGTAGATCAATCTCTCTGTGCTTCTCCTGTCGCTGATGTTCCTAATGATGCAGTCTATATATTCTACTCAGACGATCATAACATCTACTATAGACGTTGGACTGCGGCTGGCGGTTTAGAATCTCAAGTTACTTTCTACACAGTCGCAAATCCAAGCGTATGGAACTACCTACAAAACTTGACTGTCTATCCGGATTTCATAAGTGGCAGGGTAATAGTGGCTTGGATGCAGAAAATTGGAGTTCTAGCAGAAAATTGGAATGTTTATTGCTCGGTGCTAAACGTCTAAAGTGTGGTCTTCTGATGTTTGAAGAACTAAGCGTCGTGATACCCGTCAAAAAGTCGGCTAGGCCCTTCATAGAACAGTTTGCAGAGCAAATGCTGTGGCTGCTTCGGTCTGACGCAAAAATCATCGTCGTCGATAGCGGCGGAGGCGAGCTTTTGTGGCAATACTCCTCAGACAAGCCTATCAGCGTCGAAGTCGATATGCCAACTGCGCGAAAGCTTGGGTATGAACGTGTCCAAACAGAATTCACGCTTAATCTTGACGACGACAACGTTCTGAACCCAAACTATTTGACACAGGCAATCCAGCTATTGAGGGCCAATGCTAAAGTCGTTGCGGTTGCGATCGACTACGAGAAGCTGCTCGGACACTTGGGCTTCGGCACAAGCGTCTGGAGAAGCGCCGCCCTAAAGGAATTGTACGATTGGAGGAGAGATAACGATAGACGGTGCGAGTGCGTTTACATGTGGCAAAAAGTCCTTGGAAAAGGATTGCTGATTGAAACCTTGCCGTACAGAGCCAAGCACTTGAAAATGGTCTAATGGCCTTATTTGGGCATTATAACGTCCATGCGATAGTAGTCGCTTATCATGCCCTTGAAGCTTATCTGCTCCATCTTTGACGGCCCGAACGCCCACGAAAACCTGAACCTGTAGAGCTGATCCTTCGGCAAGACCACTCTGATGTTTCCCGCAACGTCGCCTCTTACCCCAGTCACGTAGACCTCCCACGACAAGAACCACCAACTGTGAACTTCGTAGACCAGCAACCCGACGCTTGGGGCAGGATACTTGTTCCATCCATACACTCTAATATCAACGGTCACGTTCTTAGACACGCTTCCGCCTCCAACCACTATACTAGGCCAACATTATGTAATTCTTTCTAGGAAGCGCGCGCGCTCAAACCCGACGAAACTCTTATCTTCACAGGAAGCCTATTTCTTACCAGGAACCATTGGGGAAAAGAAAATGCTTGACATCCAAATCGTGATGTTGGCTCTAGCCTCTGTTCTAGGCGCGGTTGGAACTGCTATTCTCGGTTGGTGTGAATCAGGAGAACCCTTTACCGGACGCAAGTTTGCATCGTCAATGCTGCGAGCTGGATTCGCCGGCCTCGTCTCGGCAGTCGGATTTTCAACGACGGAGAATCCAATGCTTTGGGACTACATACTCGCATTGTTAGCAGGAGCAGCAATAGACGCAGGCGGCAAGAGGATCTCAGGGGCCATAGCCGCACGTATCACACCTGCAAAACCACAAGCTTAGTGAACGGCCAATGAGCGAGGTAGCAGTCTACATTAGCCTAGCCACGAGCGTAGCTTCACTGTTCGCTTGGCTATACACGCTGGGCTTCAAAATCGGAGCGATGGACACCAAAGTCAACACGTTATGGGAAATCTACGTGAAGGACGCCCTCAGCGAAGCCCGACGTCCACACGGCAACCCCAAACTCATCGAGGTCAGCAAACTCTTCACGTCCACGCTGAAGCTTCAAATCGGAAAAATAGCCCTATGCAACTCGCCCCGCAAAAGCCCCTCAGACTCCGACCTAGTTGTCAAAATCGAAAAGCAGCTCGGCCGAGAACTTGAGAGAATCGCGTCCGAAAACAAGCTTCCCTACCGCATAGTCATAGGCACGGCCTTGCTCATGGCAAAAGACACAAACTCTAAAATAGCATAACACCCCACTTTTTATTGACCCATAATGAACAAGTGGAAAATCCTGTTCATCGGCCTACTCAGCACTTGGGGAGACGCGGCAACGAGCTGGATGGCTTCCCGAATGTCTGAACTCGCCGAGATGAACCCCCTAGCTAACCCGTTCTTGGAAACTCTCACAGTCTTAGGCGCGCAAGCTCTGATACTCGAAGGGGGAGAAAAAATGAAGGTCAACCCAAAAGTCACCGTGGCCATAGCCCTAGTCCCCTCAATAGTGCCCTTCTACGCCACAGCAAACAACTTAGCCCACATAGCAATAGTCCAAGCCAAAACCTACCCGTGGAACCAGTGCCCCCTACTCTACGGAGAATGAAACGATGAGCTGCTCAACATGCGGATCACAGCTAAAACGCGACGACACGGGCCTGCTACACTGCCCCGTCTGCGGCTTCAACTACAAGCCTAATCAATCAACGCCCTTGTTGCCTAACTACGTGCCTAAGGCTGTAGTGATCCAGGTGCCCGACACTGACAAAGAATTAGAAATTTTTATTAGTCGCGTGGCTGAAAGGCTGGCTCCAACAGAAGGGTTAGACGCACAAGCCACTGCAAGAGCCTTACGTGTTCAGCAGCAATTCCGCAAAGAATTAAATAGTGTTTTTTCAGGCAGGCAAAACTTCGACAAGTGGTTCAACAAAACAGCAGTTAGTCTGGGTATCCACACGTTGACTTTCATAGAAATTCTCCGTCAATGCCTTGAAGGATTACAAAGTCAAGAAGCCAAAAGACTCCGAAAAGAATACGACGAATACCTAAACAGACTGCAACATGCCTATAGTCCAAGATGATCCTTGGCTTAACAAAAAAAAGAAAAAAGGGTTATTTGAAGGGTTACTTGGCTCCACCAATCGTATAGACTTGACCATACAATGGTGAACCAGCTCTTGCCCTGCTCTTTCTATGATAAACGCCTGTCTTCAGACCTGCGGCTTTTATGGCGGCTTGAACTTTGGCGTTCCTGTCACTTCTGTCCTTGGTTCCAAGGGTTCCTCGTGCAGCAGTCTTGAACGCGTTCTTTACTTCGAGTCTGCCAGGTGGGATTCTACAGTGTCTTGAACGAGCAAACACGGTCAGATGCTTTTTTGCGGCTGTTGCCATGATCATTGTTCCGCCTTTGACTGGGGAAGTAGCGGCGAGAACAGCAGGAGACATTCTTGTCCATTTAGCAGTAGCCATATTTCATTTCACCTTTAGGCTTCTAATTATTTTGTAAGAAGATAAGCATGTCGTAAAAACTTTTATTACTCTGCATCTACTAAACGTTAATTGATGTCAACCTTCACGGAAACAAACATGAGTAGACTGCATCGTGTTAATGATAAGAATAGGGTGGTTAGGCGCTACAAGATTATTCCTTACAGTGAGCTTGTTGAGATTCTCAAGGAGGATGGACAAGCTTTTTTTGAAAATTCCAGAAAACAACCTCTTAAGCGTCAGACTGTCTGGAAGGCTGCCAAGCGAGTTTCTGAGATGGTGGGCAAGAAGGTCGATGTGAAACCTGCCCTTTTGCGATTAGAGAGTGGCGAATCAATGGAAGGATATTCGTTTTCTCTAGTAAATCAGCCACCTCAGAAAAAGAAAGGTAAACGCGCTTAGGCTTCTTTTCCTCCATCTTCATCACTGTTCTAGGGGTTCTCCTATAAAAGCCTCTAGCCACTCTTTCGGAGTGGTTAGGAACCAAAGGCTTTTTTCTTTCCATGCTTTTTTTATGACTCTCTTCACTTCTTCTGGAGTTACGTTTGGCACGCCATAACTTTCAAGTCCAGGAGGCCCTTCTGGCGAGAAAGAATAGATGAGTTCGTCGATGGTTTTATAGAGTCGTGTTGATGTTAAATGGCAGATTGCGTCTGAACGCCAATTTTCTTCCGAGTCCTCTCGCCACGGCATCGCTATTGTGTGGGCTAGGCTGATCCAAGTTACTGTTCTTCCCGCTTTTATGTCGCTTAACATTCCTTCATACGATTTTAGGACGGCTTCCCAACTTCGGTATGGTAGCGCCATACGTTCTGCAAACACGTTTCTATAGTCCAAGTAACTTTTTTCCATTCGACCAAGCGCATTTTTAAAATGTTCCCAAAAAATGGCTTGTTCCTCTGAAGATGGCGCGCGCGGAAAGGTTAGAAGAGATTTAGGTTCAGGTAGGATTGCGCGGATGCCAGAAACAAACTTTGCGCGCCGTGCCCGTGCCACGGGCGGTTTAAACAGCGTCTCTGGTGGCGCAACAGCTTTCAGAACATCTTCAATTTCTTCTTGCGTGTAACTAATTCGCTTCGTAGCCCACAGCTCCTTAGCTCTGTCTTGGTATCTGCGCCAGAAATCCTCCCACACTTTAGATGACCATTCAAGCCCCAACTCGTCAGCTTTAACCCTCACAACAGTTTTTAACCGCTCTATCTCCCCACTAGGCAGTTCAGGAGGTGTCGGCGCAGGCGTGGGCGCTGGGGGTCGCCCCGCAGGAGGAGGCGTTGGAACTGTCGGGGGTGCAGGCCCGCCTAAGATGCTGGCCACGGTTTCCGGCTTGTTTGCGCCGATTCTGACTCCCTTCAGCTTCGCAATCGTCTTCAGTCTTTCCCAGTCGAAAGCTTCAAGCTCGGGCCTCGAGTAAGCCTTGTTGAAGGCATCCCACCACATCTTAGTCGTAGGCGTAAACTCAATGTCTTGAGGCGTCCAGACGACCTTTATTTCTTCGCCTGAAGAGAAGGGCCACGGCAACTTTTTCAGTTCCTCTTCGATCTTCGGTTCAGAAAATCCCTGAAGACTCAACTGCTCCCTAAAGTCAACGTAATCCTCTTTCTCTTCAAGGTAATCCTTCAAGGCCTGAGTGCTTAAGGCACCTGAAAACGTAACTTCAAAACTGTCATACAGCAAATGCACGAAATACTCCCCAAGATTCATGCCTTCCTCCACATGAACCTTCACCTTCACTTCACTGGGGACCTCACGCTTCAGCTCTGGCGCAGGAGCCAACGCAGTCACTTTAGCCTCTGACCTAGCGTAATACTCTCGCCTCGGCTCGTACAAGATGCCCTCCCTCAACAGTTCATCCAACACGTCCCTAAGCCTCCGCTCTCCATCAACCGAGTAAACGTCAAACCCCCGCTTCCTAAGAGCATCCCGGAGGCTGTCCCAAGACCACATGACCCCGACAGTCATCAACGAGAGCACATCTGACTTCTCAAGAAATTTCGGTTTAGCCAAAGCCGCTTCTGGTTTCGGAGGAGCAGGCTTCACAACCGGCGGAACTGCTACGGCGATGGGAGTAGGCAATCTAGGTACTAGGGCACGTTCCCGAATGATCCTCTTAACAAGGTCATCAACCCTGAACACGTTCTCGTTGTACGTTCTTCTCCTGTCAATCGCTGACTCGTAACGTGGCATGTACTCGCCGAACCTTTCTATTCCCCCCTCCCTCAAGTCCTCGACAAAACTTTGCCTAAGCGTCCTTTCTTCCTCATCACCCATTCTTTCAACGGGCACAAGCCTGTAAACGTCCTCTTCACTCATCTCCTCAGTCGGCAAATTCAACTCTTCAAACCACTGCGGAAAACTCAAATCAACGATGCTGTAACCCTTCGCCTGCCCTGAATGCGAAAAGGATCGGGAACTGTCGTAACCCGTGAAAACCCTAAGTTTCACGCCGTACTGGTCAGCTTCACGAACATAACCCAAAATCGGACTGCATCCCGTCTCCTTCTTGAAGTCGCTCACCTTCCTGGTTAAGTCGCGAGTCGCCCGCTCCCAACTGTCCCGCAAGTCGTACCACTCACGCCTCTCACGTGCCTCCTCAAAATCTTCAGCCTTCTTTTCCCGCATACCCCTCTCAATCCAGTCGCGAGCCAGCCTCTCAATCGTTTCAAACTTAGTATGAAGCTTCAACGCCGTAGCCAAAGCCTTCAAATCGCTAATGTCAGGAGGCAACAAACCACCAAACACTACAATGATTTTTCAACTTCTTAACTTTTCTCAAACAAGAAACATTAGCCAAAACGCTTAAAAGCAATCGAACCACACATAAACATTAAAGATGAAAAGATTTGGTGAAATTCAAGCTAAAAGCAAACGACTATGGCCAGATCTATCTTCCTAGAGAAGTTAGAGAAGAACTTGGCAGGAATTTGGTGCTTATAGGAAACACGAAAACAGCAGTCCTTTTTTCAGCGGGTGTCAAAACCAGTGACATTTTGAAGTCACTCAAAGTCCTCATGCTTGACTTACAACACAGAGCTGAACTAGAAAGGAATGTTACGAAACCAATAAATCAAGATGCCTATTCTCCTCGCGAAACTTAAGGAGGAATGAAGATTCAAATGGTTGACACGGCTATAGAAAAAATCTTGAAACTGCTTTCTGAAGGCAAGTTCAGCCAACAGGAAATCGGCGAGAAACTGAAACTTCCAATGGGCACAGTTCGCGCTACACTTTCTCAGCTCCGGCACATGGGACTCGTTGAAGCCGTGCCTAAAGAGAAGAGAGGAACGCCGTTCACCGTCACTCAGGAAGGCCGCGACTACGTTAAAAAACTCGAACAAAAGTGATGGGATGAAGTTAATAGGCAAGATAGCAAGTTTCCTAGCAGGTCTAAACTTCACCGTGGGCGTTTTAGCTGGCATGTATACTGAGTACCCTATTCTAGCTCCCCTCTGCTTTATATGTGCAACCATCATGCTTGCTCTCGCATGGGAAAACAGGAAGTGATTGAATGAGTAGTCAAGAAGTCATGTTCAGCGTCGCCATGTTCAGGGACGGAACCGTAGAAGTCAGTTGGCGAGAAAAGGAAAATCTGAAGGTCTATAAACTGAGGCCCAGAAACCCTGCTATCATGCTTCTGCCGTTGTTCTCAACTCTCGGCTTGGCCATGGGTAGCGACATCCTGTTGAGAGAAGAAGTAAAAAGAGTGAAAGGATGACTTTTCCAGAAGTAGCCAAACGGGACGTCATACGAAAAACCGAGTCGCGTATGGATTACTTTCTCAAACAGATCACTGAAAGGCCTCAACTTGCTGGTGTCTGGCGGTACTGGCTTGAATGGTACAGGGTTCGCCGTGCAGACTGGCAGAGCAGGCTGTGGCTTGAGCAGCTCCGAGGCTGGAAACGGGAACTCCGCAAGTACGAGAAAGAAGGAACAGTCAACCAGCAGTTAGACCGCACGGAAACCATACGCCGAAACGTGGATGCCGTACAAGACGGGATAGCATGGATAAGGACAGAACTCAAAGAAACCAGACGCCTAGCCACCGAGAGGCAGTGGCGAATACGGTTTCCCAAGCCCCATGCCACAATGACCCAATGGCTTAGACTCATAAGCAGACGCTACAGGACACTACGGTACTGGATAAACCTGATTCTTGAGGAGCTGCCCTGCCTCTGGAAAAGCTTCGTCTACGTCATCTACTACGCCTACACAAGCCCAGGAGCCGAACGCCACTTAGAAGCCCATCTCGAAGGCGAATGCCAACGAAACGAGAAGGTGCAGCAGATCGTCAAGAGACTAGCCAACAAGCTACTACGCCTCTGGGTCGCCTCGCCAACAGTCACACCCGAAGGCAAGGAAAAGCCCGGCTACGCCGTGCCCCTGCTACAGTCAGAAATGGCCAAGCCCCCCTACGAAGGAAGAAAAGTCAGCGGCCAAAACCTGTGGCAATGGGGCGTTCAGTATGAAGCTATGATAAACTACTCTGTGAAGGAGAATCGTGTCGTTCCAGCAGAGCCAAGAGTCCAGACCAAGAAAAAAGTTACCTTACGACTTGAACTCTTTGACTACGACTACAGTCAATTACGCAAGTTCAATGAGTATGAGTTTCCTGCTTTGTGGTGGGAACTTCCTGAAAAAGAGCTACTCAACAGATTAGGGGTGAAGGAGTAATGAATCACCTAGTCTTCTCTCCTGAGCTTTCCTATGTTATCGGCGTTAGGTATGGTGATGCTTCCCCTTATGTTTACCTGTTGAATCAGAATTACATCTTAGAACTAAGGGCTACTGATTACGATTTCCTAGAAGAATTCAACAGGTGTATTTCGCTTGCCTTGGGAAAGTCTGAGCTATATGCGATTTATGAAGTTAGGGGAAGAGACCCCCACTACAAGAGAATGTGGGGAGTAACTGGCTATTCTAAGCGGTTAATAGAGTTACTGGACGATGGTTGGGAAGGTGTTGTTGAAAAGTATCCCTGCCCTTTTATTAGAGGTTTAGGCGATTCTGAGGGATCTACAGTCTGCCATACATCTAAGGCCGCCCTGCTTCTAGTTCGAGAAGTACGCTTGAAGGCTATTCTACAGAAGCTAGACCCTAGAGCTACACGAGTCGCCCTCAAATACGCTTTGTTAGTCGATGACTTCCTAAGCGTCCAGCATGGCCTTTCAACCGAGGAAGAGAATCAGTTAACAATGTTGGCCCGAAAACTGCTTAACGAAACCCCTCAAGTAGCACAGGTAAGAAGGAAGGGACGTTAAATGACTAGAGATTTCATAGAGGAAGAATATCCTGACCTTGTTAGGAAATTTGGCCGAGAAGCCGTGGCTAAGGCCGTGGCCGTGCTTCTCCTTGGAAATCAAAAGCTAGGACTAATGTTTATTGCAGAGTTCACAGGTTTATCGTTAGAGTATGTTCAGAGTCTCAGCAGAGTAGCCCGGAGTCTGATCGGAGTGGGATTCTAATGGCTCAGACGGTTGAACTGATTAGCGTTGATTTGGACAGGGCAAGCCCCGTTCATCTGTTGCGCGTGTACTTTTCAGCAAAGCGAATCTTACCCGGTGTGCCGTTTGAAACGACGGTTTCGCCTAGCGGCGTCGGATTCCACTTGAAGATTCATAAGCAGGTTACGGTTGAGGAGGACTTGAAGATCCGCGCGCTCTTGTGGGATCATGCTGACAGGCTTGTGTACGCGCTCAAGAAGTGGGCCTTGAACCCGCAGGAAAAGTATGTTGACCTTGTTTTTGACGAGAAGAACGAGGGGCTTGAAAGACCGTTGCCCCTTGAAGACATGTTGAAACTGCATGAGGAGGAGGTGAAGGAAATAAACACGTTGCTGGACGCAGGAGAGAACGAAAAGGCTGATGAAGAGGTTAAGAAGCTGGCCAAGGCCGTAGAGCCTGAAATCAGCAAGTACAAGAGAAAACAGTTCGTCGGCTGCATAGCCTTTAAAACCGATGAGATTCGAGAGCCTTTGGAAAAAGTCTGTGGGGATATCGCCGAGAGGGACAGCACATTCTCATGGAAGCTTTACCCTTGTTGGTTTCCGGAGTTTGACTGGATCCTCGCGGTCTTCGCTGACGACAAGCAGAAGGCTTGGAAGAGGATCACATGGCTGAAGAACCGCGCGCGCAAGGATGATAAACTCTTGTTGAAGGATGCTGACACGCGCTTGTTCGTGAAGGAGCGCACGTCAACATAAACGAATCGGGTTGAGGCGTTGACCCGCGTTGGCTATTGCAGGCTTGGGGAGAAGGGGAATTGTGTGAAGTGGCGCTGGCACGAGTACCACTTGACAGTCACGCGCAAGAGCAAGAAGCGCATAGTCATCCAGTTGCATGAAGACCTTCCATCCTCATTTCCTCCGTTCCACAGGGCAAGACACGAATCAAAAAGCTTAGAAGCAGAATTGAGCAAGATACTTGAAGCCTACAGGAGAATCCAACTGAAGTGAAAATGATCTCGCCCCGAACGGCCATACTAATAATCGCAGTCATCATGGTAAGCTCTTACCTCTATGACCCCGGACTGTTCAAGGGACTTTTAGGATGGTTGCTCGGGGGAATCATCGTACAGTTAGTCGGGATCGCCGTGTTCGGAAGCCTTATCGCAAACGTGATGAAGAATAAGGACGTCCAGGAGATCGTAAAAACGTTCAGGGAAGAGATTCCGGACTTCAAGAAGCTGCTGAAGGAATTGATACACTACGTTAAGAAACTCGTAGGGAACCAAAAAAACTCTGGCCGTTAGAGAGCCTATCTTTTTCTTCGGGCATTCCTCGTTTCCGTCCACAAGCAGATGAGGACTATTAGCCATTCAGCCACCCAGCCGATCAGCGGGGGAATAAGAAGCAAGTCCTTCAGGCGGCTTTTAATGGGCATTTGCTCCCCGATCTCCTAGAGGATTGTTCTATCGCGGTTTATAAGCGGGTAGCCTTTCGGATTATACCTTGGTTCACTTGACCTTGCGAGGGTAAAAGGAGGCGAAAAAAGAATACGGTATCAGCAGGCAGGGGGCGCCTTTTCAAACGGAAGGACGGCAAATACCTCATCTACGTTCCGGTAGACTTGGCGACAGACAGTAACTTCCCGTTCCAAGACCTAAAACCAAGCAAAAAGGCCGTCGGGGGCTTCTCCTTAGAAGTGAAGATCAGCTTCAAATCTGGAGAACAGAGGCTCATAATTGAAAGGGCATAACATGGCCGCATCAAGACGGGTTAAGCGCGCGAGACTTGAGATGATAGGCGACTTTTTGGAGTTCTGCCGGCAGCCAAGAATACCCCAGGAGATAAGAGAGAACGTCGGCCTCACCGTAAGAGACCTGCATGAAACGATTGTAACCACGATGGCCGTTGGACTCCTCAAAGCATTCGACACCAAAGGCTTAAAACCACAGTACAAGACGACAGACAAAGGCAACACATACGTTGACCTGTACCTCAACCTAAAAACCCTCTTAGAAACAGCAGATTTAGCTAGAAACCCCATAGTTGCCAATCAGGAATAACGTTTTAATGAAAGCGTCCCCCCTTTTTGATGGGAAGCGAGATGAAAGAGAATAGTCGCTTGGCCGAATTGCAGCTTGCCGAGATAATCTCCTTTCTCGGATTCGAGCCTCCTGATCGCTTCCTCAACCTGAAGGCTAGAAACCCATGACGAAGGGCAAACACCACAAAAGCCAAACGTTCCACATACCGGGGTCATAGTATGGGGAACATTCACATAATCAGCTTTGACGCCTCACCGCTGCCGCTTTTCTATTATCGTCGTTGCTTACAGTGTGGCCGCAAGATCCTGGTGTACGCAAACGGCCTGTGTCCCGACTGCATCCGGGTCATGAACCGCGCAGGGGATAGGTGGGCGATCTTCGCATATTTTGATAGTAGAAGGAGCCGGGAGAATGGAGAAGGCTAAGACCTTCGATAATGTTTGGTGCCGGTGGTGTAGCTGGTCGTTGGGCGAGCATCGAGACGACAACAATAAAAAGCTTAAGTGCCCTGTCTGCGGCACAAGAGGCCCGCACCGAAGACATGCCCCAGGAAAGTAACAGGGCTTTTCTTTCTGTCGTCACGTTCTACACGTTAGCCAAAACGCTTAAAAGATTCGGTCTCCATGGGTTCTACTTAGGAAGGTTAGATCATGAAAAACCCACATGACCCAGACGTCGGCGACACCATACGCGAAGGCCCCTCCAGAGGCTTTCAGTTAGTCAGCAAGTACACGAGCGCGCAGGCCGTAGAGGATGGTTCTCTTTTTGACGTTGACTTACTCGTTAAGGCCGGCAACATTCCCATAAACTACATAACGACGGGCCTGCTTGCGAAGGGCTACTGGAACGACACCTGCGAGAAAGGGGTAACGCGCGCGGAAGCCGGGAAGAACGACCGCTGCGCCTCCTGCGAGACGTTCATAAAACACCAGGGCGAAAAGCTCTCCTGCCTGGAGCACACCCTCAACATACCCAATATGAGCGATCTGATCACTCAGGGCCTCCGCATATTCAGCAAGAAACCCGCTGCTGACTGGTTCGTGAGCGGAATAATCGAGCTGCCGAGTGGCCAGAAACAGAAAGTCTTCATAGCACAGAACGAGACCGGCCGCTACACGCTGATGTTACCTGAAGACTACTGAGGAGGTTAAGAAAAATGGCCAAGATTCCCGAAGAATGTATGAGAGAGGCAGAAGAGGCTTATAGAAAACTTGAGATGTCGCAACGGTTCGACGTCGTAGAGTTTCACGGTGACGTCCCGTTTTTTGTTCTCTTCGACAACGAGACCCGAGAGAGGGCCGCGAAGATAACGCACATGCTTAACGTCGGCATGCACCCGGTCGCGCGCGCTCAGGGCGTTCACTACGAGATGAAGCCGCACACACAGCCAGCCCGTGCTTAGTTCCCCCCTTTTTTATGTGTATTTGTTCTACAGGTTAGCCAAAACGCTTAAAAATAACCATGCCCTAACTATCACAGTTAACTGCATATGGAGGTGAAACGAATGAGGCAAAATAAAACGAAACTACTCGTCGAAGACGCGAGAAAAGACAGATACGAAATGGAGTTTGAGATAACAAGCATGGGCGATGTGGAATGCCCTTGGTGCGGTGCCGAGATCGCGCCAGACGGCGCATGCGCGCAAGGACATTTAGCGTACACTATCATCGACCCTGACGCAACGGAAAAGGTAAACAACGCGCTGAGAGGAGAGGACTAAGATCTAGATACCAGATCGGGTTCACTCGTGCTGTACTTTCAATTCCCTCTACTTGGGATTTTTCCATGCATCGCTTTTTGGCAGATCTAATCTCTGCTTTGGATAGAGCAACTTTCAATTCCCTCTACTTGGGATTTTTCCATGCATCTATACCATTCAAAAGGAGGTGAACGTGAATGTCTGAAGACTTTCAATTCCCTCTACTTGGGATTTTTCCATGCATCTTCACTATGAGATGAGGCCCCACGGTTTTAATAAGGAAGGTTCAACATGACCACCCGTATTAATGTCGTACAGGTTAGCCAAAACGCTTAAAAATAACCACGCCCTAAACATTCAGTAGTTGGGAGGTGAAAAATTGACAAAGATGGCATACAAGACCGAGGATGGCAAACTTGTCATTTTAAACACTAGAGACGACGAGTGCTTATGCTCTGGGCGTTGGGTCGCAGGGCGAGAGCAAAACCGTTTTGATGAGCTTTACTTGCACAAAACAAAAGGCGGCAAGGTAGTCTTTTACATCGCACATGTTACATATTGGGAAGGCGAAGTAAACACGATAGATGTACTAGCCGAGAACGAGATACAGAGCTGGATCGCAGACTATTATTCCTGTCTCAAGGAAGATGCGATTTTATCGCTTGCTGAACTCGGCTTTAAAGTCGAAGAAACAGCTTAAAACTCAAGTGCACGACTGCTAAATCCGTAGGGGGTGATGGTGATGTGTCCAGATTGTGAGCTTGAAATCAAACTGCTTGAGCGTAGGATAGAAGAGATACGATCACGTTGCGTTTCTTTCAACCAGTAGCGCGCCCGACGTCTAGCAGCTCCCGTTCTCTTTTCTCTCCTTCTGTTGTCGTGTGTCTTGTGTATTAGTGTTCGACAGTTGAGGCGAAACGTTTATATAGAC
>Ga0315280_10005503_pt1 | contig 17997 bp, 15 predicted proteins | sample YL17G06_40_MG_FD_203697 | JGI IMG/M metagenome (GOLD analysis project Ga0315280, IMG submission 203697) | Sediment microbial communities from Yellowstone Lake, YNP, Wyoming, USA - YL17G06_40 | ecosystem: Environmental > Aquatic > Freshwater > Lake > Sediment | place: USA: Wyoming | collected... | reverse complement strand
GCCGGATGCCGATCTCGGACGGCGCCGCCGCCGCGCCTGTCTTGCCTTTGTTCTGCTGCTGGGCGGCGAGGTAGTCGGTGGGCAGGACGTCGGGACCGCCCATGAACACCTCGCCTTCGGTGCCAATCGGCACCTGCACGGTCTGTTTGAAGAGCGGCCGGCCACTCGGCTCGACCCCCGTTGCGTAGCTGCCGCTGCCAAAGGTGACGCTCGCCTCGATCAGCTCGATCTCGTACTCGACCTGCGGGACGGCCGCCGCCGTCGCGGGCCCCGTTCCCGTCGCGGTTCCAGTAGCGGTCCCGGCGGTCGTCCCGCCCGATGGCTTCACCGGCTCGCCCGGCGGCTTGGCCGCTTCGCCCGGCTGCGGCATGGGATTGCCACCCACCACGAAGGGCGAGGCGGGCGGGATGTAGCGGACGAGATTCCTGGCGTGCGCCGCGTCGATGATTCGGGTGACCGCGTCGAGTTCCTCTTTCGTCTTGACCGTCCCGCTGACGGCCAGCGACCCGCCCAGGCGCCGCACCTCCACGGTCGGGAAGTCCTTCAGCAGGTCGCGCAGGTCGCGCTCGGTATCGACCGCTTCGTGCGTGGTCACGTTGAGCGTGATCTCGTGACGCTTGACACGCTTCTGGTCCCAGATCTGGAGCACCGTCCGCCCGGAGTTCTTGCCGAAGAGGAGCAACTCGCGGCGGCCCGGCAGCACGCGGAAGTCGGCGATGTCCGGGTCGCCGATGGCGATGTCCCCAATCGGGTACCCGGGCGTGAAAGACTTCTGCTCCTTGACGAACAGCGTCTCTTCCAGCTTCTGCGGCTCGCCCGTCTGCGCCAGCGCTCCGACCGCGGTGGCCGCCAGGATCAGTGCGATGCAGGTTGCGCGACGCTTCATGACCACCCCCGCTCGCCACGCCAGGCCGGGAATCCTGCGGCCGCAGGTCCGGACCGGCGCGTGGACCACCCGTGGATCAGAAGACGGACCGGCTGCCGCGGATCTCGCGCCAGACCGGCTGCGCCCGCGGCTTGATCGGGATCTGCACCTTCAGCAGGCCGAACGGATCGAGCGTGCCGAGGTCGACGACCTGCCCGGCATCCAGGTTCGACCGGAGCATGAGCGTCAGGGTGCCGATCTGCTGCGCGAGCACGAGCTCCTGCGCCTGCTGGGGCGCGACGAGCAGCGTGACGTTCGCGACGGTGCGCTCGCGCTCCTGCTGCTGGGCCGCCGCCACCGCGGCCGCCCCCGCGATCGTCTGGCCCTCGACGGGCCGGGTCGTCGGCCGCTCGCGCTGGTGCTCGCGCTCGACGGCCACTACCTGGACGTTCTGCCACATCAGCCGGGTCTCGGTGCGCTCGTCGGCGAAGCTGACCCTGCCGGTCGCCGAGGTCGCGACCGGGCGGCCGAACTCGAAGGTGCCGAGGATGTCCACGAAGTTGCCGGGCCGGACCAGGCCGGCGACGCCGGTCACGTCGTTGACGGCGATGGTGATCGCGCGCCGCCCGCGCGGCACCTCGTAGGCCAGCGCGGTCCGGTTGGCATCGAGCAGGTAGGTGCCGAGCACCTGCGCGCCCTTCGGGATCGGGACCGACGCGACGCGGCCGATGACGCGCGCCTTGTCCGATTCGGCCTTCGGTTGGAAGTACTTCTGGGGTACCTCGATCTGCTCGATCATCCGGTCGTCGATGACGTTGTTCTCGAGGATGTCCTGGCTGGCGATCAGGACGGGCTTCATGGCGCGGAGCTCGAGCAGCTCGCCCTCCCGGGAGTTGAGGTACACCGACACCATCAGCACGGCGAGGACCCCCATCACGAGCGCCAGAATCACGGCTGCCTTGCTCCGCATGCGCGCCTCCGCTTATAGGTCGAAGAAGTCGCTGAGCCAGTCGAACAGGTTCTGCATGTCGGTGATCGCCTTGATGGCCTCGCCCGGGTCGAATCCTTCGAAATCGACGAGCGCGTCGAACGGGCCGACGTAGGTCCCCGACGCCATCTTCGTCCGCTTGCAGGGGTAGGGGCACGAGGACGACCCTTCGTCCGCCCCGATGCGGTCCTGCGCGTTGCTCTGGATGTGGATCCCCTCTTCGAGGCCGAAGCGCCGGAACAGGCTCACGACCGGCACGTTGACCTCCGGCAGGTTCTCCTCGTTCCAGACGATGCGCGCGCCCAGGCCGCCGCTCCGATCCTGGTCCATCGTGTAGTCGCAGTCCGCCCGGTCGTCGTAGCAGTTGCGCTCGAACGCGCGGCTGAACATCCGCTCCTCGGCCCTCGACATCGCCCGGAACATGTTATCGTGCACGAGGAAGATCTGGTACACGGCGGCGATGAAGAGAATGAGGAGCCACGTGAGCAGGATCGTCTCGGTCGTCGCTTGGCCGCGGTCTGGTCGTCTCATGACACCCTCAGTGCAGAACGATCCGGATGCCAAGCGGCCCGGAATACGCCTTGTCGTAGATGGTGCCGCCGGGCGACCACATGACCTCGGAGAGGGGCACCATCTTCGCCACGTAGGTGCTCTCGCCATCAACGATCGAACCGCCGACGGGCCGAGCCGCCGCCGCGGCGGTCATCTCCGGGATCGCCCCCTGCTTGTCGGCGGAGGTGTCGAGGAACCAGTCGAACATCAGCGCGCGCGTCCGTGGCGCGGTCACGATCCAGACGAAGTAGGCAGGGTCGTCGCTCGCCTTCTTCCACCACACGTGTGGGCTCTGCGACTCCCAGGACGGATAGGCGCAGAATGGCCCGCACGAATCGCGGATGCACAAGTAGCTGAACTCGGGCTTCGCGTCGGTCGAGGTCCAATCCACCGCACAGTCGGTGCCGTCCGGGACCTGCTCTGAAGGGATCAATGCGGGGAACACGTAGAACGCGTCCTCCCGCAACGTCGGGAGGATGTTGCGCTTCACCGAGATGTTCACGTCCGGCGACAGGTTGTACTCGGTGTACTGCAGCTCCTCGTGGGGACCGCCCGTCTCGCGGGACGGGAACAGGTCGGCAGCATTGAAGTCGGTCACGCGCGCCGCCTCTCCCCGCGCCTGCACCCAGTACTTCACGTTGACCCATTGGTACGCCAGGTTGATGACCTGCCAGACCCCTTCGTAGATCTCTGTGAGGTCGTCGGCCAGCTCGCAGCTCGGAAAGAAGTAGAGGTTCATGGCCGTGTACATCGGCCAGCTGTAGACGGCCCACGCGCGCTGCAGCCAGAGGTTCCAGTAGGCGAGCTGGTTCATCCCGACGGCCATCACCGTGGCCCCGGTGTACGCCCCGGTGTCGGCGATCATCTGCACCGCGATCCGGCGGTTGATCGCCTGGCCGACATCAGCGGCGACCGACACAAAGAGGATCAGCGTGAAGAGCATCGCCACGACCATGGCCGTCGACTGCCCCCGCTCGCTGCGCCAGAATCGCCTACTGCTTCGCATTGTCGCCCTTCTCCTCGATCTCCGGCTGCACGGCGACGGGCGAGAAGCCGACGATCTTGACGCCGCCTGAGTCGATCGAGTTGAAGATCGGGAGCCCGAACGGCACGTGATAGGTGACGGTGAGGCCTTCCCGCCCATACATCGAGACGTCGCTCCCGAGCGGGATGTCCGGCCGGTTCTTGAGCGGGTCGCTCCACCAGTGCGCGTTGTCGCTGACGACCATGTAGGCCGCGGTCCAGGCGATTGTCTTGCCTGTGAAGCCGTCGCCCCGCACCATCTCGGTGCGCGCCGCCACGTACGCCGCATAGTTGACGACGTACTTGGTGGCCACGAGCATCGTCATGTGCACGAGGCCGAAGATCATGAGGAGGAGGAACATCATCATGATCATCGTCTCGGTCGTCGCCTGACCGCGTACGTGTCGTCGCCCGACGCCACCCATGGGTGTGCCTCGCTTCCGTCCTCTCCGGCGCGAAGCCGGGCCGCCCGCCTGGCGACACCGGCGCGCCTGGCGCTACGGCGTGACGCTCTTGCCGGTCACCGACTGCGTCACGTTGGCGACCCACGTCGACGCGGCCTGCTTGACCTGCTGCCAGTAGAAAGTCACGAACACGATCACGATGACGACGGCCATCAGGCCGACGATCATCAGGTACTCCGTCGGCGTCTGCCCGCGCTCGTCACGCAGCCTCCGGAGTCGCTCGGCAATCGCAATCTGCATGAGCAGCAGCCGATCCGTCAGTCGTCCGAACATGCTCTGCCTCCTCCACGCGCAGCCACGCGTGCGTCAATAGGTCGAGACGTGCACCGCCATCCAGGTGACCAACTGCCCGATGGTCCAGCCCACCTGCGGCACGATGAGATCGGTCAGCACGATGATCATCACCGTCAGCAGGCCGACGATCATCACATACTCCGTGAAGGTCTGCCCGCGCTCCTCGTCGCGGACGCGCCCGATCACCCCACTCGGCCCGGCCCTCATGGCGCAATCGTCCTGACCCCCCAGGCGATGCCCTGGTGGTACGTGCGCAGGGCGTCTGGGACCACCATCAACAGGAACACCGCGATCGCCGTCAGGATCCCGGCGATCATCAGCCACTCGGTCGTCGTCTGGCCGCGCGCCGACCGGGCCCGCCCCAGCAGCCCGCCCTTCCACCACGACGGCTTGGCCGTGCCGTCGGGCGGCTGCCGATCCGCATCCCCGCCAAGCTCGCGCCGCAGCTCCTCCAGGCGCCCGAGGACGCCAGCCAGGCGCGGCCGCTTCAGCTGCGCGAGCGCCGTCGGATCGGGATCGGGCTCCGCGAGCAGCGGACACTCGTTCACGATCGCCTGGACCCGGGTCGCAGCCGGCTCCTCGCCGGACCCGGCAATCCCCGCGCGCCTCTGCCCGGCAAGCCCCTGGACCGCGCGGAACATCTCGAGAACCCTGACTGCCAGGCGGCGCGTGTCGGCCTCGTAGTACCGCAGGAACCGCGACAGCTCCGCGTGCATCTCGCCGCACGACTGGTAGCGGCTCGCCGGATCCTTGGCCAGCCCGCGCAGCACGATGCGCTCCAGCGCCGGCGGCGCCGCGCCGGCCTCGATCGGCGGCGGATCCTCGAGCTGCACCTTCCAGAGCAGCGACGGCAGATCCGGCGCGACGAACGGCCGCGACCCCGCCAGCAGGTAATAGAACACGGCGGACGCCGAGAAGATGTCGGATCGCGCGTCCACTTCCTTGCCGCGCGACTGCTCGGGCGACATGTAGTCGGGCGTCCCGATGATGTACCCGCTGGCGGTCATCGTCGAGGTCGACACCCGCGCGACGCCGAAATCCAGGATCTTCAGACTGCCGTCGGCCAGCACGAACAGGTTTCCCGGCTTGATGTCGCGGTGGTAGATACCGTGCGCGTGCGCTGCCGAGAGCCCGTCGAGCACCTGCAGCATCAGGTCGACCTTGTCCTCGAGCGCCGCCGGCTCCCCGCGCTTCAGCAGCTCCGCAAGCGGCTCGCCCTCGAGCAGCTCCATCACGATGAAGAGCCGGCCCGCTTCCTCGCCGAGGTCGTAGATGGTGATGATGTTGCGATGCAGCAGGCGCCCAGCCGACCGTGCCTCGCGATAGAAGCGGAGGCGCGCCTCGGGCTCGCTCTCGAAGTCGGCGGTCAAGACCTTGACCGCCACGTCCCGCCCCATGGCTTCGTCCTCGGCGCGGTAGACCACGCCCATCGCGCCCTTGCCCAGGCGTTCGACGATGCGGTAGCGGCTGATCTTGTGCGGCTGCCCGGCCGGCGTCGCAGCCGGGCGGCCGCCGCTCGGTGTCATCACGCTTTCCGGTACCTGATCAGGACGGCCGTCACGTTGTCCGGGCCCCCACGGTCCAGTGCGGCCTGCACCAGCCGGCGCGCAATCGCCGGCAGCTCACCCCCCTCGAGAAGCAAGGCCCGGATGCTGTCCTCGTCGACGGGCCCGTACAGGCCGTCGCTGCACAGCAGGACGAGATTGCCGTCGGCCAGCGCCCGTTCACTGACGTGGACCTGGACCTCCTCGCGAGCGCCGAGCACACTCGTCAGCACGTGCCGCATCGGGTGATGGGCCAGCGCCGCCCTGTCCACCTGTGGATCACGGGCGAGGATCGTAGCCACCCACGAGTCGTCCTGGGTCAGTTGGACGAAGGCGCCCGCCTGGAGCAGGTACAGGCGGCTGTCGCCGACGCTGGCGATGACCAGCCGGCCGTCCGAGACGAGGGCCCCGACGACGGTCGTGCCCATCCCGGTATAGTCGTCGCGGCTCTCCGCAGCCCGGAAGACGCGCCGGTTGGCGAGATGAATGGCGGTCCTGAGCCGGTTGCCGTCGAGGGAAAGTGCGGGATCGATGCCGTACGGCCAGGAGAACTCGGTGTCGCCGTGGGTGCGGCGCATGAAGCCGTCGACCGCCTCGACTGCCAGCCGGGAGGCGACTTCTCCGGCCGAGTGCCCGCCCATGCCGTCGGCGACGATGAACAGCCGAAGCTCCTCGTTCGCCAGGAAGCAGTCCTCGTTCGATGCCCGGACAAGGCCGGCATCGGAGAGACCGTAGGCTTCGACCACGAGAGCCCTCCGCGTTGGAGTAGACGGGAACTGCGGAGCGAGTCTACTACAAAGCAGAGGCGGCTGGTAGCCTTGCGGGGCCGTTCTGGAGGCCGCCGGCCGGAGCTAAGCCTCTGGCAAGACGATGCTTCGCCGCGGCGAGGCATGACGACTACGGGAAGCACGCGCGCTCGGGCCGTGGCGGCCGGGGCGCGACAGCCAACTGCTCCGCCAGAGGCGAGCCGCGCCGCACGAACAGGCCGCTGGCGGGGTCCTCGTAGACCAGCCGCCAGCCGGGCTCGAGCTTCATCAGGTTCAACGCGGCAAACCGTGGGCTGACAAGCGCGAGGTCGGCCGGGCCCCTGCCGAGCGCGGCCTGCCAGTCACCGATGCCGAACGTGAAACGGTGATCGTCCCAGTAGACGGCATCCGGGTAGAGCGTCTCGCGCCGCCCGTCCATCGAGACCCGGACGCCGGGGCCGAGATGCCAGATGGCGTATTCCCCCCAGTCGAAGAAGATCGCCAAGTTGCCCCGCACCTCGCTCGCGCGCAGGATGCCAACGGCGGCGATCGGATAGTCGGTGGTGCTGACCTCGATACAGCGGACGTGCGGAACCGAAAGGACGATGAGGCCGGCCGCTTGGATCGCGAAGATCGACGCGACCCACGGCCGGAGCCGCCACCTGGTTTCCTGGCCCGCCGAGGGCCAGCGAGCCATCCGGGCGCTCGACGCGCTGCCGATGTGCTCGCCGGCGAGCACGACGAGCGCGAGGCCGACGAGCGGTGTGTGCCGCACAGCGGTCAACGGTGCAAGCGCCACGCAGCCAAAGACGGCCAGCGCGGCGGGGCTCCGGGGCCGCCGCGAGCCGACCAGCCCGGCGATGCCGACCGCGAGCAGCACGAGATACGCGGCGCCCAGCACGCTGAAGGCTTCGATCGGGTTCCACTCGACGATCTCCGGGCGAGGCCCGATCGCCGTCCTGAGCAGAAACCGCCACAACCCGACGCCGTAAGGGGTGACGAGTGTCGCGAAGATGCTCGCGGCCCACGCCAGCACGATCGTCCACTCGGCCCGGATCGCAGCATCGATCCGACGCGCCCTCACCAGGGCGGCGAGCAGGCGTGCGGCTGTCCACAGCGTGAAGATGGCAACGCCGGCGAGGAATCCGCCGTGCAGGTTCGCCCAGGCCGCCAAGATGAGCGGGGCCCACCAGAGGACCGCCGGGCGGCCGCGATCCGCGCGGACGAGCAGCAGCATCAGAACGAGCAACGCCAGATAGGTGAACGCCTGCGGCCGGATGGTGATGAGGCCGGGCGCGATCAGCACACACCCAGCGACGAGCAGGAACGCGGCAGCGAGCGGACCAAGGCCACCCTGCCGCAGATGCCGGTACAGGAGAACGGCAATCAGCAGAGCGATCCCGGTCTTCAGGAGGACCAGACCGGGGCTGCCACCCGCGCGGAAGACGCAGGCCAGGATCGCTTCAGCCAGCCACTCGTGGTTGATCCAGGGCTGGCCGACGGCCGTGTAGGAGTAGATGTCGGCGCGAACGAGGCGACCCGTCCGCCACAGGTCATCGCCGAACTTCAGATGGCCCCACAGGTCGGGATCCGCGGCCGTGGCCGAGAATGCGTACAGCAGCGCGCCGAACGCCAGCGCGATGATACTGGCGTTCCACCAGCGCGGAACGGGTGCGGGCGGAGCGTCCTGCCGAACGACCATCTCCCCCATTCTGCGTCCTGTGTCCTGTGTCCTGTGTCCTGTGTCCTGTGTTCTGTGTTCTGTGTTCTGACCCTTGTCAGTCCTTGGTCCTTCGTTCTTGATTCTTGGTGCGGTTCATGCGTTCTTGGTCCTTGGTGCGCAGACAACGCTCGCACGCAGCACCTAGCACCACACCCAGCACCTGGCAGGTAGCACCTAGCACCTGCCACCTGCTGGTGCAGGTCCGCCCCTGCCTCGGGCGCCGGATGTTAGCACGAGGGGGCGGAGCCGGGCGCACCCGGCTGCCGAGGACGAGAGCGTCAATGCAGAATGTCGAATCACCGCTGTCCAAGTTGCGGCGGACGGGACGCACCTCGAGAAGCCAACCATGCGAGCAGCGCGATCACGCCCGCACGACAAACGCGCCGCAGGCCCGGGTACGCGCTGAGGCGGGGTGACATCTCCGGTCCCGACGGGCCGAATCGCTCAGCGATCCTCCACAGCCGGAGGCGCGTTTGTCCGCGCTGTCGAGCGGTTGGCGGAGCGAGCTGCACCCCGGACCAGAGTCCGATCTGGACAAGACTGGTTCTCCCTCCGGCATTCAGGCCGATGGCTCTTCTTGGGCAGCCTGCTGGGCGTCCGGCCGCGCGCGGACGATGAGGAGGGCCAGCCAGAGGCCCAGCATGCCCCAGAAGTACGCGGAGGCGAACGACGCGGTTGCCCACGCGTGCCGAGGAGCGATGCGCAGGAGTTGCGGCGGCCACATGCAGCCGAGGCCGGCCCAGGCGAGAAGCAGCACTCCCGGCCGAGACACCTTCGGCACCTCGCGCGCCGGCAGCCACGGCCCGGCCAGCGCCGCAATCGGGCCGAGCGCGAGCACCAGGTAGTAGATCCAGCCAAGCGGCGAGGCCAGCAGCGAGCCGACGAGCAGAAGGGCACACGCGCGGTCGACCGGGCAGGCACCGCGGAGGGCCACGGCGAACGTCACGAAGAGGACCACCCCGGCGCCGATCATCCACAGCGGCATGACCAGCGCCGGCATGTGGACAATCGGCTGAAAGCGGCCGCTGCCGTCGAAGATGCGGGTGAGCAGGCCGAGGAGCGAGCCGTTCCAGATGGAGAACGCCCAGTTCATCCGGCCGAGCGTCGCCACCCAGGAGCGGTACGACTCGAGGCCGAACGCCGCGATACCTGCAACCAGACTGAAAGAGGCGACCAGGAGTGCCGCCGCGCACGCGCGCGTCTGCCGCTTGGCGGCCAGGTACGGCAGGAACACCGCGAGGAACGGCTTGAACGCCACCGCAACGCCGAGCCACCAGCCCGCGCGCGTCCACCGGTTCTCGCGGACGGCCAGCCAGGCGAGCGTGACCGGCACGAGCAGCACCCACGACACCTGGCCGAAGGTGACGGTCGCGACGACGCCGGGAAATGCGAGCAGGACGGCGGCGAGGTCGAGCCACCGGCGCGCCGGGAGCGTGAGCCGGGTCGCGCCGACGATGAGGCGAAGCGACCAGGCGAACGCGAGCAGCCCGAGCGCCGCCCACACAGCCAGCGCGGCGCGGGCGGGCAGCGCCGCCAGCGGCAGGATCACGAGGTGAAAGTGCGGCGGGTTGAGGTCGAAGTACTCGACCTCGCTTGCCGGGGCAAAGGTCGCTACGGTTGACTGGTAGAGATCGCGCCCTTCGAGAAAGCCGCGCGCCGCGTAATAGAACTTGCCGAAGTCACCCATTTCGCGGTGGGTGACCATCAGGTCGACGACCGCTGTCAGGAACACGAGCTGGAACACGCAGACCGCGACCGGGAGGCCGAGCCGCATCGCCTTTGCCGTCGCGGAGCGAGGTCTGGCGCCCTCTGCTGTTCTCTCCATGCCGCAAGCCACGTGGACGCCGGAGTGTACACCCTTCTCCCAGCCTCCGCGCCTCGGCGGCGCCTTGAGAACGCAGAACCTGCTGCATGCCTCCGCGTCTCGGTGGCGCCTGCACGGTGAGCTTCCCCGGTGTCTCTGTGCCTCGGTGGCCATGCCACCGGCGCGGTATACTGGTAGGATGCCTGCTTCGCGAACGACCTCACCTTTGGTCGCCAACCCGCTCAGGCGCAACGTCGCCATCATCGCGCACGTCGACCACGGCAAGACGACGCTCGTCGACGGCCTGCTTCATCAGAGCGGCGTCTTCCGGGCCAACGAGCGGGTGGCCGAGCGCGCGATGGACAACATCGACCTCGAGCGCGAGCGGGGCATCACGATCCTGGCGAAGAACACCGCGGTCCACTACCAGGACGTTCTCATCAACATCGTCGACACCCCGGGCCACGCCGACTTCGGCGGCGAGGTCGAGCGGACGCTGGCGATGGTGGACGGCGTCCTGCTGCTCGTCGATGCATCCGAGGGACCGCTCCCGCAGACCCGCTTCGTGCTCCGCAAGGCCCTCGAGTGCCACCTCCCGCCGATCGTCGTCATCAACAAGATCGACCGGCAGGACGCCAGGGCGCAGGAAGTCCTGAACGAGATCTACGACCTGTTCATCGACCTCGACGCCACCGAGGAACAGCTCGAGTTCCCGGTGCTGTACGCGAACGCGAAAGCGGGCACCGCCACCCTGGATCCGGCGACGCCGGGGCGCACGCTCCGCCCGCTCTTCGAGGCCATCCTCGAGCACGTGCCCGCCCCGCGCGGCAACCCCGGCGCGCCGCTGCAGATCCTCGTGGCCAACCTCGACGCGAGCGACTACCTGGGACGCATCGCGATCGGCCGCGTGTTCGACGGGCGCGTGCGGATCGGCGACACGGTGGCCGTCTACAAGCTGGACGGGCAGGCACAGGGGACGCGCGTCACGAAGCTGTACGCCTTCGACGGCCTCAAGCGCGTGGAGATCGAGGAGGCCTCGGCCGGCGACATCATCTGTCTGGCGGGCATCGCGGACATCACGATCGGCGAGACGATCACCGACCCGGCCAATCCGCGCCCGATTCCGCCGATTCATGTCGACGAGCCGACCGTGTCGATGATCTTCGGCGTCAACACCTCGCCGGTGGCGGGCCGCGAGGGCGAGTACGTGACGTCGCGCAACCTGCGCGACCGTCTCGTGCGCGAGCTCCTCGGCAACGTCTCGATCCGGGTCGAGGACACCGAATCGCCAGACCAGGTGAAGGTCGTCGGGCGCGGCGAGCTGCAGCTGTCGATCCTCATCGAGATGATGCGGCGCGAGGGCTACGAGCTGCAGGTGTCGCGGCCGGAAATCGTGACACGGCAGGTCGATGGCGCAGCCTTCGAGCCGATCGAAGAGCTCGTCATCGACGTGGCCGAGGAGTTCCAGGGCGTCGTCATCGCCCAGCTCGGCACCCGGCGCGCGACGATGACCAGGATGGTAAACCACGGCAGCGGCCGCGTGCGGCTCGAGTTCCGCATCCCGACGCGCGGGCTGATCGGCGTCCGCCCGCAGCTCCTCACCGACACGCGCGGCACCGGCATCATGAACCACCTGTTTGCCGGGTGGGAGAGGTGGCATGGGCCGATCCCGTCGCGCACGACGGGCGCGCTGGTCGCCGACCGGCCGGGGCTGGCGACCGCCTACGCGATGTTCAACCTGCAGGAGCGCGGCGAGCTGTTCATCGAGCCGGGCACGGCGGTGTACGAGGGGATGATCATCGGCGAGAACGCGCGCGCCACCGACCTCGACGTGAACGTCACGAAGGAGAAGAAGCAGACCAACATGCGGGCCTCGACCTCCGACGAGGCGATCCACCTGGTTCCGCCCCGCAAGCTCAACCTCGAGCAGGCGATCGAGTTCATCAACGACGACGAGCTGGTCGAGATCACCCCGGCGAGCGTCCGCCCGCGCAAGAAGATCCTCGCGGCCAACCAGCGGCCGAAGCGGGCGGTCGACCGGGAGCCCCGGAGCTCCTGAAAGAGAAGGTCGAGGGGCCGGAAACGAACCCGTCATCAGACCGCTTCGATCGTCGAGGGAGGCTTCGGCGCGATGTGGTACGTGACGCTGACGACGCCAGGCACGTCACGGACGATCTCGTGGGCGAGCTTGTCGAGGGTTTCCCACGAGAGCCGTGACGGTGCCGCGGTCCGCGCGTCAACGCTCTCCCAGCAGCGCACCTCGATCTGCTGGCCGAAATCGCGCTTGCCGTCGCGCAAGCCGGTCACGCGGTCTTCGTGAAGGATCGCCATGTACTGGAACGCGCCGGCGCCTCCGAGCAAGCGCTCGACAACCACGGTCGCCTTGCGGACCGTCTGGATCCGCTCGGGGGTCGCCTCGCCAATCACCCGCGCCGAGAGCGCCGGCCCCGGGAACGGGATGCGCTCGAATACCTCGGCCGGAAGCCCGAGGACCTCACCAACCTTCCTGACACCGTCCTTGCGAAGCTGAATGAGCGGCTCGATGATGCGGTAGCCGAAAGCCTGCTGCGGGTCGATGCCAAGCTGCTCGAACACGTTGTGCTGTCGCTTGATCCCCGCGACGGTTTCCTCGACGTCGGTCAGGATGGTTCCCTGGAGAAGGCACCTCGCCCCGCTTTCCCTGACGATGCGCCCAAACACGTGCCGGTAGAAGGTCTGGGTAATGGCCTCGCGCTTCTCCTCCGGGTCGGTGATTCCCTTGAGCGCCCGGAAGAACTCCTGGCGCGCGTCGACGACCTCGACCGTGACGCCAAGCTTTCGAAAGAGACCCGCGACGCGCTCGGGCTCTCCTTCGCGCATGAGGCCGTTCTCGATGAAGACGGTCTTGAGCCGCTTCCCCAGAGCCTGGTGCCCGAGCATCGTGACCGTGGAGGAATCGACGCCTCCTGAAAGGGCGCAAATCGCCGTGCCGTCTCCAACGGCGCTCCTGATCTCTTCGACCTTCTCATCAATGAAGCGCCCGGCGTTGAGTTCCTGCGCGGTGATCTCGTTGATCATGCGGCACGTTCCTTTTCGTGCGGTCAGGGCGTCAGAAGAGCCCGGCCGGATCGACGGGCGACAGGGTATCATCCGGGGCCGATCGGCGGAAGAGCTTCGCTGGGCCAGTCGGCCTCTCTGACGCCCAGCCTCCGGGCGAGCCTGTGCCTGCGGCGCGTGGTTGGTGCGCCCTCGTCGGCGCTGCTCGCATGGTTCGCTCTGCGGCCATTTCCGGCCTGTCTCGCTTCGGCGATCTAACAGAGTCGCGCCAGGCCGATGTTCTCCAGCAACTCTGGGTGGCACGACACGGGCAACCTCGGCGGGTCCTAGCCCGTCTAAGACAATATGCCGCCAACCGACTTGGAGGATCAGTCCGGCCGCAGCTGATCCATAGCCTCACGTTTTGCACCCCTGCTGGAGGCCCGATGGAAACGCTCGTCAACGACGTTCGGTACTCGCTGCGAACGCTCGCGAGGAACCCCAGCTTTACGATCGTGGCCGTGCTGGCCCTGGCGCTCGGTATCGGCGCGAACACCGCGATCTTCAGCATCATCGACGCCGTTCTCCTGCGTCCGCTGCCGTACCAGGAGCCCGAGAAGCTCGTCAAGGTGTGGACCAACTTCACCGGCATCGGCCTGCCGAACGATCGGAACTGGGTCTCCCCTCCGGAGTTCGTCGATCTCCGCGCCCTGAACAAGAGCTTCTCCGGAGTCGCCGCCATCTCGGGCGACAGCTTCAACATCAGCACCGGCGGCACGCCCGAGCGCGTCGAAGGCGCGCAGGTGTCGGCGAGCTTCCTCGACCTGCTCGGGGTCCGGCCCACGACCGGCCGGGGCTTCCTGCCGGGCGAGGATCAGCCGGGGCGCGACAACGTGATTCTCCTCAGTCACGACCTCTGGCAGCGGCGGTTCGGCGGGGATCCCGCCATCGTCGGCCGGACGATCACCGTGAACGGACGTTCGTACATGGTTCTGGGTGTCTTGCCGCCCGGATTCCGCTACCCGGCCGAGGCGGAGGTGTGGACGCCGCTCGCCATCACGCCGGAGATGCTCGGCCCGGGCTACCGGGGGTCACACGGCCTCGAGGTGCTGGCACGGATCAAGTCCGAGGTGTCGCTGGACCAGGCGCGCGCGGACATGCGGGCGGTCACCAGCCAGATCATCGAGCAGAACCGCGATTATCCGTATCGCGACCGCGACTTCGCCGTCCTCCTCGTGCCCTTGCTCGAGGAGACGATCGGCGACGTGAGGACCGCGCTCTTCGTCCTGTTGGGTGCCGTCGGCTTCGTGCTGCTCATTGCCTGCGCGAACGTCGCCAACCTGCTGCTCGCCCGGGCGGCCGTGCGCGAGCGCGAGCTGGCCGTTCGCGCCGCGCTCGGCGCGAGCCGAGGGCGTCTCGTGCGGCAGCTGCTGACCGAGAGCATCGTCCTGTCGATGGCCGGTGCCGCCTCTGGCCTGCTCGTGGCGCACTGGGGGCTTCGCGCGCTCAACACGATCACCGAGACCGCCCTGCCGCGCATCGCCAGCGTCGGCCTCGACGCGCGCCTGCTCGCGTTCACCGTGCTCGTTGCGGTCGCCACCGGCGTCATCTTCGGGCTCGTCCCGGCAATCCAGGCGTCCCGCTCGATCACGTACGACTCGCTGAAGGAGGCAGGCCGTGGCGGGACGGCCGGGACTCTTCACCATGGGCTGCGGCGCGTGCTGATCGTGGCGGAGGTGGCGCTGTCGCTGGTCCTGCTCGCCGGCGCCGGCCTCCTCGTCCGCAGCTTCCTGCGCGTCCTCGCGGTGGATCCCGGCTTTCACGCCGACCGCGTCCTGACCGTGCGCGTCGCCTTGCCGGAGGCGAGGTATTCCACGCCGGAGCGGATTCGGGCCTTTTACGGTGAGCTGCTCGACCGGATCGAGCACCTGCCCGGCGTCGAGGCCGCGGGCGCCGTCTCCAGCCTGCCGCTCAGCGGGAGCGGATCCTCGGGCACCGTGACCATCGACACGAACGCGGTTCCCCCGGAGAACGCCACGCCGGAGGCCGATTGGCGTGCGATCACGCCCGGCTACTTCCGCGCCATGGGCATCGCGCTCGTGCGCGGCCGGTTCTTCGACGCGCGCGACAACGAGAACGGCGCACGCGTCGCGATCGTCGACGAGAGCCTGGCGAACACGTACTGGCCGAACGCGGATCCGATCGGCAGGCGCATCAAGCTGGGCGGCAGGCAATCGACCAGACCCTGGATGACGGTCGTCGGCGTGGTGCGCCCGGTGCGCTACCGGACGCTCGAGGCCGCGTCGCGCATCGGGCTGTACTGGCCCGAGGCGCAGAACCCCCGGTCGGCGCTGAGCCTCGCGATCCGTACGGCGTCGGAGCCGGCTGCCATGGCCGCCACCGTGCAGAAGCAGGTGCTCGCCCTCGATCCCGATCAGCCGATCTACGCGGTTCGGACGCTGGAGCAGCTCGTGTCCGAATCGGTCGCGAGACGGCGCCTCTCGATGCTGCTGCTGTCCCTGTTCGCCGGGCTCGCGCTGGCGCTCGCGGCCGTCGGCCTGTACGGCGTGCTCTCCTACCTCGTCACCGAGCGCTCCCACGAGATCGGGATCCGGATGGCGCTGGGAGCGAGCCGTCCGCAGGTCATGCGGCTGGTGCTCGGGCAGGGGCTGTCGCTCACGCTCGTCGGCATCGCCGCCGGGCTCGCGGCAGCCTTCGGCGTCACGAGGCTGCTGTCGACGCTCCTGTTCGATGTGAAGGCGAGCGATCCCTACACGTTCGGGCTGATGGCCGTCGTGCTTCTGGCCGTCGCGACGCTCGCGGGATTCGTCCCGGCGCGGCGGGCCACCCGCGTCGACCCGATGGCCGCGCTACGGCAGGAGTGAGGCCGAACCAGGCTGAGATGTCCGTCCCTCTACTGCTTGACCAGCTCCACGCGGCGATTGCGCTCGCGGCCCTCCTCGGTCTTGTTGTCGGCGATGGGTTTGGTGTCGCCCAGACCAGCGGCAAGGAGGCGGGTGCGCGAGATGCCGTTCTTCTCCAGCCAGCCGGAACCGGCGACCTGGCGTCAACTGCGTGAAGTCGATTCCCCGTTCAGGGTAATATGACCGGCGTTTCGGCCGGCTCGTTCGGAGGTCTCCCCATGACGTGGTCGAGAGATGCGCTCCGTGTCTTCCGCTTCGTGCTCGCGGCGGGAGTCGTCCAAGTCCAAGCCCTGTCTGCGGTTTCCCCGGTCCTGGAATCGTGAAACGCGCCGACGTTCCGCCCGCAGTGTTCGCGTTGTCGGGCGCCCACCTGATCAGCGACATCTTCTCCAACATCTACGCGCCGCTGCTGCCGCTGTTCATTCCGCGCCTCGGTCTGTCGCTTGCCGCCGCCGGCACGATCGCGATGGCGATCCAGATCGCGGGTTCCGTGGCGCAGCTCTTCTTCGGGCCGCTGGCCGATCGCTGGCGGCCGCGAGTACTTGCGGTGGCCGGGCCGATCGTGGCCGTCACGTGCCTCAGCTTTGCCGGGTTGGCCACGTCGCCGATCATGCTCGGCGCGATCCTCGTGGCAGGCAGCCTTGGCAGCGCGGCCTTCCACCCGACCGCCGCCGCGATCGTCAACCGCGTCGGCGGGGCGCGGCGGGGCCTGGCGATGTCGGTGCACGTGACGGGCGGGGCGGTGGGCAACGCGATCGCGCCGCTGATCTTCGCACCCTACGCGCAGCGCCTGGGCCTCGCCTGGACGCCGCTGCTCGCCGTGCCGGCGCTCCTGCTGCTCGCGAGGATCCTGCGCGGCATCCCCGACGTGCGGCTGGCGCACGGCGCGGACCGGGGCGGATTCGGCGCTCTCAAGCCGTACACGACCCCGCTCGCGCTCCTGTGGAGTGTGGTCGTCATCCGCACCATCGTCGCACTCGGGTTCTCGACGTTCCTGCCGGTGCTGATGACGAGAAACGGGCTGTCGGTGAGCGAGGCGGGGATTGCCGTCACCTGCTACTTGCTGGCCGGGAGCCTCGGCGGCCTCGCCGGCGGCCCGCTGGCCGATCGCTTCGGGCCGCGGCGGGTGATTGCTTGGTCGCTCGTCCTGGCGGTGCCGTTCCTCGTGGGGGTGTCCTGGGTCACGGGACCGGCCGGGTTCGTCGTCCTGACGGCCGGCGGGTTCTTCCTCGGCTCGACACTCCCGGTCAACATCACCTATGCGCACCTCATCGCACCGGTAGCGACCGGTACCGTGTCGTCGCTGATGATGGGTGTCGCCTGGGGCGTGGGGGGGATGGCGGTGCCGCTGGTCGGTCTCGCGGGCGACGCGCTCGGCCTCGGCCCGACCTTGCAGGTGGTTGCGGTGCTGCCCGCTCTTGGCGCCCTCATCACCGTCGCGCTGCCGGCCGGCCGGTCGCACGAGGACGAGCCCGAGGACGCCCTTAGCTTCCTCTCGTGACGCCGCACAGCGATCGGCTTCGTGCGGCTCCAGCCGGCCTGCTTGTCCAGCTGAAGTATGCTTGGTGTTCGGAAGGATTCATGCACGCCGGACATCGTCGTCTCGCCCTATTAGCCGCTCTTGCCGCGATCTGGGTGGTGACCGGCGCGGCACAGCAGACCGATCTGTCGGGCCCGCCGGCGACGGCTCGCCTGAAGGAGTACGTGATTGCCTTCAACTCCGGGAGCCTGGAGCATTCGAGTCCCTCCAGCTGCAAAAGATCGTGGCTGAGCAGCCCAACCAGTCGTTTGCGCTCGCGCGAACCGGAAGAGGGGAGATCTTCCTCCTCCGGGCGAGCGTCGAGAAGGAGGCGCCGCACAAGCTGCTGTTCGTCTTCTTCGAGCCCGTCGAGGATCCGAATGCCATCATCATCCCCGACCCGAAGAGGGACGATCAGGCCCTGGTGGCCGCCGTCCGGGCCGACCTGGCGGCGCGCGTCCGGGCGGACGAATTCTCCGGTGTCGTGCTGGTCGCGAACGGCCCCCGGGTCCTGTTCCTGGCCCTGAGCGCGGGCA
>Ga0315280_10005502_pt1 | contig 17998 bp, 10 predicted proteins | sample YL17G06_40_MG_FD_203697 | JGI IMG/M metagenome (GOLD analysis project Ga0315280, IMG submission 203697) | Sediment microbial communities from Yellowstone Lake, YNP, Wyoming, USA - YL17G06_40 | ecosystem: Environmental > Aquatic > Freshwater > Lake > Sediment | place: USA: Wyoming | collected... | reverse complement strand
GCAGCAGCAGGCCCGTACAGTACAACTTCAAGGGGGTGACTCGATCGGCGTGCCCTGCGGCGTGCGCCAGGCCATCAAGGTAAGCCGCAAGGCGCTTTTGTTGTGGGCCTGGCGCAGACAGTTGTGTGCGCACGAAACAATTCTGCAACAGAATGTTCTATTTGTAACACAGTAGTATTATACGGCCGTGTGGGTTTGCGAAGCGCGGCCAGTTTCCGCGAGCGCCGTGCACTGGCGTGATCGGAGGATTCCTAAACACAGGGCGACTTATGGGGAGTGATGCAAAATCCCCGCAGCACGGGCAGCACTCCGAGCGTCGACAGGCAGAGCTTATGGAAAATGCGCAAGCCCCATGTTCTCAGAAAGTTTGGGATTTACGAGACGGACAATCGGTCTTGCACTCCGCGAACGCGCCTACGAACGACAGCGCGACCTTGAAGCCGATGGCGAGCTTGCCGCCGGAGGCGTTCGGGAATATCTTTACTTCATAGCCTGCAGCAACCCGGTCATCAGGCCGCCGATGGCGGCGATCTGGGCGGCGTAGATGGCAATCGCCGCGGCAGGCGGCATCACGGGGCCGGACCCGCCGTCGGCGTGGACGAGGATGGGGAACGCGAGCAGGCCCGCCGCCATGCTGGCGGGCACAAGTGTCAGTGCCAACATAAAATTCCCCAAGATTGCCGAGTGAAAATTCCCCAGGTGCGAGAGGAGTAACTACCCCGGCCGCCGTGGGGACGGCCAGGGTGACTACCATCGGCCCGAGGAGGGCCGATGCTCAAACTGGAGGAATGGATGGACTTGCAAAGTCTGTACCAAGCAGGGGTGAGCGTGAGCGAGATGGCCCGGCAGAGCGGACTGGATCGCAAGACGGTGCGCAGGCATCTGCTGCAGGCGCCGCAGCTGTACCAACGGGCGCCAGGCCCGCAAAAGATCGATCCCTATCGGGCGTATCTTCGGGAACGCTGGGAGCAGGGAGTACACAACGCCTGCAAGCTATTTCGCGAGATCCAGAAGCGCGGGTATCCGGGCGCGCGCAGCCAGGTGGGCTGCCTGATCCAGGACTGGCGGGAGGAAGAAGCCGAGCGGGCCTTTGTGCGGTTCGAGACATCGCCCGGCGAGCAGAGCCAGATCGATTGGGGCTCGTTCGGCAACTGGGGCGGGCGCCGGCTCTACGGCTTCGCTCTGGTGTTGGGCTACTCGCGGATGCGGTATGTCGAGTTCACCCAGCGGCAGGACACCGAGAGCTTGCTGGCCTGCATGATTCACGCCTTCCACTACATGGGCGGGATCACCCAGGTGGTGTTGGCCGATAACATGAAGACGGTGGTGTTGGACCGGGCCAATGGCGAGATCCATTGGAATCCGCGCTTCCTGGACTTCGCCAGTTATTACGGCTTCGTGCCGCAGGTGTGCCGTCCCTATCGGCCGCAGACCAAGGGGAAGATCGAATCGACCATCCGTTTTGTGAAGGGCAACTTCTGGCCGGGCCTGCAGTTCGCCAGCCTGTTAGAGTTGAACCGGCTGGCATTCGAGTGGTGCGAGGAGGTGAACCATCGCCGGCACGCCACCACGCGCGAAGTGCCGTACGAGCGGTGGGCGCGGGAAGGATTGCGGCCGATCGCCGGCCAGCCGGACTACGACACCAGCTATGCCAGCTTCCGCCAGGTGGCCAAGGATTGCCTGCTGAGCTACCGCGGCAACCGCTACTCGGTGCCGCATCGCTATGCGGGCAAGAACGTGGTGGTGAAGGAACCGGTCGACGGCGGCCGGATCTGGATCTGCTGCCAGGAGGCAACCATTGCCGAGCACCGGCTGGCGGAAGGGCGCGGACAGACGGTGATCGATGGCGAGCATTACCAGGGTCTGCCCGGGCGCAAACGCCTGGAGCAACCGGATGCATCAGCAGTGCCAACTAAGTTCATGCTACCAGAGTTGGCAGCCGGGCCGGGTGTCGGTCGGCACCACCCGGTGCCGGAGGTCGCCGTTCGACCGCTGTCGGTCTATGAGGAGGTGGCCCATGTCGCTACAGTCTGAGCGCCTGGCCGGCTACATGCAGCGCCTGCGGCTGTCGCACCTGCCCACCTGCTACGAGTCGTTGGCCGAAGAGGCCGCCAAGAAGGATTTGCCGTACCTCGACTTTTTGGAGCAGGTGTTGGAAGCCGAGAACCAGGCCAAGCACGATCGCAACGTGCGGCTCAAGACGCAATGGGCACACTTCCCGTTCCTGAAGCGGCTGGACCAGTTTGATTTCAGTTTCCAGCCCTCGATCGACGAGCGGAAGGTGCGGGAGCTGGCTGGCCTGCGTTTCTTGGAGCACAAGGAGAACGTGCTGTTTCTTGGCCCGCCGGGCGTCGGCAAGACGCACCTGGCCATCGCCCTGGGCACGGAAGCCATCGTGGCCGGCTACTCGGTTTACTTCGCCACCATGCAAGACTTAATGGCGCAACTCACCCGGGCGCGAGCGGAGAACAAGCTGAAGGAGCGGATGGCGCTGCTGGTCAAGCCGAAGCTCCTAATCCTGGACGAGATCGGCTATCTGAGCCTCGACCAGTTCGGCGCCACCTGCCTGTTTGAGCTGGTCAGCGACCGCTACGAGCAGGGCTCGATGATTCTGACTAGCAACAAGAGCTACGGCGACTGGGGCGGTCCCCTCGCCGACAACGTGATCGCCAGCGCCATCCTGGATCGGCTGCTGCATTACTCAACGACGGTCAACATCAACGGGGAAAGCTATCGGTTGAAGGACAAGAAGAAGGCCGGGGTGCTGGCGAAAGCCGGCCAGCAGGGAGGATGAGCAAAAAAGGCGCGCGACCCCCGGTTGGGGCTTCCCCCCAGCGCCAACCGAAGGTCCTGCTGGTAACGAGAGAGAACGAGATACGGAGGTAGAGATCTGGGGAAATTTCAATCGGCAGAAACTGGGGAATTTTCAATTGACAATGACACACCACCCCAAGTGGTCCACCTTGGAGAATCAACCACGGGCAAGTGGGTTATACTACGCGACGACCGGATCAAAATGAGAAGTCCGGCTAGAACAGCGATTCAAATCGGCATCTTCCTGTCGACTGCTTTTGTGACGGGAGCGGCGGGACAGGAACGGCTCCGGGAGATCCCCTTTCCGCAGGTCAAGGTGACCGATGCTTTTTGGTCCAAGCGCATTCAGACCAACGCCGCTGTAACGGTACCCTCCTGTTTCCGCAAGTGTGAGATCTTCGGGCAGATCGACAATTTCAAGCGCGCGGCGAAACTGTTGGGCGGCGAACATGTCGGCACGCAGTTCTACGACGGCCCCGTGTACAAGGTGCTGGAAGGCGCCGCCTACACGCTGATCTCGAACCCCGATCCCAAGTTGGAGAAATACGTCGAGGACCTGATCAAGATCATTGTGGCGGCGCAGGAGCCGGATGGTTACCTGTACACCGCGCGCACGATCAATCCACTGAAAGCGCCTCCGGGCTCTGGGCCGGAGCGCTGGTCCAATCTCAGCCAGAGCCACGAATTGTTCCTCGCGGGCCACATGTACGAAGCGGCAATTGCGCACCATCGGGCTACTGGGCGGCGCACGTTGCTGGACGCGGCTGTACGAAATGCGGACCTGGTGGTAAGGGTGTTCGGCGAAAGCGGGCGGCCGGACGTGCCGGGACACCAGGAGATCGAGATGGCGCTTGTCAAGCTTTATTATGCGACCGGCGACCGCCGGTACCTGAACCAGGCCAAGAGGTTCTTGGACTTGCGCGGACGATACCAGGGAAGAGCGCCGGGCACGACGAGCCGCAGGCCGGAATATACGCAGGATCACCTGCCCGTGCTGGAGCAGTCCTCGGCGGTCGGGCACGCCGTGAGGGCGTTGTACATGTACAGCGGCATGACCGATGTTGCGTCGCTGCTGAACGATGCCGCCTATGCTGCTGCCCTGGATCGACTCTGGCAAAACGTGGTGCGCAAGAAGACCTACATCACCGGCGGTCTGGGAGCGCGGCGCGAAGGCGAGGCGTTCGGCGAGGACTACGAACTGCCCAATGATGTCGCGTACGCCGAGACGTGCGCCGCTATCGGGTCGGTTTATTGGAACCATCGCCTGTTCCTGTCGAGCGGCAACGCGAAGTACCTGGACGTGCTTGAGCGGACGCTGTACAACGGCTTGCTCTCGGGTGTCTCGCTCGATGGCGAGCACTTCTTCTACCCCAACCCGCTCGCCTCCGACGGCAAGCGTGCGTTCAACATGGGGCAGGCTACGCGACAGCCTTGGTTCAAGGTCGCCTGCTGTCCCACGAATGTCTGCCGGTTTCTGCCATCGTTGCCCGGTTATTTGTACGCTGTTCGTGGCAGCGACGTGTTTGTGAACCTCTATATCGGAAGCCGCACGACAGTGAGGCTGGCTGAGAACGAGGTTGCCGTCGCACAACAGACGCAGTACCCATGGGGTGGCGAGGTGCGGATCACGGTGCGTCCGGCGCGGGCGGCGCGGTTCGCTTTGAACCTGCGCATTCCCGGATGGGCGCGCAATGAGCCGCTGCCGGGCGACTTGTACCGCTACGCCGATGCGCCTCCGCGGGGCAGGGTGAAGGTCGAGGTGAACGGCAAGGCGGCGCCCGCGAAGCCCGAGCGCGGGTTTGTGCGCGTGGAGCGCACCTGGCGCGCCGGCGATATTATTCGCCTGACGCTGCCGCTGCCTGTGCGGCGTGTGGTGAGTCATGAGGCGGTGGCCGCGAATCGGGGGCGCGTGGCAATTGAGCGCGGGCCCCTGGTCTACTGCTTCGAGGGCGCGGACAACGGCGGTTCGGTACAGGAAGTGTCGGTGAACGCCGCGACGGCTTTCAAAGCGGAGGTCCGCCCGGACATGCTGGGCGGCATCACGGTGATCCGGGCGGGGAAACACACGGCCATTCCCTACTACGCCTGGTCTCATCGTGGGGCTGGCGAAATGGCTGTGTGGGTTAGGAGCAAGTGACATGATCAACCGGCGGCACGCATTGCGCATGGGGCTTACCGGTTCGGCAGCGTGTGCGGCGATGGCGCAGCAGGTTGCCGGACGGTTCATCGACCGCAAGCGCGGGGGTCATGGCTTCAAGTCCGTGGCGACGGCTAAGCGCCCCAACATTTTTCTGCTCACTGCGGACACGGTGTGCAGCGCTGGACAAGGGACGGCTCGCACCACCTGTATTCCCATAGCCTGTCTTCTTCGACCGACGAACTGTACGATTTGCGCGACGAGGACGCGCGGAACCTGTCCGCCGCCCCCGCACCCAAAACACTTGCGCAAGGAAATGATCGAGAGTTTGGGCGCCGTGCTCGAACGCGATCCGCGGTGGCAGGGGTATTGCTCCAGGTTTCGCATCGACAAGTTCTTCGATTTGCCGCGGCAGAATGGCGACATGCAGTTGCGCGCCGCGATCGAAAGGACCAACTCATGAGACTACTGATTGCAGTGCTGCTCTCGTTCACGTTGTTCGGGCAGAATCCCTATGGCCGCATCACCGGCCTGGTAACCGATTCCGCCGGCGCCGTCGTGCCGGGTGCGTCGATCAAAGTCATCAACACGGCGACCAACGCCACTGTGGCGCTCTCGACCAACGCCGAAGGGATTTACGATATGCCCAACCTCGTCCCAGGACCATACAAGGTGGAGGTGCAGGTGGCCGGCTTCAAGCGTTATGAACGCGGTCCCATCGAGGTGCGCGTCGGCGACGTGCTGCGTATCAATGTGCAACTCGAACTCGGCCCGATCAGCGAGAGCGTGGTGGTTGCTTCGCAGGCGCCGATGCTGGAAGACGCGACGGCCACCCTGGGCCACTTGGTGGACAATCGCCGCATCCAGGAGTTGCCGCTGCCCGGCCAGAACCCCGCCTACCTGACGCTGCTGGCGCCGGGCGTCATCACGACCAATGCGGTGACTCACGGATGGTTGCCCCTGGCGGTGGACGTGCTTTCCGATATTGCCAGCAACGGCGCGCGGACGCGGACCAGCCAGTTCACCGTCGACGGCGTGCCCAACATGACCAGGGGCGGCCAGATGTCGTTCTCGCCGCCGCCCGAAACGCTGCAGGAGTTCAAGGTGGAGACCGCCACCTACGACGCATCGACGGGCCGTTTTCTCGGGGCTAACGTCAACATGGTTCTCAAGAGCGGCACGAACCAGTTGCACGGATCGGCAACTTACTCACACACAAGCCGGCCGCTGATGTCCGTGCCGTTTTTCGTGAATAAGTCGATCTACGATCTGTCCACCGGCCCGGTGACGCAGGATAAGATCAACCGCTTCTTTCCCGGAGCGAAGACCAATCGCTACCGCCCGAGCGCCAGCGGTCCCGTCTACATCCCCGGCATTTACGACGGCCGTAACCGGACCTTCTGGATGTACGGCTACGACCGCATCGACAGGCTCATGCCGACGCAAAGCTACCTTGCCGTGCCGACCCAGGCCCAGCGTACAGGCGACTTCTCGGCATTGCTCGCGCTCGGCGCCTCGTACCAGATCTACGATCCGGCGACCACCAGGCCGACAACCGACGGAAGGTATCAGCGCGATCCGCTGCCCGGCAACCGCATCCCCGCGAACCGCCTGGACTCCGTCGCGACGAAGATAGTCAGCCACTATGGGTTGCCGAACGCGGCGGGGACCAACGATGGGCGCAACAACTTCAGCGACATCGGTCCGCGCAACCTTAATTTCCGCAGCCACACGGCGCGCGTCGACCAGTTACTGGGGCAATCCAACCGCCTGTCCGGTTCCTACACGCGGTCCACGCACCTGGAGCAATACAGCCGGAGTTTCTACCCGGACCTGTCGCGCGGCCAGATGTTCAACCGGTTTCACAACGGTCTGTCGCTAAGCGACGTCCTCACGTTGCGGCCTAACCTGATCGCCGAATTGCGCTATGGCTGGACGCGGTTCAAGTACTACCAGCGGCCCTACACGCTGGGATTCGACCTGGCCGAGCTTGGCATCTCGCAGTCCCTGGTAAACCAGTTGGACAAAGCGACCACCGCATTCCCGCAGGTTTCCATCGACGGCTATGCCGAATTGGGCGGAGTGAGCGGCACTCTCTGGGCCACCAACACGCACACAACCGCAGGCACAATCTCCAATGTCCGGGGGGCGCACACGCTGCGATTCGGCGGGGAGTTGCGGGCGATCTTCGCCACCGGCTATAACTGGGGCAACATCGCGCCGCTGTATAACGCCAGCACCACTTACACGCGCGGCCCGTACAACACGTCGGCGGCGTCGGCCATCGGCCAGGGCCTTGCGTCGTTCCTGCTGGGCGTGCCCACCGGCGGCTCCATTTCCAACAACGCTTCGTACGCGAACCACTCGAAGTATATGGGCTTTTTCGTGCAGGATGACTGGAAGCTGTCGCGCATGGTGACGGTGAACCTGGGGCTGCGTTATGAACTGGAGACGCCGCTCACCGAACGCTTCGACCGCACGAATCGCGGCTTCGATTTCACAACCACGAACCCCATTCAGGACGCCGCGAGCGCCGCTTATGCGCGTTCGCCGATTCCGGAGATCGCGGCGGCGAACTTCCGCACTGCCGGCGGCCTGCTGTTCGCCAATCGTGATGGCGTACCGCGCGGATTATATGAGCGGAACGCCAACCGGTGGTCGCCGCGCATCGGCATTGCCTGGCGCGCCACGCCGTCCATCGTTGTCCGCACGGGCTACGGCATCTTCTTCGATTCGATCGGCGCGGACTGGTCCGACGTGGTCCAGCAGGGCTACAGCCAGTCTACCTTGCTGATTCCGACGCTCGATAACGGCGTGACGTTCCGCGCCTCGCTGGCCAATCCGTTCCCCGACGGGCTGACTCTTCCGCCGGGTGCGTCGGGCGGTCTGAAGACGTTCCTCGGCCGGGCGCCCAGCTACTACACGCCAACGCGGCGCGCCGGTTATCTCCAGCGCTGGAGCTTCGGCCTGCAGCGGGAGTTTCCGCACCGCGTGCTGCTTGAGGTGGGCTATGTGGGCAGCCGCGCGACCGGCCTGGAAGCGTCGGAAGAGTTTAATCCGATTCCGCGCCAGTACCTCAGCACCTCCCCCGTGCGCGACCAGACGACGATCGACTATCTCGCGCGGACATACCCCAATCCATTCGCGGCGATACCGGAATTTGCAGGATCGAACCTGGCCGGCGCCAACGTAGCGAGATCCCAGTTGTTGCGGCCGTATCCGCATTTCACCGGCATCACGTCGGGGATCGCGGAAGGCTTCTCCTGGTATCACTCCCTGGAGACCCGCGTGGAAAAACGATTCAGCCACGGTTATACGATGCAGGCAACATACACGTGGCAGAAGCTGATGCTCGCCGTGGACAAGCTGAATCCCACCGATCCCGCACTCCAGCACGTCATCGCGGGGCAGGACCGGCCGCACCAGATTGTGGTGAGCGGCATCTACGAATTCCCTTTCGGGCGCCAGCGGCGCTGGCGGTCCGGCGCGCCGGCGATTGTTGACCAGGTGCTCGGCGGGTGGCAGTTGCAGGCGGTTTATCAGGGCACCAGCGGCGCGCCGATCGGTTTCGGCAACATCATATTCACCGGGGACCTGCACAAGATCGTGCTGCCCAAGTCCGGGCGCAAAACTGAGCGATGGTTCAACACCGACGCCGGCTTTGAAAAAGCTCCCGCCAGGCAGCTGGCAAACAATATCAGGACGTTTCCCACTCGCCTGACGGGGTTGCGCCAGGATGGCTCGAACAACTGGAATCTCTCGCTGCTCAAGAACTTCCGGATTACGGAAAAGCTCCGGTTCCAGTTGCGCGCCGAAGCGCAGGACGCCTTGAATCATGCGATGTTCTCCGCGCCCAACTCCGATCCGACCAGCAGCCTGTTCGGGCAGGTCACCGGAACGCAGTTCGGCGAGCAGCGCCGCGTGTTCCTGATGGGCCGGTTGGAGTGGTGAGAGTCCCGGCCGGCGTTTCGGGCTGAGCGGCAACATCCGGAAACAGAGAGCCATCAAGACGGACCGTGACCCCGAACGATTTTTGCCGCGCCTTGCGACGGAAACCAAGCGTGCGCTTCGCTCCGATGTCCTTGCCGGCATTAAGTGCCAGGGCATCGGGGTGAGCATGCCGGGCCTGATGGACCGTTCCCAAGGGAAGATCATTTACTCCTCCAATTTCGACTGGCGCGAAGTTGAGGTGGGCGCCTATTTGCGTCGAAGATTTGACCATGATCTCGTATTCGAGGATAACCTGCGGTGTGCCGGTTTAGCTGAGATCTGGTTTGGCTCGCTGACGCGCTCGGCGCCCTCCCACATGATCAACCTGCTGATTGATGAAGGTCTGGGCACCGCGATCATCATCGGCGGCCATCTGTATCGTGGCGCGAGCTTGGGAGCCGGCCAGTTCGGGCATGTTTCCATCGACCCCGGCGGGCCGCGTTGCCACTGCGGCAACCTCGGTTGCTGGGAGTCTTACGCCTCAAATACCGCGACTGTGCCTCTCGTAACCCCCGGACTTTCTGAGAACATGGGGTTGCGCATTTTCCACAAAGTCCGCCCATCGATGTTCGGAGTGCTGCCGGTGGTGGTTGGCGCCCTCTCGTCATTGTTCCGGGCACGCGCCGCTCTTCAATTAGAAAACCTGGCCCTCCGCCACCAGATCGGTGTGCTCCAGCGCTCAGTCAAGAAGCGACCGAAGCTGACCGCAGCAGACCGTATTCTGTGGGCGTGACTATGCGGCGTCTGGAGCGACTGGCGATCTGCTTTCGTGATCGTCAAGCCGGAAACGGCCGTCGCCTGGCATCGGGAAGGCTTTCGCCTTTTCTGGACATGGAAGATCCGACACGGCCAAGCCGGACGACCAGCAGTTCCAAAAGAGATCCGTGATCTGATCCGCAAGATGAGTCGCGGAAATCCGCTCTGGGGAGCTCCCCGCATTCACGGCGAACTGCTCAAACTGGGCATCGACATCGGCCAGACCAGCGTGGGCAAGTACATGGTCCGCCGCCGCAAGCCGCCGTCGCAGACCTGGCGGAGGGTGTTGGCGAATGCCAGCGTGTCACCCGGCAACGTGAAACAGATACTGCCTAACGCCGTAGCGTTTACGAATCTGCCTCGCTTGGCCGTACAGTCGGCTTACCGGAGAAGTGGTGGAAACCCTGAAGGGTGCCCGTGGAGTTCAGTCCCAGGTTACCCGCCGAAAGTCGTGATGCCCGCGCAGCCGGCGGGTCAGCGGGAACGCCCGGCCCTTGCAGCACTGCTTGCTGTCTGACACACGGTCGCGGCACAGATGCCTCGCCGGCTTATCCGCGGAAATCCGCGGAATTCGCGGATTCGGCCCCGTCTGTTTGGTACCTTCCCATCGCGATTCATTTCAACGCCGCGAGGGCGGCGCGGGCGGCGAGCTGGTACGGGTTCAGTTCCACGGCCCGGGCAAACGCCTGCCTGGCATTTTCCGGCTGATTCAAGCCGAGGTAGCCGAGGCCGGCAATGTAGTGAGCCTGGCCCTGGCGGGCGCGCCGCGACTGCCGCTCACCGAACTTGGCGAAGTAATCGACCGCCTCGCCCCGCTTGAGCGCGGCGGTGGCCGCATCGAGCAATTGCCGGAAGATGGCCGTTGCCTTCGCCGCTTCGCCCAGCTTTTCGAGCGAGCGCGCCTGGTAGTAGAAGATGGCGGCGCCACTGTCGGCGGTCGGCCGGGGGTGCTCTTCGCTGCCCGCCAGTTGCGCCGCCGATTGCTTCCAGGCCTCGCGCGCCTGCTGCCGCTGACCCAGCGCATCGAAAGCCGTGCCGACCCAGTAGAGGATTTCCGGCGCCCGGCCGCCGCGATAGGACCGCGCTGCTTCAAGGTTCTGCGGAAACGTGAGCGCGGCCTGGAAGTCGGCCAGGGCGCCGGAGAAATCCTTCCGGGCCGCGCGTTCCTGGCCGCGCAGCAGGTGCGCATCTACCCAGGGGTCTTGCACGTTGACCCGCGCTCCGCCCTCCCAACTGTGGAAATGGCGGTTGGCCAGTAGATCGATGGCCGGGTCGTATTTCCCTGCCTGCACCAGTAGGCCGATCTTGCGCGAGAGCGCGTCATCGCGCTCCAGCACGGCCGCGTCGTGGCGCTCGAGCATCTCCAGCCGCTTTTCGATGCTTGCTCCGGCCTCCTCGTAGAACTGGTCAAGTTCGTAGAAATACATGGCATCGGCCGGGTTCAGCCGAACCGCGGTCTCCAGCGAAGCAATCGCGTTGTCAAGAGCGCCCTCCTGCCTCGAATAGGCGATGGCAAGATTGCGATGAACAACAGCCAACGAGCCATCCAGCCGGCGCGCCGCCTCCCATTCACTCGCGGCCTTTTCCGGCTGGAGATCGTAGAGAAGGTTTCCGAGATAGTAGTGAGCGCGCGCGTCGCCGGGGTTGGCCTTGATGGCTGCGCGCAGCGCATCGGCCGCTTCCAACTGGAACGGGAAGCCGTAGTCGGAAGCCGCCGCGGCCGCCTGCCGGTAGTAGCCGGCCGCTTGCTCGGCCCGGCCCTGCTTCTCAGCGAAATAGCCAAGGTAGTAATACACCATGGGGGAAACGCCCGGCGAGGCGGGCAGCGTGGCAGCGAATTGCGGCAGCCGCGCCGCCCGCCCCGGTGACTTCGCCAGCTCCAGAAGCACGGCGGTGGCGTCATCCAGGAAGCCCGCATTCGCGTATTCCACCGCGGTTTCCAGGCCCGACTCGGGGAAAGCCTGAAGCTGGGCGAGGAGGGCCGGGGATTCGGGCCGCTCCCTTGCGCCGGCGGCCCTGTCAGTCGCGGCCCTGTTGCCGAGATAACGCTCGGCCAGCGCGCGCATGTCGAGCGGGTCGATCCGTTCGATTTCCGCGACGCTCCGGGCCGATTCCGCCCCCCTGCCCGTATGCCGCAAGACGGTGGCTTTCAGATTCAGCGCGCAGGTATCGGAAGCATTCAACCGCAAGGAGCGCTCGAGGAACTCCAGCGCGGCCCCGAAGTCGTGACGGAGGCAGGCGATTTCCGCGAGCCAGTATGACGCGGCGGCTTCCCAGGCGCGGCTCCAGGCCGCCTGGTGAAAGGCATCGTACGCGCCCTCCAGCTTGCCTTGCGCCTGGAGCGCAACGCCCAGGTAGTAACAGGCTTCGCCGTCCTTGGGCGTGGTGTAGTTCCGCGAAAGGCGCGCAATGGCGGCGTGCAGCCGCTGCTCGGCTTCAGCGAACCGCCCGCGCTTCAGGTAAAGAATACCGAGCGCGGTGTTGGCGCGCGCATCGGCGGGATCGCGCCGCAGCGCTTCCTCGTAGTAGGGGTCCGGTTCCAGCGCCGGACTGTGGAATTGCTCCAGGCGCAACCCGGCGAGGTAGAGTTCCTCGTTGCTTTTGATTTCGGCGGGCGGCGCCGGCGGCCTGACCGGCTCCGGCATCGGCCCGCGCTGGCTCTTCACCGGAGCGTAGGACACCAGCTCCCGCCCGGCGGCGGAAAGCGACGCGCGCAGCTCTTCGTCTTTGACGCCGGCGGGCAGCGCCACCTGGCGCACAAAAGGCTGATCGGGCGCGATCGAAATCGGTTCTCGCAGCAGCACCCGATTGCCGGCAGCCAGCAGCGCCACCGCGTTCGAGTGCGGCGCGGTCACGGTGAACCCGACGCGCGCCTGCCCGCCGCTCACGTCCAGATTCACCGCCGCGTCAAGATTCGCGTTCTTCACCCCTCCGATTTCCCGGAACGGACACCAGTAGTGCTTGAACGATTTCACTTCGTGCGGCTGGATCCAACTGTAGTCGGGCTGGTTGTCGGAATAGCCGCCGACCATCAGTTCCAGGTAGGGGCCGTCTTGGTCGGTGAGGATGCGGTCCCACATCTGTCCGGACGGTCCGGTTCCCCAGGTGAAAAACTTCTTGCCCGGAACGGCATGGTGGTCGGCGACGTGCAACGTGCCCGCCCGTTTGCCGTGGTCGTAGCCGGCCAGGAAGTCGTCCTCGTAGTTCCAGGCGAACATGGAAATGGAGCTGGGATGGTTCTTCCACCAGCTCACGTCCACGCCCCGGCGGAAGTCGATGCCGTTGTAGACGGAATCGGCGACGGGCCAGCGGGCGAACTCCCGCTTGGCATGCTGGGTGACGAACTGGGTGCGCGGCGGGAAGATGATCTGGTAGTCGGGGTTGGCGTGGACCGCCACGTTGGCGAAGGAAAGCAGCGAATGGGCCAGGGGCGTGCCGTTGAACAGCCGCACCGTCGCTTCCAGGTACGAGCGGCCTGGGCGCAACGTCAGCCCGATGGTCCAGCGCAGGCGGTGGCGCAGCTCCGTCTCGCCCACCCAGACCGTTCGGCTGCCGTCGGCGCCTTCTTCCAGGCGGTATTGTACCGGGAGGAAACTGGAAGCCCGGTGGTGATGGGGCACGTTCCATTCCAAGCCGCCCGAGATCCAGGCGCCCAGCATCCCGATCAGGGCCGGCTTGATGACGTGCTGGTGGTAGAAGAAGTCGTAGCCGTTGGTCTTATCCACGGCGGCGAAAATCCGTCCGCCCAGTTCCGGCAGCACACAGATCTTCAGGTACTCGTTTTCCAGGTAGACGGCTTTGTAGCTGCGGTCCTCGCGGGTGTCGGTGAGCTTGTCGTAGAGCGGGTAGGGATAGACCGCGCCTTTCGCCCCCTGGTATGTGCGGCCCAGGTAGAACATGGGATTGGGATCGGGCGGGCCGGCCAAGTAGGTGGGAATGACCAGCTTCTCTTCCCAGACCCTGACCGGCGCCGCAGCGACGTCCGCCGTGGCCAATACGGCGAGACACAAAAACGCGGGAACAAGCGAGCGATGATGCGCCATGGCTCCTCCGATGATTGCTCGGAGGATTATGGCAGGGATCAGGTTCCAAGTGGAGAAGTGCGGAATGCGGAGTGCGGAGTGCGGAGTTCGGAGTGCGCCTGACGGCTGACGAAGGTCTGCGTTGCCCCGGCCGCTCAGGCTACGCCGGCTTTCTTCATCACTTCCAGCGTGCTCTTCAGGCCGGCCGCGGCCGCTTCCTCGACCGGCATGTCCTTGGTGCGGCCGAAGACCTCGATGCTGAGCGCGTCGCTGTAGCCGATCTTGGCCAGCGCCCGGAGAAAGCCTGCCAGGTCGATCACGCCTTCCCCGGGCAGCAGCCGCTCGTTGTCCTTCACCTGCTCGGGCGGCAGCTTGGCGGAGTCGGAGATGTGAACGTGGACGATGCGCTGCTTGCCGGCGGTAATGATGTCCTGGGTGGTGGCGCCGGCGTGGTGCCAGTGCCAGGCATCCAGCAGCAGCCCCACGTTCGGCCCGCACTCAGCGGCGAATTCCGCCATTTCGCTCATGCGCCAGATGAACTCGTGGGGGCCCTGGCGGCGCAGGGCCAGCGGGCCGACAAACTCCAGGCCCAGGCGCACGCCCGAGCCGGCCAGCACCCGGGCGGCGGCGCTGAAGCGCTCTTTGTAAATCTTTCGCTGCTCGTCCTTGGGCAGCGGGCCGGAGGCGATCACCCAGGTGGCCATGCGCGGGCAGCCGATGGCGGCGGCGAACTCGGCGGCCGCCCCCAGCTTCTTCAGGCCCGCCTGGAACACGGTGTCGTCCTTGCGGAAATCCACGGGAAAAGAAACCGCGGCGGGCTTCAGCTTCAGGCGGCCCAGCAGGGCGCGGGTGGCTTCGGCGCCCTCCGGCATGGCGCGCTCCAGAGCCACGTCCACGCCCGGATAACCGACACGCGCGGCCAGCTCCGCGAACTCCGGCCACTTCGCGCGGCCCGAAATCAGCACCGAATTCAGCGCCGGGTACATGCCGGTTGACTTGCCGAGCGCGCCTTTCGCTCCGAGCAGCGCCGCTGCCGATAAACCTAGAAACTCTCTGCGGTTCATGCCCCCTATAGTAACCACCCTGGCGCCGGGAAACCAAACAGAATCGGAAGGCAGCGGGCAGCGGGCAGCGGGCAGCAGGCAGTGTGCGGAGGGGTCAATTCCCGCCGGCGGAGGGGACGGGCGGAAGGATGGCAAAGGGCACGCGGGCAAACGACGCCCGGCCTCCCATGTGGTCCAGCACGTTCACCTGCACCCAGTAGTGGCCCGGCGCGAAGTCCTTCAGCGGAACCCGCAACTGGAAATCCGCCGACTTGGTTTTGGGGTCGGCGAACTGGCGGACGTGCTGCAGGCGGGTCTCAAACGCTTTGCTGGTCTCGCTGAAAAACACCAAGCCCGCCGAAACAAACGGCTGTTCCAATCCCGGAACCGGCTCCGGATGATAGGCCTGGAAGTAGACGTACAGTTCCTGGTCCTTGCGGAACACGCGCGTGACGCTGGGCACGACTTTGTCGTCGCGCGTGGTGCTGCCCAGCACCACCGAGCTGATGGTGACCGGCCGCGCGGCCAAGTTGGGCACATCCAGCGCCTGCTCGAACGTGCCCACTTTCCCGGTGCGGTTCTCGCGCACCAGCATTTTCAGCAGGTAGTTGCCGGGGCGCAGGCGGAAGCCGCCGCTGTATTGCACGCCGCCGGCTTTGACCCGCGCGATGTTTTCGCCTTCCCACTTGACGCGGATGGTGTCCTTCAGCGACCCGGCGGCGGTGCGGTTGTAGGTGCGCACCTCCCCCATCACGTCAAACTCCAGCGGCTGTTTCTGCTCGCTGTCGGGCAGGTCGAGCTGCGATGGCGGAATCTTCAGGTGGACGGCGGCCAGCACCTCCTTCTCCCCCAGGAAGTAATCGACCTCGGTGGCCAGCCGCACATCCAGCGCCGGCTTGTCGGCGGCCAGCGCCTCGCGCAGGTGCTGGTCGCGCTCTTCCCGGGTGAAAATGCGGAATTCCCTGTTGCCGTAATAGCCGGGCCGGTAGCGGATGCGGACGTTGGGCACGTTCACCACCACGCGGATGCGGCGGTACCTGCCGTCGGCCGCCGCGTTCTGCGTGTAATAGCCGAGCAGGTAGTATCCGGTGGTGTCCTTCTGGATCTGGGCGAAGACTTCGCCCAGGTCGTTGGAATCCAGCATGGCCTTGCCGCCGGTGTCCTGGGCGATGGTGAACAGCGTGTCCTGGGAGTTGAGGAACTTGTCGCGCTGCTGGAGCTGCGTGCGGCCGCTGAACAGAGAGGTGCCGCGGGTGAACTCGACGCGGGCGTCGCCGCCCGGCACGTGGGCCTGCAGGCCGCGCGCATCCACCGTGTAGATGGAGACGTTGGCGCGGTTGGCGGCGTCGATCGAGGCCCGCAACTGCGACTGGTTGTCCACGCCGGTGGTGGCAATGCCGTTCGAAAAATAGACCAAAATCTTCTTGCCGGGAATGCTCTTCAACGTCTGCGAAACCACCTCGATGGCTCCCAGCTTCCGGTCGGTGTTGAAGATGTTCAGCTCGGTCTCGTCGGGCGTGAAGGCGGGGTTGTCGGCCTCGCTCGGTTCCCCGACCGGTTCCTGGAGCGCCTCGACGCCGGCAACCTCCGCCATCTCTCCCGTGGCCGTGGCTTCGCCCGGGATCACCTTCTTGATGGCCGCCAGCAGCGACCCGCGGTCGTTGGTGAAGTTCTCGAGGATGCGCAGCGTGCTGCCCAGCAGGCCCACCGCCACTAGGTCGGCCGGCGTGAGCTTTTCGGTGATGAACTTCTCGGCCGATTCCTGCACGCGCACGAAATCCTCGGGCGGCATGGAACTGGAATCGAAGAACAGGAAAATCAGGCGGCGGTCCTTGGCCAGGTCCATGTTCTCCGGGGCGCCGCTCTGCGTAATCCTGATCTCTTCCTTCTCCGGCGTCACGCCCGCGCCCAGCTCGTCGGGAAGGACCGCAGCCTCTTTGACCTGGGCCTCGCGCGCCTGGATATCCATGTAGTCGAAGGTCTTTATGGTTTGCGGCTTGTTGTCTTCGAATACCTGGAAGTTTTCAGGCTTCAGGTCCTTGACCGGGTTGCCCTTGCGATCGACGACGGTCACGTCCACCAGCACCAGTTCGGTGGTGACCTTGAACTGGCTAAGCGCGGTCACAGCCAGCGCACCGAGGACAAACAGAACCAGAGCCGGAAGCTTAATGAACCGCAGAGACGCGGAGAACGCAGAGACAAGGGCACGTTCTTCTTCTCTGCGCTCTCTGCGTCTCTGTGGTGAGGTTCGTCCCTTCAAAACGTCACCCTCACGTGCCACACCAGCGAGCGCATGGGCCGGGCGGCGGTTAGGCGGCCGTAGTTGTAGGTGTTCAGGGCGGTGCCCAGGCCGCTGAAGACCGGCGTGTTGAACAGGTTGTTGGCCTCCAGGCGGATTTCTCCGCGCGGCCCCATCTCTTTCCAGCGCAGCATCTTCATCAGCGCGCTATTGAAGGAGGTCGAGGCCGGGCCGAAGATGATGTTGCGGCCGGCGCTGCCGAAGTAGCCCGGCTGGGGATTGGCGAAGGCCTCCAGGTTGAACCAGCGGGTGACGGTGGGCTGCCCGGCGCGGATGGGCAGCCCGGAGACGTCGGCGCGGTCGGCGCCGCCGCCCGAGCCGCTGTTGTTGGCGCGGTTGCCGCCCACCAGCGGCGTATACGGCTGCCCGCTATAAAAGTTGGCGCCGCCGCTGATCTGCCAGGCCCCCAGCAGCCGCGCTCCCCATCCCTGTTTCAGCCACCTCCGCCGGTCTCCGAACGGGAAATCGTAAATCCAGCGCGCGTCCAACCGGTGGCGCTGATCGAAGCTGGAGAGGCCGCGCTCGCCGCGCAGGTTGCTGTCGTCCTGGGCCACGATGCTGCCCACGCCGCCGATGCTCGAAGCATTGTCGATGGACTTGCCCAGGCTGTAGGTGCCGGACACCGAGAATCCCTTGGCAAACCGCTTCTGCACCCGGCCCTGGAACGAGTGGAAGATGGAGTTGGCGCCGGAGGTGTGGTAGTAGAAGCCGCCGGCATTGCTGATCAGCCGCCGCTGCTCGCTGGTTAGTTGCGAGCCGGCCGGGGCGCGGTTGGGCGAGCGGATCAGGTACAGCTTGTTGCCCTTGGTCCCCAGGTAGCCGAGCTCGGCCAGCAGCCCGTGCTTCAGGTCCTGCTGGATGGCGAAGTTCCAGGTCTGGACGTAGGGCATGACGAAATTGCGGTCGGCGGCGAAGGTGTTCTTTACGGTCTTGGGCG
>Ga0315280_10005501_pt1 | contig 17999 bp, 17 predicted proteins | sample YL17G06_40_MG_FD_203697 | JGI IMG/M metagenome (GOLD analysis project Ga0315280, IMG submission 203697) | Sediment microbial communities from Yellowstone Lake, YNP, Wyoming, USA - YL17G06_40 | ecosystem: Environmental > Aquatic > Freshwater > Lake > Sediment | place: USA: Wyoming | collected... | reverse complement strand
GGCGGACTGGCTGAGTTCTCCGCTGCGGACCTTGCGACGCACGTGGTCAGATCGCTGCTGGAGAGAAACGATGTCCCCTGGGATAAGGTGGATGAAGTCATCCTAGGGCACGTGATTCAGGGCGGCACCGGGCCAAATGTGGCCCGGACAGCCGCGGTGCGGGCGGGTCTCCCGGTCTCGGTCTGCGGGCTGACCGTAAACATGGTCTGCGCCTCCGGGATGCGCGCGCTCGACCTGGCGCGGCAGGGCATAATGGTGGGCGAGGGCAGCCTCTACGTGGCCGGCGGAACCGAGAGCATGAGCAACGCTCCGTTCTACACCAGTGATATGCGCTGGGGACACAAACTCGGCACGGTCCGCCTGATGGACTCCATCATGGATGAGGCTCTTACCTGCCCGCTCTCTCAAATGGGGATGGGGTTGACGGCGGAAGAGATTGCCTCTCGGACGGGCATCACACGGGAAGAGATGGACGCCTTTGCTCTCCGAAGCCAGGATCGGGCGTGCGCTGCAGTTCGCAGTGGCCGCTTAGCTGATGAAATCGTGCCCGTGCCTCGCCGGGAGGGCGAGCCGCTTGCGGTGGACGAGCAGCCTAGGGAAAGCTCGCTGGAGTCCCTGGCGAAACTGAGGCCTGTGTTCAAGAAGGACGGCTGCGTCACGGCGGGAAATGCCTCCACGATAAACGATGCAGCGGCGGCGCTGCTGATCGCAGAGGAGGATTATGCAAAGTCCTTGGGATGGCGGCCGCGGGCAAGGATCGCGGCCTCGGGCATGTCGGGCATTGAACCCGAGGTCATGGGGCTGGGGCCGGTTGACGCCGTGCGAAAGCTGTGCGCCAAGATGAAGGTCACGGTCGATGATTTCGACCTGATAGAGCTGAACGAGGCATTTGCCGTACAGGCGCTCGCCGTCATCAGAGCGCTCGGCATGAATGAGGAGAAAGTGAACGTAAACGGGGGGGCGCTGGCGCTCGGCCATCCCCTGGGTGCGACAGGAGCGCGCATTGTCACCGCCCTGCTCTACGAGATGGAGAAGAGAGAACTCCGGCTCGGACTGGCGACCCTCTGTGTAGGAGGCGGAATGGGGATGGCCATGGCGGTCGAGAGGTGTTGACCCATCAGGGACGATATCCGGCAGCTACAGGCCGGCTTGGGAGTTGAATGTTGCGGAGGAGGATTGGCATGAGTGATCTGCGGAGGGGCTCTGGTCCTCTGTTCATGGACCCGGATGTAGACAAGGCGCGGGCGTTTTTCGGAAAGAAGGGGCTGGCGCGTCGCAATAAGCTGATGACGGTTTCGGAAGCTATCAGCGAGTTCGTGCACGACGGCGATTACCTCGCTTCCGGCGGCTTCGGCTCGAACCGCATTGCCACCGCGCTCCTGCACGAGGTCGTCCGGCAAGGGCGGAAGAACCTCGGACTGGCCGGCCACACTATGACGCACGACTTTCAGATTCTGTGCGCGGGCGAATGCATCAGCCGGTGCGACGCAGCCTACATCGTGGGGCTGGAGGCGAGAGGACTCTCTCGGAACGCGCGCCGTCAGGTCGAGTCGGGCAAGATGGAGCTGTGCGAATGGACGAATGCGGCCCTGGCCTGGCGGCTTCGCGCAGCCGCCATGGGAATCTCGTTCATCCCAACCCGGGTCATGCTGGGCACCGATACCTTCGAACACTCTGCGGCGGTGGAGGTCCAGTGTCCGTTCACCGGACAGAAGTATGCGGCTCTGCCGGCGCTCTACCCGGACGTTGCTCTGATCCACGTGCACACCGCCACCCCGTCCGGAGATGCCCGCATCGAAGGACTCAGTGTGGCTGATCTCGAGCTGGTGCAAGCGTCGAAGCGAGTCATCTTGAGCGCTGAGGAGATCGTCCCCGATGAAGAACTACGTAGGCGTCCCGATCGGATATCCATCCCTTCCGTATTCGTGGACGCTGTAGTCGAGGTGCCATACGGATCTTATCCGGGCAATATGGCATATCGGTACTTCTCGGACGAAGAGCACCTCAGACAGTGGCTTGAAGCTGAAGAGGACCCCGATAGGTTCAAGGAGTTTCTTCAGAAGTACATCTATGGCACGAAGGACTTCTACGAGTACCTGGAACTGTGCGGAGGCGTTGAACGGATTATCCAACTGCGCCGCAAGGAGTATATGATCAATGGGGCTGGCGGGAGCCCTGCTTCTTGACCCAGAGAACAGCGAGAGGTGTGGAAAACGATGGTTGATTACAACACTATGGAGCTTATGCTTGTGGTTGCGGCACGCAGCTTGCCGAACTCATCTTCGGTGGTCGTCGGCACAGGCGCGCCGTGCGTAGCGGCGATGCTTGCGCAGAAGATGCACGCGCCGGACTTGGTCGTCCTCTTCGAGGCCGGAGGTATTGCGCCGCAGCTGCGGTCGGCGCCAATCTCCGTGGGCGATAGCCACACCTTCTATATGGCCGTTCAGGCCACCTCCATGACAGCGGTCATGGACGCGTGCTCTCGCGGGTGCATAGACTACACATTTCTCGGCGCCGCCCAGATCGACCAGTACGGAAACCTGAACTCGACCTGCATAGGGGACTGGAAGACGCCGAAGACTCGCTTCCCAGGCTCCGGTGGTGCGAATGACCTGGCATCGCTCTGCCGCCGCACTATCGTCATGACTCCGCAGGACCGCCGCCGGTTCACCGCGAAACTGGACTATATCACGTCACCCGGCTATCTGACCGGCAAGGGCGCTCGAGAGAAAGCCGGCCTGCCGAGCGGCACCGGCCCCTACCTTGTTATCACCAACCTGGCCGTTATGGGATACGACGAGGACACCTGCCGTATGAAGGTGCTCTCCATCAACGAAGGCCATACCCGGGAGGAGGTTATCGAGAACACGGGTTTCGAGTTGCTCTTCAGCGATCCCGTGGGCGTCACCGAGAGGCCGACTGCGGCGGAACTGCGCATTCTGCGGGAAGAGGTTGACCCGACACGAGTCATTATAGGGCGATAAGCGGGTGCCGGACGGCCTTGAGAGCAGCCAGTGGCTCTTTGAGGGACACACCGGCCACGGGAGAAGCGCGCAGCTCGGTTCTGGCGATGATCCCCTACCCTCTGACCGCTAAGCAACCGTCACCGAACGAAACTCGTCTACCTTCCCGAAACTCACGTGCTTTCGCGGGCACGTGCCATTTCTGAGGCCCATTCTGTAACCAGATCGGGACTCTTGTTCATGCAATCCCCGCAGCCGGGCACGGGCTTCGCGTGCGTCAGTCGGTAGGCGCCGCTACAGCAGTTCCCAGCTTACCTCGACGTCATCCACATAGGCCGGCTTGCCCCAGATACCGGGATCCGCTCCCCACGGGTTGGCCGAGCCGTAGAACAACACGATCCCGGGGCCGAATCTGTCCGCCCAATCCGGGACGGATACCTTGTCGGCGACCGGCAGTCCATCATACCAGACCGAGCGCTGATGGTTGACATAATCGTCGAACACGACTATGTCCACGAAGCGGCCGGCGATCTGCGGCCAGCCTAGGTCTTCGTATCGCCTCGGTCTCTCGTTGTAGATCTGGGCGTGCATCACCGTAGTGGTGTCGCCGTTCGTCAGGGTGTTCGGGTCGTCGCCGAAGTCCCAATACCGGTAACCAGTTTCATAGGGATACCATCCGACCTGGTTGAACCACACGTTGGGCTTGTAAGTGCCCGACCCGGTGGGATACTCGGTCGTGCCGCCGTCTCTCCAGACTTTCATCCTGATCGTGGCGGACCTCTGCGGCACATCCGGCATAACCTGCGCACTCCACAGGCAGAAGAGGTTCTGCCACCACTCGCCGGCCCAGTTCTCCAGCACCTCGAGCTTCAGAGACTGGGCGCCGGTGGCAACGTGCTCGTTCGAGATGGTGGCCGGCGACACGATGCTCTTCGGATTCCAGCCGATAAACCATCCGTTCTGCCCCGCGATGTCCCCCAGCGTGTAACCCCCGTCCGGCTCGAAGCCGGTCTTCCAGTACCTGGTCACGATATCCCGATAGATGATCACGTTGACGGTCGGAGACTCCTTGCTGACGACGCCGGTCACCTGGACGAGGTCGCCGACCTTGAAGTCAGCGATCTTGGACACGCCAACGATCACGACCTTTGCCTCGACCTCTGAGCCTCCCTGCGTGTAGCCGTCGACTATGGTGAAGTAGCTTCCATCACCCGCGATCTGCGTGATCGTGGCGCCGACTGTGACCAGCTTGCCCACGGCCAGCGGATCCGCCTGCACCGACTTAGTGTTCATGCCGAGCGGCGCAACGTTCGGCAGGCCGCCAGGGAACAGGATCTCGGGAGCCGCGGCCAGGATGTAGCGCTCACCCGCGGCGTTCGTGTTGAGCTGGCCAGTTACCCTGGCCCCGCCGCCCACGTTCGCCTCGTGCGGCGCTGCGCTCTCGATGCGGATGCCCGCCGTCCTGTCCATATCCTCGCAGTAGAAGTAGTGCGTGCGGGTTCCGGTCTTGTCCTTGGGCGCCAAAGTGATCGGCGCCGTCACTGTGATAGCCGTCTCGTCCGGCTGGGTGAGGACGCTGGCAATCGTAGCCACACCTGCCTTCTCTGCCACCTCAGCAGCCGTCAGAGCGTAGTCATAAACCTCCAGAGAGGCCAGCGACCCACTGTAGTAATCGGAACGCCAGCCGTCCGGGTTGTGGTAGCATCCCAGATACATCGGCTCGTCCGGGAAGATTCTCAAGAACTTCTCCTCGCGGGAGTTCAGCAGACCATCTGTGTACACCCTTTCTTCACCGCCATCGAAGGTCACACAGATGTGGTGCCACTGGGCGGCTGTGGGCGTCCCTCTGTCGAAACCGATGTCAAACCAGCCCCAGTGCGCGCCTGCACTCCACGCTGCGTCCCTGCCGTAGCCGAGCTCGCACAGCTCAGCGTCGTTCCCGCGCTGCCCCCAACCGATCACGGCCTCGATTCCCCACTCTACGGTCGGGTTGTAGACCCAGAACGCCCCTGACCAAGGGTCGCTGCCACATATGCCGCAGGGCGAGGTGAACGACGACACCATGAAGGTGTCCGCCGCAGCGCCAGCGAACGTAACAGCCATCTTGCCTGCGACCTGCTCGACTATCGGCATCCCGGCCGCGCCCGTGTTGAAGCTTCCGCCAACCGTTCCAGTGTTAGGACAACTGGCAAGCGGACCCGCTGGCAGCGCGTCGGCGTTCAGTTCCACCAGCTTTGTAGGGCCGACGTACGTCAGCGCGAAGTCTACGTTGGCCACGTCCCCACCGGACACCACGACTGTCGTGTCAGGCGTCGGGTTGGGAGCGTACCTGGCCTTCCTTGCAGCAACATACCATGTGCCGTCATGAACCCTCAGGGCGTACCTGCCATCCAGCGCCGTGATGGCGCTCGCGGCCGGACCCTTGAACGCATTCGGCGACCCGCTCGCAGCGACCTGGGCACCAGCCAGAGGCGTGCCGTCGCCGGTGACCCTACCGGTAACCCAGCTCATCGAGGGTGGGTTTGGGAAGCTGCTCTCGAAGGCTCCGAGGTCGGGGGCGCTTCCGTTGTACGGAAGGCCCACGTAGGTGCCAGCATCGATGGCGGGAGACGCGGACTGCAGCGTATAGTCGTAGAACGGCTCCCCCGGAGCGGAATACATCGGGTCAGCGTTGAACTCGTGTTCCCCGGCAGAAGCCAGATAATCATAGTCCTTCGTGTTTCGGAAGAACAGGTTGTAACCGTGCGTAATGCTCGCGGGAGCAAACCTATCCAGGATTCCTGCCTCGGAACAGTGAGAGAGGACGTTGTTCCGCAGAGTTACGCTGCATGTTGAGCCGGCGAGACTCCGGTCAGCGCAGCCGCTGCTGCAGCCGTGGAAAGTGTTGTTGTAGACATCCACCCCGGTTGCGCGCGTACACGAGGGCGCTATGCATATCCCGCCCTGTCCGACGAGCGAGTCGAAGACGTTGTTATGGATAAACCAGTCCGCGCACGACCCTTGATCGAAGCACACCCCACAAGAGTTGCCCGCGAGTCCGCGGACCGTGCAGTTCTTGACCTCGATGCTTTTCGCAACGTCGCCGACATCGCCGACTCCCGTAGCGAAGACGCCGTAGTTGGCGTCCATCATCGTGAAGCCGTCTAAGACAATGCGGTGGACCCCGTTTCCAACGGTGAAGCAGTTGTCCGTCCAGTCGACCGGACTGACCGGCCCGGCGACGACAACCGGCTGGCCGGGGACGTAAGACCTGTAGGTTATTGGATTCCCGGCCGCCCCGGAGCAATTCCTGATCAACTGGCCGCTTGCGCAGTCGCGCGGGCGGTATGTGCCGGGCGCCACGAGCACGGTGTCGCCTGGGATGAGCATGCCTCTGTAGTCGCCGTTGTCGATGTGCTGCCATGGGTGGAGATAATCGCCTGGGTTCGCGTCGTTGCCGGTCAAAGCGTCGACATAGAACTCAGTTGGCCCTCGGGCCGCCCCCCCGACGCCAAACGTCCCGAGGTGGGTCGTCTGGAAGGTCATGGTGTTCGCCCCCATATCAAGAGTCGAACCGGGAACGGGCGTCCATGTGGATGTGTCAGGGTCGAAAACAAGGACGGCGAGGCTGGGTTCACCCAGATCCGCGACTTCCTCATCCAGGTAAGAGATGGTGATGGTCATGGGCGCGGCAGAGGTGAGAGACTCGGGGCTGAAACGCCGGGCAGTAGCCATCCGGCTTAGGCCCGGGGGAACGGTGGTCGGTGAGGGAATGGGTAGGACAGTCTCGTAGCTTACTAATGCTGTGGACGCAAGAGCGCCCACCGGAATCGAGACCCCGTCACCCAGGTCATCGCTGATGGAACCGCCAGCGGGTCCGAGCGTCGCTGTAACCGGGTTAGTGACAAGCGACGGGTCGGGAGTGCCGTCGACGATGACATCCAGTGGATACCTCGCGATTATCCTGTTAGCGTCGCTCAAGGTGATGAAGGCGGTACCCAGCGGAGCATCGGCAGCCACGTCAACACCCGCAGGCAGCAGGTCAACCGATAGGGTGTCCGGGATACCGTCGCCACCACTTGACACGATCGGTACGGTTATCTGACCGCTGCCGTGGGTATTGCCTGACACGACACCCAAGACCAGGTCACCAGTCGCAGAGATCGCCGCCGGGCCACTCAGTGTTACGCCAGGGGGGAGATCCACTCTCAAGGGGCTGGCAATATCAGCCAGGATAGAGCCGTCGTATACCTCCTCGCACGCGAGTTTCGTGTCTGATCGCTGGTTCAGGCTGGTGCGCTTGAGGCGCCCAGCCCCTTTCTTGAGTCCCTTGAAGATGCCCCAAAACTCGATAATCGTGCGAATCACCTTTACCGCTTTGTCAATGACGGTCTCGGTTTTCGGAACGGTAACCGTTATGGAGTCGCTGTCGTCGTACGAAACCAGGAGTGTGTCGCCCTCTTTGGCAGGAATGACCGCCCCAAACATGCCCTGAGGGGTGGCCCCTGTTGTTGTACTCTGCCCTGTTCTGGTGTTTGTGACCTTTACAGGGCCTGCGTCCGGTTTAGGGATGGCGCCGCCGTTACCATATACGAGCGATGTGCCATCCTTCCTTACCTGTGTAGCTCTGATCTTTGTACCGTCCGGCGGCGGCGGTTTCTCGGCCAATAACGGCCCTACGCTCGCAGATAGCATGCCGAAACAGAGCGCAACTATCACGGCGGCGGTAGGAGACGCTCGTCGCCGTCCCAGATGTATCATCTTGCCGCCTGCGTTCCTCTCGCTGGGACGAAAGCGCCCTGGCCCGGGCACCGTCCTCCTCCGGCTGGGGTCTTGCCTCTCCCGATATGCAGCAGGAGTCAACAGAGCCAGTCCCACACTCACAACACTCCCCGCGACCAAACTTACGCCTTTCATGTTCGACCTCCCTTTCCTGATTGTGCGTCCTCCTCGCGTCTTGACTTCAGGCCATTATCAACCTCGGCGGCGTAGTCTCGAGGAAGCTGGCGAACCGCTCAAGCCACGCGGAGCCGCGGCCAAAGTCGCATTCTACAAGAAAGAGTTCTGCGAGCACGTTGTGTCCGAACGTCGCCTTCGCACCGTCGTCAACAGAGAACCAGGGCACCTTGGCTTTCAGGAACGTCGTGTCACCCTCGTGGATCGTGAGCGTAGCTCCCTCGAGATAGCAGCCGCCGTTCGCCGCCTGGCGAAACGTGGATGGAGTGACCGAGATAGTTGCCCCGACTTGTCGTCCTTCAGACCAGGGTTCGCCTTCTCTCTTATCCGCACCGTGGCTCTCCTTCCAGTCGGGTTCCAGCGCCCGGCAGGAGCGTGCGGAACACTTCACGTCTTTCCATTCCTGCACCCTCCTTCTCTGGACCAGGATTTCGCATACCTGATATGCGAACCCCTGTCCGTTGCTGACCGATAAGCTTACTTGCTTCCCTGTACCACATTTCTACGCCGATGTCAATGTCGTCCTGATTCAGTCAATATTGTCCTTTGTGATAGTGGAAGGCATCGAGGGGGTTGCAGTTTGCTCCTGAAGCGTCACGTTTTCGCATGAGAACGCCCGCCAAGACGCGGCGGGCAGGCTCCGGGAGTTTCGGGTTCGTGCCCAGCTCAAGCACGTCCCAGAGACGCTTGCGAGTAGGCCTCCATCAGTTTGGCGCCGACGTTCGCGGGCGAGTACTCGCGGAGCAACTTCCTTGCCGCATTTCCCAGCGACCTCCTCATATCCCGGTCGGTAAGCAGTGACTCTACCGCCTTCGAGAACGCGGTCTCGTCCGGGCGCGTCAGAAGCCCTGTGACGCCATCCTGCACTACCGCCAGGGGCCCGTTCACGCCGACAGCCACGCAAGGCAGTCCGGCACTCATTGCTTCGAGCAGCACAAGGCCCAGGGTCTCGCTCAAGGACGGGAAGACGAAGACGTCGGCTGCGGCGTAGTAACCTCCCACGAGATCGTGGCCTACCTCGCCGGCGAACAGGACGCGATCGGCTATCCGAAGGCGCGACGACAGACTAGCCAGGTGGGCCTTGCAGGGACCCGATCCTACCACCATCAGCCGCCAGTCTGGGTTTGCCTTCACACGGGCAACCGCTCGCAGGAGGAGATCGAGGTTCTTCTCCTGCGTGAGCCGGCCGACGTAAAGGAGCAGGCTGGTGTCTGGCGCTATCCCGTACCGAGCACGGATGCTCTCACGAGTCCCGGGCACAGCCCGGACAGCAGATACTACGGGCGGCACAATCCAGACCGGGGACTGGACACCGTGGTCCAGAAGCCACGTGCGCATGAGCGAGTTGGTAACCGTCACGCACCGAGCATGGGCGCAGTGCCGGCGGATTATGTAGACGAGCATTCGTCGAGCGAGCGGACCGGGCAGCGGCACATAGCTTGAGTACGCCGGGAGCAGCGTATGGAATGTGTAGACCAGTGGGATGCCGTGGCGCTCTGCCATTCGCTCTGCGGCAAGCCCCATGGTAAACGGGTGGTGGCTGTGGATGAGGTCAAACCGCCATCTGCGGAACTCGGACTCGATCCCCGGGAAAGGCTGGAGACAGGGGTAGCCCTTCTTTGACCACACCACGCTCGGAAGTCTGACCACGTAGTCGTCGGCGTCTCTGAAACCGGGATACTCGGGCGTGAAGACTATCACCTCGTGTCCCATGGCCTCCAGTTGCCGCCTGTACGACTTGGCCAGGATCACGGCGCCATTGATGAAAGGCTCGTAGGCCTCGGTGAAGAACGCTACGCGCATCGTCGTTCGCTTCCTTTGCTGCGCCTGACGGACAGGAGGACCCAGACCGTCGAGACGATCACTGCGATCTGCGTCCCAAACCCAAGCACCCATTCACTGGACGCCACGCTGTGCTGTATAGAATGGTGGAAGATGCTGAACCGCAGCGCCACGGGAAAGGACCGCAACCACGCGTTCCACGGCGGGACGTTGTCCACCAGGTCGACGGCTACGGCGAGGAAGGCAGCGGTGACCAGAAGCCTGCGGTTTGGCCGGCGGGCCACAAGCCAAACCACTAGCGCCGCACCGGACAACGCGTCAAGCAGCGCCATCACCACCTCGGGTCGGGCCGGCGTTCCGGCTGCCACGCCGAAGAGCCCGTGCGAGTCCAGGTGCGGTATGAAGTCCAGCACGAAATGGCTCCCAATCGCCAGAGACATTGCCAGCCATGGCTGTCGCACCTTGCTCGCGACGGCTGCGCCGACCAGTATATGTGGTGTAGCTAGCACTGACCAACCTCCCCTTGGCCGGAATGAGCTGGACGCACAATCCGCAGGCTGTCGTCCTGCTTGGCACCATTCCGTCCGGAGCGCGTGCCCGCAACCATTGCGGATCTCCCCCTCTCTTCACCGCGCGTGCGATGTCGGCCGTGTGCCGGCTGTGCTTACTGTGTCACAGGGCTGCCAAGCTTGGGCCGCAGGCGCTGGCCGAGCCGCGGCTCGGCGCCTGCGCGGAGCCGCGCCAGGTTCCCCACATGGCGAGCGAGGATAAGCGCCGCCATCGCCAGGGACAGCGCCAGATACGGCGGCGCAGGATGCGACGCCGAGATGGCCACAGGCAGGCACAGTGTCGCTGGAAGGGTTGCCATTGACACACACCACCAGCGCCCGGTCACAAGCCGGGGACCGACAAGCCCTATGGACCATACGCCGACTGGCAGCAGAGCGCTCCACCACGGAAGCGCTCCGAGCGCCGCGAGAGCAGCAAGAACGCCGATGCCGCTCGCCACGCTTTTGCCGCCGGACAAGCGCCTCTCAGATAATAGGAACCACGCTGAATACGCGTGTCCGACCATAACGGAGAACGCAGCCGCGGCCGTCACTGCGGGCTCCCCGGTCAGAGCCGCAGCCACCACAACCATCACCACTGCCTTGCCAGCGTCGAGTAGCAGCGTGAGTGCACCGAGCCACGGCCCGGCAAGACGGTAGACGTTCACCGCACCGATGTTATGCGAGCCGCAGTCCCGCACGTCCTTACCGCACGCCAAACGCACCAGGACGTAGCCGAACGGCACGGAACCGATGATGTACCCAGCCACTATGACGAGAACCGCCTTTTCCACCGTTATCCCTCCATTGCCAAGATCCGCACGTCATCCGGCCGGTAGCGCTCATCCAATGCGAGTATCTTGCCGACCTTTCGGGCCGAATCGCCGTATTGGAACTCGGCCGATAACCAGGTGTCCACGATTGCGACCGCGAGTCCGCAGCCTACCACGTTCGCGCCGAGCGTGATGATCTGGGTGTTGTTCCGCTCTCGAGCCAGCCGCGCCGTGTAGACATCGGTCACCGGGGCCGCCAGAACGCTTCTCACCTTGCCTGCTGCTATTGCCATCCCAAGCCCCGTGCCACACACCAGTATGCCGCGCTCGACCACCCCGGCCCGGACGGCCTCGGCTACTGATACCGCTACATCGGGGTAGTCCACAGGCTCCGGTGAGAACGTGCCGAAGTCACGCACATGCTCGCCGCGTTCGGCAAGATGGGCGAGCAGCCTGCCCTTTAGCTCGAATCCCAGGTGATCGCTTCCGATTCCTATGCGCATGGACGGTCCCTCCTTCCGACGGTCTGCTGCACGTGCAGCACTTCTTGCAGCCGATGAAATCATGCCACTGCTGCCTCCGCCAGCCCGGCCGATGCTCTTCGGGCGGCGTGCCAGTCGTCCAGATCGTCCACATCCGCGGCAAGTCTCGGTGAGCAGCCGCGGACTACTGCGCACTTACAGCCAAGCATCGACTCAGTTCTTCGGCGCACGCTGTCCGTGGACGGCCCGAGGGACCGGTGTATCGACCGACCGACGATCAGCCGCAGCGTCAGAGTCGGCCCGAAGAGCTTTGCCATGCCCGTCACGCTTTTCCGTGCTGCGAAGGCTCTCTGCAGCACAGGTTCGATCCGTCTCAGCAGCGCAGCGTCGAGGACGAACACGCATCCGCCGGTGAACTCGCCGTCCGAGAATGGGATGAAAGTGGAGTGACCTCCGCGGAAGCTCGCCTGCCATTCCACCCGGCTGAAGACGGCGTAGCTGAGCTGCGCGTCTCGCGGCGTGAGCCTGATCATATTCTCGATGTCCTCCGTACGCAGGAACGGCAGGTCCGATGCCGAGCAAAGGACCCTGCCCTGGGCGCCGAGCGCGTCTATACCGCGCATCACGTTGTCGATGCCTGTCGAGCCCTCTTCCACGAACCGGTCGGCCCCCGCGCGCCGTGCAATCGCCTCGACGTCCCTCGGGCCAACGACGCAGATCTTCCCAACCAGCGTACACTCTCTGAACGGCTCCATAGTCCGCTCAAGAAGGCTCTTGCCGTTAAGCGCGAGCATTGCCTTGACCGTCACGCCCTCCTGCTCCGCAAAGATCCCCTGGATCCTGCCCCCTGCTACCACAATCGCGTTCATCTGTCTCATCCTCCGTCCTACGTTGGGCTGGCGCTTGCGCCGCTTACCACATGCATGGTCGCCGAACGCGACCTATCTGCCACTGGACGAAAGTCACGATTTTGCGGAACATGGGGGACAGTTTTTCTGGTACCAGGCTTAGGCGCGAACGCCAGGATGCCTGTTGCCGACTGGGCCAGCCGGCCACGCAGGGATTCAGTGGACCGCTGATGTATGCTCAACCGTCACAGTCTGGGCAGAGGAGGAGTTCGAGATGTCGTACGAGCCGTTTGTGCGCATCGGGCACAGGCCACTGCTGACGCCGGACAGCCTGCGATTTCGAGCGAATGGCATTTTCAACCCGGGTGTCGCAGAGGTTGACGGAGAGATAGTGCTCCTGCTCAGGATCGAGGAGTGCCGGGGGATATCACACATCCGAGTGGCGAAGAGCGAGAACGGAGTGGATGACTGGCGGATCGCCGACCGCCCTTTGCTCGAGCCGGATCTACCGGAGTTTCCTTTCGAAGAGTGGGGATGTGAGGACCCGAGGGTGACCCAGACCGGACCACGGGAATGGCTGATCGCTTACACAGCCTATTCGCGGTACGGACCTGCCGTCGCGTTGGCCATGACTTCGGACTTCGAGACCGTGAAGCGCCTGGGGGTAGTTCTGGCCCCGACTAACAAAGATGCGGCGGTGTTTCCGGAGAAGATTGATAGCAGATGGATGATGCTGCACCGGCCGGTGACGGGCGGCTACGAGCACATCTGGTATGTCACCTGCGAACACGACTTCGATGACTGGAGCCTGCCTGGAATGCTAATGCCGCAGCGCGGCGGCCCATGGTGGGACGGACTCAAGATCGGAGTAGGTGCGCCACCAATCCGGACAGACGAAGGATGGCTGCTCATCTACCACGGCGCAAAAGAGATGGGCCACCGACCGGTCTACCGCCTGGGACTCGCTTTGCTCGACCCGGAGAATCCTCGGAAGGTGCTCGCACGTTCGACCGACTGGGTATTCGGGCCCGACGCCGACTACGAGCAGCAAGGGTTGGTACCAGGTGTCGTCTACACCTGCGGCGCACTCTGCAGACGCGACGAACTGTGGATGTACTACGGTGCAGCGGACACCGTAGTCGGGCTGGCCGTTGCCAAGACTGACAGCCTGGTCAAGTTCGTGAAAGAGCATGACTATCTCGGCGTGGTCGGACGGGAGAAAGGGATGGAGGAATAGCTCTCGCCAGGCAGACAATGGCCAGCGTCCGAGCAATGCCCGCCGGAACCGGATGCCAAGGGCGAGCTTCAGAACCATCGCCTCGATAAGCCCTATGCTGAAAACGTATGCCAGGTACTCCATCGCCATCAGGATCGCCGCCATGGCGAGGGCGGCAGCCCACATGCCGGGGTCGTCGCCGAGCGGACAAGAGTATGCGGCAGCAGGTATTGCCAGCATACACGCGGGCAGAAGCACCTGTGCTGAACGGCGCCACGGAGACACACTCGCCTTTCGGGCCAGCTCTGGGAACATAACCTCTGCCTCCCTTCTGGTCCCTACGAGCGCAGCTCTCAGCCACCTTCCGGAGTCAAGCCGTGTCTCGCTGCGAGAAGCGCGGCTTCCGTTCGGTCGTTCACCTGAAGCTTCGCGAGGATGTTGCTGACGTGGTTCTTCACGGTTCGCTCCGTGATGAACAGCTTCTCGGCAATCTCGCGGTTGCGAAGGCCCCGCCCGAGCAGTCCGAGGACTTCGACTTCCCGACGCGTGAGCTGGTGGAACAACTCTCGATGCCTCTCGGTCCGCGAAGATAGCCGCGCGAACTCCTGGAGCACGCGAGACACCAGCGACGGGTAGATGAAGCCTTCACCTCTGTGAGCAGCCTGTATGACCTCTGCGATCTGCTCGAGAGGGGCATCTTTGAGAACATAGCTGATCGCGCCGGCCTTGATGGCCGCAAAGACATCCTCGTCATTGGCCAGGTGGGTTAGCACGACCACGGCGATATCCGGCAGCTCGGCCTTGATGCGCCGCGTGGCGTCTGTTCCGCTCAGTATCGGCATAGCCAGATCCATGAGGACCACGTCCGGCTTCTGCGCCAGTACCATATCCACGGCCTGCATACCGTCTGCCGCGCTGCCCACCACCTCGAGGGTCGGAACCTGCCCAAGTAGCTCGGCAAGCGTAACTCGGAGCAGTGGTTCGTCTTCCACGATCATCACTCTGATCGGTCGCATCTGCGTCACCTCTTTACCCGAGTTCCACCGCTCCCCGGCTTATAGGGGAACGTGACGGCAACGGTTGTGCCTCTGCCTGGCTCGCTCACTACCTCGCACCTGCCGCCGAGCTCGGCAGCTCGACGCTGCATCGTCTGCATACCCAGGCCGCTGGTCAGAGTCTGCTGTGCGGGCAGCCGCGCCGCGTCGAATCCCACGCCGTCATCGGTCACCTTGCAGCGGACCTCATGCGCTTCGAACTCGAGTTCCACCACAACTCTCCTTGCCTGGGCGTGTTTCGCGACGTTGTTCAGCGCTTCCTGCACGATCCGGACAACGGTATGCTGCACGCGAGGGCTCAGCCGTTTCTCCTGTCCGGCGACCCGCAGCTCAGGAGTCAGGGAGCAGCGCTCCCCAAAGAGGGCGATGCACTGCCGCAGGCGGTCAGCAAGGCTGTGCTCCTCGAGCGTGGGAGAACGCAGTTGGCGAACCATGAGCCGCAGTTCATCGGCAGCCTGCCGGGCCACGTGCTGTTGATCGACTGCCAGTCGAGCCGCCTCACTTGGGTCCGACGGGATCATGGAGCGGGCCAACTCGAGCCGCATCGAGATCGCCGCGAGGTACTGTTGAATGCCGTCGTGCATCTCTGCAGCCAGTTCGTTCCTGTACTCCGCGAGAGCCAAATCCCTGTGCCTGCGCGCCAGCTCTCGACCAAGGCCGGTAAGCAGCGAGGCCATCAGCACAAGGAAGGAGAGACGGAAAGCCGCGTAGGTGTAACGCAGGCCGACCAAGCCGGAGATCCCGCTCGAACCGAGGTACCCGACGGCCGCCAACGCCCCCACCGAGAGCGCCCAACGGACGCTCAGCGTAGCCGCAGCCTCGGTTACCGGGAGAAGATAGAGCAGCACGAGCCAGCTGTCGGCAGGGAACCGCTTGCAGAAAAGCGCCGCCGTGATGAGCAGGACGTCAGCGACCGGCCAAACGTAGCGGAAACGTTCGGAACTCGGGCTTCGGAATACCAGCCAGGACCTCGCGAGCACGTAGACGCCTGCGACAACAAGCACTATTCTAAGCGCCAGAATCTCGCCCGCCAGGCGCGTTACCGCAACCGTCCGCGGACAGACGAGCCACACCAGCCCGAACGGCACGCAAGCCCAGATGTGGTAGAGGAAAAGGCGCTGCAGTCTGTTCGTGTCCGACATCCCCCTGCCTCCCGCGTTCCATCTGATCCCTGCCCAGCGCCGCATAAGCCGCGCGAGCTCCCATGCGTGTGCTTGTGACAAGATGCGAGGGTGTCTACAGCATTCTACAGCTAGCGCCAGCACACGTCAAACCGGCGCATTGCCGCACGATAGATCGTACCGAAATCGAATCGATGCCTCACGTAAGAATCGTACCGTGGAGATCGGACCTGTGCACATTGATGGAAACGCTGGTCGGATGCCATAATGCCTTTAACGGGGCCGGAAGGAGCTTTCTTTAACGGGGTATGTCTCTTTCTGTCCCCGCCACATCCCCCGTCTTAGGCCAAGCGTAAGCTCGTTTTCCACAGGGACCGCAAACCCACGGACCGCAAGCATACCAGTGAGTGCCACAGTACGATTCTTATCTGAGGCAACACGACCGGCCGCAGTTCCGGCTCGCGCACGTGGGCGTGGCAGCGTAGGTGGCAATCGCGGGTGAAGCCCGTTGTCAAGGGCGGAAGGCAAAAGGGAGAAAAGCACACCGAGACCAGTGGGCCAGGCGGAAACTAACGTACCAGTTGCAGTAGCCGCCGAAAACGCTATCATTGAAGCCGGAGGCAGGCTGCGCTCGTCTCAAGCGCAACTGGACAGGAGCAACAGATGGTTCACATGGATTCGAAGCAGACATCGTGGGTCTCCGTCGGCGCCCGCAGCGTCGTCTTGAGCATCGCAGTGGGGTGCTTAGTGTCGTCGGCACGCGCGGACGTGCGGCTGCCGAGGGTCTTCGCCGACCATATGGTCCTCCAGCGGGACCGGCAGGCGCGCATCTGGGGCTGGGCGAAGCCGGGCGAGAAGGTGACCGTGCAGTTCGACGCCCAGAGCGCGTCCGCCGCGGCCGATAAGGACGGCAAGTGGGCCGCGGAGCTTGCGCCTATGAAGGCTAACGCGACGCCCTAGGATATCACCGTTGCCGGCCGGAACACGCTGAGGATCGCCGATGTTCTCGTGGGTGACGTGTGGCTCTGCAGCGGACAGTCCAACATGGCGTTTGGACTGGGTGCATGCAGCGCCCATGCCGACATAAAGGCTGCGGACTTCCCGTCCATCCGCTATCTTTCGTATTGGGAGAACTTCGCTTCCGAACCACAGGAGGACGCCAATCTCGGTTCCTGGAACCGGGTCAGTCCCGAGTCGGCAGGCGGATGCAGCGGTGTCGCCTTCTACTTCGGTCGCAGGATCTACAGCGAGACCAAGGTGCCGATCGGGCTGCTTCTCAGCTCCGTGGGTGGGACCGAGATCGAGTGTTGGATGCCGCCGGAGGCATTCAGCAACTACCCGGCCAACGCTGCTATCGGCAAGCGGCTGCAGGATGCAGTTGACGAGTACAAGCGGTCCATTCCGGCCGCCGTGCAGGCGACGGAAGAATGGCTCGTGACGGCCAACAAGGCACTGGCGGACAAGACACCGGTTCCTGACCCGCCTCGGTTCCCGCTGCATCCCAACGTCGACCGGTCAAACTGGGTCCGCATCCAATCCCTCTACAACGGCATGATCCATCCGCTCACGCCATTCGCCATTCGCGGGGCCATCTGGTACCAAGGCGAGAGGCTTGCACTTTGGGCACTCAAGAACGACTACGGCAAGACCCGTCTCGTGTGCAGCGGCCCGCTCTATAAGAGCATGAAGATCGAGGGCAGCAGAATCCGCATATACTTTGACAGTGTGGGAAGCGGGTTATGGTCGGCCGAAAAGACGGTCGGAATCCCGCGGTACGGGACAAGGGCGGCAAGCTGAAGCGTTTGGCCATCGCCGGCCCGGACAGGAAGTGGCACTGGGCCAATGCCGTGATAGACGGGAAAACCGTGGTGGTTTCCTCCCCGGATGTCCCCAGCCCCGTCGCAGTGCGGTACGCGTTTTCGCTGAACCCCGAAGGCTGCAACCTCTACAACAAGGAAGGACTGCCGGCATCGCCGTTCCGCACCGATGAGTGGTAGTGGCTGGTCTTGGAACCGGGCTGGGGCGTCTCCCGGCCTGTTCACTTGCCACTCCCTAGTCGTTCGGGAACAGCCCTGTCCAGAAACAAGCAAGCCAGGGGTCAACACGGATTTGCCGGGGATTGCCACTCCGCAGGGAGCTTGGGGACCCACGTGTTGCCTCAGATAAGAATCGTACCGCAGCACTCACTGGTATGCTTGCGGTCCGTGGGTTTGCGGTCCCTGTGGAAAACGAGCTTACGCTTGGCCTAAGACGGGGGATGTGGCGGGGACAGAAAC
>Ga0315280_10005500_pt1 | contig 18000 bp, 18 predicted proteins | sample YL17G06_40_MG_FD_203697 | JGI IMG/M metagenome (GOLD analysis project Ga0315280, IMG submission 203697) | Sediment microbial communities from Yellowstone Lake, YNP, Wyoming, USA - YL17G06_40 | ecosystem: Environmental > Aquatic > Freshwater > Lake > Sediment | place: USA: Wyoming | collected... | reverse complement strand
GAGTTCTTTAAGGGTATCGCCGAGCATGCGACGGCGCTTCGTAGCCTGCTGACCGAAAACTTCCAAGTCATCACAGCGTGACACCGAATTCCCATTCACGACGGGTATATCAATCCTACAGGTTCGCTGATCCGGCTGCGAATGACCGTGAAGTCATCCGCAGCCGGACTATGACGACAACAGCTTCAATGGGGCCGCGACTGCATCACAGTCGCGGAAAGTGCGGAGGTCTGTCTGTGCACTCTCAAAGAGAACACGCTTCAATGGGGCCGCGATTGACGAGTCGCGGAAAGTGTCCCCCGCTTGTGCTACTGGGAAAACGCAATGTTGCCGGGAGATACGTCAACCAGATACACGCCATAGCGTTTCAGCGACAAAAGGATCAACTCTACCTCGGGCCAACGATCACCGAATTGCCCTTGTTTCTCGATTCGCCACTCGGCGAGCACTTCGTCGGGATAGTCGGGAGGCTCGTCCAGATACGCATCGGCAAAATCCAGGACAAAGGGCCGAGTCACGATTTCCATTTCGATCACCCAGAGTTCGTTGTCGTATCGCAGCAACTGTGGAACGTGAAAACCGCGGATCTGACGGATGCCGTGGTCGCGCAACCGCAGGTAAACATCACGTTCCCGCCGATACGATTCCTCACGCTCGTGGACTTTGATGGCCGCACGTCCCGGTTTGCTCTTGCTTGCGGCGACAAAAACGATACCATGGACACCGAACCCAAGCTGTTCGCCCAGCACCAGCCCGTGTTTTTGGGCATAGAGGTCGGCGCGGCGAACCAGTTCTTCTTTGGTAGGCATCATGAGCACCGAAAACCGCAACGGATCAGGCCATTCCGCCGACGTGCAGATGCGCCTGTCGGTGAATGGTCACACACTGAGTATCGGCCACCTCGGTCCGGATTACGTGGTCGTGGATGCCCCGATCGACCATCCCCCCTCGGATGCCGAGATCTCCCTGTCCGTGGACGGGAACGAGAGCCGCTGGAGAGTCCGGTTGATCGACGGCTTGTCGGCATCTCAGGCTCGATCACGTATTTCCATTTCTGGGTGATTGACACTCAGACGGCGGGCCATTATAGCCGCAAGAAACGCAAAAGAGGCCAAGAAAGGTAGCCCCCGCCGGCGTGGCGAGGGCGTCCCGCCCTTGTTCTTTCCGTCTGACCAACAACTGACAACCGTGAACCAGGAACTGTCTTTGGACTGACAGCGGCATTTATCCGCAGATTTCAGGGATTTTCACAGATTTCGAACCGGCAATCTTGTCACCCCGGACGATGATCTGGGGCGGGGACTGACGACTGATGTCTAACCGCAGATGAACGCCGATGGACGCAGATTCGAAGCCGACTACTGGTAGCTAACCACGGAGGCCACGGAGGAAATCATCAATCGTCAATCATAAATCATCAATGCAGGGCCGCCCGCCCCTCCCACAACTTCAAACCTCACACTTCACACTTCACACTTTCCGAGTTTCCCCTTGCCCTTGTCCCATTCGGCCGGTAGGATGCGCTCGGAATGCAAGGCCGCGGGAAGTATTAGGAGGTCGCGACATGGCGGAGTCATTTGTATTTGGGAAGGCTTTCAAAGCGTTGACAGGGCATCCTCCGTTTCCCTGGCAGGAAAGACTCTTCAGGAAGTTCGAGCGGGGCGAGATTCCTTCATCGTGCAATCTGCCAACCGGTCTGGGCAAGACGAACGTCATTGCGGTTTGGCTGATTGCCTGGAAGAAGTACCCACAGAAGATGGCGCGACGCCTGGTGTATGTCGTGAACCGTCGAACGGTCGTGGATCAGACTACCAATGAAGCGATCAAACTGCGCGACAACGCTCGGAAGATCGGCATCGACAACCTCGCCATAAGCACGCTGCGGGGCCAGTTCGCCGACAACCGCGAGTGGTCCGCTGACCCGGCTCGGCCCGCCATCATTGTCGGCACCGTAGACATGATCGGCAGCCGCCTGCTATTCAGCGGCTATGGCCTCGGCTTCAAGAGCCGACCGCTGCATGCCGGCTTCATCGGCCAGGACGCTCTCCTCGTTCATGACGAAGCCCATCTGGAGCCGGCATTTCAGGACCTGATTACCGACATTGAGAAGGAACAGGAACGTGAACGCAAGCTCGGCGGCGACCTGCCTTGGCCGAAGTTGGGCGTGATGGCACTGTCTGCAACAGCGCGAAACAGTGAGAAGGATGGAGAAACCGACGAGCCATTTGAGTTGACGTCGGATGAGAAAAGCCCGCCGGAGGAACTGCCCAACCCTGCGACCGAGCCGATCCATCACGTCTGGCGGCGACTCAAGGCCAAGAAACGACTACGCCTCAAGGAAGCCGATGACGACGGCAAGATCGCCGAGGAAATTGCCGAACGTGCCTTGAAATTGCAAAAGGATGACCAAGGCACCGATACCAATGCTGCCGTGCTCATCTTCGTACGAACTCTTGATGACGTGAAGAAAGTCTGTAACCGGCTCACAAACAAGAAGGACGGAGTACCCGAGGACCACATTCAGCAACTCACCGGTACGATGCGCGGGCTGGAGCGCGACCGCATGGCCGACCCGCGTCGGCCCGATGCGTCCCGTGTTTTCGTCCGGTTCCTCAGACCGCCCAAGCCTGACGCACCCGAGGACGAGCAGTGGAAGACTATCCCAATGCCTGGCACGGTCTACCTCGTCTGCACCTCTGCCGGCGAGGTCGGCGTGGATATCTCTGCCGACCATCTGGTCTGCGATCTGTCCACGTTCGAGAGCATGGCCCAGCGCTTCGGCCGGGTCAACCGCTACGGCGACCGCGATGACACACGCGTAGACGTGGTGCATCCCAAGACGTTTGACGAAAAGGACAAACTGGCGCCGGCGCGACAAGCCACGTTGAGGTTGCTGGAGCAATTGCACGGGGACGCCAGCCCGCAGGCGCTTTCCAAACTCGATGCCGAGAAACGCAAAGGCGCGTTTGCGCCGGAGCCGACGATTCTGCCAGCTACCGACATCCTCTTCGACGCGTGGACGCTGACGACCATCCGCGACAGGATGCCCGGTCGTCCGCCCGTTGAACCTTATCTGCACGGTCTGGCCGAGTGGGAACCGTCTCGCACGAGCGTCGCTTGGCGGCAAGAAGTCGAACGTATCACCGACGAGCTGATCGAACACTACGGCGATGATTTTCCCCAGGTACTTCTTGAGGATTATCCTCTCAGACCCCACGAGTTGCTCAATGACACGAGCGAGCGCGTGTTCAAGGCGCTTGAGGCGATCGCCAAACGCACCGATGATTCCCGCCCGGTCTGGATTGTCAACGAACATGGTGAGGTTGACGTCTCGTCCCTCGGGAAATTGCTCGGGCCGGAGAAGAAACGGGTCATCGACCGGATCAGTGATTGCACGATTCTGTTGCCGCCGGCCGTGGGCGGGCTGAGCGATGGGATGCTGGACGGTACTTCCAAGAACGCCGATGACGTAGCCGACATGCCGGAGCACCCGTCCGAGCGGCGCATCCGTAAGTTGCGTGTAGGGTCGGATGAGCTGGACGATGCGAGCGAGATTGAAGGGATGCGCCTGGTGCGAAGCATTGAACTGGATCCCGATGAAGAAGATGAAGCTGCGCAGCGGGTCTGGGAGTGGTATAAGCTCAAGCCCCTGGAGGACACACGGATAGCCCAGAAACCGGTGAAACTCGACACCCACGTCGCGGACGTGGAGGACCGCGCTCAACGGATCGTCGAAGGCTTGTCACTCCCCAAAGACATCGCCGGTGCCGTTGTCCTCGGCGCGAAGCTGCATGACCACGGCAAGCGGCGGGAACGGTTTCAGATTACGCTTGGCAACCGGCGTTACCCTGATCTGCTGCTGGCCAAGTCAGATCGCAAGGGTGCTCGACTACCCGAGCCATTCCGCCACGAGTTTGTTTCGCTGGCGGACGCGGCGGACGATACGGAGGTGCAGAAGCTTTCCCCGCCGATGCAGGATCTGGTACTACATCTGATCGCCGCCCACCACGGCCGCGCCCGGCCGCACTTCCCGGCCCACGAGGCATTTGACCCCGACTCCACGCCCGCCGACGTCGAAGCATGGACCATCGAGACCCCCCGGCGCTTCGCCCGTCTTCAGCGTCGCTACGGTCGGTGGGGCTTGGCGTACCTAGAATCCCTGCTCCGGGCTGCGGACTGGGCTGCCAGTGCCGAGCCGTCGCCGTTCGTGACCGAAACCCAGGAGATGTCGCCATGACCAACTACGCGCAACCGTCGATCACCGTCAACGTAGACGTGACCAACCCCGGCCAATTCTTCGCCTGCTGCGGGCTGCTGGAACTGGCGGATCGGCTATGGCCCGGTACTGAGGGATGGTTTGAGCGGGATCGGTTCTGTATCGCTTGTCCCGATGGCAATCCTATCGAAACGGTGCTCGATTCACTGGCACAATCGACTGTGTCGAACACGATGTCGACCACGCAGCAATCTCGACTGAGACAGCTATCATCAATGTCACGAAAGCAGCGCGCAGGAGAATCCGGCCTGGAGAGCGAGAAGAAAGCGCTTGAGGCCCTTCGCCGCGAAGAGCCGATCGTCCTCAGAGGGCCGATCATGCTTCGCATTGACTGGTTTAGAGATGAATTTGCCGGCGGGTCGCGGTTCAAGACATGGGCCGGACAACAATCGGTGCTCGACATTGCCACTGCAATGCACGCTGGCATCAAGTCTGCTGGAGTTCAGTGCGGGGAGACGATTTGGAATAATGCCCGTGGCACCGGCTTGCCATTCAACTTTGACTCCGATCTGGGGGGACAGGGCTCCGCGCTGGACATAGGTTTCAGCTTCGACCCTCTCGCGGAAAGTGCGGCAACACGGATCGAGGGCACGTGTAAACCCGCCCTTGAATTGCTGAGTTTCGTCGGGCTTCAGCGGTTCCGACCGCGTCAAATAGCTGGCGCGAATCGTTACGTCTATACCGCATGGCAGACACCACTGCCGACATCTGTGGCCCCTTGTGTCGCATGCCATTGCGTCCGCATCAGCGAAGATCCCTGCTATGAGTTCCGACTGCTTTACCGAACCAAGTATCTAAAGAGTTTTTGCCCCGCCATTCCATTCCAAGGAGACCACAATGAGTAACGTGAACCAGTACGACAAGTGGCTGACTGCCGATGATGTCGCTGCCATTGTGATACGTGAGCCGCTCGTGCCAGTTGAGGGCCCCGATGGGGTGCTCTTCCCCGCGACGTATGCGGCGGCGGAAGACAAGAGTGTCTTCCCCGGTGGCTACAACATCGATCCGCCACAAGGCGAGAAGAACGTCTGTCTCGTCGATAGCGTCGGCTCGCAAGCAAACCGCATCGAGCCGCTGTTCGCCAAGTCCGACTACGCTGAACTCGTACCGCAAATCGTGGTCACAGCGGGCGAAAAGTCGGTGAACCTGCTGGACGCCGGTCATCGTGCGGGTGACGCAATCGTCCGTTGCACGCCATTGCAGAAAGTGCTGCAGGACGCCTTCAAGGCCGTCCTCCGCGGCAACGCAATCGACATGGCCAAGACTGCGCCCACCTCGCTTGTTTTCGGCGTCTGGGACTCGCGCGACACCCAGGCCAAGCTGCCGCGACTCATTGCCTCAACCATCCGCGCTTTCGATGTCGTTCGTCTTACCCGATCCGCGCAGTTCAATCCATCGGCCGACTACATCGGGCTTGGTCTGCTGGAAGACACCGCCGACAAAAAGACCAGAGATGCCTATGCCGAGCGTGGCTTCATTCATGTGCCTGCTTCTGGGTCACACGGCGGCGTGATCGCCAAGGGTGGCGTTCGGCGCGACGTCACCTTTAGCCTTGCGGCCCTCCGATTGCTCACGGCCGGCGATGACGCTGACAAGACGCTCGCTCTGCGTCGCTACGTACTCGGCCTATCGCTTGTGGCGCTGACCGTGCCGGCGCAGACTTATCTCCGCCAGGGCTGCAACCTCGTGCCTGATGTCGACCATCCGCGCACCGTCACTCTTGTAGACGCCGACGGCACGCGCGATGAACTGAAGCTCAAGCATGACGAAGCCCTCGCCTTTGCCAAGCTGGCCGCCAGGGCGTTCGGCGTTGGCGAATCGAAAACCGTGAAGTTCGACCCTGCCCTCGCCAAGAAGGATATCGCCGGAGAAGGCGACGTCAAGCCCACGCGAAAGCGCAGTGCTCAGGCCGCAGAAGCCAGATCGGAGCAACCATGAATCAGCTTCTTTGCATCACGTTTCGCTTCATCCAGCCGTTCCCCCTCTTTCATGGGCGAGGGGATGCCGACGAGCCCGAGTGGCCCCCCTCGCCCATGCGGGCGTTCCAAGCCCTTGTCAATGCTGTGTCTGTGCGCGCCCGCGGGCGAACCTTGGACGTCGATCTGATCAAAATGCTGCTTCTAATTGAGTCTATCCAACCGTCTATCATCGCTCCACGAGCCGAGGTGGCGACCGTCGGCCATCGTACTTACGTTCCGCACAATCAAGCCGACCTCGTCACAGCCGCATGGCACCGCGGTAACCATGACGCCAGCGTTGCGTCGCATCGTATGGAGAAGGACATCCGACCGATGCGTCTGTCCAATCGCGACGACATTCCCGCGGTTCATTACCTCTATCCCCTCGATGCGTCGTGCGATGCCCTGCAACTTCTGGCCACGATCCGCCCACCTGTCCGATCCATTACCGCTCTGGGATGGGGCATCGACCAAGTCGCTGCCGATGCCAAGCTCGTCACCCAATCCCAATCCGTCTCGCTGGCCGGCCAGCAATGGGCCCCAACCCAGACGAGGGGGCGACTGCTGCGCACACCTCGTCAGGGGTCCCTCGTTGCGCTGCAGCATCGACACAACAAGTTCCTCGAGCGTCTTGCTGGAGGTGACTGGACGCCCGTGCCGGCGCTAAGGGCCTTCCGAGTGCGTGCCTACCGACGCGGTGACGAACCGGCGCCACGGCCTTGTCGCGTCTTCGAGCTGCGCAAGACGGACGGCAGCCGGTTCCGCTACCCGCATCGCATGCTCATTCACTTGGCCGGCATGATCCGACACCTAGCGATTGAGGCCATGAAAGTCTCGCCGCCGGCTGGCGTTGACGAGAATTGGGTTGAGACGTATGTGGCGGGGCACGTGACAGAACACGAGCGGGAGCATCGGCAACTATCGTACCTGCCCCTGCCGTCGGTGGGGCATCAACACACCGACCCAGGCGTGCGGCGGATCGTGATCGTAGCGCCGTTGGGCGATGACGTGTGGCTCGACCACGTGGCGCGGCGTCTGGCGGGTCAGGTGTTGAAACCTCTGCGGGGCAATGAGTTCGGGGACAGCGATCCGCCGGTGCTTGTGCCCATCAAAGGCGACAACGTCTCACGACGCTATACTGAGCCGGCTAACACCTGGCACAGCTTCACGCCGGTTATCCTGCCCGGCCACGATGACCACAAACCAGAGAAGACTCGTAGGCTCATCGAAAAGGCGCTCCAACAATCCGGTATCGATCAACCGTGCGAATTCGAGTGGAGTGCGTTCTCGCAATTCCCGAAATCGCTCTCGGCGCATAAGTATGACCGCAATGGGCGACTAATCGGCTATGTTCGGCCGGATCATTTGCTTAGCCAGACGGCTGTGCATTTGACGCTGCGATTTAGGGACAATCTGAAGGTACCGGGTCCCTTAGCGATTGGCGCCGGCCGGCACTGCGGCTTGGGCCTGTTTGCCTCGGTGGAATCCTCCTAAAGTCGCTGGGATTTCTGGTCGATCTTTGACAAGTACATAGCGTTTTTGTGGAGGCGGAATCATGGTTCAGTCACTGAACGCTCATGGTTCACCGGAGGGGGACGGCGAGGGGCCGGACCTGCTGCCCGTGCGGATGCTCAATGAGTACGCCTACTGCCCGCGCCTCTTTCATCTCATGCACGTCGAGGGCCGGTGGGCGGACAATGCCTTCACCGTGGACGGCCGCAACGTCCACCGGCGGGCCGATAAGCTCGATCATGTCCTGCCCGATCCCGAGAACGGGACCTCGGACGATCCGGACGCCCCGGCCGAGGGTGGTAACGGCCACGAGGTCAAAGGCGATGAGCCCCCGACCGTCACCCGGTCCGTAATGTTGGGCAGCGTGGCCCTGGGACTGACCGGCAAGCTCGATCTGGTCTCTACGGCGGATGATCTTGCCGTGCCCGTCGAGACCAAGCGCGGCCGGGTGCCCGATAATGAGGAGCGGTCCTATGAGCCGGAGCGGGTGCAGCTTATGGCCCAGGGATTGCTCCTGCGGGAAGGCGGCTACCAGTGCGATCATGGCGTGCTCTACTTCGCGGCCTCGCGCACGCGCGTCGATGTGCCGTTCACGCCGGAACTCCAGCAGCGGACCCTCGATCTGATCGGCCTCGCCCAGGCCGCCTGCTCGGCTACCGCGATGCCGGAGCCGCTGGAGGACAGTCCCAAGTGCAACGGGTGCAGCCTGGCGGGCATTTGCCTGCCGGATGAGACCCGCCGGCTGCAAACGGACGAGCAGGAGGCCAAGCCGGGGCCGGCGGAGATCCGGCAGTTCTTCCCACCGCGCGATGAGGCCCTGCCGCTCTACGTCCAGGAACAGGGGGCGATGGTCTGCAAGACCGGCAAGGCCCTCGTCGTGTGGAAACAGAAAGAGAAGCTCGCCACCGTCCGGCTGGCGGACATGAGCCAACTGGTTCTCTGCGGCAACGTTTCCGTGACGCCCCAGACGATGCACCTGCTGTGCGAAGAGGATGTTCCCGTGGTGCACCTGTCCATGGGCAATTGGTTCTATGGCCTGACGCAGGGCCTGGGCCTCAAGAATGCCTATCTGCGGGCCGCCCAATTTCGTGTGGCGGCGGACGCGGGGCGCTGTCTGGCGTTGGCCCGGCAGATTGTCTCCGCCAAGGTCGCGGCCCAGCGGACCTTCCTACGCCGTAACGCCGCCGGACCGCCCCAGGAAGCACTGGACGACCTGGCCCAGCAGGATAAGAACGCGCAGTCCGCCGCGAAGATGGAGTCCTTGCTGGGAATCGAGGGTCTGGGGGCCAAGGTCTACTTTGCCCACTTCTCCCGCATGCTCAAGAGCGATGCGCTGTCCCCCGAATGGGACTTCCAGCATCGCAACCGCCGCCCGCCGAAAGACCCGATCAACGCGCTGCTGTCCTTCGGCTATGCCATGCTGGCCAAGGAATGCACCGTCGCGGTAGCCGCCGAGGGCTTCGATCCCTACTGGGGATTCTATCATCAGCCGCGTCATGGGCGGCCCGCCCTGGCGCTGGACCTGATGGAGGAATTCCGCACGCCGGTGGTGGATTCCGCCGTCATTACGGCCGTCAATACCGGGATGGTCCACCAGGGTGATTTCGAGACGGCCAAGGCCGGCTGCGCCATGAAGCCGGAGGCACGCAAGGCTTTCATCCGAGCCTACGAGGGCCGGCTCGACCAATTGGTCACGCACCCGGTCTTCGACTACCGGTGCAGTTGGCGAACCGTCATTCGTCTGCAGGCCAAATTGCTGGCGCGCTGGGTGCGTGGCGAGATCGAGACCTATCCTGGCATGGAGACCCGGTGAACCATGCGCCGACGCTACCTCGTCACCTACGATATCTCCGATGACAAACGCCGGGATCGCGTGTTCAAGACCCTGCGCAACCGGGGCGATCATGTCCAGTTCAGTGTGTTCCTGTGTGAGTTGAACGCCCGCGAGCACGCCCTGCTGAAGGGGGAGCTTCAGCAATTCGTGCATCACCGCGACGACCAAGTTTTGCTTCTCGACCTCGGCCCGGCGGAGAACATCCTGGAAATCGGTCAAGGCATGGAATGTGTGGGCTTTGCCTATTGCCCGCCCCAAAGGATCATGGTAATCTGAAGACTGTCTGTAGGGGCAGATCGACCCGCGAGCGGTCAGGTGATTCACCGTTCCCTGGTGTCGCTCGAACTCGTTGAAGACAAAAGAGATATGGTCACTTTTGAAGAGGAGGTTTCCCTCGTGTCGGCAACCGGAAGACCAACCGCTCGATTTCGGCATCACAACTGCCGACAGAATCAGCACTTGGCCAAGGCGCCATTTCCGCGTTCATACGAACGCGGCCCCATTGAAGCAGGCTGGAGAACCCAGCTATAGACAGTATACAGTATATTTCCGCGTTCATACGAACGCGGCCCCATTGAAGCGTATTGATCTGGGCGTCATCGCCATAAAAAATCTTATTTCCGCGTTCATACGAACGCGGCCCCATTGAAGCACTTCATTTGCCACTGTTTACCTCACATTCTTTTGCATTTCCGCGTTCATACGAACGCGGCCCCATTGAAGCATGCCGGAGAACCCAGCTATAGACATTATACAGCTTATTTCCGCGTTCATACGAACGCGGCCCCATTGAAGCTCCTTTACTAAGGCATAAAGGGTGAGGTGTATGGAACATTTCCGCGTTCATACGAACGCGGCCCCATTGAAGCCATTCAGAGTTTGCTGGTGCTGGTTAGCCCAAACGCATTTCCGCGTTCATACGAACGCGGCCCCATTGAAGCTTATCACCTCCCAAACGGCCCAATGCCGAATCCGCCATTTCCGCGTTCATACGAACGCGGCCCCATTGAAGCGGGTAGATGGGTCCTACGGGGGAGGGAAGGTCCCTGATTTCCGCGTTCATACGAACGCGGCCCCATTGAAGCAGTACATCCGCGTGCGTGACAGCCTGGGGGCCGGCTATTTCCGCGTTCATACGAACGCGGCCCCATTGAAGCATCATCATCGGTCTCTATTAACGCTCCTATTGCCCACATTTCCGCGTTCATACGAACGCGGCCCCATTGAGGGGAGTTTAAGGTACGCGGTCCTCTTCCGAGGGTGGGACTGTTCGGACGAACTGCACAGCCGAGGGCGGCTGTGCTACCTGGAACGGCTCAGGAAGCCTGGAAGCGGGGTGCTTTCTTGGGGCGCCGCGGCCGGTTTCGTCGGGTACGCCGCAAAGGGAATTCGTCAACCGTAGGAGGTTGTCAGTTGGAAATCTGCGTGAATCGGGAGATTGCCGCGCCGCGCTCGCACTCGTCTGATCTGCGGATCAGCACCGGCGGACGGTAGTCGGTAGTCAGTAGTCGGTAGGACAGGGATCAGGGGCCGGGGGTCAGCTACGGCCTGCGGCCTACCGCCTCCGGCCTTGGGTTGTCTGCGCTCCGCCGTCCGTCCTCCACCTCTGCCCGGTGCTCCTCGGCGTCCCCCGCCCTCGCGGGGGCAGGCTCTCAGCGGCTCCACATTCTCCACGCATGCCTTCGTGGGCCTTATGGCTTCCCATCAGCCAGGGCGCGTACAACCGCCTTGGGGTCTTTCTCAAAGACCCGTAGGAGGGCCTTCGCGGGTCCTCTGGGCCGCCGGCGCCCCTGCTCCCAATTTTGGAGGGTCCCCTTGCTGACCCCGATCATGCGGGCGAACTGAGCCTGGGAGACGTCCACGGACTCGCGGAGCTTGCGGATGTCGATGGCATCATAGTGAAAGACCCGGGAGGGCTTCACTCTCCCCCTTCGGATTCGGCCGGCTTCCTTGAGGCTCTTGCTGAGATCTCTATATAACTCTGAATTCATGACAATTCTTCCTTCACCAGTTTCCTCAAAGCCGCGACTTCTTTGTCGGTCAGATCGTCTTTGGCCACCTTGGCATAGGCAACCAGCATGAAGATCAAGCCCTCCGCGGCCACGTAGTAGTAGATCACCCGTATGCCGCCACTCTTGCCGCGACCCTCAACTGCCCAGCGGAGTTTCCGCAAACCGCCGCTCCCGCGGATCACCGCCCCGGCCAAGGGGTTTATGACCAGCCTCTCCTGGAGTTCCCTGTACTCGTCCTCTTTCAGGAGGCTCCTGATCTGCTTGGTGAAAACGCTGGTTTCCACGATCTCCATACATCTACATTATACGTCATTGGCGTATAGGATGCTATGACAAATCTGTGCCCAACCAGAAAAAAGCATCTCGCGGTGAGAAGTGAAGGCGCGCGGTCCCTCTCCCGGTTTGCTCATCCGGGCCATGCGCCAACGTGGCGCGGCTCGTGCCCAGTATGGCGGGGTAGCCTGGCACCGCTGGCCGGATGGGCGTTGGTGGCGGTAAACTGTTGCTTGACAGGAGGTTCGGGGAAGCGTATAAAAACGCGATCCATTGTGGAATTCTGACGGTTTGGGTTTGTTCAGAGGTGACGATAGTGAAAGCAAGCGATATGCGGCCGGGGATGGCGTTCATCATGGATGGACAATTGTGCATCTGCACCGCGGCGACGCACGTCACGCCGGGGAACTTGCGGGCCTTCGTGCAGGCCAAGCTGCGGCGGATCTCCGACGGCACGATGATCGAGAAGCGGCTGCGGTCCACCGAGGACGTCGAGCAGGCCTTCCTCGACCGGCGCGAGATGGAATATCTCTATTCCGAAAAAGATGCGCACGTCTTTATGGATAACGAGTCCTACGATCAAGTGAGCGTTTCCCACGAGCTGCTGGGCGATTCGATCCGGTACTTCAAGCCCAACACGGTGGTCACGGCCCTGACGCACAACGGCAATGTCGTGTCGCTCGAGCTGCCCAAGGTCGTCGAGCTGATCGTCACGGAGACCACGCCCATGAATAAGGGGGCGACGGTCACCAACCAGATGAAGGACGCCGTGCTGGAGACCGGCCTGCGGGTCCGCGTGCCGCCGTTCATCGAGGTCGGCGAGATCGTCCGCGTCAATACCGAGGACGGCTCCTACGGCGGCCGGGCCAAGGCTTGAGATCGTCATCCGCGGTGGGCGGTCAGTGGTCGGCCACGGCGCGCTGACCGCCGCCATCGATCGAAGGGGGGAGTACATCATTCTCGCGAGACGCTCTCCGCACGTGCACCAGGACCCGAGGAGGGGAACACAGTCCCCGTCCCCCGGCATAAGCTGGGGCCAGGGCCAAGCCAGTCTGGTCATCCTACCTATCATCTGCCGGCCCAGAGCGACAAACCTCCCAGGGTGCCGCGATGCCGTCAGCTAACACGGCCCCAGCCCGTTTTGGTAGGCCGGGCAGCAGCATTTCTGCGAGACGTGTGACTTGTTGTGGATAGGCGCGCAGCTTGAATCCACACATGTCACGGCGGGGCGCCACCTTTGCCCTTCTGCCTGCGTTATCAGTACTGATAGCCGGATTTCGTTGCCCAGATTCCGGCCAACGCAATGCACACGTTATCCACAATGGGCACTTGCGCCGTGCATAACTTGTGAAGATTATTTTTTTTTCGCGCGTAAAGCCAGTGTGTGCCAGTCCCTCAGGCAAGTGGAAAAGAAACCGTCTGGATCGGTATTGATTTGCCAAAGTTTCGCTCAATAATAGCACCCATGATGTGTGGTTTTCCGGTAAGGCACTTGTCCCTCTTTTGTAGCGAAGCTGCGTCGCGCAGAGGAATGTCGCTACCTTTGGGGAGATCTCAATGCAGGGCGCACGCACGGACGACGGGCCCCGTACGGCAGAGTTGGATGCAACAGCTATCACGGAGGCTCTCTCGCAACGGATCGGTTCGCAGAAGTATCGTATTTGGTTTCAGAATTGCGCGCGGTTCGCGCTGGTGGACGGCACCTTGCGGATCGGCGTGGCGAATCCGTTTTTGGTCACGTGGCTGGAGGGCCACTTCCTGAAGGAGATCCGGGCCGCGGCCCAGTCCGTGATGGGATCCCCTCTGGAGGTTACGTTCACGGTGGACGCGGAACTCGGCGGCGACCGGCGGCGGTCACCTGCGGATTCAGGGTCTCGGGCGCGAGGAGTCGTGTCCGGATCTTCGTTCCGTTGCGTTGGTAGTGTGCCCGTAAGGACATCGAGAGAAACGCCTTCCGGCACCACTACGAGCGGCAGTGTGGTCGAGAGTGCCTCACCCGGCGGTGCCGAAGGTTTGAGGCTGACGTTGGATACCTTTGTCGTAGGCTCATCGAATGAACTGGCCTACAATGCAGCGAAAGCAGTGATCCGGGAACAACAAAGCCCGTTCAATCCATTGTTCATCCACGGCGGCTACGGGGTCGGCAAGACCCACCTGCTGCAGGGGATCTGCAATGGCGTGGCCCAGGCCCGCCCGCAGACCCGGTGGCTCTATCTCTCCGCCGAGGACTTTGCCAACCAATTTGTGCTGGCCTTGAAAACGAGAAAATTGGAGATTTTCCGACGCCGCATGAGGCAAACGGAGTTGCTGGCGATTGACGACGTGCATTTCTTGGCCAGCAAACCATCAACCCAGGAGGAATTCCTGCATACGTTCAATACGATCAACCTGGCCGGCAAGCAGGTCATCCTGGTTTCTGACGCTCACCCCAAGATGATTGGGCAGTTGTCCGAAAAGCTCGTTAATCGGTTCGTGTCGGGGATGGTCGTCAAGATCGACGCCCCCGACCTGCAAACGCGGTGCGAGATCTGCCGGCGCTTCGCCCTGCGGATGATGAACACCACGCTCGGCGGCCCCGAATCCGCACGCTCGGGCGCCATGCCCGACAGCGTCATCCGGTTCGTTGCCGAGCGGGTGCGGACCAATGTCCGCGAGCTGGAAGGGGCGGTGCTCAAGCTGATCGCCTACGCCAGCTTGCAGAACGAGCCGCTTTCGCAGCCGATGGCCGAGGCGGTCCTGGCCGAGCACATCGAACGCTGCGATCCGATGGTCCACGTCACGGACATTGAGGCGGCGGTCGGCGCCTACTTCGGCGTGACGGGGGCCAACCTGCACTCCGCCAAGAAGGGCCGCACCGTCTCCCTGGCTCGCCATTTCAGCATGTACCTGACCCGCAAGCACACCAGCATGTCCTCCTCCGAGGTCGGCCGGTACATGGGCAACAAGAACCACGCCACGGTCCTCGTCGCCTGCAAGAAGGTCGAAGAGATGCTCCAGCGTGACGCCGAGGTCAACTGGGAAGGCCCCAGCGGCAACAAAGTAGCCCAGGCCAAAGCCATCCTCGCCCACCTTGAAGACAGCATCGTCCGCTGAGGCCGCCGCAGGCGGGGTGAAGCTGAGAAGGTCGGAACGTGAGAAGGTAGGGACGAAAGAACCTGCCGGGCCGGAGCGTCTGGACTTCTCACGCGTGGCGAGGTCCACTGCAGTACTTGACAATACTCCCTGCCATCGCCCTCCGGTGCACTCAACGCTTCTGTGTCTCGCTCTTGAATCGGGCGATCTCGTCACCGAGCTTCGTTCCATAGACCTTTTGAAACGACCTTTCCACGTTCAAGGCACGGCTTTCCACGACATCCTTGAGAAAAGCCTGATACCGCTGCGCTCCGTGACTCGACCGGAGGAATTCGACAATGCAACCAAACTCCGAGTAGAAGAAGGCCGTCTTGCTTTCGATGGGACAGGTGAGGGCGGTTCCCTTCTCGCCCTCGAAGTATGTCCCAAAGTCCGCCGGTTCGCAGAACACGCCGCGTGCCACTGCCTCGTATACCCGCGCTCGCGCCGGATAGATTCCCACTCCCACCTGTCCGGCACAGTCCATGGCGGTCCCTTCGAGCAGCCATCTGGGCATCTTCAGCGCTCTGAGAATCGACATGTGCTGCTGCAGAAGACAATGCGACATTTCGTGGGTCAGATACGTCCGGAGATCGATCTTCCCTTGTTGTGCGTCTTCTTGCGCTCGCTGGGACACAAACAACCGGCCATAGATCGCGATAAACCGTGCCTTTCCCCCCGTGAGCCGGTGGTATTCGCGCTCATCCCGGCAAAGGAAAACTTGCGGCTTCGAGCGGAAGGGCAGGCCGTGGTACTTCTCCTCCACAACAACGACGTCGCTCAAGTAGGACAACTGAGACGATTCCGGCTGCCCGTGATGGTACACGACATAGCTCCCGTACTCGTCCCGGGAAAATCCCACCACGACCGGAGACAGCGGAAACAACCGGCCAAACAGCACTTCGTAAAGAACCAACAGGGCGAGTGCCGCTCCGGCGAGTATCGCTGCCGCCCATACCTTCTTTCTCCTGCCGCGAGCCATCGTCATACGAAACCAGCCACAGACCGACATTTCCCCTATCGCGACACCTGACGGCATCGCGTAGTCTTTTGAGGATCACGGTAGTGCCGCTCCCGCGAGATTTCAAGCCCGAACGCCTGCCTATTGACGTGGCTTGCCGATCTTGATCCGGTGCTCGGAGACGACAATGAATGAGCCCTGGAGCCTGTCCGCGTACAATCCCAGCAGCCGTGAGATGACCTGGATTTTCGAGCATGGCCGCTCATCGTTCAGTCGCAGCAGGACCACGCCGCAATGAGACCGCTTGCTCCGAAAGACCTTCTCCCCAAAATCCTTGTCGTTCGTGACGAGAATCCGCGCCTCGTCATTCGCCATCTGGATGACAATATCATCCGGCGAGGCTCGCGCCTGTTCGTAGACAGAGACCACGTCGTGGCCCTGCTCGCGCAGCCATCGAGCCACCGCCGGTCCGGTACATTCGTCCACAAGGAAGCGCATGGCACGACCTGCTAAACGGCTAAGGGCATGAAATCCGTGTCTTTGAGCGTCCGGGTGGCAAAGAGCAGGCAGGCTTGGATATCCTCCTTGCTCAGGCCCGGGTACTCGGCACGGATCTCCTCTTCGGTCATGCCGTGCGCCAGGAGGTTGAGGATGAAATCCACGGTCAAACGGGTGCCCCGAATCACCGGCTTGCCCGTCATGACCTTCGGATCGCACACAATCCGCTGGAGAAGCTGTTCATCGTTCATCGGCTTGCCCTTCGCTAGGTACAACCACTATTCTACCGCAGAACGGCCGGAAAAGCAACGCCTTCGGCCCCGCGCAAGGCCGGAGGTGGTAAGCCGCAGGCCACAACTGATCCGCGACCCCTGATCCCTGCCTTGCTCAGAACTGAGAACTGACACCCGGGAAGTGAGAACTGTCTGCCTACCGGCCACCGATCACTGATGGTTATCCGCAGATTGCGCCGATTCCCGCAGATTCCTCCTTTGTCATTCCCGCGAAAGCGGGAATCCAGGTTCTTTGACCGCGAACCACGCGAAAAGTCAATAGGAAATCATCAATAATCAATTCAGAGGCCGCCGATCTACGCCGAGGAACGCCCAAGAAATCATCAATCGTAAATCCAAATCGTCAACAAAAAGACGCTGGTCCGGCCGTCCCACAACTTCAAACTTCACACTCTGCAAACCAGAGAAGTTTCAAGTTTGAGGTTTCAGGTTTGAAGTAAGAGGGCTTCCCCGCTCGCGCTCCCCACTTCACACTTCAGACTTCAAACTTCACACTTCATGAGATTCCCCTTGCTCCGGCCCGATAATCGGGGGTAGGATGCGGCCGAATCCAGGAGCAGTGACAGGATTGAGAGGCCGCGACATGGCGGAGAAGTTGCCGGTCATCATTGGTAATTGGGGAGACAGTGCTGCTCTGCGCACCTTGCAGGAGATTGTGACCACTCCGTTTGTGGAGGTGTGTCAGACTTGATGGACCTGACGGACTTCCATGCCAAGTACTTCGCTTATGAACTGACCAAACGCTGCGCGTCCGACAGTCTGGAGAAACTCGCGGGTGCCGTCGCCGGCGCGCAGGTGGACCTGAATCCGCATCAGGTAGATGCTGCCTTGTTCGCATTCCGCTCCCCATTGTCCCAAGGGGCACTGCTCGCGGATGAAGTGGGCTTGGGTAAGACCATCGAAGCGGGGCTTGTTATCTCCCAGAGGTGGGCCGAGCGTAAGCGGCGGATTCTGGTCATTACACCTTCCCACCTGCGTAAGCAGTGGCATCAGGAACTAACGGAGAAGTTCTTTCTGCCCTGTGCGATCCTCGAATCCCGCTCGTACAACGCGGCCATCAGACGGGGCGGCTTTCGCCCCTTCGAAATGAGAGACACGGTTGTCATCTGCTCCTACCAGTTCGCGCGGAGCAAGGCGGTGGATGTCAACGCCACGGCGTGGGACCGGGAATTCCGGGGACACCATGAAAGCGCCGGTCAAAGCCGGTAGAGAGTAGCGGATGAAAGAGCCGCACGAGAAAGGAATAGCAAACCATCTTGACCCCGAGTCATG